>Ga0210400_10000591_pt1 | contig 39884 bp, 39 predicted proteins | sample IncBWH26MmetaG_FD_155456 | JGI IMG/M metagenome (GOLD analysis project Ga0210400, IMG submission 155456) | Forest soil microbial communities from Barre Woods Harvard Forest LTER site, Petersham, Massachusetts, United States - Inc-BW-H-26-M | ecosystem: Environmental > Terrestrial > Soil >... | reverse complement strand
GAGGATGATCTCGCGGCCGCGCCTTGCCATCGCCTGAACCAAAACCCCGTCGATCTTGGCGTTCGGATGCGCCGTCTGGGCGCGCCCCAGCACCGTGCGGTAGCCGTCGCGCACCGCCGCCTCGCCGTTCAAGCCAAGCATCACCGCGCCGGCCTCGGTTTTGTGCAGGATGTCGGGCGACTGCACCTTCAGCGCGACCGCGCCGCCGATCTTCGCCGCCGCCGCGACCGCCTCGGCCTCGCTCGATGCCAGCGCTTCGGGCGGCAACGGTACGCCGTAGCGGGCGAGCAAAGCCTTCGACGCAACCTCCGTCAGCACCGGCCCGGCCTTGGCGAGCGCGCCCGCGACCTCGTCGCGCACTGCCGGCGCGGTCTCCTTGACCGGCGCCCGGCGCATCAACCGTTCGCGGAACCGGCCGTAATCGACCAGGGCCCGGATCGCCCGGGCGCAGCTCGGCATCGACGTGTAGCAAGGGATGCCGGCGGCGGCGATGGCGGCGATCGATGCCGGGGTCGCGGTCGTGTAGGTCGACAGCAGGATCGGCTTGTCGATCGCCGCCGTGATATCGGCCATCTCCGCGCCGAGCTTCTTGGCCCTCTCCGGGTTGGCGAGCGAACTGATCAACAGGATCGTGTCGATGCGCTCGGACTGCCGCACGATCTCGACCAGCTTGGCATAACCGACCTCGCCGATCGCCTGCGCCGTTGCGTCGATCGGGTTCTGCGCCGAGCCGTAGGATGGCAACAGCTTCATGATGCGGGCCTGGATGTCGTCCTCGAGCACCGGCAGTTCGAGCCCGTGCGCCGACAGGATGTCGGCCATCCACACCGCGCTGCCGCCCGACCCGGTGATGACCGCCACCCGGTTGCCGCGAGGCAATGGGCAATAGGCAAACGCGCTCGCGACATCGACCATGTGGTCGAGGTCTTCGCCGCGGATGATGCCGTGGTGCCGGAAGATCGCGTCGTCGGCCATGCCGGCGCGGGCCAGCGCCCCGGTATGCGAGGCGGCGGCGCGGCGGCCGGCGTCGGAGCGGCCGACCTTGGCGACGATCATCGGCTTCCCGGCGCGCGCCGCCTTGTCGGCGACGGCGCGGAACCGCGCGGTATCGCGGATCCCTTCGAGATAGCACATGAAAATGTCGGCGCCGCCGGCATCGAGCACCCAATCGACATAATCATGCGCTTCGATGACGGTCTGGTTGCCGGCGCTGACCTGATAGGTGAAGCGCAGCTGGCGGTCGCGGCCGCGGGAGAGGAACGCGAAGGTCAGCGCGCCGCTCTGGCAGGTGACCGCGATCGGCTTCGCCCGGCTGCCTTGCGGCAATAGCGGGTCCTTCGGATCGTGGAACACCGGGCTGAACGTCGCGACGAGCGGCCGGAGCGGATTGACCAGCCCTTCCGAATTCGGTCCGGCGATGACCATGCCGGTACGCTCGGCGATGTCGCGCAACGCCTTGTCGCGCGCGGCCGCCTCGTCGCTCTTTTCCTCGGCAAAACCGGAGCTGATCACCACTGCGGCCGGGATGCCGCGGGCGGCGCATTGCTCGATCGTCGAGACGACATACGCCGCCGGCACCAGGATGACCGCCAAGTCGGCCGCTTCCGGAATATCCGCGACCGCGGCATAGGCCTTGTGCCCCAAGACCTCCTGCTGACTGCGCGTCACCGGATAGAGGCGGCCGTCGAAGCCGTGCTCGACCAGCTGCTGCGTCAGCCGTCCGCGCAGCGAGCTGTCGGCCGCGGCGCCGATGATCGCGATGCTGTCAGGCGACAAAAGGGGCTTCAGATCAGGCATTCAACAATACCACTCCCAGAACACCGCGTCCCGGTGGAAGCCGGGACCCACCCATCGGCTGCAAGAGCCGCGGAAAAGTGGGTCCCAGCTTTCGCCGGGACGCCGGAAGAAGGTCATCGTCGCTCGTTGGTTGGCCTCAGCGCAGGCCGAGGCCGCGGGCGATGATGCCGCGCAGCACCTCGCGGGTACCGCCCTGGATCGTCAGCTTCGGCGCGATCAGCGTCGTCTGCCGCAGCGCCTGCTCGAACCGGTCGTCGTTGCTGTCCGGGTCCGAGTCGCCGGCCGGCGGCGCCATCAGCCGCACCTTGTTCGGCAAAGCCTGCTCCCAATTGGTGCCGAGATCCTTGACGACGGCGGCCTCGACCCCAGGCGTCTTGCCGGCCTGCAGCATGCCGGCGACGCTCGCCGACATGCGCCGCAACGTCGCCAGATGCGCAACTTCGCGGCCGATGCCCTCGGCCAATTTCTCGCCCGGCTTCGGCCCGGCGACCCGCACCAATTCGGTCAACGCGGTGATCGTCTCGAGCCAGCGGTCGGGGCCGCTGCGCTCATAGGCGAGCTCGTCGGTCGCCTGCTTCCACGCCATGTCGACTTCGCCGATCAGATGCAGGTCCGGCACGAAGGCGTCGTCGAACACGACCTCGTTGAAATCGTGCCCGCCGGTCAGATTGACGATCGGCCGAGTCGTGATGCCCGGCGTGTTCAGCGCGATCAGAAACTGCGTCAGCCCGTGCCGCCGGTTCTCCTTGGTCGACGGCGAGGTGCGCAATAGCGCGATCATGTAATCGGAATTATGGGCGTTCGAGGTCCAGATCTTGCGGCCGTTGACCAGCCAGCCGCCATCGGTCTTGGTCGCGCGGGTCGAGGCGGCGAACACATCCGAGCCGGAATTGGGCTCCGACAGCCCGATGCAGAAGCACAATTCGCCCGAGGCGATGCGCGGCAGGATCTTGTCCTTCACCTCCTGCTGGCCGTAGCGCAGGATGACCGGCCCGCTCTGCCGGTCGGCGGTCGAATAGGCGCGGGTCGGGGCGCGGTGCGCCAGCATCTCCTCGATGACGACGTAGCGTTCGAGATGCGAGCGCTCGTGACCGCCATATTGCTTTGGCCAGGTCATGCCGATCCAGCCCTTGGCGCCGACCTTGCGGGCAAAGGCCTTCGCGACCGAGAACGGCGCGCGCTCGCTGTCGGGGGTGAACGTGCCGGCCTCGATCTCCTGGCGCAGGAAGGCGCGCACCTCCTGGCGCAATTCCTTCGCTTCGGGCGGCAGGTCGACCGGATCGAAATGGAAATTGTAGGCCATCAGCGCCTCACGTTCCTGTCGTTACGTGCCTTGGGTGATAAAGGGCCACAGCGCGTCGGCGCCGCGCTCGGCGATCATACGGCCGAGCCGCTCGGCCCACAGCGTCTCGTTGCCGAATTCCTCGCGCCATGCCCACAACCGGCGCGTCGAATGATGCAGCGAGTGCTCGTAGGTGAAGCCCATCGCGCCATGCACCTGATGCGCGATCGCCGCGCCGTTGCCTGCCGCCTCGCCGACCCGGACCTTGGCCACCGCGACGTCGCGCAAGGCGCGCTCGCTGGCGGCGCCTTCCTCGGCGATCGCCTCGGCCGCGGTATCGGCCGCCGCGCCGGCGGCGGCGACCTCGCCCGCCAGGGTCGCGAGGTTGTGCTGCACCGCCTGGAATTTGGCGATCGGCCGGCCGAACTGCACGCGATCGAGCGACCATTGCACGGACTGGTCGAGGATATGTTCGAGGGCGCCGGCCATCTGCTGCGTTCGCATCGCCGCGCCGAGCCGGGCCAGCGCCACCGGATCGAGCCCGGCCGGCGCCGCACCCGAACTGATCGCGGTCGCACCGTCGAACGTCACGGTGTCCTGCGGTTCGCCGGCGAGGCTGGCGCCCTCGCGGATCGCCAGCCCCTCGGCCGTGACCAGCGCGACGGCCGGAGCGCCGTCCCGCTTTGCTAGGACGGCGATGTGCTTCGCCGTGCGGGCGAACGGGATATGCCGCGCCCGGCCGCGTAATTTGCCGTTCGCATCTAGGGCGATGTTGCCGTCCTCATGCACCGGCGCGACCGTCATCGGTCCCGGCGGCGCGCTGATCCCGGCCTGCGCCAGTAGCCAGCCCGCCATCAATGTCTCGGCCAGCGGCACCGGCGCGGCGAAGCGGCCGGCGACCCGTAATACCGCAAAGCCGTCGATCATCTCCGCCCCGGCGCCGCCGAGATTGTCCGGGACCCAGGTCAGGGTCAGGCCGGATTCTTCGAGAGCGTTCCACAACTCTTCTGGCCAGCTTCCTTCCTCGGCCGCGTTGACGGTCTGCGGCTCGCACAGATCGGCGAAGATGCGGGTCGCGGTATCGACGATGATGTTGTCGCTCATCTCGCTTCCTGGGGCTCGGCAGGTTACCGGATCGAAGCATGCCCCCGCCGCCTTGACAAGCGCGGGCCGACTTGTCTCGGCCGACACGTCGCGCGCATATCCCAACGCGTCATGTCTGCCGCTTCGGTATAATCCTAGGCCCCGGCGAAGGCCGGGATCCATTCATCCGCGCCCGAGACACCTGAAAGATGGGTCGCGGCCTCCGCCGGGACCTAGAATGGAGATCGGAACAGCGGGAGGGGCGGGATGCTGATCGTCGATGCGCAGGTCCATATCTGGGGCGCGGATGCGCCGGAACGGCCGTGGCCGGCGAGCGGGCGTTCCCGGGCGCACCGGCCCGAGCCTTTCTCCAAGGACGATCTGCTGCGCGAAATGAAGGCCGCCGGCGTTGCCCGCGTCGTCATCGTGCCACCCTCCTGGGAAGGCGACCGCAACGATCTCGCCCTCGAAGCGGCGCGGCTGCATCCCGACCGTTTCGCGGTGATGGGACGGCCGCCGCTCGCGCCGGCCGACCGGCACCTGCTCGACGATTGGCGCGAGCAGCCGGGCATGCTCGGCATCCGCGTGACCGCCTCGGCCGAGGGGGCGCGGGAATTGTTCACCGAGCCCGAGGGCGACTGGCTCTGGCGCGCCGCCGAGCGCAACCACCTGCCGGCGATGGTGTCGGTGCCGGGCCTGTTGCCCGAACTCGCCCGCCTCGCCGAACGTCATCCCGGTCTGCGGCTGGTGATCGACCATCTGGCACTGGTGCGCGACACCAAGGACGATGCGGCGTTCGGCGATCTGGCGCAGCTTCTGGCGCTCGCCAAATACCCGAACGTCGCGGCCAAGGCATCGGCCTTGCCGCGCGCTTCGAGCGAGGCGTACCCCTACCCGAAACTGCACCCCTATCTGCGCCAGGTGTTCGACGCGTTCGGCCCGCAGCGCATGTTCTGGGGCACCGATCTGACCGGCATCCCGTGCACCTATCCCCAGGCGATCGCGATGTTCACCGAGGAGCTGCCCTGGCTCCGCGGCGACGATCTCGCATGGGTGATGGGCCGCGGCATCTGCGAATGGCTCGGCTGGCCCTTGCCGAACTGATGTTCCCGGACCGCGGGCGTCCCGCCCGCATGCGGGCGGGACGCCCGCGGTCCATTCAGATCGGCCGCGGCACTATGACGGCCGGCAGCGGATCAGGCTGATCGGCTTGAGGCTCATTACGATCTCGCCCTCTTGGTTCAGCACCTCGACGTGGCTGCGCACGATCCCCTGGTCCGGTTTCGAGCGCGACCGGCGCGCCTCGGTCACCGTGACCCGCAGGCTCAGCACATCGCCGGGCCGCACCGGCTTCAGCCAGCGCAACTCGTCGATGCCGGGCGAGGCGAGGCTGGAGGCCGGCGACAGGAAATGCGCGGCGAAAAGCCGCATCATCAATGCCGCGGTATGCCAGCCGCTGGCGATCAGCCCGCCGAAATGGCCGTGCGCGGCCGCCGCCGGGTCGGTGTGCATCGTCTGTGGGTCATAACGTCGCGCGAATTCGACGATGTCGCTCTCGCTGACCGCGACCGCGCCGCCCTCGATCACGGTGCCCGGCGGGTAATCCTCGAAATAGCGCCCGTTTGCTTCCAGGGGCATTGGTGATTCTAGGGGCATCGGGTGTGCGGGTCGGGGAAATCGATCACCCGGACTTCCTCGCTTGCCGCGTCGAGGACGGCGCAGCTCAATTGCCGGCCGTTGCGGTGGTCGCGCGCTTCGCCGGCCGAGCCGGGGTTGATTACCAACACGTTGCCGATGCGGCGGACGAGCTGCTGGTGCGTATGGCCGTAGAGCACGATGTCGGCCTCGGCCTCGGCAAACCGCGCGAGCAGCCCGCTCTCCGGATGGACATAGGTGCCGCGCGGCTCCCAGGGGGTCGAGTGCACCAGCAGCACACGCCTGCCATGCGCCATAAGCTCGGCTCGGTGCGGCCGATCGGCGAGCCATTCGGCGAGCGCCGGGTCGATTCCGTCTCGCGCCCGGGCCCGCGCCCCCTGTGGCCCGAAGAAGCATTCCTCGTGATTGCCAAGGATTACATACGCTTCGCGGTCCTTGAGAAGCTGCACGACTTCGTTGGAGAAGCGGTACTCGTATATACTGTCGCCGAGACAAATCAGCTCGTCGATCTCGCCCATCAGCTCCAGCGCTTGCCTCAGGCCCGCGGTATTGCAGTGAATATCGGAGACGATACCGAGTTTCACTTGGCGACCCCTGTGGCCGCGCTGCCACAGCGGCAGGCGGCGCGCGGAGTGCTTCGTTTTTTTAGGATAATTTGCGGAGTGCTTTCGCCAAAAGGCTGATTCGTTAACTTGAAAGTAAACCTCCGCGCGCCTTCTTTTCTTTCCGCTCTGGGGGGAGGGATCTGTGGCCATTGCTTCGGTGTTACCTGCTGCGGGGTGCTCACGACCGCGCCGCAGCCTTCAACGTCAGGTGCCTTGCGGCACCGCTCCGGGGTAATTCTGCGAGAAAGAGCGACGGACATGGCCATTGCCGACAACGTATTGGGACGGCTCGTGCGTTTCAATGCGGCTCGTGGCAAGCAGGGAGAGCAACCACGAGTTCCGGTGCGGCGCAGATTCGGCGGCCTGTTGCTGCGCGGCATCCGCTTGCTGCGCTGGCTGGTGCTGCTGGCGATCCTGGCTCTGATCGGCTGGGCCGCCCATTTCGAGATGCGCACCTCCTATCTCGAGGCGTGGTTGTTCACGCGGATCGATCGCGCGATGTCGGTCGCGGTGCAGCCCGGCTCGAACGATTCGATCCGCTTTCCGAAGCATGGGCCCTATGACGAGCGGCTTGGCTACACCGCGCTGCCGCAATTCATCGCGTCGCTGACCGGGCGGCATTACACGGTCGAGCGGCAGGCGCGGTGGTCGAACGGGCTCGACCGCTTTGTCGATCTCGGCGCCTTCCCGATCTATGCCGAAAAAGACCGCGCCGGCCTGCGGATTTACGATCGCAACGGCGACGAGGTCTACGGCACCCGGTTTCCACAGCTGGCCTATCGCGACTTCGCCAGCATCCCGCCGCTGGTTACCAACAGCCTGTTGTTCGTCGAAGACCGCTATCTGTTCGACCAGCGCTATCCCGAGCACAACGCCGCGGTCGAGTGGAACCGTTTTGCGCTCGCGGTCTTCGGGCGGTTCGTCCGCGTGGTGGTGCCCGGCTTCAACGAGGGCGGCGCCAGTACGCTTGCCACCCAGATCGAGAAATTCCGCCACTCGCCGAACGGCTTGACCGGCGGCATCGGCGAAAAGTTGCGGCAGATGCTGACCGCCTCGGCGCACGTCTACATCAACGGCCCGAACACGATGGCGCGGCGCGAGGAAATCGTCACGACCTACATGAACTCGACGCCGCTGAGCTCCTTCCCCGGTTACGGCGAGGTGATCGGGCTGCCTGATGCGCTGTGGGTCTGGTACGGCACCGATTTCAACGAGGCGAACAAGGTGCTGACCGGCACCCCGAAGAACAAGAAGGAGCTGGCGCGCAAAGGCGAAATCTACCGCCAGGTGCTGAGCCTGCTGCTCTCCGGCCGGTTGCCGACCCATTATCTGATTACCGATCGCGAAGGGCTCGGCGAGTTGTGCGACCGCTACGTCTGGGCGTTGTACGACGCTGGCGTTGTCGACCGCAGCCTGCGCGATGCGACGCTCGACGCCGAGTTGAAATTCCGCGCCGAGCCGCCGCCGGTCACCCAGGTCTCCTATGTCAAGCAGAAGGCGACCGAGGAGGTGCGGGCCCGGCTGATGACGATGCTGGGGCTGCCGAGCTTCTACTCGCTCGACCGGCTCGATCTGAGCGCGGAGACCACGGTCGATACGGCGGCCCAGGCGCGCGTCACCGCCATGCTGCAGAAGCTCTCCGATCCGAAATTCGCGCAATCGCTCGGCATGGTCGGCCACCAGCTGCTGCCCGCCGGCAAGGTCATCGACAAGATGACCTACAGCTTCGTGTTGTATGAGCGCCGGCCGGACGGCAACTACCTGCGCATCCATGCCGACAGTTTGAACAAGCCGTTCGACATCAACTCGGGCGCCAAGCTGCAGCTCGGCTCGACCGCCAAGCTGCGCACGCTGGTGACCTATCTCCACATCATGGAGAAGCTGCATCAGAGGTTCGCGACCCTGACGTCGCGCGAGCTCACCCGCATCGCGGCGTCGGCGCAGGACCCGCTGACGCAATGGGCCGCCACCTACATGTCGCGCGCCACCGACAAGGGCCTGCAGCCGATGCTCGACGCCTCCGTGCTGCGCACCTATTCGGGCGCGCCCGAGAGCTTCTTCACCGGCGGCGGCATGCAGGGCTTCGGCAATTTCGACAGCGACGAGAACGGCGGCAGCTACTCGGTGATCGATGCGTTCAAGCATTCGGTCAATCTGTCCTTCGTCCGCATCCTGCGCGACATCGCGAACCACTACACGGCGGAGAGCGGGATCAACGCCAAGCAGCTGCTGGACGAAGAGGACACGCCTGAGCGCGACGCTTATCTCAGGCGCTTCGCCGACGCCGACGGCAAACGCTTCATGTGGCGCTACTACAAGGATTTCCGCGGGCTGAACCCCGATGACGCGATGGATTTGCTGATCCGCCGCTCGCGTCCTTCCGCGCGGCATCTCGCGGCGATCTACCTGACCTTCCACCCCGATGCGCGGCTCGCCGAGTTCCGCGACTTTCTCGCCAGCCATCTTCGCGGCTCGTTCCTGTCGCAGGAGCAGCTGTGGGAGCTCTATTCGACCCTGTCCCCGGAGAAGATGTCGCTCGCCGACCGCGGCTATGTCGCCGGCCTCCATCCGCTTGAGCTGTGGCTGGTCACCTACCTCCACGACCATCCCGGTGCGAGCTGGAACGAGGTCATCGACGCGAGCGCGGATGTGCGGCAGGACGTTTACGCTTGGCTGTTCAACGGCAGCCTGACCAAGCAGGACACGCGCATACGGATCCTGATCGAGCAGGACGCCTTCAGCCGCATCTGGGAGGACTGGCGGTCATACGGCTACCCGTTCGGCCACCTCGTCGCCTCGCTCGGCACCGCGATTGGCGCGTCGGGCGATCGCCCGGATGCACTCGCCGAGCTGATGGGCATCGTCCTGAACGATGGCGTGCGGCGGCCGGCGATCTCGATCGAGCGGCTGCGCTTTGCCGAGGGCACGCCGTACGAGACGACGCTGAAGCGCGCCCCCGAGCCCGAGCGGGTGATGTCGCCCGAAGTCGCGCAGGTCGCCGCGCCCGCGCTGATGGGCGTCGTCGCGGAAGGCACCGCGAGGCGGCTGATCGGCACCTATAAGGCGGCCGACGGCACCCCGTTGGAGGTTGGCGGCAAGACCGGCACCGGCGACAATCGCTACCATACCTTTGGCGCGGGCGGTGGCATCACCGGCGCGCGCGTTGTCGATCGCACGGGGACCTTTGTGTTCTTCCTCGGCGAGCGCTTCTACGGCACGGTGACGGCGTATGTGGCGGGGCCGGAGGCGGCGCGCTTCTCGTTCACCAGCGGTCTCGCGGTGCAGCTCCTGAAGATGCTCGAACCCGAGCTGAGGCCGTTGATCAACTCGCCGCCCGCGCCGGATGGGAAGCCGGTAGCAATGGCGCAACCCTCGTAGTTGCTCGGGCGGGGAGCCGTTCCACCCGGCACCCTGACGATCGTCACATCGCACCCCATCTCTTGCCTTCAGGCTGCAGGAGGTTGGTCATGGCTATCGTTCTCGATCACACGATTGTCCCGGCCCGCGACAAGGTCGCCTCGGCCCGGTTTTTCGCGCGGATCTTCGGGCTCGAATACAACGGCGCGCATTCCCATTTCGCGCCGGTCCAGGTTAACGGGTCGCTGACCCTCGATTTCGACGAGCGCGGCGATTTCGAGCACCACCACTACGCCTTCAGGATCGGCGAGGCCGAGTTCGACGCGATCTTCGACCGCGTCAAGGCCGAGGGCATCGCTTACGGCAGTGGCCCCCGATCGCGCGCCGACATGCAGATCAACCACCGGCATGGCGGCCGCGGCTTCTATTTCGAGGACCCGAACGGCCACGTCCTCGAAGTGCTGACCGCCTGACCCACTTACTCGGCCGGCAAACGCGCCGCCCGCCGCACGGCGGCGGTCGCCGCGAGGTTGCGCTTCAGCTCGGCATCGTGCTCCGGGTGCAATGTCCCCATCAGCCGGTCCCACAGCGAGAAATGGGTCGCGTAATTGCAGCGGAAAAAGCGGTGGTGCTGGTCGTGATGGGTGACCCCGACCAGGGGTGAGGGCGGCCAGCACCAGCGCCCGCCATGCTCCCAGCCGCTATGGCCGACAACCCCGGTCACCTGGTCATAGAGCTTGTGGGCCAATAGCACCGCCGGCGCCGCCGGGATCAGGAAATGCGCTACCAGCCAATAGGATTGCAGGAACAGATTGTCGACCAGCCGGTCGCTGTTGTTCGACCACGCCACCGGGGTCACCGTCAGGTGATGCCAGCGATGCACCCGCGCGTAGAACAGCGGCGTGTGGATCAGCCGGTGGAACCAGTAGAACCAGGTGTCGAACAGCACCAGCGATCCGACAAAGCCAATAATCCCGCCGGCGACGCCATCGATCGGCGCCAAGCCCCAGCCGAATTCCGTGTAGAGCCAGTGCCCGGTGCCGAACATCGCGGCGATCGCGGCGAGCGAGACGACGCTCTGCCGCTGGTCCCGGCGGATCTGCGCTGGCGATGTCTGGCGCGCCTGGATCTTGGCGCCGGCGATGCCCCGGTTCAGCCAAATGACGGTAACGCAGGTCGCGACATAGGTGCCGAGCAGGATCGCGTAGACGGCGGCAACCGTTGCAGCCCACGAAATCAGCAGCTCTGCCCGCATTGTCCCTGCCTGCCGCGCGTGACGCCCGTTGCCCGCGGCTGCTAGGGTGCCACTTTGCACGATCGGGAGGGAAGAGACATGGATGAGCGTGCCTTCGCCTCGGCAACCCGCCTCGCCGGCGAGATCCGCGACCGGCGCATCGGCTGCCTCGAGCTGCTCGACTTCTTTGTGGCGCGCGCCGAGCAATACAACCCGGCGCTGAACGCGGTCGTCGCCTGGCAGATCGACCGGGCGCGCGAGCGCGCTCGCGCCGCCGATGCCGCGCTGGCGCGCGGTGAGGTATGGGGGCCGCTGCACGGCGTCCCGATGACGGTCAAGGAATCGTTCAATGTCGCCGGGCTGCCGAGCACCTGGGGCAATCCGCCGTGGCGCGACAACATCGCCGTCGACAACGCCGTGCTGGTCGAGCGGCTGCTGGCCGCCGGCGCCGTCATCTATGGCAAAACCAACGTGCCGTACATGCTGCAGGATTCCCAGAGCTACAACGAGGTTTACGGCACGACCAACAACCCGTGGGACAAGGCGCGCGGCCCTGGCGGCTCTTCCGGCGGCGAGGCGGCGGCCTTGGCGGCCGGCCTCTCGGCGCTCGGCGCCGGCAGCGACATTGCCGGATCGTTGCGCAACCCGGCGCATTACTGTGGCATTTATGCCCACAAGCCGAGCTGGGGGCTGATCCCGACCCGCGGCCACTCACCGACCGGCGCTTTGACCCCGACCGATATTTCGGTGGTCGGCCCACTGGCGCGGGATGCCCAGGACCTCGATCTCGCGCTGCGCGTGCTCGCCGGCCCCGATCTACTGCAGCAGCCGGCCTGGCGGGTCGAATTGCCGCCGCCGCGTCACCGCCGGCTCAGCGATTTCCGCGTCGCAATCTGCACCCAGTCGCCGCTCTGTGAAATCGATGCCAGCGTCGCCACCCTCTTCGCCGCGATGATAGCTGCGCTGCGCAGCGCCGGCGCCACGATTGACGAGACCGCCCGCCTTCCGCTCGACGATGCGGAGCACCACCGGCTGTTCATGCTGCTGTTGCGCGCCGCGACCGCATCACGAATGAGCGATCCGGATTTTGCCGCGCAGCAGGCGATCGCGGCGAGGCTCAGCGCCGATGATGCGAGCTCGCGTGCCGCGGTGGCGCGTGGCGCGACCTTGCACCATCGCGGGTGGGGCAGCGCCAATGAGGCGCGTACCGCCCTGCGCTATGCCTGGCGCGGTTTCTTCGAGCGCTTCGACGTGCTGCTGACGCCGATCGCCGCGACCGCCGCCTTTGCGCACGACCACAACCCCGACCGCGACGCCCGCCTGATACCGGTCAACGGCGCGTTGCGGTCCTATCAGGAGCAGATGTTCTGGTCTGGATTGCCGAGCCTCAGCTATCTGCCGGCGACGGCGGCGCCGCTCGGCCTTACCGCGGCCGGTCTACCGGTCGGCTGCCAGATCATCGGCGCTGAGGGCGAAGATCCGACGACGATCGAATTCGCCCGGCTGCTCGCCGGGGAAATCGGCGGCTTCGTCGCGCCGCCGGGCTACGCGTAACCGGCAAAACGCCGCTCCCGGTGGCCGGGAGCGGCGGGTAGTAGTAGGGAGGCGGCGGGGTTGTCGCCGCGCCGTCACTCCGACGAGGGTGCCGCCGGGCGAGTTCCTCCACGCCGCGAGCCCGCCTCGCGCCGCACGGCCTGCGATGCGATCACGCAGATCGCCTTTGGCTCGTCGATCCGCAAGACGATGCTCTCGCTGACATAGAGGTGATAGTGCACGCCGTCCTGGCTGCTGTAGCCGGCCTGCAGATCCTGGCCGAGGATCAGCACGCCGACCCGGGTGTCGACCAGCACGCCACCCGGGATCGCCGCCTTGTAGATCCCGGCGGTGCACAGCCGGCGCAGATGTTCGAGCGCCATCACATCGCTGCCGGGATAGAGCCGGAACAGATTGTTGTAGAGAACCGGCGAGAGGGCCAGCGCGTAGGGCCCGCGATAGCCGCTGTCGTCGAGCCGGGTCGCGGCGGCAAGCACGTCCTGCAACGCGCGGTCGGGCGCCGTCCAATCGGTGGCGCCGAGCTGCTGGCGGCCGTCCATTGTCAGCAAGCCGGCCAGCCCGAAGGTCGGCTGGCCGCTGTAGATCAGCTCCTCCTCGCGGTCGGCGACGGCCTCGGCGGCGTTCTGCACCGGGTTCAGATCGAGCGGCTGGCCGTTCTGCACATAGGCCGCCACCCGCCGGATGCTGAGCCGGAAGCTCTTGCGCAGCATCGGCAGCGGGATCGCGCGTCCCATCACGGCGCCGGCTTCATCGGGCCCAGGCTGGCGGCAGTAATCGTCGTTGCCGACCTCAATCGCCGTCAGCCCGACCCCGAACGGTCCCTCGAGGTCGAGAAAGCGCCGCGCGGTTAGCTGGTCGCGCGCCGCGCTTGCCGCGGCGGCGTCGATGATCTGCCAGATCTCGGCCGGGAACGGCGCCTGGTCGCGGTTGAGGCTATCCATCACCGCGTCTCCTTCAAGGAGCCGATCGTGACCATGCTGCCGCGATTGGACGATGGCCCTCCACCCGCGCTTTGCCCGGCCTCGACGGCGCGCTCGATGCCGGTGATCGGCCCGTCGGTAAACAGGTAGGTCTGCAGGTGTCCGGCGAAATCCGAATTGTGCCGGCGGATCCATTCGAGGACCATCGAGGCGTGTTCCATCTCCTCGCGCATGTTGTGGAGCAGGATCTCGCGCAGCGTGTCGTCCTCGGTGTCGTCGGCGCGCTGGCGGTACCAATCGGCGGCCTCGAGCTCTTCGATCAGTGAGGTGATCGCGTTGTGCAGGAGGCGCGTCTCCTGCGACAGCACCTCGCGCGGAGCGTGCAGACCCTCGCTCGACATTCTTTCCTCGCCGGGTTTTCGCTAATTCCGTCGGCAAACACGGCGCAGCCACGAACGTTCATGCCGATCCGCCAATTCGCCCAATGATGCCCAATGATGCCCAATGATGGTTGAGCGCCCGCTCAGCGCGGCAGCAGCAGGGCGGCGATCAGGTCGGCCGGCCAGAACAACCCTGCGGAAAACGCGACGGTGAGGTTGCCCGGGTCACGCCAATCTTGTCCGGCGCGGCTGTCGGCATTGAGGTGTACACCGAAATCGATCGCCGCCGCGGCGCCATAGATGCACAGCCCAATCAGCCACACCCGCCGCCTCATCGTCTGTTATCCGCTCTCGAAATGGTTTGCCGGTGGGTGATCTCGTGCAAGCTGACAATCACAAAAAAATCCGGCTTCCCGGCGAAAGCCGGGATCCATTCCTCAGCCGTTTCGTCACCCGATGGATGGATCCCGGCCTTCACCGGGAAGCGGATTAAAGCGACACCAGGGTTCGGCCGGTTCGTTCACACCACGCGGATGTTCTTGAACTGCCAGGGGTCGTCGCGGTCGAGGTCTTCCGGAAACAGCCGCTCGCGGTCGTGCAGCGGAGTCCAATCGCCATAGACGCCGACGACCTCCCCGAGATACGGCTGGCAGATCTCCAGGATGCGCTGAAAATCGATCTCGTCCGGCTCGACAATGCCGCGCTGCGGATGCTCGATCGCCCAGATGACGCCGGCCAACACCGGCGCGGTGACCTGCAGCGAGGTGGCGTTGTTGTGCGGCGCCACGCGGCGCGCCTCCTCGATCGACAGGCGCGAGCCGTACCAATAGACACCCTTCGCCGGCCCGAGCAGCAGCACCCCAAGCTCGTCGATGCCCTCGACGATCTCGTCCATCATCAGCCGCTTGTGCTGCTGCAGGTGCCAGTTCTTGCCGGCCAGCTCGTGCAGGCTCAGCACCGCGTCGTCGCACGGGTGATAGGCGTAATGGCAGGTCGGCCGGTACAGCACCCGCTCGCCGTCGCGCACGGTCAGGTAATCGGCGATCGAGATCGACTCGCCATGGGTGATCAGAAACCCGTGATAGGGGCCTTCGAGCGGCGTCCAGCTGCGCACCCGGGTCGCCGCTCCCGGGCGCAGCAGGTAGATCGCCGCCCGGCTGCCGAAATCGTGATGCCGCCCGTCATCCGGGACATGCCGTTCATGCGTGCCCCAACCAAGCTCGGCCGGCTGCGAGCCCTCGCTGAAAAACCCGTCGATCGACCAGGTGTTGACGAACTCTCCCGGCGCCTTCGGGATCCGCGAGACCTGCGTGTCGCGCTCGGCGATGTGGATCGCCTTGACCCCGAGGCGCTGCGCCAGCCGGCCCCAGCCGGCCCGGTCGGTGGGTGCACTGACACCTGGGTCGGTGTCGTTCGCGACATCGAGCAGGGCCTGCTTGACGAAATGCGACACCAGCCCGGGATTGGCGCCATGCGTCAGGACCGCGGTGGGACCGGCGTTCCCGCCCTGCTGCGGCCCCGCGCGCAACGCCAGCGCGCTCTCGCGCAGCGCATAGTTGGAGCGCGCCGCCGGCGGCAAATTCGGATCGGTATAGCCGCCCGGCCACGGCTCGATGCAGGTGTCGAGATAGAGCGCGCCCAATTCCCGGCACAGCTCGATCAGCGCGACGCTCGACACATCGACCGAGACGTTGAGCAGAAAGTCGCCCGGCCCGAGCCATTTTTCGAGCACGCCGCGGTAATTCTCGCGGGTCAGCGCCGTCTCGACAAAGCGCGCGCCGTACTCGGCCGCGACCTGCTGGCCGCGCAACTCGGCGGTGATGATCGTGATCTGGTCGGGCTTCAAGGCGATATGCCGCAGCAGCAATGGCAGGACGCCCTGGCCGATGCTGCCGAAGCCGACGATGACCAGACGGCCGGGGAACGCGATGTGTTTCCTGTCGAGCATCAGAGGCGCGCCGTTGCGGGGACGGCGAAGCGGTACGGTCGCTCCCCGGCAATGTCAAGGCGGGCCGGGGCGGGGCGGTCGGCTGGTAAGCACCGGGCGGATGCGCTGCGGCTTTTCCGCCCGACGTCGCACATTTTTTTCTTGACAATCCGGAACAAATCGTGTACAAAGAGGCACGCTGTCCAATCCGGATTGAGTTTGAGCGTCGGCGCGTGGCTGCAAATTCCTTGCAGAAGCAACCAAACGCCGTCTCGGCCGCACGCGCCGCCTGGTGCCCCGGGCCGAGCTTTGGCAAAACGCCGCCGCCATCATTTTGCCACGCCGCCGGGGATATGACCGGATTGCATTAGCCGCCGAGTCGGATAGTGTGGGCGCTCTCTTTGGAGATGGCATTTTATGCGTAAGTGGTTCCTCGCCGCCGGGCTGACCGTGTTGTTGCTGCCGGCAACGGCGGTGCCGCAGCAGAAAAGCGGCAAGGGCAGCGTCTACGAGCAGCTCAATCTGTTCAGTGAGGCCTTCGAGCGGATCCGCCAGGATGCGGTCGAGCCGGTCGGCGACAGTAAGCTGATCGAGACTGCGATCGCCGGCATGCTGTCCGGGCTCGATCCGCGTTCGGTGTATCTGAACGAGAATGAATACAAGGCGCTGAAGACGCCGGCGCCCGAGGAGAGCGCCTCGCCCGGGCTCGTCATCACCCTCGACAATGGCACGGTAAAGGTGGTCTCGCCGCGCGACGGCTCGCCGGCGGCGGCGGCCGGGATCAAGCCGGGCGATCTGATCTTCACGATCGACAAGGATCCGACCTACGATCTGACCCTGCCCGAGATCGAGCAGAAGCTGCGCGGCCCGGCCGACAGCGAGGTGGCGCTGATGCTGCGCCGCGGCACCGGCGCGCCGATCGAGACCAGGATCAAGCGCGCCACCGGCAAATTCCCGACCGTCAGCAGCCGCGTCGAGGGCGGCGATGTGGCCTATATCCGCCTCGCCGGCTTCGACCAGACGACCAATGCGGCGTTGGCCGACGCCGTCAAGGATCTGCGCCAGCAGATCGGCAACAAGCTGATCGGCTTCATCATCGATCTGCGCAACAGCCCCGGCGGCAATTTCGACGCCGCCGTCGCCGCGGCGGACGCCTTCATCGACAAGGGCGACATCGCCGTCCTGAAGAGCCGCAAGGCCGAGAATGCCAAGCGCATCGCCGCGACCCCGGGCGATCTCGCCAACGGGCTGCCGATCGTCGCGCTGGTCAATGGCGGCACGGCGCGCGAGGCCGAGCTCGTCGCCGGCGCGCTGCAGGACAATCATCGCGCCGTGCTGCTCGGCACCAAGACCTTTGGCGAAAGCGCGATCGAGACGATCATCCCGCTGAACGGCAATGGCGCGATCAAGCTGACGACGGCGCGCTTCGAGGCGCCCGGCGGCCGCGCGATCCAGGGCAAGGGCCTCGACCCCGACCTGACCGTGTCGCCGTTGAAGCTGGAGAAGGTGGCTCAGGCCGACCGCCGCCGCGAGGCCGATCTGCGCGGCGCATTGAAGAACCCCGATGCCGCCGCGGCGGCTGCCGCGGCCAAGGCCGGCGCCGCGAACCCGGCTCCCAGTGGAGCTCCAGCTGGCGCTCCGGGGAACGCCCCGGGCGGCGCGACCACGCCGGGCAAGGAGCCCAGCGCCACGACGCAGCCGGCGAAGGGCGAGCAGCCCTCGGTCGCCTCCGGCGATATCGGCACCACCAGCGACGAGCAGCTCAGCGAGGCGGTCGACGTCCTGCGCGGCCTCGCTCTGGTCAACGGCCGCACCGCCGCCCGCTAAGGGCACGCCGAGGGCTTGCTTGGTGTGCTCTGGCGCTTTCGGTACCTAGTTCGCCTCACCAAAGACCCCTTGCCCGGGCTCGTCCCGGGCATCCATGCCTTCAAACGGACGTGCGGAGGCAAAGACGTGGATGGCCGAGAGCCGCCGGTCGATCGCAGAACACGCTGCGGTGCTGCAGGGATGAGGTTATGACAACGCTTATCCCGGAGCAGATGCGGTACATCGATCTGGCCGCGCCGGGCGGACCCGAGGCGCTGACGCTCGCCACCGGCCCGGTGCCGCGTCCCGCCGCCGGCGAGGTGCTGATCCGCGTCGCCGCCGCCGGGATCAACCGGCCGGATATCCTGCAGCGCACCGGCAATTACCCGCCGCCGCCGGGCGCTTCGCCGATCCTCGGCCTCGAAGTCTCCGGCACGATCGCGGGGCTCGGCCAGGGCGTCACCGAATGGCATGACGCCGACCAGGTCTGCGCACTCGTCGCCGGCGGCGGCTATGCCGAATATTGCGTCGCCCCGGCGCCGCAATGCCTGCCGGTGCCGCGGGGTCTCTCCTTGATCGACGCGGCCGGCTTGCCGGAGACCTTCTTCACGGTGTGGAGCAATTTGTTTGATCGCGGCCGGCTTATGGCTGGCGACAGCTTCCTCGTGCATGGCGGTTCGAGCGGCATCGGCACGACCGCGATCCAGCTCGCCCATGCCTTTGGCGCGCGGGTGTTCGCCACCGCCGGCAGCCCCGAGAAATGTGCCGTATGCGTCGAGCTCGGCGCCGAGCGGGCGATCGACTACCGGCGGGAGGATTTCACCGCGGTTATCAAAGAGATGACGCAGGGCAGGGGCGTCGATGTCATCCTCGACATGGTCGGCGGCTCCTATGTCGAGAAGAATTTGCGCGCGCTGGCGGTCGAGGGGCGGCTGGTGCAGATCGCCTTTCTGCAAGGCAGCAAGGTGACGCTCGACCTGGCCCATCTGATGGTACGGCGGCAGACGATCACCGGCTCGACCTTGCGGCCCCGCCCGGTCGCCGACAAGGCGGCGATCGCGCACCGATTGCGCGAGGAGGTATGGCCGTTGATCGAGGCCGGGAAGGTATGGCCGGTCACCGACCGCACCTTTCCGCTCGCCGAGGCGGCTGCGGCGCACCAGCTGATGGAGTCGAGCCAGCATATCGGCAAGATCCTGCTGGTAACCGGCTAGAATCCCCGATTCACCACGGGGACGCAGAGATCACCGAGAGAGGAATGACTTGGACCGCGGGCGTCTCGCCCGCAAATTCGTGGCATGGAAGGCGGGCGAGACACCCGCGGTCCAATGGCAAGCCTCTGTGTTCTCTGTGGCTCTGTGGTGAGCCGTACTGAAGGAGAAGGGAATGCGCATTCTGGTGCTCGGCGCCGGCGCGGTCGGCGGCTATTTCGGCGGCAGGCTGGCCGAGGCGGACCGCGACGTCACGTTTCTGGTGCGCGGCCCGCGCGCCGCGGCGCTCGCTGAAAACGGCCTCAAGGTCGACAGCCCGCTTGGCGATTTCCGCGTCCCGGTCCAGGTCGCGACCGCCGACCGGGTTGGCGGACCCTACGATCTCGTGTTGCTGACCGCCAAGCACTACGACCTCGACGCGGCGATCGACGCGATCCGCCCCGGGGTCGGGCCAAATACCGCGGTATTGCCGTTGCTCAACGGCCTCGTCCACCTCGACCGGCTCGAGGCGGCGTTCGGGCCGGAGCGGGTGCTCGGCGGCGTCGCCTATGTCGGCGCCGTGCTGTTGCCCGACGGTTCGATTCAGCATCGCAACCGCCTGTCCGGCATCGCCTTTGGCGAGCGCGGCGGCGGCATCAGCGACCGCGCCAAGACGATCGAGCAGCAATTCGCCAGCACCCCGGTCGCCGCCCCGGCGAACGACAACATCCTCCTCGAGATGTGGGAGAAGTTCCTGATGATGGGCGCAATGGCGGGCATGAACTGCCTGCTGCGCGGCAATGTCGGCGAGATCGTCGCGACCGAGGACGGCGAGGCGCTGATGGTCGCGGCGCTCGCCGAGTGCCGGGCGGTGGCCGAGGCGGCCGGCTTTGCGCCGCGGCCGCAGGCCCGCGAGCGGGTCCAGGCCATGCTGACCGAACGCGGCAGCATCAACAGCGCCTCAATGCGCCAGGATCTCGAAGCCGGGCGGCGCACCGAAGCCGATGCGATCGTCGGCGACATGCTGCGCCGCGCCCGCCACTTCGGCATCGCGACCCCGCTATTGCGCGCCGCCTGGTGCCACCTCCAGGTGCACGAGAACCGCCTGGCCGCGAAGCGGTAGTTTCCCTCTCCGCCCTTCAGGGGGGAGAGGGAGGGGCCCGCGCCGAAGGCGTGGGAGGGTGAGGTGGGCATCGACGGGCGATCTGGAATCCGCCACCTCACCCCAACCCTCTCCGCCCCCGGGGGCGGAGAGGGAGTTATTGGGTCAGTTCGGATAGACGATCGTGCGCAGCATGATGCGGCGTTCCTGTGGCTCGTAATCGCCGGCGCCGCGGTGCATCGTTGCCGCCTCGTCCCAGATCAGCACGTCGCCGACCTGCCAGGAGTGGTAGTAGACAAATCGCTCCTGCGTCGAATGGGCGGCGAGCTCCTCGATCAGGGGCCAGGCCTCGTCCCGCGCCATGCCGACAAAGCCATGGCAGTGCACCGGGTTGACGAACAGCAGCGGCCGCCCGGTGACCGGGTGCATGCGCACCGCGGGATGCGCCTTTTCCGGGTAGTCGCGGTCGGTCTGGCGTTCCAGATCGCCGTTGTAGAGACGCTCGCCGGCCGGGCCGTCGCCGCGGCCATGCAGCCCGACCAGGTTGGCGAGGCGCTGTTTCATCGTCTCCGGCAACGTGTCATAGGCGGCGCGCATATCGGCGAACATCGTGCCGCCGTTGGCCGAGGGCACCTCGCGGGCATGCAGGATCGCCAGCCGCGGCAAATCATCGTCATAGGGCGAGTCGGTCTGCCAGTCGGTCGCGCGCTTGACCCCAAACCAGTCGACCTTGCCGTCGGCCTCGACATTGGTCAGCCACGACACTTCCGGATATTCGGCATGGCGATACTTGACCAGCGAGTGAATGCGCGGCCGGCCAAAGCGCCGCCCGAAGGCGGAGAGCTCGGCCGGGCCGAGCTGCTGCTTGCGGAATACCAGCACCGGGTTTTCGGCGAAGGCGCGCTCGATCCAGGCAAAGGTCGCATCGTCGAGCGGCTGCGACAGATCGATGCCGAGCGCCTCGGTGCCAAACGCCTCGCCGAGCGGGCGCAGTTGCGGTGAACCGGTCATGACGATCCTCCGATTGACGGGAGAGGGGAAGTCTCGGTGGCTAATTTGGATACACGATCGTCCGCAGCATGACGCGGCGCTCCTGCGGCGCGTAATCGCCGGCGCCGCGGTGCATCGTCGCCCGCTCGTCCCAGATCAGCAGATCGCCGACCTGCCAGGAATGGTAATAGACGAACCGCTCCTGCGTCGCGTGCGCCGCCAGTTCCTCGATCAGCGGCCAGGATTCCTTCCGGTCCATGCCGACGAACCCGTGGGTGTGCATCGGATTCACAAACAGGATCGGGCGGCCGGTGACGGGGTGGTGGGTGACCGCTGGACGCGCCTGCTCGTAATACGCCTTCTCGGTCTGCCCCTTGTTGTCGCCATAGAGCTTCTCGCCGGCAGGCCCGTCGGTGCGGCCATGCAACCCGGTCAGGCCAGCGAGCCGCTGCTTCATGCTGTCCGGCAGTGTGTCGTAGGCGGCCCGCATATCGGCGAACATCGTGCCGCCCTTTGATGAGGGAACCTCCAGCGCATAGAGCATCGCCAGCAGCGGTGCCTCCTCCTCGTAAGTCGAGTCGGTATGCCAGTCGGTGGCGCGCTTGACCCCGTACCAGTCGACCTTGCCGTCATCCTCGACATTGGTCAGCCAGGAAACTTCCGGGAATTCCCGATGCCGGTACTTGATCAGCGCATGCTGCCGCGGCGCGCCGAAGCGCCGGCCAAACGAGGCGATCTCGGCGGCGCCGAGCTGCTGCTTGCGGAACACCAGCACTGGGTTCTCGGCGAAGGCGCGCTCGATCCAGGCAAAGGTCGCATCATCGAGCGGTTGCGACAGATCGATGCCGAGCGCTTCGGTGCCAAACGCCTCGCCGAGCGGGCGCAGTTGCGGTGAACCGGTCATCGGTGATCCTCCGATTGGCGGGCGGCGTTCGCTCTTGCGCCAAACCGCCCGGCTTCGGCGCGCATTATGATCCGTCGGTCTCGGCCCGTGCAATCGGCACCATCGCCCGGCTGCCCCGACTGCCGCGCAAGTCTTAAATGCCCGCTAAATGTGACTGTTCTATTGGCATTATTCGGGACGCGAAATCATCAACTCTTTACCATCGTGCCGTTAGCGTGCGCCTGCTTCACGCCATCGAGGTTAAGGCGACATGCAATTGGGGGACATTCTGGTCGAGCGCGGCCTGGTCAGCGCGGCCGACCTCGAAGCGGCATTGGCGCGCCAGCTCACCGAAGGCGGCCGGTTGGGCGACAATCTGATCGGCATGGGGCTGCTCACCGCGGAGCAGCTGGCGACGGTTATCAATACCGCTCCCGCCGTCCCCTCCAGCCTCGAGGAGACCGGGATTTCTCAGCGCAGCCTGCTCAATCTGCTGCTCAAATTCATGCTCGTCGAAGGCTGCGAGACGCTCCTCGACCTCGCCGAGCGCCTCAAGCTCCCCCGGCGCGCCGTCCAGCAGCTGCTCGACGAGGCGGTGCACCAAAAGCTGATCCAAGCGGTCGGCGCCGCTCCCGGCGGCCTTGCGCTGTCGATCCGTCATGCCCTGACCGAGAACGGCCGCGCCGCTGCCAAGGAAGCTCTGGAACAGAACCTCTACATCGGCCCGGCGCCGGTGTGCCTGTCGGCTTATCACGAGCAGATTCTGCACCAGCGCATCTCGAACGAGCAACTCGACGCGGACGCCTTGCGCGACGGGTTTGCGGGGCTGGTCGTACCGGACCATTACATCCGCAAGCTGCTGCCGGCGGTCAATGCCGGACGCAGCGTGCTGCTGTTCGGCCCGCCCGGCAACGGCAAGACGACGCTCGCAACCCGTATCGCGACGATTTTCAAAGACGCCGTCTATATCCCCTACGCGGTCGAAACCAGTGGGCAGATCATCAGGATCTTCGACCCGTCATTGCACAAGCCGACCGCGACCGCCGCGACCGCCACAACCTCGTCCGGAATTGGGCTGCAGCGCGAAGCTTTCGATCAGCGTTGGGTCGCCTGCAAGCGGCCGGTGGTGGTGACCGGCGGCGAGATGTCCCTCGACATGCTGGATCTGCAGCACAATCCGGACACCAAATTCTACGACGCGCCGCTGCACGTCAAAGCCTTGAACGGCATGTTGCTGATCGACGATTTCGGCCGCCAGAAATTTGGTCCGGACGAACTGCTCAATCGAATGATCGTGCCGATGGAAAGTCAGCTCGACTATTTCAAGCTGATCACCGGAGCCAGCTTCTCGCTGCCGTTTGACGTGCTGCTGATTTTCTCGACCAATCTGCAGCCGGCCGATTTGATGGATCCGGCGTTCCTGCGGCGCATCCAGTACAAGATCAAGTTGTTCGAGCCCACCCGCGACGAATACCGCCGGATCTTCGAGGGCGTTGCCGCCTCGCGCGCCTTGACCCTGACCGATGAGGTGTTCGATTTCGTCGTCGACCGCCTGCGCGGCGGCGGGTTCGGACTGGCCTATTATCAGCCGCGGTTCATCTGCGACCAGGTCGTCGAAGCCTGTAAATGCTTCAACATGCCGCCGAGCCTGACGAGGGAGCTGGCCTCGGAGGCGCTGGCAAATCTCTATTTCGACATCGAAGACGGGCGCGATAGCGCCGTGCCGGAGCACCGCGCCGCCGCCTGATCCACAAAGCGTGGGGCTACTGAGCGGCCCAGCCGCCGTCGATCGACAATGCCGCGCCGGTGATCGTCGAGGCGGCCTCGCCGCACAGAAAGACGGCGAACGCGCCGATCTGTTCCGGGGTCGTGTAGTCGAGCATCGGCTGCTTTTCGCGCACCAGATCCTCGCGGGCTTTTTCGACCGGGATGCCTTGCACCTTGGCACGCGCCTCGATCTGCTGCTGCACCAGCGGGGTCAACACCCAGCCCGGACAGATTGCGTTGCAGGTGATGCCCTGATTGGCGGTCTCGATCGCGGTGACCTTGGTCAAGCCGACGAGGCCGTGCTTGGCGGCGACATAGGCGGCCTTCTCGCCGCTCGCGACGAGCCCATGTGCCGAGGCGATGTTGATGATGCGGCCCCATTTCCGCGCGATCATCAAAGGCAGCGCTGCCTTCGTGGTGTGGAGCGCCGCCGACAGATTGATCGCGATGACCGCGTCCCAGCGTTCCTCGGGGAACTCCACAATCTTCGCGACATGCTGGATGCCGGCGTTGTTGACCAGAATGTCGACGCCGCCGAACTGTCGCGCCGTTTCCGCGATCAACTCCCGGATCTCGGCCGGTTTTGCCATATCCGCCGCCGTATAGGCGGCACGCACCCCGTGCCGCTCGGCCAGCCCGGCGCGCAGCCGCTCGATAGCGGCGGGGTCGCCAAAGCCGTTCAGCATGACGTCGCAGCCTTCGGCGGCGAGCGCCGTCGCGATGCCGAGCCCGATCCCGCTGGTCGAGCCGGTAACGATCGCGGCCTTGCCTTTCAGCATTCGGAGAATCTCCTGCCTGTCACTGCCAACCCTCGCCGCGCCGCATTTGCATCTGCCGACCGACCCGACTAATCAAGAGATATGCAGACCAAGCGCAATCCGCTCAACCTCAACCCGCTGCAGCTCAAGACGCTGACCTTGCTGCAGGAGCTGGCGCGGCTCGCCGGCAAACCGGCCGCCGAAGACGAACCCGGCGGGCTGGCCATCAGCGAGCTGCCCGACCCGCACGGCGATCATTTCCATCTCGGCGAGGCGGTCGTCGCGGCGCGCGATGCGACCGGCCTGCGCAACCCGTCGGTCTGGGCGGCGCTGGAACGCAAGGGCCTCATTCGCCCGAAGCTGCCCGAGGCCGTGATCCTGACCGCGCTCGGGCAGGAATACGAAACCGGGCTGCGCGAGGTGATCCTGCATCGCGCCGGGCATTAGGCGGCCCCGTCTACCAGACAAAACGGGCCGCGACTCCAATCGGCCAGCAGCCGCTTTTTTCGATCGCGGCGGTGATGCGCTCGAGATCGAGCCCGCCGCCAGTGCAGAATTCCGCGGCATGCAACCCGCCGGCGATCAAGACACTGTCAATGCCGGCGCCGGCTGCCCCCGCGATGTCGGTCCGCAGGCTATCGCCGATCGCCAGGATACGGCGCCGGTCGGCGATGCCGAGCAACCCGAGGCAGCTGTCATAGACCGACCGGTAAGGCTTGCCGTGCCAGCGCACTTGGCCGCCGAGCCTCTCATACTCTTCGGCCAACGCACCCGCGCACAGCGCCGGCTTTCCGTCATGGGTCACGACGAGGTCGGGGTTGGCGCACACCATCGGCAGACCGCGGGCCAGCGCAGCCAGCAGCGCCGGCGCGTAATCCTCGATCGTGTCGTCCCACTCCGCCGGACCGGTGTTCAGGATGAAATCGGCCTCGGCCGGCGTCGCGACAAAAGCGAGGTCGAGACCATCGCGCATTTCGAGGTCGCGCTCGGAGCCGATTTGCAGACAGCGGCGGCCCAGCCCGGCGTAGAACGGTTCGTCGCGATGCTTGAGGTGCTGCCAGGCCTCTTCGCCCGACGACATGACGCCATGATAGAGCCGTTCGGGCACGCCGATCCTGGCGATGCGCCGCACGACGTCATCGGACCGGCGCGGCGCGTTCGACAGCAGGACGAGCCGCTTGCCCGCGCCGATCAACCGCTCCATGCAATCGAGCACGCCGGGAAACGGCGCGGTGCCGTCATGCACGACGCCCCACAAATCGAGGATGAACCCGTCATATTCCGGCGCCAGCGCGCGCATGCCGTCGATCAGGCGAAGTGTCACGAACCCCTACCGATCATCTTTAGAGAAGAGCGCAGGGAAATCCCGCCGCTCGTGCAGCACGCGCACGATCTCGATATCGTTGCCCCTGATCCTATAGAACAGGGTGTACGGGCGGGCCGGGGCCGAACGCAAACCGAGAATCAGCTCGTCGCGAGCACGCCAGGCGAGCGGGTTTGATGCAATTCGTTGCCCGGCTCGGTCGATTTCACGCAAAAGATTGTCCGCAATTTCGGGCGAGGCGATTCGGGCGTAGTAGCGGCGGATTTCTCGCAGATCGTCTTTGGCACTGGGCGCCCAAACGATCCGCCTAGTCCTCGCCATCCTCCGTCCTGGCCCGTTTTATAAGTTCCTCGATATCGAGCTCCTCGCCGCTGCCTGCATCGAGTTCGCGCAAGCCCTTTTCGAGTTCAGCCCGCAATGCGGCAAGCGTATCGATCCGTTCAAGCAGTTCGCGGCCGAGCTGCTCCTGGGCTGCCTCGGGGAGCTTGGCTGCCTTCGAAAGCGCCAATTCGAGTGTCTTCACCATTGGTCGACTATACCTCATCAAGACGGACTAAGCCCAATCGAGATCGCGGCGGCCACAGCATGGTCGGCGCCGACCGCCTCGGCGACCGAGGCAAAGCCGTCGCGGCGGAGGAGGGCGGCCAAGCCTGTCTTGACCCCTCCAAGCAGGGCCGGGCCGGCGAAGACCAGCGCGGTGTAGAGCTGCACCAGCGAGGCGCCGGCGCGGATCTTGGCATAGGCATCTTCCGCGCTCGCCACCCCGCCGACCCCGATCAGCGGCAGCCTGCCCGCGGTGAGCCGGTACATCTCTGCGAGCACCGTGGTCGAGGGCGCGAACAGCGGCCGCCCGCTGAGCCCGCCGGCCTCCTTGGCTTGCGGGCTCCGCAGCCCCGATGGCCGGGCGATCGTCGTGTTCGCGATGATCATCCCGTCGATCCCGGTGGCAAGCGCGACGGCGGCGATGTCGGCGCGTTCCTCGGGGGTCAGGTCGGGGGCGATCTTGACCAGCAATGGCGGTCGCACGCCGGTTTCGTCGCGTGCCGCGAGCACCTGGCGCAGCAGCGCCTCAAGCACCGCGCGGGCCTGCAGATCGCGTAGTCCCGGCGTATTCGGCGACGACACGTTGACCACGAGGTAATCGGCGAGCGGCGCGGCGCGGCGCACGCCCACCGTGTAGTCCGGGACCGCATCGGCGCTGTCGCGGTTCTTGCCGATATTAACCCCGACGATACCGTCCTCATTCCGCCGCATCGCCAGTCGTTCGAGGACCCGGTCGAGCCCGCCGCTGTTGAACCCCATGCGGTTGATCAGTGCACCATCGGCTTCGAGGCGGAACACCCGCGGCTTGGGATTGCCGGATTGCGGCCGCGGCGTCACCGTGCCGATTTCGACAAGGCCGAAACCGAGCCGCAACAGCGCGTCCGGGGCGCGCGCATCCTTGTCGAACCCGGCGGCGATGCCGATCGGGTTCGGAAAATCGAGGCCCCACAGCCGCTGGTGCAATTCGGGTGGATCGGATGCGCGGCTGGTCCCGGCCAATCCGGCTGCGAGCGCCGTCAGGGTCAGCCGATGCGCGGCCTCGGGCGGCAGTGCCCGCAGCAGCGGACGAACGAGCGGATAGAGATCGACCACGCGCTCAGGTCGCGACCAGTTCGGCGGTGCCGAGCCCTTCCACTTCGACGAGGGCATGGTCGCCGGCGCCGGGGAATTGGATCGGCACCATGCTGCCGGTCAAGACGATCATGCCGCGCCTCAGCGGCGTGCCGGCGGCGGCCAGCTTGTCGGCAAGCCACACGAGCGCATTCAGCGGGTTGCCCATGACGTCGCCGCCTCTGCCATTGCCGATTTCGCCGCCGTTGATCGTCAGGCGCGAGCTCACTGCCGCGAGGTCGAGACGCCGCCAATCGGTCACCGGCGCGCCGATCACCGCCCCGGCGTTCCACACATTGCCGGCGACCATTGCGGCGGCGCTGAGCCGCTTGTAATCGTGACGCAGATCCTCGAGCACCTCGATCGCCGCCATGCAGCTTTCGACCGCGGCGGCGACCCGGTCGCGGCCCCCGCCATTCGGCAGATCCTCGCCGAGGCGCACCGCGATTTCGGTCTCGATGCCGAGCCGGCAATAGTCTCGGACCGGCAATTCGGCGCGCCGGTGATGCACCTCGCTGGCAAAGATTGCGCCGTAGCAGGGCTCGTCGACGCCGCACAGCTTCTGCATGATCGGTGTCGTCAGCCCGATCTTGTATCCAGCCACCGCGCCGCGCCCGCGCGCCGTCGCGATCGCCTCGAAGGCGGCGCGGATCGTATAGGCCTCGCCGAGGTCCGCCGGCATCAGCTCGTCCGGAAGAATGTCGATCTGCCGCCGCTCGCGGAACAGCGCGGCGATGCGTTCGGCTTTCTGCCGGGGATTGAGTTCAGCCAATCGTATCTCCCAGGATTTTACCGGCCGCGGAGTTCGCGGCGGATGATCTTGCCGGTCGCGGTCAGCGGCAATTCGTCGACGAATACCACTTCGCGTGGCGCCTGGTACCAGGCGAGGCGCTGCCCGACAAAGGAACAGATCTGGTCGGCGAGTTCCGGGCCGGCGGCGGCACCGGCTTTCGGCACGACAAAGGCGCGCACGATCTCGCCGCGCACCGGGTCGGGCCGGCCCACCACCGCCGCCATCAGCACCGCCTCGTGCTTCATCAGGCAGTCCTCGATGTCGGTCGGGCCGATGCGGTAGCCGCCGCTTGAGATCAGATCGTCCTCGCGCCCCTTGTACCAAATGTAGCCCGCATCATCCTGCAGCGCGACATCGCCGGTCAGCATCCAGTCGCCGGCGAATTTCGCCGCTGTCGCCTCGGGATTGTTCCAATAGCCGAGGAACATCACCGGGTCCGGCCGCTCGACCGCGATAATGCCGGTCTCGCCCGCCGGCAACCGTTCGCCCGTTTCCGACACGACCGCGACCCGGTGCCCCGGGATCGGCCGGCCCATCGAGCCCGGCCGCACCGGATAAAGCGTGCTGCAATTGCCGGCCAGGAGATTGGCCTCGGTCTGGCCGTAGAACTCGTTGACGCCGACCCCGAGCGCTTCCTTCGACCAGGCGAGTATGTCCTCGCCGAGGGCCTCGCCGCCGCTCGCCACCGAGCGCAGATCGAGGCCAAAGCGCTCGCGCGGCGCGGGTACTGGCCGCATCATCTTCAGCGCGGTCGGCGGCAGGAAGGCGTTGCGCACGCGATGCCGGCCGATCAGCGCGAAGGCTTCCTCCGGGTCGAATTTGCGGGCGCGATGCGCCAGTACCGGGACCCCGAAATAGAGGCTCGGCAGCAGGACATCCAAGAGCCCGCCGATCCACGCCCAATCCGCCGGGGTCCAGTAGAGATCGCCGGGTTGCGGAAAGAAATCGTGCGGCAGTTGCACCCCGGGCAAATGCCCAAGCAGCACGCGATGGGCATGCAGCGCGCCCTTGGGCTTCCCGGTCGTCCCCGAGGTGTAGATGATCAGGGCCGGATCGTCGGCCGCGGTATCGGCCGGCGCGAATTCGTCGCGGGCATGCTCCAGCGTCGGCCAGAACAGCGGATGACCGCCGCTGTCTCCCTCGACGATCAGGATCGTCGCGAGATCGGACAGGCCGGCCGGGATCTTGCCGAGGTTTTCGCCGTCGGTGATCAGCGCCTTGGCGCCGCTATCGGCGAGGCGATGCTCGATGGCGTCCGGGCCGAACTGCACGAAAAGCGGCACCGCCACCGCGCCGAGCTTGTAGATCGCGAGATGCGCAATCGCGGTCTCCGGCCGCTGCGGCAGCAGGATCCCGACCCGGTCGCCACGCCCAATGCCGAGCGCCTCCAGCGCGTTGGCGCCGCGGTTCGACAGGCGTTCCAGATCGTCGAAGGTGAAGCGCTCGATCGTGCCGTCGGGCGCCTCGTAGATCAGCGCCAGCTGGCCGCTGCCGTCGGCGTGCCGGTCGCACGCCGCCACGCCGATGTTGAACCGCTGCGGCAATTCCCACCGGAAGCCGCGGTAGATCTCGTCATAGCTGTTGCCGCGGAGAAGCATGGTGGAAAACTCAGCCTTCTGGGCCGATCTGCGGCGGCGTCTCGGTCGCGAGGCGCTGGCCGAGTGCGACGCCGGTCGTGCGGTACCGCCACGCCATGTGCAGCAGCGCGGCAAGCCGCTCCGCCGCTGGCGCGATCCGCAGCCCGGCGGCATGAATATTGGAGAGGCAGTTGCGCGCCGCATCGACAGTGCCCGGCGCCGGCTGCCAGGTGATGTAGACGCCGAGCGAATCCGCGGCGCTGAGCCCTGGCCGCTCGCCGATCAGCACCGCCGCGAGCGCGGCGCCGAGAATGCCGCCGATCTCGTCGCCGATCGCGACCCGGCCGCCCTCGACGACCGCAACCGGGCCGATGCGCAATGCCGGGTCGAGCCGGTCGAGCGTCGCGGCGAGCAGCGCGCCGGCATGAGCATGCACCGCCGTGGCGGACAGCCCATCGGCGATGACGAAAACAATGTCGATCGGGCTCGCCGGACGTGCGATCAGGCGTTCGCGCGACGCGGCGTCGAGCCGCCGCCCGAGATCGGGCCGGCGCAGATAGGTCATTCGGTCGTCCGCCGTCGAATGCAGCAGGATCGCTTCCCGACCACACTCTCGCACCCCTGCGGCAATGGCCTCGGCATCGAAGGCGGCATGCACCGCGTCGCGGGCTCGGGCATGCGCGAGCTGAAAATCGAGATGTGCGGCGGTGGGCAGGCCGGTGCCGCTGCGGCCGAGCCCAATCCGCGCCGGCGTCGCCTGGCGCAGTGTCGGCCAGGACAAAGTTTGCCTGCCGATCTCGCTCATTCCAATGCCGCGAGAAGTTGGCGCACCGGCGCGGCGATGTCGGCATGCTCGGGACCGATCAGCCTGCCGGCGGCATCGGCGATCCCCATGCGTTCGAGCCAGGCTTCGAATTCGGGTGCCGGACGTTTGCCCAGCAGCCGGCGGAGATAGAGCGCATCGTGAAACGAGCTGCTCTGATAGCTCAGCATGACGTCGTCGGCGCCCGGGACCCCCATGATGTAGGTGCAGCCCGCGACCCCGAGCAATGTCAGCAGCGCGTCCATATCGTCCTGATCGGCCTCGGCGTGGTTGGTGTAGCAGACATCGCAACCCATTGGCAGGCCGAGGAGCTTGCCGCAGAAATGGTCTTCCAGCCCGGCGCGCATGATCTCCTTGCCGTCGAACAGGTATTCCGGGCCGATAAACCCGACCACCGAATTGACCAGCAGCGGGTCGAAGGCGCGCGCCACCGCGTAAGCGCGGGCTTCGAGGGTCTGCTGATCGACGCCGTGATGCGCCTCGGCCGATAGCGCGCTGCCCTGGCCGGTCTCGAAATACATCACGTTGGTGCCGACCGTGCCGCGGCCGAGCGACAGCGCCGCCTCGCGGGCCTCGCCGAGCAGAGCGAGATCGATCCCGAAATGGCGGTTTGCGGCTTCAGTCCCGGCGACCGATTGAAACACCAGATCGACCGGCGCGCCGCGCCCGATCGCAGCGAGCGCCATGGTGATATGGGCCAGCACGCAACCCTGGCCCGGCAGCTCCAGCCGTTCGCGCAGCCGGTCGAGAAAGCGGGTCAGTTCGAGATACTTGTCGAGGCTGTCGGTTGCCGGGTTGATGCCGATCACGGCGTCGCCCGAGCCCAGCATCAAGCCGTCCAGGATCGAGGCGGCGATCCCGCGCACATCGTCGGTTGGATGATTGGGTTGCAGCCGCGTCGACAACCGCCCGTCGAGCCCGATCGTGTTGCGGAACCGGGTCACTACCCGGCATTTCCCGGCGACGCTGACCAGATCCTGCAGCCGCATGATCTTCGACACCGCCGCGACGATCTCCGGGGTCAACCCGGTCGCGAGCCGCGCCAGAGCCGCCGTATTGGCGGCGTCCGAGAGCAGCCAGTCGCGCAACTCGCCGACCGTCATCGCCGCGACCGGCGCGAAAGCACCGCGGTCATGCGTGTCGCTGATCAACCGGGTAATCTCATCCGCCTCGTAGGGGATGACGGGATCCTCGATCAGCCGGCGCAGCGGCAGATCGGCCAAGGCGCGCTGCGCCGCGACCCGTTCGGTCATGTCGGCGGCGGCGATCCCGGCGAGCCGGTCGCCCGAGCGCGGCGGCGTGGCGCGCGCCAGCAGCGTCTTCAGATCGGCAAAGACGTAACGCGTCCCACCCAACGTTTCCGCGTATCCCACCGCGGTTCCTTTAGGCTCGGCTCAGTTCAACGTGTTGATGATATCGGTTCGCGCGAAATTCGTCCCTTTGAACAGCAACGGCGCCGCGAACCGATCGCAAACCCGTTCTTGCCGCGCGGCGGCGGCTCCCGCATAAACCGCGGACTGCCGGTCTTTCCTCCCCGCCTCGTCACGGAATTCATGGACGCTGTCGCTCAGCCTTTGCTCGATTTCATCAAGGCGCATTCGGATTGGGCCGCGCTGGTCATGTTCATCACGGCCTTTGGCGAGTCGTTCGCGTTCATCAGCCTGCTGTTCCCCGGCACGACCGTGTTGATCGCCGCCGGCACATTGCTGTCGGATGGCACCTTGCCCTATGCGTCGATCCTGATCGGCGCCGTGCTCGGTGCGGTCCTCGGCGACTCGATATCCTATTGGCTGGGCCGCAATTTCGGCGGCGGGATCGCCCGAGTATGGCCGTTTTCTCGGCATCCCGAGCTGCTGTCGAGAGGGATCCTGTTCTTCGAGCGCCATGGCGGCAAAAGCGTCTTCATCGGCCGATTTTTCGGACCCATCCGGGCGGTCATCCCGCTTGCCGCCGGCATCATGCAGATGCCGCGGGGACGTTTCTGGTTCGCCAATGTGACCTCGGCCTTGGTCTGGGCGCCGATGCTGCTGTTCGTCGGCGATGCGGTCGGGGAGGTCGGGGACCGCCTGATCGGCTCCACCAATACCGTGCTGCTGGTATTCGGCGGCCTAACCCTGATCGGCATTGCCGGGGCCGTGTGGGCGGTATTGCGCGCCGTCCGCTCGAAGCCCTGACGCCGCTACCGGCTGCGGCCCGCCGTCGCCGGCGCGGCGCGCTCGCCGACCCGCGCATGCGTCTCGATATAGGCGTCGACATGCGTCGCCAGCGTCTCCGCGCTCTCCATGAAGAAATGGTCGGCGCCGGGGATCTTGCGGTAGTCGATCTTGATGTCGCGTTGATGCGACAGCTTGTGCACCAGCTTCTGTACCGATTCGTGGGGAACGAGATTGTCCTGGTCGCCCTGCAGGATCAGCCCGGAAGACGGGCACGGCGCGAGAAAGCTGAAATCGTATTGGTTGGCCGGCGGCGACACCGAGATGAAGGCGTCGATCTCGGGGCGCCGCATCAACAGCTGCATGCCGATCCAGGCGCCGAACGAATAGCCCGCGACCCAGCAGGTCACCGCGTTCGGATTGTAGCCCTGCAGCCAGTCCAGCGCCGCCGCCGCATCGGCGAGCTCGCCCTCGCCGCGGTCAAAGCTGCCCTGGCTGCGCCCGACCCCGCGGAAGTTGAAGCGCAACGTCGAGAAGCCGCGCCGCACGAAGCTTTGATAGAGCGTATAGACGATCTTGTTGTTCATCGTGCCGCCATGCAGCGGGTGCGGGTGCAGCACCAGCGCCATCGGGGCGGTGCCGCCGCGGGCATGGTGATAGCGGCCCTCGATCCGGCCCTCCGGACCGTTGATGATGACCTCAGGCATGGTAAACCCGAGATAAATCCGACTTATTCAGTCGGGTAAGTTGACCGATACGGTCCAGCGATGCTCTCGCCACCCTCGCCCTCATACTTGATCGTGTTAGTTGGACAATTATATGCTGTTGCCGATGTTCCGCGGGTCGCTGCGCGCAAGCGACGGCCCATCGCGTCGTGACAATAACATAGTGATTGCCGATGCTTTTCCAAAACCTGCGCGACGAGATAGATGCGACTTTGGCGCGCGACCCGGCGGCGCGTTCGCGGTTTGAGGTCGTGCTGTGCTATCCCGGCTTTCAGGCCTTGCTCTATTACCGCCTTGCCAATTGGCTATGGCGGCGCCGCTGGCATCTGGCCGGCCGCTTCGTGTCGCATTTGGGCCGGGTGCTGACCGGGATTGAAATCCACCCCGGCGCGCGCATCGGCCGTCGTCTTTTCATCGACCACGGCATGGGTGTCGTGATCGGGGAGACCGCCGAGATCGGCGATGATTGCACGCTCTATCACGGGGTGACCCTCGGCGGCACGCGCCCGACTCGCGAGCAGGGTGGGCAAAAGCGCCATCCGACGATCGGCAACAATGTCATTGTCGGTTCGGGCGCACAGGTGCTGGGCCCGTTCCGGGTCGGCGACGGTGCCCGCATCGGTGCCGCTTCGGTGGTGCTGAAGGAAGTGCCCGAGGGCGCCACGATGGTCGGCAACCCGGCCCGCCAGGTCGGCCGCCGCGCCGCGGAAGACACCCCGCCGGCCTTCGAGCCCTATGGCATCAGCGGCGAGATACCGGATCCGATCGCCCGCCCGCTTACCGCGCTGCTCGATGAAGTCGCGGCGCTGCGGGCAAGGGTCGCCGAACTGGAGCGTGAACGCGAGGCTCCGGCCGTCACCGAGCCGCCGCCGGAGCAGGTGCGCCCGAGAGTCGCGAGGGCGAGCTCGTGAAGCTCAGCACTAAAGGGCGATATGCGGTGATGGCGATGGTCGACCTCGCACGTCACAGTAATGGCGCGCCGGTCTGCCTCTCCGATATCGCCGAACGGCAGGAGATTTCGCTGCCCTATCTGGAGCAGCTATTCGCCAAGCTGCGCCGTGGCGGACTCGTCCGGAGCGTGCGGGGCCCGGGCGGCGGCTATCTCCTGGCCTACCACCGCGACGATACGCGCATCGCAGACATCATCCTCGCGGTCGACGAACCGATCCATGCGGTGCGATGTACTCCCGGCGGCGCCACTGGCTGCCGCATCGACCGCAGCCGATGTTTGACCCACGATCTTTGGGAAGAGTTGAGCAACCAGATCCATCTCTATCTGAGCTCGGTGTCGCTTGGCGACGTTTGCGAGCGGCGTGTGCTCGGCACCAGCGGTCTCGTTCAGCGCGAAAATTATCGGACCGCCAAAGCTTCTTGATCCCCATGAACCGACGCGAGAGCTACCTCGATTGGAACGCGACCGCGCCGCTGCGGCCGGAGGCTGCGGCGGCGGTCACGGCGGCGCTTGCCCGTTGCGGCAATCCCTCCTCGGTGCACCGCTGGGGCCGGGCGGCACGGGAAATGGTCGAGCGCGCGCGCGAAGCGGTGGCCGCCCTGGTCGGCGGCGACCCCGACGGCGTGGTCTTTGTCAGCGGCGGCACTGAAGCCAACCAACTGGCCCTCTTTGGCAGCCGGCGTGAGCGGGTTCTCGTCTCGGCGATCGAGCACAGTTCGGTGCTGCAGGCGGTGCCGGCGGCCGAACGCATCGCGGTTGACGCCAACGGCATTGTCGATCTCGCGCGCCTTGAGGAACAGCTCGCCGCCGATCCGCGTCCGGCATTGGTCTCGGTGATGCTCGCCAACAACGAGACCGGGATCATCGAGCCGGTCGCCGAGATCGCCGCGATCTCGCATCGCCACGGCGCGCTGTTTCACTGCGACGCGGTGCAGGCAGCCGGCAAGATCCCGGTCGATGTCGCTTCGATCGGCGCCGATCTGCTGAGCCTGTCGGCCCACAAGCTAGGCGGTCCACCCGGAACCGGCGCGCTGATCGTGCGCGGCATGACCGAACTCGCCCCGACGATCCGCGGCGGCGGCCAGGAGCGGGGGCGCCGCGCCGGCAGCGAAAACCTGCCCGGCATCGCCGGATTCGCCGCAGCGGCAAGCGCCGCAATGGATGGCCTCGCCGATTATGGCCGAGTCCGGCAATTGCGCGACAGTCTCGAAGTGTCCCTCGTCGCGGCCGCGACGGAGGCCATCGTCATCGGGGCCGCGGCGCCGCGGCTGCCCAATACCAGCGCGATCGCGCTGCCGGGTATAGCGGCCGAGACCCAGGTGATCGCGCTCGATCTCGATGGCGTGATGGTCAGCGCCGGGGCCGCCTGCTCCTCCGGCAAGGTCGGGCCGAGCCACGTGCTGCAGGCGATGGGCGCCGGGCCGGAAATTGCCGACTGCACGATCCGGATCAGCCTCGGCTGGAGCACGATGGAAGCGGAGATCGATCATTTTCTGACGGCCTGGACGGCGATGTACCGGCGGGTTAGCGCCCGCGCCGCCGCGGCGAGGGCGGCATGAGCGCATCAAACGCAGCTGTCGCGGAACGCCCGAACACGCTGCCGATCTATCTCGACAACCAGGCGTCGACGCCGCTCGACCCGCGCGTCCTCGAAGCGATGCTGCCCTATTTCACCGAGCATTTCGGCAACCCGCACAGCGAGAGCCACATCTACGGCCATAACGCGATGGCGGCGATCGAGTCGGCGCGCGGCGAGGTGGCGCGGCTGATCGGCGCCGACCCGCGCGAGATCGTGTTCACCTCAGGGGCGACCGAGGCCAACAATCTGGCGCTGAAGGGCGCGGCACATTTCGCGCGGGCCCATCCGCCGGCCGCCGGCCGCCCGCGGGATCACCTGATCGTCCTGACGACCGAGCACAAATGCGTCCTCGAAAGCGCCGCCGCGCTGCAGCGCGAAGGCTTTGCGGTCACCTATCTGCCGGTCGAGCCGAACGGGCTCGTCTCGCTCGACCGGCTAGCCGCTGCGATGACCGAACGCACGCTCCTTGTCTCTGTGATGGCGGCGCATAACGAGATCGGCGTGATCCAGCCGCTCGCCGAGATCGGTGCGCTGTGCCGCGCCCACGGCGTTCTGTTCCACACCGACGCAGCGCAGGCGTTTGGCAAGATCCCGCTCGACGTCGAAGCGATGCGGATCGATCTGATGTCAATCTCGGGCCACAAGATCTACGGCCCGAAGGGGATCGGTGCGCTTTATATCCGCCGCCGGCCGCGGGTGCGGTTGCTGCCGTTGATCGATGGCGGCGGGCAGGAGCGGGGGCTCCGCTCCGGGACGTTGCCGACCCCGCTCTGCGTCGGTCTCGGCCGGGCCGCCGCCCTGGCCGGCGCCGAAATGGGCGAGGAGGCGCAGCGGCTACGCCTTCTGCGTGACCGGCTCTATACCAATCTGAACCGCCGCGTGCCTGATCTGCAACTCAATGGCGATCTCGAGCACCGCCTGCCCGGCAGCCTCAATATGTCCTTTCCGGGGGCCACCGCGTCGGCCCTGATCGAGGCCTGCCCGAGCGTCGCGATGTCGACCGGCTCCGCCTGCACCTCGGCCAGCGTCGAGCCGTCCTATGTCCTGCGCGCGCTTGGCTTGTCCGATGATCGGGCGAATGCGTCGATTCGCCTTGGGCTCGGCCGCTTCAACACCGCCGCGGAGGTCGATTTCGCGGTCGATGCGATCGCCGCCGCCGTTTCCCGGGTGCGGAAAGCCGGCGGAATGCCTACATCGGGTTGACGGAGCGTTCGATGCCGGCAATATGAAGGGCATCGGGAGAACATCGCATATGGCGCAAAAGCAGGCTTTGGTCGTGACGGACGCTGCGGCGCAGCGTATCCAGGCATTGCTCGCCAGCCGGGGCAAGCCCTCGGTCGGAGTGCGGGTTGGGGTGCGGTCGCGCGGCTGCTCGGGCCTGACCTACACGCTCGAATACGCCGATGAGAAGGGCAAATACGACGAGATTGTCGAGGACAAGGGGGTCACGGTCCTAGTCGATCCCAAGGCCGTCATGTTCATCATCGGTACCGAGATGGATTACGTCGAGGAGAAGCTGCAAACCGGCTTCGTGTTCCGCAACCCGAACGAAAAAGGCCGCTGCGGCTGCGGCGAGTCCTTCCACGTTTGACACGTGGGACGGCAATAATCAGGACCGCGGGCGCCCCGCCCGCATGCGGCCGAGACGGCCGCGGTCCGCAGGGTGGTGACTTGTGAAACTGTTTCAAATCGAGGAGCCGGACGGCTCGCCCGCCGATCCCGACGCTCCCGGCGCGGCGGTCGGGATCGACCTGAGCGGACTGCAAGCCGAGGTCGCGATCGCGGTCGGCGGCAACGCTGCTTTGCTTGAGGACCGCGACGGCTTCGAGGTCGATCTGACCGTGCCGTCATCGACGGCGGCGATGGCGGAATGGCAGGCACTGCTCGAACGGGTGCGGCTGCGCGCCGAACGCGCCCTGGCCCGCCCGGTCACGCATGCGGTGGTGGTGGCCGGCGCGTCATTGGCCGACCGCCTCCAACCCGCGGCGGCGAGCGCTCAGTTGACGCTCTTGCGCATCGCCACGCCGGACAATGTCGCTGGCGGTTCGCCCGCTTTGGCGGCAGCGATCCTGGCCGAAGATCTGGCGCCTCCAATCGCAGGGCCGTAACGGGTACCGATGCATGCCGAAAATGATCTTTATCGAACGCGACGGGACGTGCCGCGAGGTGGAAGCCCCGCTCGGCCTGTCCGTGCTCGAAATCGCTCACCGCAACGACGTCGATATCGAGGGCGCCTGCGAGGGGTCGCTGGCCTGTTCGACCTGCCACGTGATCGTCGACCCGGAATGGTACGAGCTGCTGCAGGACGCGAGCGAGGACGAGGAGGACATGCTCGACCTCGCCTTTGGCCTGACCGCCACGTCGCGACTGGGCTGCCAGATCATCATCACCGAGGAACTCGACGGGTTGACCGTGCGGCTGCCGTCCGCGACCCGCAACATGCTGCAGCGATGACCCTCCCCGGTGAGTTGTACGGGCGACTGGTTGATGCCGCGGGGGAGGCTTGGCCCGCGTATACGCGGCATGAATTCGTGCGGCGCCTCGCCCGCGGCGATTTGCCCGAGGCGGCTTTCCGCCGCTATCTCGTGCAGGATTACCTGTTCGTGCTGCATTTCGCCCGTGCCTGGGGGCTGGCGGTCTACAAATCCGACACGCTGGCCGAGATGCGCCGGGCGCAGTCGCTGCTGGCGGCGACGCTCGATATCGAGATCGGGTTGCACATCGATTACTGCCGCGGTTGGGGTCTGTCGGAAGCGGCGATGAACACCGAGCCGGAGGCGCCGGAAACGATCGCCTACAGCCGCTTCGTGCTCGACCGCGGCCTCGCCGGCGACCGGCTCGACCTCGAAATCGCGCTGGCGCCGTGCATGATCGGCTATGCCGAGATCGCCGCCGAGCGGATGGCCGACCCGGCGACCCGGCACGAAGGCAACCCCTATCGCGACTGGCTCCTGATGTATGCCGGCGACGAGTATCAGGACTTGGCACGCGAGGCCGCGGCGGCGCTCGACGAGCAGTTCGCAAGGCGCGGCGGAGCAGGGCGCCTGCCTGCGCTTGTCGCGACATTCACGACCGCCGCCCGGCTCGAAGCCGATTTCTGGCAGATGGGCCTCGCTGCCGCGCGATGATGCCGCTGTCTGACATCGACCTTCCGGGCAATCCGGCCGATCACCGCGTCGTTGTCGCGATGTCGGGCGGTGTGGATTCCTCGGTTACGGCGGCGCTGCTCGCCAGGGCAGGCTTTGCTGTCGTCGGCATAACCTTGCAGCTCTACGATCATGGCGCGGCAACCGGCAAGAAGGGCGCCTGCTGTGCCGGGCAGGATGTGCGCGACGCGGCGCGCGTCGCCGCCCATCTCGGCATTCCGCATTACGTGCTCGATTACGAGGCGCGGTTCCGCGCGGCGGTGATCGAGGATTTCGCCGAGGCCTACCGCCGCGGCGAGACGCCAATCCCGTGCATCCGCTGCAACGAGCGCATCAAGTTTCGCGACCTCTTGGCGACCGCGCAGGAACTCGGCGGCTGTGCGCTGGCGACCGGGCATTACGTCCGCCGCGTGGCCGCGCCGGACGGACCCGAATTGCACCGTGCCGCCGATCTGAGCCGCGACCAGAGCTATTTCCTTTATCGCACGAGTCGCCGCGAGCTCGATTTCCTGCGCTTTCCGTTGGGCGGGCTGGCGAAGGAGGAGACTCGCCGGCTGGCGCGGGATTTCGCCTTGCCGGTCGCGGCCAAGCCCGACAGCCAGGACATCTGCTTTGTGCCGCAGGGCTCCTACGCCGCCATCGTCGAGAAGCTGCGCCCGGAAGCCGGCGAGCCGGGCGACATCGTCGATCGGACCGGCCGGGTTCTCGGCCGTCATCATGGCATCGCCCATTTCACGGTCGGCCAGCGCAAGGGGCTCGGCATCGCCGCCGCCGAGCCGCTTTATGTGCTGCGACTCGACCCCGAGAACCGCCGCGTCGTTGTCGGCCCGAAGAGCGCGCTGTGCGAGACGCGGGTGTATCTGGGGGA
>Ga0210400_10000590_pt1 | contig 39935 bp, 59 predicted proteins | sample IncBWH26MmetaG_FD_155456 | JGI IMG/M metagenome (GOLD analysis project Ga0210400, IMG submission 155456) | Forest soil microbial communities from Barre Woods Harvard Forest LTER site, Petersham, Massachusetts, United States - Inc-BW-H-26-M | ecosystem: Environmental > Terrestrial > Soil >... | reverse complement strand
TTCAAGCAGTTCGAATCAGAAGTCAAAGATATGACGATGGATCGCTTGAACGCGACCCCAAAAGAAGAAACAGAGCAGCAAACAAAGCTCTCTCAGAAAGAAATCTCAGCCAAGAAAGACAATTATCTTAAACCCATAAAAGTCATTAGCTGTAGAGAGAAATTCGATGAAAAGTGGCGAGCAGACTATGAGTTTCAAAAAGAGTATGTTCAGTTCATTGCTGAAAATAAAGAGCTCATTGGAGAAAGCATTGACATTTGGACTCGTCCGTTTCCTGGAATGCCAGCTGAAGAGTGGCTCGTTCCTGTAAATACTCCGGTTTGGGGTCCAAGATATCTCGCCGAACAAATCAAACGTAAATTCTACCACAGACTCATCATGAAAGAAACTCCTACAGAATCTACAGGAGCTGGAATCATGTATGGCAAGATGGCAGCTGATACGACAATTCAACGCCTGGATGCAGTTCCGGTTTCAAAAAGAAAATCTGTGTTCATGGGCGACAAGAACTTTTAACCATATAAAAAAGGAGAAACAATATGGCGAAACATAAGAAAGAAGAGCATAAAAAAATGGCAAAAAAATCACAAGTTGCTCACTCAAAACATCATCATGATGAACATGAGCATAAAATGCATAAGCATAAAAAGAAAAAATAGGATAACAAATGGCTGAGAAATGGATTCAAAAAGCCATCCAGCACAAAGGCGCTTTACGTAAGGCTTTGCACGTTAAAGAAGGGGAGAAAATCCCCTCTGGAAAACTTAAAAAAGCCGAGCATTCAAAGAATCCTAAACTGAAAAAAAGAGCGGTTTTGGCTGAGACCTTAAAAAAAATGCATAAGAAATAAAGGAATAATTTGAATCTCTTAAGCGACATTATCACGTACGTCCGGAGGATCATTAAAAGCCCTTCGGACGCGACCATCACCGACAATCTGATCATCGATTATATCAATCGATTTTGGATCATGGACGTCGACGCTCGCTTACAGCTTTTTGATCTGAAGACGACCTATCAATTTCAAACTGTCCCTGGCGTAGATCAATATAATATGCCATTATATAACGTCCAAGTTGAAGGAGCAAATCCTGGAACTGACATTGCAATGTATCCTGTATATCAGGGGTTTTTCCCTTATGCTAGAATAGGTGGCGTCAGTGTTGGATTCTATACTCAGAAAGGTGAGTTCTTCCAATATTGGGATAACTACATACAGCCCTTTACAACCGTTGGAGTGGGAAATGGAGGATCAAATTATACAGTTCAAATCCCCTTTGCACCCGCATCTCAGACGGCAGTTAATCAAATCCCAAGTGGCATCTTACGCGGACACGTTGATATTACAGGCATTATTGCTACTGGGAATAATGTCGATCCTCCTGTGGGACAAAATCTTGATTTAGATATCCCATCTACTTCTATTTTCCCTGCTGTCTATTTTACTAGTATCGATACAACAGGTGCATCTCGTGTTATACAAGACTCAGGTCAATTCCTAACCGGAAATGTCAACTATGGTCTCTTGATGACGGGATCTAATACAGCTCCTTTTGGATATCAAGAGCTCGATGGAAGCCAGCAAACCTCTAGTCAAATCTATACAACTGCGCTCAATACTATCAACTACAACACTGGAATAGCCAATATTACCTTTACTGATCCAACAAGTGGACTTCCCGTTAACATTCCACAAGGACAAAACATCAATGCTCAATGTTATTTATTTAATCCTGGTATTCCAAGGGCAATCTTGTATTACAACAATACGATTACCCTCAGAACCGTTCCAGATACTCAGTATTTAGTAGAACTCGAAGGCTATCTTTCACCGGCTGCGTTTTTGAGTAGTGGTCAGGCAATTCAGTTCGCATATATGTCTGAATATATTGCACGTGGCGCTGCTAGAAAAATACTATCGGATACTGGAGATACTGAACAGTTCACCTTCTATGAGCCGCTCTTCAAAGAGCAAGAAATGCTCGTCTGGAAACGCTCACAAAGACAGTTCACTAGTACCAGAACATACACAATTTATAGCCAAGGAAATAACCAAGGCGGTATAGGAAATAATACAAGCACAGGTTTACCATGACGTTTCCATATTCACCTGCAATTCCAAATCCTCCCAATGATCCAGCTGATGATGTCTCAATCATGCAGACCAACGCGGGGTCTATCTCAAGCATACTAGCTGTTGATCATGTGGGATTTAACTTATCTGCGGGAGGCCAACATAAACAAATTACCTTTAATTCTAATAATCCTCCTGCACCTCCTGTATCTCCCCCTGTTTTATTTACTAACAACCAAGACGGGGCCGGTAATAATCTTCCTGGGTCTTTAGCAGAGCTTTTCTTCTATTCAGGAAGCGCTGCACATAGCGCCAATCAATACAATGTCACTGGGACTAACGGCAGTGTGTTGCTTCCTATGGGCATTATCTTAAAGTGGGGAAGTGCGACTTTTGTAGGATCACAAAGCCCATCTGTTACATTCACCAATGCTTTTCCGAACAATTGTTTCGGAGTACAACTTTCACTTCTCAATGCTGGTGGAACCCAAACACAAAATAGATTATCAACTGTAACGACTAGTGGTTTTACTGCTAGCGTTAATGCTTCTGGTTCTTCGACCTGGTATTGGCTTGCCATTGGCAATTGAGGTAAAAAATGCCAGAACAAATCTACATTGGTAACTTTGCAAAAGGTCTTACCACAAGTAGACTTCCTTTCGTCATAGACAACGACGCTTTTCCTACCATGTTCAACTTCTATTCCTGGAGGGGTAGGGCAAAAAGGAAAAGAGGCACAATTTTTCTAGGACAACTTCAAATTCAAGTTCAGTCGGTAGCCACCGCAACACCTCCGAAGGCATGGCAAATTGGAACGATTATGACTTTGGACGGCTCAGGAAATGGCAGCGTCAATTTAATATCTACATTCTTAGGATCCTCTACAACTGCCTCAATTACCCCAGGTTCATTTACTCTTTCTGATGGAACAAATACATATACAGATACAAATCAAGATGGAACGTTGCAAGGATCTCCTGGTGGAGCTGGAACGATTAACTATGCAACAGGTGTTTTAACAATTACTGGAGGTGCGGCTGGTGGGACTGTTACGGGTACTTTCTCTTATTATCCAGGCAATCCTGTTATGGGCTTGCGCGATTACGCTTATAATTCCGTTCCTAATGTTCCTCCTGTAAGGGCATTATATCCTAATCTAATGGCTTTCGATACGACAAAGTCATATCAAATTTTTCAAACATCCAGTTCCAATACATTTTATAATGTGACCTATTATAAATCTTCGCAGAATCCTTTCTCCTGGAGCGGCCAGGATTATCAGCAATTTTGGACGACGAATTATCAGGGAGCTTTGTGGGCTACAAACAATGTTCCTGGATTGAATATCGCTACAGGAACCTATGTCTCTGGATCTGGTACAACAGCTATCGTTATTACACTTTCTGGGGCCGGAGTTCCTACATTGGTGGTTGGGGATTATCTCTGGTTCAATGAGTGGGGAAGCAACACCATAAACTTGCAGACTGGACATGTAACAAATGTGAGTGGCGCCCAATATACCGTCACTTTTGCTACTAGCGTAACAGCTTCAGCGACTGGAATTGTTCAGCTTTTGACAGCGAGTGTACCTGGACAAGACGGTATCAAGTGGTACGATGGGGACCCGACATCTCACACTGGAATACCAACAGCAACTGGCCTTGGATGGGTAAATTTTGCGCCACCTCTTACTGCAACAACAGTTTCGATCGATGATGAGCCCGCTGCTAAGTATTATTTAGTGGGTGCTTTGGCTATTCTTCCATTTAAAGATCGATTGCTTTTTTTCAGCCCTTGGATACAAACAAGTTCTGGGAATCCTATACAATTACAAGATACGGTGCTTTGGAGCTGGAACGGTACACCGTATTATACTACGCTGACTCCAGCTGGTGAGACAAATGATGTTCGTGCATTTTATCAAGACCAAACAGGTCTAGGAGGAAACTTACCTGCCGGAACAGGACAGCCCATCATTACTGTATCTAATAATGAAGATGTTCTAATTATAGGTTTTGGTGGTTCAGGGCGTAAAACAAGGTTTGTCTATACAGGCAATGATTTGCAGCCATTCCTTTTCTATAGCATTAACTCAGAGCTTCCATCCGATAGCACGTTTTCTGCTATCACTTTAGACAAGGGAGCCCTAGATATTGGGGCTTACGGAATAGCGATGACTGATCAGCAGTCTAGTCAGAGAATTGATCTGGATATCCCGGATTCTGTATTCCAAATCCAAGCTCTAAATAATGGGGCTCAAAGAGTAAATGCAGCAAGAGATTTTTATCGTGAATGGATCTATTTTAGCTATCCTGTAAATAGCAGTTTATGGAAGTTCCCAACACAAACCTTTCTATTTAACTATCGAGACAATACGTGGGGAGTTTTATATGAAAACTTTACTGCCCACGGGACTTTTAGGACGATGATTAAAAAATCATGGTCCACAATAGGATACAACTCCTGGAATAATTGGAGAGAACCATGGAATTCTGGAGCAAATTCGGCCCAATTCCCAAGTATAATTGGAGGAAATCCTCAAGGATATGTTTTGACTGTTGGACAAGGAACTGGTGAAGCTACATCGGGAACCATCGGAGCGATTGCTAATTCTTCTGGAAACACTCAGATTACTAGTGTTAATCACTGTGTTAATGTGGGCGATTATCTATATTTCAGTGGAGCTCTTTCATCTACATCTGTAACCATAACTGGCATTACACAAGCTTCACAGGCCGTCGTCACAGCGACCAATACATTTACTGCTGGCCAATATGTTTTGATTTCTGAAGTCTCAGGGATGACGCAAATTAATGGGGAGTCTGTACAGATCGTGTCAGCAACTGGATCGAGTTTTGTGATCAATTTGGATACTACGACTTTTACTGCATATTCATCTGGAGGAATAGCAACATTTCTTCCATTGCAAGCTCAAATAGGACGGGTAATATCTACTGCGGACGCTAATACATTTGTTGTAGATATCGCATTTTTTTCATCAACATATATTGGACTCGGCAAATTCACGCGCCTGTCACAACCACTCTTGCAAACCAAGCAATTCCCAGTATATTGGGACCAAGGTAGACAGACACGCCTATCTGCACAAAAATATTTAATGGATTACACAGCAAATGCCCAAGTCACTGTCAACGTCTATCTTTCACAAGATCCTGATGATGTCTGGAATACTCCTCAGCCTCCTAGTGCCACTTCCGCTCTGGTTTACAGTCAACTCATGTATACTTGTCCTGAATCTACTAATATTGGTCTTACACCTTCCAATACCAACCTTCAAATGCCTACAGCTCAAGGTCAGTATCAAATCTGGCACCGATTTAATACTTCGCTGATTGGGGATAGTGTACAGATAGGGATCACTTTGAGTGACGCTCAGATGAGGAACCTGACTTATGCTACGAGTGAGATCACATTGCAAGGTGTCCATCTTGTAGTTGATAAAGGGCCACATTTGGCCTAGCCAACTTTTCTTTGAATCTCTAGAAGTTGCTTATGAAAATCTTTCATTTCATCATGAATTGCATTCATTAAATTTCTTTGCCCCTCTAATTTTGCATCCATGTGTCTATTATCTGCTCGTCCTTCTGCTCTATTCCAGAGAAAAAGACCGAACACACCTATAAAAAATATTATAAACTGAACCCATTCCATAAGATCTCCTTTTGCGTCTATTTTACCATCCTGCTACATTGAGATCAATATGACAACACCCTCCAATAATCTCCAACAAGCCCCCTATCTCAAGACCCAATGGCAATTCCCCTACGATGACTTGCGTGGCCTGTCACACCAAGTCGATATTTCTTATGTCGACATAGCTTCAAAAGTCAATTCCCGCACAATTGGAACCTATGCTATCAACTTCCCAATCATCACTGGAGAAAAGTGGTATTTCGGTGGCTCCTCAAATTCACCACAGCAAAGTTTGCGCCAGGTTTATCAATTCACAGGCGCTGGCAATATCCCTCACGGGATCAACTTAACTGCCGTTTCTCTGATTAACCACAAATGCTATGGATCTTATACTGATGGAACGAACTGGTACGGAGTGATTTATTCGTCGTCTGTTGGGATTGCAGGACAGGTGACGTTTTATGTCACGCCTACGAATATAGTGGTGACTGTGGATGGTGCTGCTCCGGCAGTAACGAGTGGAGAGATTACCCTAGAGTGGGTATCTCAGTTCTAATTGCTGGAGAAAGGAATTGAACCCTCAACCGTCAACTTACAAGATTGCTGCTCTACCATTGAGCTACTCCAGCTAAGGCCCATCCAACCAATGAGTCACCTCTATGTTGCCCCCCTCGTGGATTAAACTCCGCCAAATTCCATATCCCCTGTAAACACAAATTTCGTGACCATCGTTACTCCAAGTAAGATATCCCTTGGATTGGGGCGGAGAAGGAGGTTCAGGCGGAAGTTTATCTTTAACGCTGATCCAGTTCATTTCTTTTTCTTCAAACTGAAGGTGTCGAAAGGATTAAAGTTTCTAGCCATCGCCTCTTCCAAGTCTTTCTTTTTATCGAATTCGTGATGTTTTCGTTCAGCTGCTAAATAGATCCTTCGAGCCTCATAAAGGGCATCCCATTCTCTTTTTATTTTTTCTAATTCCAATCTTTTGAGATCCATAATTTCTTGAATGAAATCTGGTGTTACTTCGGAAAAACATCCTTCAGTCATCCATCCACCACAGCTAAAATCTGATCTTCGTAGATCACCAGATATTTTATTCCATCTTGCTCAATCGGAGTTCCAGTATGTGCGGGTAAAATAACGATTTCTTGTTCATGAAGTTGTGAATCTACTTCGCTTCCTGCTGCAATTACAACGGCCTTGAATGGCTTGTTTTCGTTAACCGTTATAATGAGTTTCTTGTCTTGCGTTTCCTCTTCAATCCTCTTTACAATAAGACGTTTTGCGACCGCTTTTAGCATGGTAAATCTCCTATTTTTTCAAAATTGCGCCATAAATTTTCAACATCAGACAAAGATGGAATCCTATGCAAATCCAAATGAGTGGTTTATCCATATTGCCAGCAACTTACCATTTGCCAAAAAAAAAGACAAATGTGATCATGCGTTTGCAATGATATCGTCGGCTCTCGCGATGACGAGAGATTACCCCCTGAACCGTAAGTAAGGGGGTTTTTCTTATTTGTTTGTCTCATCTTCTATATAAAGTTGGTTGTTTATAATTCTTCTTATACTCGCGATGTTTATGTTAAACATCGCGGCTAATTTTTTTGTTGTGTAGCCAGATTTTGATTTATAAAGCTGTCTAATAGTGTTTGCTTCGTAATTTTTTAATTTGGCACTTGCTACATTTTCTCCCTTCGGAACACTTTCTGGTTGTAAGCATCCGCAAGATTTTATTGTTTTGAAATTTCCAGTTTTAATAATAGGTTTGTTTCCGCATTTGCATTTGCATAAAAACAAAGTATTCCCTTCTTCATCTTTTCCGTGAATTTTAATTATCTTTAATCTGCCGAATTTAAGTCCTATTTTTTTTGAGGCTTTTTTGAGAAGATTTTCTTTCCGGAGACATCCGCAGTTGTTTGAAGTGCCTCGGATAACATAAGATGTGACATATTCTTTTTCACTTCCACATTCACATCGACACCATACAAAAGTAAGATGTCTATAGCATCGAGTGAATTTTATAATTGTTAAACGTCCAAACTTTTTTCCAATATTTTTATTCACCAAACATAGTCCACATGTTTTTATCACCCCTCTTTTCAGGCAGTCGTAAAAAGTGAATGCTTTTCCTCCGCAATCACAAAGGCATTCCCATTGAGCCCTTTTATATTTTTTCAAGTCTACGCGTCTTCGTATTACTGAAAGACTTCCGAACTTTTTCCCGGTTATGTCAATATATTTAGGCATCGTTATTTTGCAATGGGGTGTGGTTTTTCCAGTTATAAATGCCAATCATCTGACGTGTCCATTCCTTCGAATTAAGCTGAGGTTTCAAATCAAACCATCTTTGTTCAATTTTGCTTAAAAATACATTTTCATTGAACCCTTGTGACAAGACAAGATTGCGATAGCCAATGGTGAAATCTGCTGTAGTAAACATAGAAAAAGGAGTGATCCGCTTAGATTTAACAAACCCCATAAATTCTGAGTAAGAAGCTATAAGCTTGTCAATGGTAGTCCTATTGTCGGGAAATTGGAATTTTCCTGATTTAATAAAGTCAATGATTTCTCGGTTAATTCCTCCAAAGATTAATCCAAAAAAACATTTTGGTTGAACATCAATCTTTTTAAGATAATCAAATAGTTGTATATAAGAATCAATTTTGTCTTTATTTGCGTAAAACTTTATTACATCTTTCAATGAAAGTTTCTTTTGGAAAAGGTTTGAGTTGAGAATGTGGTCATAGGACAAGTCGGATTTTATATAGAATATAGGGAGCGAGAGCTCTTTTGCAGCCTCTAGTCTATGCTGTCCATCGACTACCTCCATTTTTTCATTCACAAGTATTGGGTGCAAATGGAGAAGATTTTCCTTAAGAAGGATGGCTTTCAGGTTTTTGATATGTCTTAAGTTTTTTTCTCTGTTAAAGTTGACTTGTTTGAAAATAGAGTAATCTGACGTGTTTTCAATTTTTGGGTTTTCCATATCTATATTCCTTTTTTTAAAAATCTGATAAGATTATCGGGCAATATCAATATATTGTAAAGGCGTACATATTTTTTAATTCTCTCTACAAGAAATTCCCTTTCCTTGCTATGGTGAAGAAAAGAGGTGTTTTATGTCCATATCCGCCGGAAGCAGGGGTGCAGCAGGTAATAAGATCCCAAAAGGATATTCAGCGGGAAGATTGCAGCAATTTACCCCAGAGCAACTTAGTCTTTATCAAAGTCTTTTCCCATATGTTTCTCCAGGAAGCCAATTAGCTCAACAAGCTCAAGGATCAGAGGCTGGTTTTGCACCTCATGAAGACTATGCGAGACGTCAGTTTCAAGAGTTTTCGGGTCAAAATGCTTCCAGATTTAGTGGAATGGGAATGGGAGCGCGTAAAGGGAGTGGTTTTCAAAACTTGCAAACTCAAGGAGCACAGGATTTTGCCTCAACACTTGCAATGCAAAGACAAGGGCTTCAAAGGCAAGCTTTGCAAGATTTAATGGGATTAAGTGGTTCTATATTAGGACAAAGACCCTATGAGCAATTCTTGACTCCAAAGAAAAAGCCATTTTGGCAAGAATTGTTAACTGCTGGTGCTGGCGGTTTAGGACAGGCAGCTGGATCTCTACCATTTATGTTTTTATAAATAGAGGAAAATATGGTTCAAATTTTACCAGAAGCTCCATCATTTCGAACACAACTAGCAAGAAATCTTGGTGGGGGATTTACTCAAGGAGTAAATACAGGAGCAGAATTTGCTTCTAAACTTGCCTTGGAAAAATCTAAAAAGCGTATGCGTCAGGAAATGATTAATAAAATTCTAATGGGACAAGCCCCAGATCAAATGATGGAAGGGCAAAAAACATTTAGTGATCAACTTTCCGGCACGAAAACAGGCGGGATTTCAGAGCCAGTAGAAGATATCAAAAAAGCAGAACTGTTTGCGCTTGCCGATGAACCAACATTGTCAAAATTTTATGCAAAACGTGGAGAAATTGAAGAACAAAAAAAGGAACTTCCTAGACAGGAGTATATAAAGCAAGATTATAAATCTTTGCCGAAATTTATGGAAGGAATTGAGGCAACTGAAGATAAAATGCCAGTTTCAGACATTTCAATTAAGTTAGCTGAAGAAGCGGTCGAAAACCCGGGAAAGTGGGATGCTTACAGAGATTATTTGGCTGAAAATACCGGTTATGAAGGATTTCGATCGGCTAAAGGAGCTGAACTTCAGTCTGCTATTAAACAATATTTTTTAGGCGACTTAGCCTCGATTAAAGGAGGAAGACCCAATCAATTGATTGAAAAACAGCTTTTAGATGCATATCCTCGCATTGGTAGAGATCCAATTTCCAATCAAAAGATTCTTGTTGGAATGAAAATGCAACAAGAAATTCAAAAAATAAAAGTTGATGCAACAAGAAAATTAGAAGAAAAATACCTTGCTGAACAAGGATATTTGCCTCCTGGTTTTCAAGGAATTGTCAAGAAGACAATTCGATCTAAGATTGAGGAAGTTGAAAAGAAAACAATAAATCAACTTACAAGCCTGTCCAAGTTTCAAGGCGAATATGAAAAATTGGCGAAAAAACAACTTCAAACTGGAGAAATTTTAATGATGTCTCCCAATGGTGAATATGAAGCCATTCCCAAAAAATCAATTCAGGAAGCAAAAGATCAAGGATATATAAAACTAGCTGGATAATATGACACTTGGAAGACCGATAGAAATTGAAGATATCAAGGATACACCAGAATCATTTCCCGAGGGACCGATTCAAGGAAGAAAGATTAGTTTCTCAAAAAAAGAAATTTCTCGTCTACGATCACTTCTCGGTGCTCTTCCAAAAGGGTTATTAAAAGGTGCTCAACAAATTTCTTCTTTATCTCTCTTTCCGCAGGCCGGCCCAGTACCATCAAAACTCGTTTCTAAAGCTATTGAGGAGGCTTTGCCTACCGAAGAGGCGCTTCCCGAAAAATATCTAGAAAGAACTGGTAGATTGCTTGCTTCAACTTTAGGGGGTGGAGGATCTTTGCCAGCTAATTTGGGTCGTGCAGCTCTTTCGGCAGGTTTAGGTCAAGGGATTGAAGAAATGGGAGGCGGTGAATTTGCACAAACATTAGGAGAACTTGTAGGATATTCACTTCCTGGACTTGGACGAAAAATTGTTCCGACCAAAGATCAAGAGAAATTAGTAGGTTTTGCCAGAAAAACGGGTATGACAGAAAAGCAAATTGCCCCTCTTTTACCTAGCGGAACCAAACAAAAGTTTTTTGGCAAGCCCGCTTTAAAAGGTGAAAAAACAAAGGAAACGATTCAAGAATCTCGAAAAGGAATTGGAGAAGCCTATGAATTTATTAAAGGAACTCCAGCTGCTCAAGAGACATTAAATCAACAAGATATTCAAAAATTTCTGAGAGACAGCACAAAAATTGCTTATGAAATGCCTTTTGAAATAAGAAAGCAGCTTGCTCACGATGCGGCAGATTTGGTAAAACAAGGATTCAGCGGAAAAAACCTGATAAACTATTACCAAGACATCAGTTCTAAATATAAAATTGGTCGTGAACATTTAGAGCGATTTAAAGAACCCATCCGAGAAGCACTGGGAAAACTATCCCCTGAGCTTGCTGAAGATTTTCAATTAACTAATGAGATGTTTAAGCGTCGTTTGGACATCGGAAGAACATTGAAGCCTGGATTGGCAACGACTTTAGTTAATCTAGGAGAACTTGGAAATTTAGCGTATTCAGCCATAAATATGAATTTGAAGGGATTAGCAATTTCATTGGGTGTTCATGGCGCTCGTCTTTTTGCAAGAGAAATGCTTACGAATCCTAGACTGCAAAATATTACAAAGCAAATGGTTAAGGCCGCAAATGAGAACAAATTTACGATTGTCATGAATTTGGCTAAATACTTAAAGAAAAAATATGAAGAAGATCAATCAAAATAACAAATCGCAGACCAACCCATTACTATTAAAAATCCTAAAATAAATCCCATCTTATTTTCCTTCCAATTTCTCGACTTTCACTTCTAATTTTGCAACCGCAACTTTAATATCAATAATATAAAATATAACCGTCATGAATCCAATTAAAGATGCAACGTAAACACTCATCTTCTGCCAATCAGGCTTCTTACTTGCCATGATGGAATATGCTCCAGTAAATGCCATTAATCAAAACTAAGGCACAAAAAATAAATGGCCAAACCATAGTTCACCTCATTTTTCCAATCATTATAGACAAAATCGACATTATCTACAATTAAAATCTCTTTCCAATACTATATCCCAAGGAAATTGCATTTGAAGTCAAATATTTTCCTTCAATGCGGTTATATGCAGGAATTATTTTAACATCCCAATCCCTGTTTTTTCCAAAATGGATGGAAAAAGGAATTCCTACAGTGAGGTTAAAAATATCTTTGGGTATAGAGGCTGCCATTCCTCCAATAGTAAACATGTCATTGATTCGATGTTTATATTCTACAGAAACCACAGGAACCCAATCCGATGAAAAATATTTATCATGAAGAATTGCACCTCCGACACTGGGTGTTAAAGTGTCTTTTTCTGAAAGAGAAAAATTATATCCAACCAGGATCATATAGAGCTGCGTGTTTTTGTTAAATTTAGTGGAAGTTCCGAGGTAAAAAGAATCTGGTTTGACGTGCTCATATCCGACACTTCCACCGATAGGATTGAAATCAGGCCCAAATCCTATACGATGCTCGTATGTTGGTATTTCAGCAAAAAGACTCATGATTGACAGAGCAGACAATGCAAAAATAGATGGGAAAATTTTCATAAACACTCCTTTGCATCAATTATAAATAGATCATTAATAGTAGAGAAGAAAAAAGGGGATTTCTCCCCCGAAAAGACTTTAAAGACGCAATCTTTTTTGTAACTCCTTCATCTTGCTGTAAGCATTTTTTTGACCGGAATCACTAAAATCCCCCGCCATACCATTTGGAGGAGCTCCAACAGAACTTGGCTGGTAGTAAGGACTTCTTTTATTCGCGTCAATTCTTTCCTGTACAGATGACTCCTGTTTTTCAGGCTTGTCGACTCCAAGGGCCTTTATGTTCTCGTAGACGAGTTTTTGTCTTTCAAAGCCATCTGGCATCCTTAAAATGTTTTCAGCCAGTCTTGGGTGCTTTGCCGCAAACTTCTCTATGGTTTCAGGGTTCATTGTCTTTTCGAAATCAGAATTTTCTCTAAGATATGAGGTTCTTCTTTCTTGCTCAATCATCGCGGCAGCTTTAGCTTCTGCTTTTTGATCTATTGTTTTTTCAATGTTGGCTTGAAACTTGTTAAGTTCTTTAGATAATTTTCGACGATCGACGTAAGGCTCATTATCTTCTTCATCGTCTCCATCATGGGTAGCTCTTCGTTGGGATGCTTCTTGAGCAGCTCGTTCAGCAGAAGCAGCTCTTTCTTCGGCTTGCTGTCTTGCGATTCTTTCTTGTTCGAGTTGGCGCTCATACATTTTACGCTGTTTTGAAAGATTGCTTTCAATAGTGTCATTCTTGACCTCTGTTTGAGTAACTTGTGATTCTTCTGACATATTCATCCTTTTCGTCTTGACGCCGACGCGCGGTTGGATATATGGTCATGTAACACAAGTATTTATTTGAGGCAAGATATGAAGATTAGCCGAACAGATGCTCACGATCGATTCTCCTTCTACCAACGACAAGATTTTAGCATCGCAGAATGCTGCCAAGATCTCATAAATAAAAGACCCTTTGGTGAGCATGCATTCTATATTTTTGCTCATGCGAGAACCTTGGGTCTCGATGAAAAGGTCAAACTCTATTCTTCTGGGAAATATATGACTCTCGATGAAGTTCCAGAGAAGACAATCATCTGGCAACCTCGTCTAACTAAACCTAAATGCGAATCCAATTCTATGCTGTTTAAGGCATATCCTGGATCTGACAACATCAAAGTGATTTGGATCCTTCCTCCGCGAGAGTTTTGGGATCAATTCAAAAAAGGGAAGATGATTGAAAATGAGACGATCGCTATAAGTATACATGACTATGAGCATGATAAGGCACGATTAGAGGCTAAGGAAGAAGATGATCTTTCTGATGAAGCCATAGATCAGATTTATAAGGAAATTAGCCGGTCGATAAAGAAGGATGGGGATGTCACAGGAAGTCATTGATCTCTTAAAAATAGTAAGCAAAGCACACATAAATAATTCTCAGAGAATTGATGACATTGAAGATCAAATAATCGAAATTGAGGAGCAACTCGAAAAAATTGTCTTGTTCATAGAGTTTCATCTATCAAAAGAGAAGATGACGGATCTGGGGCAAAAAGGCTGGCCCCCAAGAATTAAAATGTCAGATGCAAATCTAGCTTTAAGTGATGAAAATTGGAATAGATTTATGCCAAAGTCTTCGGAGGCTTTTTCAACGATTTCGGTGCAGCAGGATTTGTCCCAGGAGCATACATTTGACGAATCTTCCCCATCTTCGCAGGAATAGCTCTGCCATAAAAATCCCCCATCCCAAATTTAGCATTTGCTGAATGAGCTTCTCTATGTTTGCTTCTCGGCTTCTTCATCATATTGTATTTGTTTGATTGTAATCTTTTTATAACAATGAGGACAAGTCTTCACCAGCGGATATGTTCCTTCAATAAATCTAAAAGCCTCATCACATTCAGGACAGATTGTCGTCTGTGTTGGTTGAATGTATTCGCTTATCATTCTTTCGCTTCAAATCTCAAATTCTTGCGAGGAATTTCCGCTACTTCCATGGTTTTAACACGATCCATAGGAAGAGTTGGAGCTTTATCCTTAGGATTGTCTTTATGACCCACAGGTTGTTTATGTCCTACTCCAAAATGTGATCCAGCATTGACGTAACAGCTTGATCTTTCGTCATAATCAGGACATGTGAAATCCCATGGAGATTTCATCTTTTTTCCTTCTTTGACTGCAATAGGGTCTTTAAATCCTGATCGTTCCATATTTATACCTATGTAAAAGACGCATTTGGTTGGGCAACCTTAAGGATCAATGCGTAAATCTCCCTTGAGTCGATCGGGTAACCCCAATCACTTGCCCTCTCAAATTAATTTCTGTAACCTGATTTCAGAGGATGAGCTTTAGCTTTAGAGGCTCCGTTCTCTTGTTGTTTCTTGATCATGGCATCTGTATCTTCGTACTCATTTTCTGCACCTGCACCTTCAGCCGAAGAGTAATGCTTTGTATGAGTTTTAGATTTCATAGCCATATCGGAAGTATGCGGCATGCCTGCATAATCATCCATTCTTTGTCCACCTGACATAATTACCTCCTGGTAATTGTTGTTATTTCTTCTCAATATCATCATAATCATATTCCTTCAAGAATAGATTACATATTTTGTGCTTGCTCTTGGGACCCTTGTTGTGGTCCTAATCCACTCAACATTTTAGAGACAAATTCATTAGAAGCAGTTTCGGTGTGCGCCTTTGCTTTTTCTCTGTCTTCATTGAGAGCAGATTTGTAGTCATAGGATTCAATTTCAGCAGATTTTAGAGCTGTTTCCACTTCCCCATATTTCGCAATGACATCCATCATTTTCTCTAAAGCTTCCATTTTTGCCTTGGTAGATAGAGAATGATTTTTTGAAACCTCCGCCATACGTTCCTCTAAGAGGCCAATGTTACTTTCGAAGCGTCCGTAGCGCTCTTTTGCCATAGCTACTTGGTTCGCAGTCTTGGCATAAAGTTCTTTCAGTTTGGCTTCTTCGACAATATGCTCTAAGTTCATAGCATGCTGTTGTGCGGCTGCTGATTGTTGTTCTTGTTGTTCAAGTATTTTAATGATCTCAGATTTACCAGTGATGTTCAGTTTTGGTATGATTTGGCTGGCGCTGAAGACCTCGCGACCAAACATCTGATTCATCTCTAACATTTGAGACGCTTGCAAGTTTTGTTGGGTCGGTGTCAAGTCACTTTCTTCTACTAATACATTGTATTTAGCGAAAACCTTAGAGTAGAAATATGGGCTCGGTTCTTCGTTGATAATCTGTTCAACCTTTTCCGCGCTCCAGTTGTTGAGCACAATCTGAAGCAGTCTGTCTCCCAACGTCTTCAAAGAAACATCCCACTGATCGAAATATTTCTGGAATACCATCAAATTTGCAGCTTGTTTGAGTAAAACAGTTAGACTCGAAGTCTGCTTGTCTTGCTGTCCAGACCAATTCTCTAGATTGATGCCTGATGTTTTGTACATCAAATCTTCCATCTGTTGAGCAAGCGCAAGATCGGATTCTGGAACAGCAGAAGGAATGATCTTTTCACAATCTGTCATCTCATAGCCATCATTTATGATGACATCCCATCCTTGCCCAGATTTCTTCAGATTGTCTTCGTTAGCTACAGCACCAACTTTACGCTTCCATCCAGCATTAATTGTAGCGGCGGCAATATCATTGTTCTGTATGACCTTATGATTGAATAGGAATTGAGGTGATCGCATTGTGCGGATAAGACCTCGTACACGAAGATCATAATAGTTGATATGAGGTTCATAGTTCCATACGACGGGAATGAAAGGACACCCATCAAAACCGAGAGGATTTTCTCCTTCGAACATGAGCTGATCATTGAGTACAACAGCAAGTTTCCATGTAGGAACTTCAACTGTAACTTCTTCAAGATCTGGTATTGATTGTACCAGCATGTCGATATTACCATCGCCACCTGCAACATCAAAGAACTGATTTCTCTTTTGAGAGTAGAGTCTTTTTTTCTTACGTTTCCATTTATACCAGACATACGACAACACCATTAAATCGTTGCGAGCCATGTTATAGTTTTCAGGAAGGAAATAGAACGAACCATATCTCTGGGGAGTCCCAGACATTGGCATGATGTTCTTGGTTTTATCAGGGAAACGAGCTTCTGCTTCACGCTTAGAAATGTATTCCTGAGTCCATATGAATTGAGAATCTTCAAATGTCATGGAACGAGCATAAGGATCGCAAAGGAAGCTATTGTATTCCCAGAGCTTTACTTTGAGTTCGCCTTGAGCTTGGTCTTCGCCAGTGTAATCCAAATATGGTTGTAGCAAAACCATACCAGTAATGGCAGCCTGCTCGCATGCACGAGAGAATTGCTCATGGATTTGCTGCTTATTAGCTTCCATCGTAATGAGCTTTGTATATTGGTCGGTTGTCTGAGGATCTGATCCTTCAGTCGAGGTGTAATTGAAGTTTTTACGATGCTGACGTTGATAGCCAGTCACCATGTTTACAGGCTGTTGGCATACGTTGAAATAGTAATTGGAATTGGTCGTGTTGGTGCCCGTATTGAAGTACCTATTTAAAAAGGACTGCTCGCCGGCATAGAAAAGTGTATCGATATTACTCTGGTTCCATCGCGTTCTGTTACTTTTAAGACCTATCATTTTGATAGGCGGAATAACCTCTTCGGATCATTCTCACCACCTTTATTTATTCGTGGTGTTCAGACTATCGCATCCCTTTCGGGTCTTCTGATTTAGTCGTTCAGGCTGCTTTCGCTTGCCCCTTGTTGCCCTGTCGGGTGTCCAAGTCAATTACAGAAGATTTATACAGACCCTTGAAAAGCCTGCTCGATAGGCATAAATTTACTATATAAATTATCGCATTACCTATCGAAAGAGTGGCCCGATTTAAAGCCACTGTCTTACATTGCCTTGATTTGGCTCAATGTCATTATTCCATGGGGGATAGTAAAAACTCAATGTGGCCTCCAAGTAGTTTATTTTTTAATACTACTTATCCACCGTATAGCCATACTCCTTTAAAAACTCAATAGCCCAATTAACCTTATCTTCTAATCGTTGGCCTGGTGGTTGACCACGATGCCAGAGTTCTAGATTTTCAATTCTATTGTCAGTACGTATTCCGTTTTTGTGATGAACTGATTCTGTTTTTGTTTTTAGAGGACGACCTAAATACTGTGACATAACATAGACATGTTCTCGAATTCGACCCTTTAGATCCATTTGATTGGGATGTCCCTTAACTGTAATTGTCTTATATCCCTGATAATCTATGCTCCCTTCCCCATTTTTTCGTTTCTTTATAGGCCCGTAAAGGGGCAATCCTCTCATTTTTCTATAATAAAGTTTACCAGGGCTGTGTTCTGGAGGATTTTTTTTACGCCTTTCTTTGGCTTTAGCATTTATCCAAGCACGATGTTTTTCACGATATTCACGTTGATAATCGCTCAATTTGTCTTTATGTTTTTCGTAATATCTGATTTGAGTGAGTTTGGTACGACAGGAACGACAAAATTCTAATTTAGCTAATGGGGCAAGTTCGGCGCCACATATTGTACAACTCTTCATAATTACTCCTATAATTTAAGGATATTATATCGAATTGAGCAATATATCTATATTACAATGAATTTTTCATATCCCCAACATCAACTGCTTAGGATCAATCTTCTTCTTCCTCCAGTGGAACTTCATGTGGTCTCTAGGCTTTAGCATCTGCAAATTGCTGATATCATTATTTGATCTATTCCCATCAATATGATGTACATGCATTCCTTTCGGAATCTCGCCAAAATACATCATCCATACCCATCTGTGAGCATAAATAGCAGCCGACTTTGTTGATTGCCAATAACCTAAAGCATTGTTTTTATAAAATTTCCTTCCAAAATAGACTTGATGTTCTTTCATATCGGATAACTTTGCCATTATCCAATAATTAGTTCAACTAAAAATTGCTTCTAAAACGATCGTGAATATATTTATTGGGATTATGCGCATAGGGTTGATATTTTGCGACCTTATGAGTAAGAATGGCATATCTTAGCGCATCAAGAGCATGATCATTCTGCTTTAATGGCGCATCTTCACCTTTATCAGCTTTCTTTTTATCCCAAACATATTGTTCAATTTCACTTATCAATCCCGTGCACTCGCTACATACAAACAAATTTCCTTGAGCCATCTCAGATGTCATGTGAGTAATCCCACTGAGCACATCATTGTCAGCGTCAATAGTCGCTATTCCTTTTTTCCTCAACTCCACCTTAAATGAAGCAGCGCTAGGATCAATATAAACACCCCGTATAGTATAAGGGGCCAAAAACTCTTCAACATCTTTTGCATATTCAGCATTTGTTTTTTGCCTTCCTTCCTTTCCAGAATCCCAGACATACTCCTTTTCTACCCATCGTATTACACCTTGTTGTGTGGCGTGTCCTGTGTTCACTCCTATTAATACACATGCAAAGTTATTAGTAACACCATAGTCGATACCAGCTATCCAATATTCTGCAGCTCTGGGAGGGCGTTTCACAACATGTATTTTTCTATCAAAGAAATCGAATATCGCTCCTTCTGCTAGGCACCACATACCGAGATAATTTCTCTTGTAGAAAAGACCAGACAAGCTTTCCCTTACCATCCTTTTATACTCTTCGTCTACATATGGATTATCATCCAATACGAACTTAAGCTCGTAATATAAGGGGTCACCAGCGATAGCTTTATCTATCCATTGCTTGATCTTATGAGTGGGATGAGATGGGTTACATGAGCAGAAAAGCCTAGAATGTGGGTTGGAAAGACGAGTATGAATCATGTCGATGATAGACTCTGGATATAACGTAATCTCATCGCAATAGGCTAATGAAAATGTCTTCCCTTGTATAGCTCCAATAGCACCTTCATCCTTTGCTCCAACAGTAGAAATAGTCTTATTTCTGAACTTGAGTTCTGCCTTTCCAGGATGCCACGTTAGGAATGGCTGAAAAATACTCAAAGGATTATTAGGTGTATTAGCTTCCATTAGCAGCCTTACTGCGTTATGGTAAATTGTACTAGATGAGTGACCTATCATCCATATCTGACTATCAGGACATGATTCTACCGCTTGCATGAATCTAAACAAGGTTGCTACAGTCTTTCCAGAACGTACAGAGCCATGAGCAATATTGATTTTTTTTGTAGAATCTAGGATGAAATCCATTTGCTTGGGAGCGAGTAAGTTTGGCATATATATGGGCAAGATATGAAAAACCGCGCTAAATGTAAACTGTGTTTAGACATTCTTGAAAGCTTCCATACATATGATTATGTGACATGTAAATGTGGTGAGATAAGTATTTCTGGTGGATCAGATCGTTTAGAGTGTTCAGCTAAAGATTGGATAAATTTCTTAAGAATTGATGATCAAGGAAATGAAGTTGTTGTTAAAGTCAAAGATAGTGTAGAAACGACCGAATCAAAAGATGAGGATCTGCCTAATATGACAAAAGAAGATAAAATCGAAATGCTAGAAGCCATGATCAAAAATATTGAAAATCTCCCCAAGGCTGCCATGCTTACACCTATAAATCACTTTGATATGTATTCCTTTATGCTTGTGATTTTGTCTATTCTTAAGGAAGAAAAAAAGTCTTAAATAATTCTCTTTAAAAAAATCTCCGCAAGTCTTAGATATGGGCTTAATAGGAGATTTTTTATGACAGCTCAGTCACCAGCAAATTTATATACTCAAGGATTTGGATCTAGACCAGAAAACGTCGAAGTTCCAGTAGTTACAAATGTAGCTCCATCCACGAGCCAGGTTAATTTTCCAATTGGAAAACGATGGATCAATACAGCTACAAACTCTGAATATGTTTTGACTTCTAGCACAACATCAGGTGGAGTAACAACTCCAACTTGGACTCTTTTAGAGTCTGGGACGTCTTCTTTTCTCTCATTGACTGGAGATACAGGTACTGCTCTACCATCTGCTGGAAATGTTAAACTTGCTGGAACAGCCAATCAAATTTCTACATCTGCATCTGGAAGTACAGTTACATTTGCATTAACTGGTCCTTATACACCTGCAACTTATACAGCACATGGAGTTCTAATTGGTGAGGGAACAAGCGCTGTTGTTGCTACAGCAGCAGGAACGGATGGTCAAGTGTTGACTGGTAGTACTGGTGCTGATCCTTCATTTGGGGCTATCGGCATTAGATCTGGTCTAACAGCTCATGGGGTTCTTTTAGGTGAAGGAGCCAGTGCATTTGCGGCAACGGCAGCAGGCGCTACGGGTCAAACATTAATGGGAAGCACTGGGGCTGATCCAGCATTTACTGGTTCACCATCATTTAGTGGCTCTGTTACAGCAGCAACAACAATTACCGCAACACTTGGTGACATAACTGCTACCAATGGAAACTTGGTAATGGGAACAGCTGGAAACAAGATTATCGTTCCGACAGGTTCCAATGCATCAGCTGGCACTTCTGGAGTTATGAGTGGAACACCAGGAGCTGTTGTTGTTGCAACAACTGCTTGTAGCGCTACAGCAAAGGTTTTTTATTGCCGAAATGTTACTGGTGGAACACCTGGCGAAGTATCGATAACTGCACAAGATGGAACAGGTTTTACCCTTACTAGTACAGGCAATGAAACCAGTACATTCAACTGGTGGATCATTAACGCGTAAGTGAAAGGAAAATATGAGCAATCGACAAACTGTCACATTTGATGCCATTAGAACTCTAGCTCAAGCTAGTATTTCAAGTTCATATGCTGCTGTTGGGGGCCCTTTTGTTAACCCTGTTCGGCTAATTTGTATTACAAACAATACAGATGGAGATATGTTTTTTTCGGTAGATGGCACAACGAATCATCTCTTCATTCCCAAGGGAGCATTCAAACTATTTGACTTGAATACTAATAGGACTCACGTAGATCAATATTGGGTGCTTCCAGCAAATACTCAATTCTACGTAAAATATAGCACAGCACCAATGTCAGGAGCAGTTTACATCGAATGCCTTTGGGGGCAGTGATGCAAAATGTACAAGTATCAGCTAATATCCACGCAATAGAAGGAAAGGTTGATCTTGTAAAGCGCGAGATGGAGTCAGTCCATGACCATATCAATCGTTTTAAATTGCATTTTGACGAGCTTTTCAAAAAGCCTAATGTCCCAGTAGAGTTTGAAAACTTTAAGTCATTGGTCGAATCCTTTATTAAGGATACTGAAGATAAATTTGTCTCAACAATTTCTGCAATTTCAGGAATAAGATCTTGTTTAGAGACTGCGAAAATCAACATCAATAGTCATGATACAGAAATAAAAATGTTGAGACGAGTTCTTCCTGTCATAGAACAGAAGATTGATGATACAAAAGAAGATTTTTCGAGTAAAATCGTTTCCATTTCTACCGCGTTCAATAATAAATTTGACGATCATGCCGACAAGCAAAAGAAGCAGTTGGAAATATTTAGCATTCAAGCAATGTCAGCGCCAAATTCTGTTATAGAAAGCAATAAACAACTACTCGATAAAATTGAAGTTGCTTGCATTGATGGCGCTAATGCCCTTTTAAAGGCATCTAATATTGAACTCACGGTAAAGCTCCTAGAAAGAAAGATAGAAAATCTGACTTTGCAAGTTAAAAAAGCCGAACTTACGCAACAAGTATAGGTATTTTATTTCACAGGCTGGCGAAATAAGTGTAGTAAAAAACAATCCTAGTATTCCCACTTCATTCATTACAGATAGTGGTACAGCTGTTCCTATCGCAAATGATCTTTTTATTTTAGGGGGTTCCGTTGCTGCACATGGCGTTCCTCTTCAAACAACAGGTGCTACAGATGTTGTAACCATCAATGTACAAAAGGCGTCAGCACAAGGTGCATCCAGTGGAGCTAATGCTGGTGTTGCATCATTCGATAGTACAGATTTTGCAGTTGATGCAAATGGTTTTGTGACTTTTAGTGGATCAGGATCAACTGAGACTCTCACAGGAAATAGTGGTGGTGCAGTATCACCTACTGCAAACAATATAAACACTGTAGGCACTGGATCCATTACGATCGTTGGCAATCCTGGTACTAGCACACTTACTACAGAGCTTACGGGACTAACGAATCATTCAATACTAGTAGGAGCTGGTACACCTACGATTACCTCATTAGGCGTCGCAACGAATGGCCAACTTCCAATTGGCTCAACAGGTGCAGATCCCGTACTAGCCAATATTACAAGTTCTGGCGGTACAATTTCTATTACTAATGGAGCTGGCTCTATTAGTATCGATGTAAATGGATCGCACGTAGGAGAGACAATAACAGGAAATAGTGGGGGTGCCCTATCTCCTACAGCGGGAAACTGGAATATCTTTGGCGCTTCAACCGCAGCAGGCACTATACCTGTCACCACATCTGGATCCGTTAGCACTCTTACTGTAAATGTGCAAAAAGCTCAGGCAATTGCCGCTACTGATGCGACGAAAGTAGGCCTTGCAAACTTCAATTCCACAGATTTTTCCGTAGATGCAAATGGATTTGTTTCTGCTTCATCCACTGGATATATAAGAACTATAACAGGAACGACCGGAGGAGCCGAATCTCCAGCAGCTGGAGGTAATTTTAATATTTTGGGAGGCACTGCTGCTGCGGGCACTACGCCTGTTGTAGTAGCAGGATCGGCTAATACAGAAACTGTTAAAGTTCAAATATCTCAGGCTATAGCTTCAACTGATGCAACAAAAATTGGTTTATCAGCATTTAATAGCGCTCAATTCTCGGTTGATGCTAATGGTTTTGTATCTGCTATTGCTGGAGGATCTGGTATTAACACTATTAATGGAGATAGTGGATCGATCACAGGATCAACGGTTACAATCTATGCTCACAATTCTACAAATAGTACTGGAGCATCAGTTTCATTCATAAATAGCGGAACCATTTCCACCTTTACCTTAAGCGATGGTGGAGCAAATGTTCTATTAGGACAAAACAGTGGAAATTTGACGCTTTCCGGATCAGCTCCAGGGGGGTCGGGAAATGTTGGGGTTGGTTTTAATACCCTTAATTCCCTTCAAACGGGAAATTTTAATTGTGCTTTAGGTTATGGATCAGGTGATTTCTATACCACCAATGAATCAAATAACATTATGATTATGAATCAAGGAACCGTAGCCGACAATAATACTATTCGGGTAGGCACACAAGGGTCTGGATCAGGTCAACAAAACAAATGCTTCATCGCTGGAATAGCCTCTGTTTCAGTATCTAATGTGAACTTTGTCACCATCAACACTTCTACAGGCCAACTTGGATCTGTCGCCAGCATCACACCGACGTTCACATGGACTGATGAAAATACTAACTTCAATGCAGCCGCTAATGGTAACTATTTTATTACGGGAGCAGCTATAGCCACTCTTCCTGCTTCTCCAAGTCAGGGAAATACAGTTGCCTTTGCTGTAGACACAGCTAGTACACTTACTATCACAGCCAATACAGGACAAGTAATTCGTATTGGTTCCGCAGTATCGGCAGCTGCTGGAACGGCGGTAAATAATGCTAGGGGTGATAGTGTAACTCTTGTATATAGAAGCTCTGATACAGCATGGATAGCAACAAGCGTTATAGGAACATTTACGGTGACCTAATATGACAGAAGCAAATGCAATAAATGCAGCAACTACAGGAATTGTAGGAAATACTGGAACATCTTTTACCGGTACTGCTGTTACTGCACATAATGTTATTGTAGGTGGTAGTACAACAAGTACACTAACAAATGTCGCCCCTTCTGCAACGAGTGGTGTTCCTCTTATTAGCCAAGGAGCTTCTTCTGATCCAGCTTTCGGGACTGCTGTGGTTGCAGGTGGAGGGACAGGAAATACCACATTTACTGCCTATTCAGTCATCACCGCCGGAACAACTGCAACAGGAGCTTTTCAAAACGTATCGGGAGTTGGAACATCTGGACAGGTTCTCACTTCAAATGGAGCTGCGGCACTTCCCACTTGGCAAGCAAATCCAGTTAATAGTTTCGCCGTCAATCTCCAAACATTTACATCTTCTGGAACTTATACTCCAACTTCTGGCATGGTTTACTGCATTATAGAATGTGTTGGTGGAGGGGGAGGTGGAGGTGGATCGGCCTCCGCGAGCGCTGGATTTTATTCAGTTGGAGGAGCAGGTGGTGGTGGCGGATATGCAAGAAAAATATCCACAGCAGCAGCAATTGGAGTTTCTCAAACTGTCACTGTAGGTGCTGCTGGGACAGCAGGTAGCGCCGGTAATAATGCAGGAGGCAACGGAGGAGATTCCTCTGTCGGAACTCTTTGTATTGGAAAGGGCGCAACAGGAGGAAACGGTAATGCTGGCAATGGACCCTCCAATGGTGGCGGTGGTGGAGTAGCAGGAACAGGAGACTTTACATTGCCTGGACAAGCTGGATGCTGCGGCAATTTTACTGCTGGAGCGAGTGCAACAGGATACACATCTTTAGGCGGAAATTCATATTTTGGAACAGGAACTACTCAGGTAGCCTTAAATGGAGCGAATGGAACGCCTTCAGCAGGAAATTTATATGGTGGCGGTGGTGGTGGTGGTGCTTCATATAATGCTGGAGGAACACAAGCAGGCGCTGCTGGAGCCAAAGGCGTGGTAATCATAACGGAGTATATTACATGACGAATCCCAATAACAATCCGACACCTCCAGTATCCTTAGATTCTCTTGCAGTAGGCCGTTCATCTACTAACCCATTTCTTACAGTTTTTTCACAGGTTAATCCAACCACAAACGATGTCAATTATCCCATTCAAACACGCTGGTTCAACCAAATGGCTGAAACTGAATATATTCTCACAGCTTTTAGTGTTATTGGAGAAGTGAAAACAGCAATTTGGCAGCCAATTAATGCTTCACAAGTTGCTGCGACTGAGACATTGACAGGCAATACTGGTGGTCCTGTTGGGGTTGATCTAAATAACAATATAAATGTCGTTGGCGATGCAACCACAATCAATATTGTAGGAAATCCTGGCACACACACTCTTACCGCCTCCACTTCTGGATCCATTGCTACTTTATATACAGAGAATACAGGAACAGCTGCTCCGTCTGGTGGAAATCTCAATGTATTAGGAACAAATGGAATCACAACCTCTGGCTCTGGATCAACTATAACGATTTCTTCGACGAATGGTCAAATAATGACCGGGATAATTCCAGATGCCCACACCGCTCCAGGCACCACGCCTGTTGTTCCAAATTCATCTGGAAACATCACAGTAACAGGCGGCCAAGTAGCCGCCGGTACTACTACAAATGTGATACGGACAAACTCATTAGCAGCCAATACATATACAGTACAAATCCAAAGATCTCAGGCAGTGGCGTCTTCCACTGTAGGAGACAATGGAGTGTCTCACTTTAATAGCTCTATCTTTAATGTTGATGGCAATGGATTTGTCGATCTCTCGACGTCTTTTTTTACAACAGGAAGCTTTACACCAGTTCTGATGTTTTCAGGTTCAAGCACGGGAATCACATATGCAGCACAGAATGGAAAATATACTATTGTAGGAAATCTCTTATTTTATCAAACCTCTCTTGTTCTTACTTCAAAAGGGTCTGCGGTTGGTATAGCTCAGATCGGAGGGTTTCCGTTTGCCGCAGGAGGTCCAAATACATTGAGTGGAAATCCTCAGCTCGGCACTATTACATTTTCCGGATATGTGAATATTTTCTCGACATCTGGACAGACTTTCTTGACAATTGAGCAGACAACGAGTGGGATGGGATTTACAAGTTTGACAGACACGAATTTTGCCAACAATTCTAGTGTGAGTGTTGGAGGATTTTATTATTTGTCTTAGTAGCCTCTGCAAAGCTTTGTTCATTGATTGATATCTTATTTGAAACTAAAACAAATCTTGCAAACTTAAGTATCATTTGGGGATCTTCTTCTTCTAAAATTCGATAGATGTTCTCGATTTTTTCTTCTTCTGGTGACTCAATTCTTGGAGGATTGGCATGAATCTGAGCAAAATCAGGATCTTTTCTACAAAGAGCATCAAATCTTGATTCGGCGAAAAGGCAACCAAATGACAAAAAAATAATAAAAGTTTTCCAGATCATGTGGAAATAGTAACATCATTCTTTTTTTTCGTCAAATCTCATGATGATAGTTCCTTCTTCCGTGTCTCGAATCACGGTCTTGCTAAAAGCGCTTTCCATTTCGTAATTGATAAATCTTTTCAACTCATCCTTTAATATTTTCCACTGATAAGGATATCCAAACATTTTCATATAGAGCACATAACGTTTCACTCCACTTCTAATTTGTTCTTTGACATCTTCAACGTAATCCTGTTGGTCTTCGAAAACTTTTTCTTCTATTCGTTCTTTCATAGGATTCCTTTGGTGTTCAAAATAATCCATACACATGGTAAGGGTTATTTACAACCATAGGAGTTATTATGCCTCTCGTTAAAGGAAAAGCTGCTAAGACAAAAAAGGGGATTTCAGAGAATATTAGAAGAGAAAAACATGCTCATCCTGAAATGCCGATCAAACAAGCCGTTGCTATTGCTTACTCAACAGCGCGCGGCGGAAAAAAAAGAAAGAAAAAATAGGCGCCCTTATGAAATGGATTGTTTTCACTTGCATTCTTTCTGGTTGCACGCTTTTTCAGAAAAATGAACCAGACGAACTTGTTGCTCTTGCTGAATCGGTTCTGAAACACAAAAAAGGGATCGACATTGAAATAAAGCCTATAGAAGATGGTCTCAAAAAATAAATATATATTTTCTAAAATATTTTAGGATAAAAAGAGTATAAAATGAATTTCAAAACCAAGATTAGATTAAGATTGTCTCGTTTAAAATCGAAAATACGCTCTTTGTATAAAAGATTTTACACAAATACGTTCAAATAGCCAACATAAAATACATTATCAGACCTTGGATTTAATAGAAACTTAATAAAGATTGATGTTTCTTAGACACACCACGGAAAGTCAACCGCAGTTGTTTCTTTCGTAGTCGATAACCTCTGCTCCATCGATATCATTTCTGTCCATACCATTACTATCGCCTCGTCTGTTCCCGTCCGAATCATATCGGCTCCATTCTTCGTCTCTGGCTTCCCGATATCTTTTGTAGTTTTCTTCGCTTCTTTTTCTATCACTTTCATCCTTTAGTCGTTCAGAATGCGATGAAGGGCCCTTTACATCTAAAGTGGGTGCAAAGCCGTGAGCATTACATTTACAACAATAAATGATTCCTCCAGCTAAAATGACGACGAATCTTGCGATATTCCAGAATCTTTGAAATTTAGGATACACAGGCACTCCTTAGGGTTGATTTGATCGCTCGACTATGCTCAAAGCCTAATTTTTGGTCAATTTTGCATAAAATGAATAGAAGAAGGAATAGGATGATGGCTCCGTAGATTATGTGTTTCATTTCTTTATCCTCCAAAAAATCGTAGCTTTAAATGTATCCAAAGATGGTGTCATTCCTCCAGGGAAAATAGCCTCTGATTTTATCTTAAACACATCACAGGTTGTCAATTGAATGAGTTGGAGCTCAACATCTGAAGGGATTTCAGTTTGAGGAAAGCCGTCGTATTTATATTCATTCCACCCACTTAAGTCAATGATCATTTCCTGTCCTTCAACTCCAAGCATGTCTCTTGAATATTCCTAAGCAAACACCATTGCTCGAACATGAAAACAAAGGTGATGAAGAATAGGACAATTAGAATCCCGAATTTGACGCCAAATTTCATTTCGGCGGATCCTCCATTTGAGACTCCACTATTTGCTGAAAATCTCTGGTTGGAAACTTTTGAAAAATCTTTTCTCTTTCTTCTCTTGCACTTTCTAGAATTGAAGAGTCGGTTCGATGAGCGTTGCTCTGTAAAGTTTCGTCCGTTTTTTCTATGGGCATTTCCTGAACTTCTTGAGTTGAAGTCTTAAAGCAGCAAAATAAAGATGAGTTGACGGGATTTAAAGTCATTAAGGAGCCATGCTTTTTTCATATGGTTTTATATACATCCTATAGAATTCTTCATCGCTATATCCCTTAGCGCCTTGTTTGATCTTTTTATTAAATCTCTCAAACTCAATCAAATTGAAATCTGCAATATTACATTGCTCCATGGCCCACGACATTTCTTCTTGATTTATCTTTCCATGTAGAGCTTCAAGAAAAACACGATCCCATTGTTTGTCAGCGGTTTTTTTCTTTAGATAGAGCTCTGTCCAAACCTTGTCTGTTTTTTTGCATAGATTCACTTCAATAAATCCCCTTGCTCTGCCTTAACTTCCATAGGCTGAGCTGTTTTGTCAGCCACCCATTTTAGATAAGATTTGGAAAATCTGTCACCATGTTTTAATGCTTGAGTGACGGCATCTTCGACAGATTTCTTGCTTGACTCAGAGATAAATTTAAGAAAGTCATTCAGGTCGTGGTCCATGTTCTCTATGGATTTAAAAGCTTCTTTGAAGGCAATCAGGCTGTCTGCTTCAGCTTCTACGGTTTCAACCTCCTCCACTGTCTCTTTCGATCTTTCTTCATCGTCTTCGATCTCGCTCTCCACATATGCCATGCCAATTACATCAGGGAACAGCCGTCTAGCAAGCCTAGACAAAGCTCTAGCAAAACACATATCAGAAGGATATTTTTCCCATCCTCCATTTGGCTTAACCAGCCCAGCTTTCCTGGCGTCTTCCAGAGAGAAAGATACCTCACATTTTTCCCCTGTGTCTTTTCTTGTTCCTTCGATAATGCATCGCTGATCATTACTATCTATCTTTAACTTGTGCCCTGCTTTTCTGATCATCGCATTCATAAGCTGAGGGGCTATAGTGATCTTGCCCATGATGTTAGCCATGCCACCGAATAATGCTGACATAATAGGAATGTTCAACTCCCTTGCAAACATGGCGATAGAGAACACTCCAGCATAGCCACCGAGTTTTTCTACATACTTACTCTCTACGGCTTGTTTAGCCATTACCTCGATAGCTTTAACTTCTTCTTGTGTTGGTATTAAATCTTTAGACATAATCTCTTCCTTTTCTTGTTAAATCATCTTGTAAAAAGTATACCTGATCCATGAGCTTTTTTCTTCCTCTTTCTAGGTTTAAAATTTGCTCATCAATCTCTTCAATTTCTTGCCAAATAAGCTCTAATTGTATCTCGTCTTTGTGAGGTTTATAGGAATGAATTGCCATTATTTCCTCCTCACACAGAACTTTTTTCCCTTTACAATCTTAACCCCAGGAATATCTTGCATTCCCATGTCGACATGCTTTTGGATCATCTTTTCGTCAACAATCCAATATGTGTCGGGAATCAGATTTGGATTTTCGATCTCAAAAGACCAAGTTTCTTTGTAAAAAGTTGTCGCCTTAGAGCTGTGAATGCTTCTGGATTCACTAGGAACAACGATATTAACCCCCAGTTGCTCAGAAAGGGCCCTGACTGACTCTTCAGCCGCCTTCATCTTTTCATCTTCTTTGGCATGATATGTGGCGATTTTGACGGTGAGTTCATGTTCAGCGATGGATAGGATCTCTTGCAGCCCCTTAGCTGAATCATTGATCATTTGAACAATTCGTCGAGAAGGCTCGATTGCCTTCTTTCTGAGCTCTTCAATCATCTTGTCTAATGATCTAATATCCGCTGTAATGTCCAAAGCTGTGCTACAGCCTTGAGAATCCTCTACAGTGACGTTTTTTGCCATCAGGGAAAGCTTGCTGATGACTGGCAAGTGCTTCTCAATTTCTGCTATCGACGGAAATCTATCATCCGGCAAAACTTCAAGATTGTCTTTTAATAAATCTAAGAAATCTGTATCTTCTTGTGTGTCATTCATAGGCTATCATCCTTTGTTTGATTTTTTTCATGTATTTAATCCTCTGGGCCCGTTGACTGAACTCCTCGGGCTCTTTTTTTATGTTCTACATTGTAATCCAGATGTCATTTACTAGTCAAGTAGATATATGCATTATACCAAGAAATAGCAGAGGCCATCAATCCATCTGTGATGGTGTATTTGTGCACTTTTGGCGCCTTACCCTTAGGGTCAAGTTGCACGAAAAGGGCTGTTTTTTCAACAGGAATGTTGTTGACGCTGGCAAGTAAGCTATAAAGGGCTGCTTGAATTTGCCATTTCATCGGATCCGCAGAAACGGTGCACTTAAAATCAACAATAAAAACGTTGTTTTGGGCGAGCTTGGCCAACATGTCTATACAGCCAGTCAGCTTCATGTCTTCATGAAAAAGGCGCTTTTCTGTTTCATGAGGCATTAGGCGCATTTCCTTCTCCCACTTAAGATAGGACTCCAAAAAACCCTCTTCTTTAGCATTTACAGGGCAAAATTCATCTCTACAATGAGCGGCTATGGCAGCATGTACAGACGTGCCTAGGTCGGCCTTTCTTTGAAGAACGCCCTGATCTATCGCGCGCACAGGATAGTGCCATTTACCTTCCGAATCTTTAGACGGGATGATAGCCAAGATTGAGCTTACCCGAATCCATTTAGGGTCTAGATCTGTCATATGCCTCCACTTTTCCTATTGAATATAAAAGTAAATGACAATATAATCAATAAGTAAATGACAAGGAAAAGCAGATGAATTTCAAAGACTGGTTCTCGAAAAGCAATCACACTATGAACTCTCTCAGCGAAGAGGTCGGCCTCTCGCACAACACAATCTCTAACATTCTTAAGGGAAAGGCGCCTGTGGTCAAAACCGTTCAAATCCTTGTAAAAGAGACAAAAAATTTTCATGCCCCCATTACTTATGATATGTTTCCTAAGGTTCATCTTAGAGGGACCTCCAAAACCATTAGTGGATCGGGTCTATTCAAAAGACTTATGGAAAAAGAACTCAAAAAAAGAAAAGCAGCGCCACGTTAGCAGCGCCGCCCAAAGTAGGAACAAAAAGGAATTCGCATGGACGTTTTTCACCTTATTTCAAGAGTCGAATTTTAGACAAGAAAATAATTTATCTGGAAATTTTTGATGTAAGCTGTTTACCATAACGCTTACAAACAGCAAAGGAGGCCCCGCAAGGCCCCCCGTACATAGATAGTGGAAGTTGATATGTTCACTATCTTAAGTCGGGCATTTATTTTCAAGCAATAGAAAATAAAAACTTGTCGGGATCTCCGAAAAAGGAGACTCAGATGTCGCATATCACGACCCCACTTCTAGATATAGCCTTCTTATATGATTCACTAACAGCCGCCGAAAGAAATATTTTACATTCGTCTTTGCTTATAAGAGAAACAAAGCGGAGGGAAGGAATACACAAAGAAATATTTCCTAGTCTTAAAACAATAGCTCGCGAAGCTAAATGTGGAACCACTACTGTAAAAACATTTCTTAATAAAATGGATAGGTTTAAAGAGCATGGCTTTTTAAAGAGGCGGCGCGTCGTTGGTCGTCGATCTAACACATACGATCTGACCGAGGATGCTTTTGAGTTCCTGGTTTTGATACAAGCTTGTCGATTTCAATATGACTGGAAACGTTACTCAAAAGAGGTCATTCATGGTCTATCCGAAGATGAACAGTTTTTAGCCGAAAAGCTCTATAAAAAAGGTGAGTTATCAACAATCGAACTGTCCACATCAAAATTGGCAAAACTGTCCACTATTAAATCCTTCCTTCTTATGAACTCCGGTCAGACGTTTAAACGTACGGAGAAGGAGGGGCGTACACAAGATATGAACAAAAAAGAATTCAATGCCAAGAGCAGGGAGGAAGGAATCATCACCGATCTTCCTCTTTCAGAAAAAGATAGGCGTTGGATTTCTCAGAACTATGCATTCGTAGACTTAAGAAAAGCCCGATTAGATGCTGACTGTTATAGATTTAAATGGGGAAAAAAGATAGACAATATGGCAGCATTTTTTATTTCAAGAGCAAATGAACATGCAAAAGAAAGGATTTGGAAATGAATAAAAATGAATACAGAAAAATCAGCGACCAATGTGGAATTGCTTCTATCCAGGAATGGGGAAACAAAAACGGAGAATGGTGGTATGTTGTTTACGTTCAAACATCTCATTGGGATAATGAGGGAGTTGGTGAAGTTTTTGGAAAGGGAAAAACTATAGAGGAAGCCTTAATTCAGGCTGTTAAAAACTTAGTCTTTTGCGGAAGAAAGGCTCTTCCTTTTAGTTATTTAAAAGACATCGACATCAGAGATTTTATCGAGACTTTACAGGAGGAAAAAGGATGCATAGGAGAATTGGAGCCCCCTGTATTGCCGATCGAAAGCACCTGCATGACATCTTTGCCCCCCGAAAAAGTAAGAGGGAATCCAAGCCTAGAAGCTGAAGCCGGATATTTTATAAGCAATACACATGTGATCATAGATCCGAGAGACGACAAAGCATATGCATTTAGCACTTAAAGTCTTTCCTGAAATCCTAATCTCATGTATCCAGAAACTAAAGGAGCCAATCAAATGACCCTTAATCAAGCCAAGAGTAAGATTATCAAGTGGTGTAAGGCCACAATCTTAAGAAGTTCAGTTTGTCCGTTTTGCAAGGAAATCTTCCACCAAAAATCCCATCCTAGAGTAAGGCGTAGAAGGTAAATTGAAAGACATAATGGTTGAATTTGATGTTAATGATCAAGTGGAGATGGATCGTTTTTTAGGAATGATTCCTTCACATGTTCGATCATATGATTACAACGATAAAAATATTCCATATATAGACATAAATGAATGGGCTTATGTGGAGTTCCCAAACTTTAGAATACGATTTGTCTCAATGAGGAAAAATGGATAAAAAAATGCGCAAACAGGTTGGAAAACCTCTTAAGAAGGCTGAAAAGCTTGTCCACAAGGCCGAGCGTGCCAATGCCAAGCTGGCTGATTACGATGAAAGGGTCAGGGATCCACAGATCAAAAGGCTTAAAAAGCTTGAAAAGACTAAGAGGTCTAGTAAATAATTCCTTTGCGGTGCTATGGCTTAATTTTAGGGACTACCCCTCAACCTGGAGGTTGATTATGGTTTCTAAAATAATATCTTTACTAATAGCTCTAAACGCTTGCACTTTGCTAGCTCATGACAATTTTAACCAAATTAGCGCAAATGTAGACTCTTCTGCATTAGATTCCTCAAATCTGAAACTCAATCATCAATCATATTTTTACATTCCTAACGGAGACGCATTCATTTTAGATTTGACCCATAGAATTCACCACAAGCACTTCCAAAACGACCTTGGATTAGCCTACCGAACATTCCTTAGAAACGCAGGAATAGGCGTTAATTTTTATTATCAGCACTCAAATAGACTCAAGGCCTTTCTACACCAATTTAGCCCAGGCTTAGAGCTTCTCTACAAGAACCTACAAGTCTCCTACAACTTGTATCTTCCAACCTCTGTTAAAATGGACTTGGAGAGGGGCTCTATTTTTCATAGCCGGACTTCTGAGTTGGGAATTAAATGGTTCCCAAGAAAAGACTTTAATGTCGGAATCTTGCCATTCTATGACCACACACAAAGCAAATGGGGACTAAATTCAAAGATTTCCTATATTCTAAAAGAAAGACTTGAGTTCGGATTGTCTCCATATTGGACTTCGGAAAACAAGGGATGCACATTCTCTTTTGGTGTTAATTTTGGGCCAACAAAAGGAATCAAATCGACCCACAGGTCTAATAGGTTTAACTGTTTAATCGAGCGTTGCAGCCCGAAGAATCCAAAGATATGGGTTGCAAAACCAGGCCCCATTTTGCCTCCAGAGTTGTCTCAATCGCCCCAAAATGGACCGACTATTATCCATCTGCCAGGAGCGCAGGAGGACTATGAGCAAAAGACCACAGAATCTGCGCCAACCCCAAAAGAAACAGGCGCCAAATCCTGGTGGGACACGTTTCCTCTGAGAACTCCCACAGCCCCTGAACCAAAGAAAGAAGAGGAAAAGCCGCTGGCGCTTAGTAATACAGAGACAGGCGATCTTTTCTTCGTTCCTCCTTGGGGGCAGATTTTAGAGCCGTTTATAAAAGGGCCGGATCATTCCGGCTCCTACGTATAAGATTGAAACTAAACGAAGAATTTGACATTATTTGATGTTAGTCTTATTACAGGCAAGATATGCCAAGAAAACCACCAGCAATTAAAAGACCCAGGGGACTTCCTCCTAAAGAAATTGACTGGGATTTAGTTGATGATTATCTAGAAACAGGATGTCCTGGCACTAAAATAGCTGACGCCATAGGGATTCATCCTGATACTTTATATAATCGCTGTGAATCAGAAAAAGGGGTAGTCTTTTCTGCCTATTCACAAACAAAAAGAAACAAAGGTGATGCTTTATTGTTTAAAGCACAATTCGATAAAGCTATAGGTAGAACTGATCTTGGAGATAGTTCACTTTTAACCCATCTTGGTAAAACAAGGCTAGAACAAAAAGAAGCGGCCATTTCTACAGCCACTCCTGAACAGGAAAAAAACTATCGCATGGTCATCGATCAGCTTGCAGATTTACAGAAATCTAGGCAAACTATCTCCATCGAAGTGAAAACACAGGAGAATTCGAATGAGCTGGATAGCGACAAATCTTGAATTTTGCATGATTGGAACTGCAATGTTAATCCTTACGTCGTCTTTCTTTTGTTTCATTTATTATGCAAGAAAGCTCGAAAAATTTCAGAAAGAGCAAGGAGAGAAGCTTTTCGATTTCCTTTTTGACATGGATGAGGCCATTCATCGACGATTTGATACGGTTAATAAACACCTCGTTGATCTTAGGGAGCAAATTCATGAAACAAAAGAAACCCTTTCATTTATTGAAATGGCCTTGATATTCAGTCAAATGAATGAAGATCCCATAGAGAGCTCTCGAAGCCAAGCTGCTAAAGAGATGTGGAAAAGAAGAAGGGCCAAGAGGCTGGAGAAGAAGGATTGAAGCCCCCGCTCACAGGACATCACACCCCATTTTATGATCTAGAAAAGTACATCAATCAAGACTCATGCTTAGAAAAGCCGACGATTGTCCATGAAGATGAAACCTGGATAACTAAAGAAGCGATTATGGATGGAGATCTCGTCAGATGGAAAGAGGCGAAGAAGGATGTATGAAAGATTCGGACAAAAAGGACTGACAGACTTATAAGGAAAAAAATGCTTAAAAAACTTTCAGGAAAATGTGAGAAATGCGGAAATCCTGGAGAGTCCATTTGGATACACGGTGGAGACCATTATCTTTTTTGTAGAGGGTGCGCTGCTATTTTGAAGAATCATGATCGCGGTGAGGTTGTTCGTCTATTCCTAGACGATAGGCTTAAGTTAAATAAAGTAGATAAAGCCATGCTTGAAGCAAGGATTGATAGAAACAGGGGAAAATCTCCCTGGAAAAAAAATAATTAGAGGACAAACGATTTTTGTGAGTTGTCTTTTTGGGGTTGATAAAAAAGCGTCTGCTTACGAGGCTGAGCCCTTTTGTGTTGCCCAGCTAAACTATTCCATGACAAGATCCAGAGCAAGAAAAGAGGTAATTTTTTTTCTTAACAAAAGCGGTCTTGCTGCTGAAATATACAACATATCTGAAAAACAGAACCCAAGAACCTATATAGCAACTATAGATGAATCAAAAATTTTTCATGAAAATTTCAGGTCATGCAAGTCGATATCCAGCATGGAAAGTAGAATTAAAGACGTTTTTATCAGGAATTTGTCGAATATGAAAATTTCAAACATTGATATAGAGCAAAATGTTTACCTGTGTGAATCGGCAAAGAACCTGTAACCTCAAATAAATTGCTATTTATGATTAAAATTGATGTGTTCTGACTTTAACTCATCTTCATATAATAGCTCATAATTATGTTTGTCTTCCCAGAAAGACTCTTTATTTTCTTCGTCATCAAGAAACTCATCTAGTTCTTGGGAGCGCCCCGAAGAAGACCAGGGGTTTCCTAAGTTTTTCGCTAAACACAGATATTTTTTTGTTTTCTTGTTTACTAGGAACATTCTGTCATTAGCCACAATCAAACATCTCCTTGTCATTAAATTAATCCTTTTCAATCTTCTCTAAGCATAATTTTGAATTTTTTTGTAATTTTGATACCGTATTTGGTGGCCTGTTGTTTTAGAAAACCGTTTTGCGCTTTTTTATCTTTTATCCAGGGGACGTGTTCTATAAAATTCCCATGTAGATCTTTTTTGAAAAAATCAACCCATCTGTCTATTCGTATTTTCAGAATAGTCCATGCTTCGAGGTTAGAAAAATCTTTGTTCTCTTGAAACGCTGAGGAAAGCTCTTGAAGAATCATTTCTAAGGTTTTTTTTGTGAATTTTTCATTGTATTCTCTTCCTATTCTTTGTGATACCACTAGATAGGGCTTTCCTCTTTCATCTTCTTCGCTTGCCATTAAATATATTCCTTGATATTCCTCAAATTATCGTTCGCCATCGTAAATGGCATCTCGCTTGCTACGTAAAGCTAGGGACGTCGTCCCATTATATCGCAGGCATGCGTTACATGCCACCCGATATGTCTGAGAACGGGCAGTAGTACGTCGGAAGCTTGCTTCCTCGCCCACGGTTCAGCCAATCACAAACATTTAATCCAATAGGATTAGAAATGTCTATTACGACAACTGGCAATTTGGGACCACTAATTCTCCAGAGCTTAGCTCCTGCGATGCTTTATGTTCCTACGCCAACAATGAACTACATCACCGTCTGCGATAAGGTAAGTATGCCTTCCAACGGTGGAACAACTTGCCGCTTTATGCGTCCAAGAGCATTACAACCACCAACAATTCAGTTGGGCAACTCTGGGATTGACCCCCCAGCACAAGTGCCACAAAGAGACATCATTGATGCTCAAATGGCCTTTTTCGGTACTGGCTGTATCATCAACGAACAAGTTATTCTCCAAGACCAAGAGGGCGTTTTAGCCTGGGTTTCTGAGAGATTGGCTGTCGCTATGAGACAGGCTGAAGACCTTATCCTTCGCGACTACATTATCTCTGCTGCGTCTGAGATCAATGCTGGCGGCGGAACTAATGGAGACAACCCAACTAACCTCGGAATCTCCGACTTTAGCTTGGTTGCTACTACATTAGACACCAACAATGCCTACAAATTTATGGCAGGTATTGAGGGTATGGATAGATTCGGAACTGGCCCAGTCCGTTCAGCATATTTTATGTTGAGCTCAACTGAACTCCAATCCGATATGGATGGTCTCGTTGGTTCAGGATTCTTGAACCAATGGAACTACCCAAACAACAGCTCTGCTCTTCCATCAGAATTTGGCTCGGCTCTTAACATCCGAGTTCTTACATCTTCTGAAGCTCCGGTAGCTCGCGGCGCATCTGCTAATGGTAACGATGTTTATTACAACACAGTTTGTGGTAAACAAGCGGTAACTCACATCAATCAAGATGGATTTTCCATGAACTTGATTTATCGTGATCCTTACTATTCTGGCATGCTCGCACAGAATGCGACTCTCGCTGTTAAATTTGCTCAGGCTCAAGCTCTGACGCAAGACACTGCGATCCGCAATCTTCTCTGCACACGCTTAAGCAATTTGGGGGTGTAACATGACTGAATATTCAAGATCAGCAAAAGGTAGCTTTACTCAAGCGGCGACTGGCAACAATGTGGCGATTTATCTCCCATTTCAACCGACTCGCATTAACTTGACAAACTACACAGCATACGGCGCATTTGCCCAACATGGAATTCCAAGCGCGACTTGGGATGTTCAAATGGGTCAAGGAACCGCTGCTGTATTATTAAACTCAGGAGCAACTCCTACGCTTATTACTGACCAAGTAACAAGCAATGGATTCTCAACATTTGCAGCAGGAACAGCTCTGCAACTGGGTGCTAAACAGCAGATTGCAAGCATTGCGAAAGCAAGCCCAACTGTTGTCACAACTGCTTCTGCTCACGGATATAACGTGGGTGATGTTGTGATATTGGAAGGCTTATATCAATCGGCAACGACTGGTATGCCTCAAATGAGCGGAATGCTCTTCCAAATTACTGCTGTTGGTAGCACAACTACTTTCACAGTGACTTGGAATTCAAACCAAAGTAACTATACCGCATTGAGTGCTTCTCCAACTGGCGCATTTGTACAAAAGGTATTGTATCCTTTCTTGTACTTGCCAGGACAGAACTTCATCACTGCGATCAATACGACTACTGGTTTGATCACAACAACAACTAACCATAATTTCGTGGTCGGTCAGCAAGTGGCGTTTAGAATCCCAACTCTTTGGGGCTCTACTCAGCTTAACTCTCTGCCTGATAACGTGATTCCTGGTTCTCCGATCTATTTCTATGTGTCTGCGGTGAACTCAAATACCACATTCACAGTTGCAAACTTCCCAGCGGGAGTTACTGCATATACATCAAACATTGCAGTTGCTTCTGTGCCGGGCTTAACGCCTCCGCAAGTCGTTGCAGTGGGCGATGTTAATAGCGGTGGTTTCCCCTACACAGGTGGAAATCTGTATCCAAGTCCAGCCTTCCCAACATTCTCTGGTGGAGTGTCTACGATCAATGGTCCTGCAATTCAGGGAGCATTCGTCAACAACACACGTCAAGGATTTGTGATTGGATCAGGAAGCGCAGTAACTGACGCGTCATCGCATCTGTCAGGAACCACCTCAGACGTGATCTTCTGGCAAGCGTTCATTGATGATATCTCAATGCCTTGATTGGCCTTGTAAATATTAATTGATGATTGTATCTAGAGGGTGAGGAGTAAAGACTTCACCCTCTTTTTATTTATGGCGATAACAGGTCCGATAGCCCTCTATAACAATGTCCCAATTGAACCCCAATTTTATACTCCTTGGCGTTTTGTTATATCAGCTATATCTCTTGGCATTACAACGACCGTCACAATGACGATTCCTTCCATAACGAATTTGACCTACATTGTTGGTCAGCTCGTTAGACTTATAATCCCTCCTACATTTGGATGCAGGCAACTCAATGGTCAAACGGCTTATGTCATTGGAGTAACACAGCCTAATCAAGTCACTCTTGCTCTCAATTCATCTCAGAACGTCGATCCTTATATTGCATCATCAGCTACAACTCCTGCTCAGATCCTGGCAATAGGTGACATTAGTACAGGGGCTATAAATAATAATGGTTCACAAAATCAAACGACTTATGTTAAAGGTGCATTTATAAACGTCTCGCCTAACTAGAGGAAATAATGTCACAAAAACCAAAGAATATAAACTCAGCATCAGAAAAAGAACTGGACAAAGTTGAAGAACAATTCAAGCAGTTCGAATCAGAAGTCAAAGATATGACGATGGATCGCTTGAACGCGACCCCAAAAGAAGAAACAGAGCAGCAAACAAAGCTCTCTCAGAAAGAAATCTCAGCCAAGAAAGACAATTATAATAAACA
>Ga0210400_10000589_pt1 | contig 39983 bp, 30 predicted proteins | sample IncBWH26MmetaG_FD_155456 | JGI IMG/M metagenome (GOLD analysis project Ga0210400, IMG submission 155456) | Forest soil microbial communities from Barre Woods Harvard Forest LTER site, Petersham, Massachusetts, United States - Inc-BW-H-26-M | ecosystem: Environmental > Terrestrial > Soil >... | reverse complement strand
ATTTCGGTAAAAACACCATTTCTGACAATAAACAAAGGGCGTTTGGCACCCGAATAATTAAGGGTTAAACTACTTACATCAATGCTACAGTAACTAATGTCCATTCCATCGTTGATTGCTGTAGGTTCGCTGGTAAGCTTCTTAAAGTTAGAATTAAGTGACTTAAGTATTTCTGCAGGGCGGGTCTCCTGTTTGCAATTAATAATATCATATAACAAAGCGCATCCAACCATACTCATTAAAGCACCCGGGATACCGTGTCCTGTACAATCGGCCAGGCCTATCAGTATTTTTCCTTCTTTTTGATCTATCCGTACAAAATCACCGCTTACAATATCCAGTGGCATATCCAGTATAAACGATTGCGGAACAACTTTGCTTAAGGTTTCGTTTTTATGGGTAATCGCGTTCTGAATCAGTTTGGCATAATTCAGACTTTCGGTTATTGCCCTGTTTTTTTCTTCCAGTAAGCGGTTTTGCTTTTCTATTATCTGAGTATCTTCTAAAATAAGTGTTTCCATTTTTTTATTCTTTATTGATTTTATAATGCAAAGATTTGACTATTTGAATTTGTATGAAATAGTTATGACAATGAAAGCTTTGTAGTATAAACTACTACCTGGAGTTTAGCAGAAATGAAGAGAATAAAAAATTGTAAAAGAGGCTTTGTTGATTGTTTGATTATTGTTTTCACCTGAGTAAATATTTCTTTTTAAATTATCATACGAAACAAGCTGGGATTATTCAGTGAGGAGATTATCTGGTTAATTATCTCAGGGATCTTTGTAAAATCTTTTGATTTATCCAGAAAATAATCGCTGCCCATTTGTGTAAACCTTCTTCTGTAAATGTCGTTGGCGGCATTAGAGAATGTAATAACCTTTAAACCCGGTTTCAGCTTTTTCAGGTGCTCAAGTGTATCTAATCCGTTTCCATCCGGAAGATTGATATCCAGGAAAACGGCATCGGGGTTCAGTTCCTTGAACATCTTTAATGCTTCACCTACATTCATAGCTTGCCCGAGCACATAAACCAAGGGGTTTTCAGAGATAATCTCTTTTACTTTTTTACCGATTGCCTCGCAATCGTCGATAATCAGGACTTTCAGTTGTCCGTCATTCCATGTTTTGCAGTTAACTAATAAATTAATCATGCAACAAAAGTAGATTCATTGCATGCCGTAGTAAATAGTCGTAAAACGGATAAACACGTCATACAAACGATGACAAAACCGGAATTTGGAAAGGGAAGCTAAACTAAATGATTACTGATAGCGTAGTGTGTAAGTTCAGCATTATTTTTCAGGTTCATTTTTTCGAGCAGGCGGCTACGATAAGTACTGACTGTAGCAACACTTAAGGATAATTCATCGGCAACTTGCGAAACAGACTTTCCCGAGGCAATAAGTTTTAATACCTGCAATTCTCTGTCGGAAATAAGTTCATGCTGTTCTTTGCTGCTATCATCATCAAACCGGGAGGCAAGTTTCTCGGCTATTTCCGGCGAAATATATTTTTTACCGCTAAGAATGGTTCGTACGGCATTTACAAAATCGGTGCGTGGACAATCTTTTGAAATATAACCGTTGGCCCCTGCTTTTAATACCCGCAGGGCATATTGGTTTTCGGGATGTATACTTAAAATAAGTACCGGTATTTTAATGGATTCGGATCGAAGTTGTTTTAAAACATCCAGGCCGCTTTTGTCGGGCATAGACATATCCATAATTAACAAATCCCATTTTTTGGTCCTTGCTAATTTTTCCGCCTGTGTTCCGTTAGGCGCCTCCTGAATTGTTGCCGAAGAAAACTCTTCAGCAACAATTCTTGCAAGGCCTCCTCTAACTAACTCATGGTCATCAGCTATTAATATATTCATTTTTCAGGGGCAATATTAACCGGGTTCGGGTTCCTTTATTTTTCGTTCCTTCAATAATCAACTTTCCTCCCAATAGGGCGGCTCTTTCTTTCATTCCCACAATACCCAGGGTTTTTCCGTTCTGTATATTTTCGAGGCTGATTCCTTTTCCGTCATCGGAGATTTCTAAAAAAAGTTCATCTTCATTTTCACTTACAGAAACTTTAACCGATTTTGCTTTTGAATGCCTGGTTACATTGGTAAGTGTTTCCTGTAAAATCCGGTAAGCGTTAATACCGAAATCATTTTCAAATTTTCTTTCTTTAACGGTTGAAACAAACAGGCAAGGGACACCCATCTTTTCCTCAAAATCATGGCATTTCCACTCTAAAGCGGCAATTAAACCTAAATCGTCAATGATAGCCGGCCTCAGGTCGGAGGAAATTCTTCGTATTGTATTAATTATACCGTCACTCATGTGCAACATCTCATCCAGTTTATTTACAACAGCTTCTTCAGCGTCGTCTTGCTTGTGCAATACCCAATCTATATCCATTTTTAAAGCAGTGAGCTGTTGTCCGAGTTCGTCATGTATTTCCCGCGCTATGGATGTGCGCTCTTCTTCGCGAATGCGTTGCAGGTGCGAAGTAAGGTTTTTCAACTGTTCGTTCTTTTGTAAGATATCCTGTTCTGTGTTTTTGCGCTCTGTAATGTTTCGCGAATAGCATGCCGTCCCTACAATCTTATTTTCCTTACTAATGGGATAAAATGAAATCTCAGACCAAATACCGTCATTATATTCTATTTCTGTAAAATTTTTTCCGGAAAAAGCATCTTCATAAAGCTTTTTGAAGAGGGCTAATCGTTTTGCACCAAAACCCGGTTGAAGTATATCATCGCCATTTGCAATGTGTTTCCCCAATAGAAGTTTCATTCTTTCATCAAAAGCAGTGTTAGAAGTGATCAGCTTAAAATCAATATCAATACTCCATAGCAGGTCCTCTGTGTTATTGATCAGTGCAGAAAGGTTCTTGCAGTCAAATTCCCTTTTCCCTTCGGCTAATAATTTTTCGGTAATATCATGCGAATAACAGGCCGTTCCTATTATCGATGTTCCTTTACGAATGGGATAGAATGAAATTTCTGACCAGCTGGATTCATACTCTTCAATTATCGAAAAGGTTTCTCCGGAAAAAGCCCGGGTATAATGCTTTTGCCAACGTGCCAGGCGTTCTTCATCAAACTCCGTTTCAAGTATGTTTCCCCCCTTTATAAGTGGTTTTCTTGACAGGAGTTTTATAACCTGGTCAAATGCCAGGTTGGAAGTAATCAATTTAAAATCCTTATCTACACTCCAGATTAAATCAGTGGTGTTGTTTATTAAAGCGGAAAGATTCTTTTGTTCAAATTCTTTTTCCGCATCGGCCAACACTTTTTCGGTTATATCCTGTATGATACCGTTTAACCGAAGCGGTTTTTGTTGTTTGTCAAACTCAAATTTACTTTCATAGTGAATATGCCTTACGGAATTGTCCTCGCGAATGATCCGGCTGTAAAAAGACATATCGCGAAACTCCGCATGGGCACGATCTACATTATTTGTAACAAAATCAAGATCCCCCGGATGAATAAAAGATAAAAGTGTTCGATGAGAGGGTACCACTTCTTCCAGTTTCAGGCCTAAAATCCTGAATATTTCATTCGACCAGATTTCTTTACCTGTTTTAAGATTTAATTCCCAACTGCCGATGCGGGCTATCTGCTGCGCTTTATTCAGCAGTAATTCACTCTGCTCTAATTTGGCTTCAGCCAGTTTACGCAGCTTTTCTTTCTCTCTTTTGGTATAAGCATTTTCTATTGCCTTGGGTAATCGTTGTAAATTATCTTTTATTAAATAATCATCAATCCCTTTTCGCATCATTTCAACCGCATATTCCTCAGATACGCTGCCTGTAACGAGCAGGAAGGCAATGTCGGGTGCCATTTCTTCGTAAATTTCAAAAGCCTGAACGGAATCAAATTGCGGAAGGGAGTGATCACAAAGAATTACATTCGGGATAAAAGAAGTTAACCCTTTAATGAGGCTTTCTTTATTATCGGCAATGTAATATTGAAAATTGAGGCCCGCTTTTTTTAATATTCTTTTAACCAGGTCAACATCCGTAGCCGAATCTTCAATATGTAATATTCTGTATTCTATCATGGCTTTGGTAATAAATAAATTATTTTGGGGCCTGATTAATTAACAGCCAGTACATTCCTAAATCAGAAACGGCTTTTAAAAAACTTTCAAAATTTACCGGTTTAACTACGTAACTGTTTACACCAAGCTGGTAGCAGGTTTGAATATCCGGGTCTTCCTTGGAAGAAGTAAGTATAACGATGGGAATTTTTTTTGTCCGTAAATCAGCTTTTAATACCCGTAAAACCTCTATGCCGTTTACTTTCGGCATTTTTAAATCGAGTAAAATTACTTTGGGTGCGTTTTCCACCGTTCTGTTCGCGTATTTACCCTGTCCAAAAACATAGTCTAATGCCTCGTCGCCGTCTTTTACGTGGTGCAATTTATTTGCGAGGTTATTTTTTTTCAAAGCCCTTATCGTAAGCTCTGCATCACTGGGGTTATCTTCTACAAGAAGAACTTCTACTTCTACATTTTCCATAACAATTGATTTTTTTAGATTATTTTAAGGGTAATGAAAATTTAAAAATGGCTCCTTTATTTTTTTCTCCTTCGGCCGAAACATCTCCTCCGTGTTTGGCAAGTATTCTTTGTACAATGGCAAGACCCACCCCCGTTCCTTCAAATTCATCCATAGTATGAAGCCGTTGAAATACACCGAATAATTTGTTTACATAACGCATATCAAAACCGGCTCCGTTATCTTTTACCGAATAAATTATTTTATCCCCTTTTTTTTCTGAGCCTATTTCAATAAGCGGTTCTTTTACTTTAGAAGAATATTTTAGGGCGTTTGAAAGCAAGTTAACCACCACCTGGTTTATCAAACCGTAATCACCTTTTGCCGGATGCAGGTGTTTTATTTCTACTTTTGCCTGATGTTTTACGGATTTATTTAATTCATACAAAGCCCCCTCTACCAACTCATTCATATTGAGATCGGTTTTTGTAAGCTCTTTTTTACCAAGCCTGGAAAAAGCAAGCAGGTCATCTATCAGATTGCCCATTTTTTTTGCGTTGAACTGTACTGTTTCAAGCAGACGATTTCCTTCGCCATCCAGCATTTTCCCGTAATCTTCTTCCAGTATTTTTGCGTAGCCGTCTATAGCGCGTAAGGGTGCCCGCAAATCGTGCGATACGGAATACGAAAAAGCTTCCAGTTCTTTGTTAACAGCGATCAGTTTATCTTCGGCTTCTTTTAATAAAGTCAGGTCACGTGTTACCTTGGAAAAACCTATCACATTATTTTTTTCGTCGTGCAAAGCAGTAAGAACAACATATGCCCAAAAAAAAGTGCCGTCTTTTTTTATTCGCCAGCCTTCTTCAATAGCTTTGCCTTTTCTGACAGCTTTTTCCAGGAGTTTTTCCGGGAGCTTGCTTTCTCTGGCTTCGGAAGGGTAAAACATATTAAAATTTTTTCCTAAAATTTCATCAATGTCGTAACCCTTTATTTTTTTAACGCCCTTATTCCAGTTTTGAATAAAGCCGTTTTTATCAAGTAATAAAATAGCGTAATCTTCCACTTCCTCTACCATGTTGTGATAACGCTCTTCACTTTCCTTTAAGAGTAAAGTATGGCTTTGCAATTCTTCACTAAGCGTATTCAGCCCTACGGCAATAGCATCCAACTCATCGGCATTCACGGTAATCGGTATTTTCTCAGAGAAATCCATTACCGTGTACTTCAAAAGCACATCCAGTATACCATTTATTCTTTCCTGATTGTTTTTTATGAATAATGATTTCTTATCGAGTTCAATACGGGTGGCATCTGTTTCTTCTTTCGCTTTTTGCTTCATCACTGCGAACTCTGTAATATCTTCTACGCGGTGTATAATATATTCCACTTCGTTTTTTTTATTCAGCACCGGGGAATTAAGCGGACTCCAATGGCGTTCTTCAAATCCCCCTCCTTCAGATTGCGGGCGCTGTATATCATATTTTTGAATGGCCATTTTGTGCATCTTTTTATTTGCAAGCACACTATCCAGTGATTTTTTTAAATTACTTACCCCGTCGGCGTTAATATCGTCCGGATTGTCAGGGAAAATTTCAAATAAACCATGCCCTATTATGTCTTTTCTTTTTGTTTTGGTGGCTTGCAGGTATGCTTCGCTTACGGCTACAATAGTGAAATCCGGGGTATTGGGTTTTAAAACCAAAAAAAGTCCGGGAGCTGCTTCAAACAGCGTCTGAAAATCTATACCGGTTTTTATATTTTCCATTACCGTAACCAATTCTTTTTTAAAAAATAATCATCTGCTCTTAATTATTTCCGCTGTATTCAATTCTTCCCCCAGCGTATTCATGCCTATGATAATTGCATCAATGTCATCACCTTTTTCAGAAACGGGCAAGTTGCCGCTAAAATCGAGCCGGACAAATTTTATCAACTGCTCCTGGATAAGAGAAAGGCGTTTATCATTTTTTAACTGGCCGTTATTTTCCATGGCATTATAAATATTGTTTTATCCACTTTTTTGCATCGGCGGCGTTCGAAAAAAACTTAACCGGGTAAGCAGGAGGTTTTAATCCGAAAAATAAGTTTGCCACCATTCGGCTTAATGGAGAAGTGGATATAATACCCATTGCTTTCGTAATAGAATCAAGTTCCTTAGCTATCCAATCGCGGTCTTCTTTTTTTGGAGGAGGAGCGGTGCTGTCCGTCAATAATATCATGCAGGTTTTTTTATGCCCTACCAGGTTTCTGAATTTTTCCATTTCCATTTCGGCTTCCTCCTTGGAGTGCTGTGGTTGCGGCACATTGGGTTTGGGAACAGAATACAAAACGCCGTCTTCATCAAACCACATGGTAGAGGTAGGCCAATCAATCAGTTTAACATTTTGGGGAGGTTTTAGCATGGGGACAGTATTAGTAGTTATACTTAGAATTTACAGGTAATTATAAAATGACATAGTGATATAGTCAAAAGTAAAAAACGTATAATCTTGTGCAAGGGGGTAAAACACCCGTTTTATAGGGTGAAAACACCTGTTTTTTCTTGCTTTTTGCTTTTTTTTGCTCAATTTCGAAAGTTTTGACTGATCAAAAACTATATTTAATTGTTTTAATTTCTTCGCATGCTATTACAGGAATACTATGCTAAAATAAACTAAAAATCTAAATCCGCAAGACAAACGGTATAAAATATATGTTAAATGTAAGTTTTTGAGCGATGCGAATAAAGAGGATTTTATAGGAAAATTCAAAGAAATTTTCCACTTCGCTTATTAACTCCACAAAATTGAAGCCTTTTATGACCTGTATTTGCAGGGATAGGTTCCGATTTCAGCTGGGGATCCGGGCGACAAATGAGAATACAAACCGACAGGTAAAAGAAAACCTCGGTGTTGCGAACAGGGCCAAACTAGTGGGGTGATTTTGGAAGGTAATTCAAGAGTTTTACTTTTCGAATTTGCCTTTCTTTTTTTCCTCATCTTCTTTTTCCCTGTCAATCCTTTTTTTTAGGATTGCTAAATCCTTATCGCTGTAATATTTAAAGTTTACCGCATTGTAATTATAGGTGCGGTCATTCTGTTTTATGTACTCGATTAATTCTTCTCGCTTCATGATATATTTTATTTGCTTATAAAAGACAAAACCCCTGCGGGTAATCCACAAGGGTTTATGAAAAATATATTTGAAAAATTATTTTTGCTTATAGAACAAAAAAGTTGCGGGGGGGGGGTAAAAAGGGTATTTACAGGAAATACGCCCCCTAATGTTTTCCTATGGATTGCTAAGGGCATTTAAATCAAATTTATAATGCAAAAATACCCAAAATTTACCATGCTGCTTTTTCCATTAAAGTTGTTTGTGAACGGCTCTTATTTTCCATCAAACGCATCCTCCAGTTTTTTTATATCAAGTTTTTTCATTTGCCACAATGCTTGCACCATTCGTTGCTTCTTTTCATTGTTCTTATGCTTAAACCATTTACCGAGAATGGAAGGGACAATTTGCCAGGCCAAACCATATTTGTCTTTTAACCATCCGCACTGAACTTCTGTTCCTCCCTCCGAAAGCTTTTCCCAGAAGTAATCAATTTCTTTTTGCGTGTCGCAGTTCACCATCAGCGAAATCGCTTCGTTGAATTTGAAGGCTGGTCCTCCGTTGAGCGCCATAAATTCCTGACCGTTCAATGTGAAAGTAACTGTCATTATCTTTCCTTTCGGCATCGGTGAATTATCGCCATAGTGAGTGGTAATTAAAATTTTTGACTTCTTAAAAATCGAAATATAAAACTTTGCGGCTTCTTGCGCATTGCCGTCAAACCACAGGCAAGGAGTGATTTTTTGTTTAGCTGAAATTTTTGTTGCCATATTTATTATTTTTTTCTAAAAATTCTTTCAATGATTTCCCAATGATATGAGCCCATACCTGAACAAAGTTTTCTTTCCTGAATTAAGGAACAATGTTGATCCAAGAGTAGCTAATGACCTTCCTCAAAAGGAATTAATTCGGTGAAAGCCACGTATTAATAGTGAAAGGGTTATTTGTGTATGTTGATAGTCCGGCACTTTATTGAAAAAATACCGCTTTAATTCTGGAAAGATATTCTTTTGGCGGAGTTATTATTCCAACATTTCCCGAATAAAAACCTATAGCATCTATTTCGTTTTTCGAGGCTATGTAAACCGCTCTTGCTGCATGATAAGATTGAGAGACAACAATAATTTTATTTTTATGATAAACCTCCTTGCATCTGACAATCGAATTAAGGGTGTGATCTCCTTCTTTATCCATTGTAATCAGAGAATCCGGTACGCCTTTGGCCACGAGCCCAGCCTTCATGTTAGCGGCTTCATCATAGTTAGAGTTAGCTGGCCCAACACATCCGCTTACGATGAAATTTTTAACCTTTCCTGCTTTATACAGAATAAATGCCGCATCAATTCTTTTGGAAAAAAATTCAGGAGCGGAATTTTTATCAGCCCCTAATACTAATGCAGTCTCTCTGTACGGGATTAAATTTACATCTGAATAAACTTTATTTTCCGCTGCTTTATTCACTGTACTGTTACTTATCCACGCAAAAATTAGAAATAATAAGAAAAGGGGAAGTAAAATCCATCGTATAATCAATTTTGGCACTTTATATTTCTTCTGCAAACGCCATAAAGTGAATATTACAATCAACAGAAGAATTGAAACCATTATTAAACGGAAAGCGCTCATTTTTTTTAATTTTTAGCTGATAAATTAGACACTTTAATTATACTATGAAATTGTTTTTACCATAAAAGAGAAATATTATAATGATATAGAAAATCAGGATAAGTATCTATCGAAGCAATAACCAAATTTTCAAACAATTGTGGGGACAAAAAAATGGGACTACCCTTTTTACAGGAGTAGTCCCTTTCAGCGGACCGGACGGGACTCAGAAAGCCCCCTCCTAATTTCTTGATTTTGTTGCCCCTACAAACGCTATTTGTTCTTTGGTGGCACATTGGTGTACACAAAAGTAAGGTTTTTTATTTCCAAAAACAAAGTATCAGAAATTTATTTCTAATTAAAATCCTACCATTTGGATTTAACATATTTATTCCTATTTTTGATTAGCATTTTTTTATAAATCATAGCGCACGCCGAAAAGCTTATAGAGTAGGCACAATAAAATAATTTCAATAAAATGGCAACCCCAACATTTAATCCTTATCCCCAAATTGGAACAGAATTGATCGCAGGAATGGATTCGATCGCTTCGGCACTAACTCCGGCATCTACGGTTGATGATTTGGTAAATGCAATTTATAGTTACATCCAACCGATTTATTACCCTTTACCTACTGTTCCAAAGCAAATAGAGATAGAAATTAAATCTGTTGCCTATCATATTATTAATGCCTACAATAATAAAGCCCTTTGGACTTCAATGAAATTTTCATCACAGCAAATGAATTTTATTTGCATGATGCTCGGTGGTATTACTGATTATAAAACACCTATTAATGCTATTAATAGCTGGTTGTTGGACAATGAAGATAATATTACAAAAGCAAATTTATCAATTGATGATCAGGTGCCTTTACTGTTGGGAATTCAAGAGGGTAAATCAATTTACAAGTATTGGATTACAAAAACGGCGGCACCAGGAACTTGGGCGCCATTTTTTGAGACGGCAGAATCTCATAATTACGCAAACGTGCCACATTGGCTAGTTGCTTGCATGGAAGGAGGATTGATAGGATCGAATACAAGCCCTAATGGGTTGATTTCGCCTACAATCGACATTGTAAGTGTGGATATTATTTCTTCTTTGATTGGAGCTTTGGCGATTGGTGCAGGGAAAGTAATATTTAAATGGGTGCCAAGAATTCAACCATACCAGATCGTAAGTGCTGGAGTTAATTACCAAGGCGGGTGTTCGTGTGGACAAATGCAACCGAATTCGGTAAGAACAATAAATTTCACGGGTGCAGGAGCTTAACAATATGGATTAATTTCAGGAAGTCATGGTTGCCCCATTAAATATTAGTTTGGTTCAAATGCATGAGGGATACGTAGCTATTGAGCCGCCTTATGGTGACACTTCCCTTAATCCAGCGGTTTCGGGTGCTACCCATATTAGGGTATATTTAAGTACTGCAGTTGGAGTACTAGGAAATCTGTACGCTACAGTAAAATTAGATTCTGCTGGTGGTCTTTTTTTTAATGCGCCACCCGGTTGGTTTGGGTGGGTAACATTAAGAAATTATAATATAAATACTGGCGCGGAAACAACTAACACAAATCAAATCGTTTTACAGGTTTTTGAAAGAGTACTTAAAGGATTTAACATTATTCATTTTTTTCATGATAAGAGAGTTTCTCCCAGTAGTCAATATGCCATTGGGTTTCGGCAGAGTGATAATGCAGTTTTTGTATTGCATTCTACAAACTATTTCACCACGTATAATATTGTAAGTTCATGGTCCCCGGGCACAATTAAAAATGAAGGGATGCTTACGTTTTATATTGATGAATATGGTTATATGTATGTGGCAAACAATCCTGGAGTTCTTATTTCTACGGATGGCGGAAATACATGGACACAATTGATTCTTTTTCAGAGCTCGCAGTCATCACTTCAACCATTTTGGAATATTACGGAAGATGAATCTCTTCATCGTATACTTATAAGTGAATATGGCAGCGCTCCGAATGGCCCTCATCATATGTTATGGTGGTGTGATGGAGCCAATAGGTCTTCTATTGGTTCTTGGACTTCTCAAAATCTCAATTGGGGAAACTACCGCCATATTCATGGATATCATGTTAATCTATATAAGCCCAATATTCATTTTTTGTTTCTTGGCGACCCTACAGGTGGTCAGCCAAGTGATGGAACACCGGGATTTTATTTAAGTCAAGATCATGGTACAACGTGGAGTGATGAGGTTTTGAATCAAATTGCCGCTAATTGGCAGGGAAATAACTATAACTTTAATGCAGACCACAAATTCAGAAACGGCCCTTGCCAAGTTACCTGGTGGCCGTCGGGAAAAGCTCTTATTACCAATGATAGTGCTGGAAGAGCTGTTGCGGCGTGGTATGGCAATGGCCCAATAATGTGGGGAGCTTTGAATCTGAATCCGAAAATTAATCTTCTGGGAGACATTGATCCATTTAGTACTTGGCCGGCAACCCCATGGGATGGAAAGGCAGTTGAAAATGGTTATGAAACTTACTGTGCTACTAATCATGATAATCCCGCTTATCTTGGTGATCCAAATTTCCAATGTAACTCTTACACTCCTTCAACTCCACCTGGTGGCGCTATAGCCTATACGCCGCCCTCGTTGTTGTTCAGGTATGACGCAATCTCTGATCAGATACATCCAAATAATGATGGTAATACAGGAATTATGACAATGATTGCCAAATTGTATTGGCCAGCAGTTCCCTTTTTGTATATTTCAGCTGGGCGTGGAAATGTATTTCCGTCAGACGCAGATTATATATTTTGTAATGCTTGGGGCGGCATAAGAATACCAAGGAAAGTAAGGAGGCATATCGGGCCTATCGGGCCACCAACTAATCTACCAGACTAGAAAATATTAATAGTACAATTAAGATGAAAAAAATATTATTTTTATTTGCTTATGCTTTAGTCTTTATCGGTCGGGCACAGTGCTGGCAATCAGCAATTGCAGGGTATGGAGATAATGTATGCGCCTTAAAAGCAGATGGCTCTTTATGGACATGGGGAGGTAATTATGTTGGACAATGTGGCAACGGTACAACCACCGATGTATATTGGCCCAATCAAGTGGGTATTAGTACAAACTGGCAAAACATATCTTCTTACGCTGCAAAAAAAACGGACGGTTCTATTTGGGTTTGGGGATCGAATTATTATGGCGAAATCGGAGATGGGACTAATATTGATAAATATGTGCCCACGCAGGTCGGTACAAACACCAATTGGCAAATAATTTCTATAAACGGTCAACATTCTCTGGCACTTAAAACAAATGGCAGCTTATGGGCATGGGGACTAAATGTCTCAGGGCAATTAGGCGATGGTTCAAATGTTAATAAAAATACGCCTACACAAATCGGCGCTGGAACCAATTGGAAAACCATTTATGCAGGTGCGTATCATTCGTTGGCAATAAAAACAGATGGCACTTTATGGGCTTGGGGTTACAACCACTATGGTCAACTTGGTGATGGTACTACTACAGATAAAAATATTCCCACACAAGTTGGTACCGATACTACGTGGGTAATTATTTCTGCGGGTTTAAATCATAGTGCTGCCATAAAAAATGATGGTACTCTATGGGTTTGGGGAGATAATTCTCTCGGCCAATCAGGTGATGGTACTTTCATTGACAAACACATTCCCACCCAACTTGGTTCAGCAATCAATTGGAAATGCGTTTCGGCTGGACAAAATAATTGCTGTGCTTTAAAAACAAACGGTACCTTGTGGGGTTGGGGCCCTAATAATTATGGACAGCTTGGAAATGGCACAAACAACAATACCAATGTGCCTATACAATCGGGTTCAGCTAATAACTGGATGACCATATCCACAAATGGCGATAATACTCTTGCTTTAAAAAACGATAGTAGTTTATGGACATGGGGATATAATGCTAACGGACAATTGGGTGACGGTACCACCGTTAATAAAAATTCACCTATTCCAATTAATTGCCCATTTGTTGGTATCGAAGAAATGTCGTCAGTAAATTCTTGGTCAGTTTATCCCAATCCGTCTTCAACATTTCTTACAATAAAAAACTCTGAAGGTAAATTTTTTGATAACCTGATAATTTTCGATATTATGGGAAGACAAATAATGGAGACGAAAGATAAACACACGCCAATAAATATTCAGTTACTGGAAAAAGGTGTGTATGAATTAAGAATAACCTCTGAGGGAAAAAACTATTCAGTTAAAATCATCAAAGAATAGAAATGGGGTTGGGACACTAACTCAAAATGTTGTAGATACTTTTCTAAGTACGTATTCACTTTAAATACCAAGATCGTGTTTAAAGTGAATACGTACTTTTTTTTTAGAATATTTCAATTATAGAATGTGATTAAGTAAAAGCACATATTTTAAGCACTTGTGAATTGCGGTTCACGAGGACTCAAACCCCATTGTAATTTTCACTCGCAAATTTATTTTTAAATATTCTGGTGGCACATTGGGGGCACGGAGCAACTAATAATGTTTTTGTCTTGAGATTAAATTATTATTAATCAGTTTATTATCTAATGACTAAGGAAATAAAAAAAACGCTGTAAATAATTTATTTACAGCGTTTTATATATTTTTTGCGGACCGGACGGGACTCGAACCCGCGACCTCCGCCGTGACAGGGCGGCATTCTAACCAGCTGAACTACCGGTCCTAACCTTTAAGGAGTGCAAAAGTACACAATAAATCTTACTGTGCAAATATAACGGCGGCTGTTTTTTAGCGTTATTTTGCGCTCTAATTTCCTTGAAATCAGTCACAAAACATAGCTACATCCTCAGAAAATTTAACCGCTTTATGCTGTGGCTCAACTACTTTGCGGCCTTAGCACTGTTACTCTCGGTATTGGCAGCCTACATAAGTCCCAAAACCTTCTGGCCCATGGCTTTTTTCGGTATTTCCTTTCCGGTAATATTTGCCTTAAATACAGTATTCGTCATTTATTGGGGAATGCAAATGCGTTGGTGGGCCCTGCTTTCGGGAGCTATGCTTTTATTTTCGGTAAATAATTTTTTCGGAAATGTACAGGTGAATTTTTCGGAAAAAACACCCGATAACAAGGATATAAAAATCCTGGATTATAACTGCATGTTGTTTGATTTATATAATTGGTCGCACAATGCTCAATCGCGAAAACTTATTTTTACCATGTTGCAGGAGGAATCTCCCGACATAATTTGCTTACAGGAGTTTTATACTTCCGAACAAAGAGGCGATTACAACAACGCCGATACGCTGCAAAAATTTTTGAAAGCAAAAAATATGCACGCTGAATTTACAACAACCCTTCGCGAACTTGACCACTGGGGCGTAGCTACTTTTACCAAATACCCGGTTGTAAGGAAAGGAAAAATTATTTTTAATACCAAATCAAACAATATTTGCATTTACACCGATGTACTTATAAATACGGATACTGTGCGCATTTATAATTTACATCTTGCATCAATCAGTTTCGGAAAAAAGGAATATAAGTTTATCGATGATATAAATAACAAAGAAATAAACGACCCGGATTTAAATGAATCTAAAAGTATTTTGAAACGTTTAAAGAAAGGATTTTTTACACGTGCCGAACAGGCAGAATTAATCTCGGCACATATGGCCGCTTGTAAATATAAAATTATTCTGTGCGGCGATTTTAATGATACACCCTCTTCTTTTGCATATCATACGCTTTCAAAAAATTTAAAGGATGCTTTTCGTCAATCGGGAAGTGGTATTGGTAAAACCTATCACGGTACTTTGCCCTTTTTGCGGATAGATTATATCCTGCACGATAAATATTTCAGTTCTTATAATTACAGGAGATATCCTGAAAGTTTTACGGATCATTATCCGATTACCTGCTATCTCCATTTGAATAAGGTAAATGATTAACGGAGCCTGTCCATTATTTTTTGCGCTTCTTTGCTATCGGGTTTAATGCTTATTGCTTTTTGGCAATAGAATTCTGCGCTTAAAGTATCTTTCATTTCCAGGTAAGTATTGGCAAGGCTTGTAAAAATAAATTCATTTTCCTGCCCGTTTTTCATAGCATTCGTAAACAACTCAATCGATTTATCATATTTCCCTGCCGCGTTATAATCATCCATCAGCATTTTATATGCCTGGTATAAAACTTTATTGGCATTAATGGCTTTTTTCAGGTAATACTCGGCGCTGTCGCCCGTTTTTAATTCGCGAAAACAAATACCTTTATAATAATACATCTCCGAGTTTTTCTGAATAGCGAGGCTTTGATTAATTACCGGTAACGCTTCTTTGTAATCTTTATTTATAAGCACAAGTACGGAAGATAAAAAGTTGAGCGATTTGGGATAATCGCCGGATATGCTGATTGATTTCTCAAGATGTTTTTTAATATTTAAAATTTTCTCTTCCCTGATTTTTTCCGGCATGTTATCTTTATTTCTCACTAAAGAATCCATGACTCCCGTAGCGTACAAATAATTTAAGTAGGAGCTCTCCGGATACTTTTTAAGATCGGCAGCGATTAGAATATTCGGGTCTTTCCAGTCCGTATTCCGCGAAATCGTCATGTAACTATATGCTATCCCCAGAACAAGCGCAACTAATTTTAAAGGGGGGATAATTTTTTTTGTACCCGATAGATAAGATTCAAGAAGAAAAATAATTGTTATACAAAATCCGAACGAACTGAAAAACACAAATCGATCAGCCACAATACCCACAGCAGGGCGGAAGAAATTAAGAAACATAGAAACAGAAGCGACAAACATAAATAAGCCGGCCAGTAATCCTTTTTTTTCCTTACGATAAGAATGAATTATTCCGTATAAAGTTGCTGCCGCAATAATTATTCCGGCGTAACCGTATATGGTTAAAGAAGTAACTTCAATACTATGTACGCCGTAGTAACAGGATTGTTTAAAGGGAAAAACGCATTGCACAACATAAAACCCCAGGCAATTTAATAAAGCTATTGTGCGGATGGCAAAGCTCCTGTTAAAATATAAAGGGTTTTCAAAATAGCAATATCCCCGATCTGCAAGGCCGTGTAAAAAAAACTTTGTGGTTTGCCTGCTTAAAGCAAAAACCAGAATAAAAATGATAAAACTAAAAACTAAAATTTTAAACCCGTTTTTAAATTTGATAAACACAAAAGCAGGCAGTATTGCGGCAAATGGAGTTGCGTCCAATTTAGAAAGAAGTGCGAGGTAAAGAAAAACCGCGGCGAGAAAATAATTTAAGAAGAGATTTTTTTTATGCAGATGTGCTTTTAAAAGTATAATTGCAGCCAATAACGAAAAAATAAAACTCAATAGAATATCGCGGTTTTTAAGGCTGGCAACGACCTCAGTGTGTATGGGTAAAAAAGCAAAGAGTAATATAATGTAAAGAGGAATTTTACTTTTCGAGTCTTCCATAAACAAAACCAAGAAGTGATAAGCAAGCAGAAGACAGATGAGGTAGAAAACAATATTAAAAAAATGAGACATACCCGAATGTACTCCGAAGAACTGATGTTCTATCGCATAACTTATTTTTACCACCGGACGGTAATCATAAGCCTTTCCGGTATCATCGGTACCGTACCCGGAAGTGATAATTTCAGGAATGGCTTTTAAACCCGCGGATGCCGTACTACCTTTTTTGGTAACATAAGAATCGTCGAGCGAATAATCGTTGTAAAGCGTATTGGCATATAAGAAGACCCCGGCGCAGATTATCAATATTCTCTCAAATGTAAAAAATCCGCGGATTTTACCCATACACAAAAATAATTTAAAAACCTCAATAACACTATATTTGTGCTATGTTTAATAAGGACTTAGACCCTGAAGATTTTTATTACAGTCCAGAGGGTTACATCATTTTCACTGAAAAATACCATTTGAAACGTGGTTTTTGCTGTAAAAGCGGATGTAAACATTGCCCTTATGGTTATAACAAAAAAACGGGTAATTTTGACAAGCCTAAACAAAACGAAAAATGATTAGTGAAGTAAAGAGCATGACCACAATCGAATTTCAAAAAATAATTTTAACGGGTATCCCCACGGAATTACCTGATATAAAAACTTTCGATAAAAATTTAAATCACGCTCCCAAAAGAAAAGAAATATTAAATGCTCCCGAAAAAAAATTAGCTTTAAGAAACGCACTTCGTTATTTCGAAAAAAAACATCACCCTGTTTTGGTAAAAGAATTTGCTGAAGAATTGAAAACGTACGGACGCATTTACATGTATCGTTTTCGCCCTGACTATAAAATTTATGCGAGACCCATTAACGAGTACCCGCATAAAAGCAAGCAAGCTGCTGCAATTATGCATATGCTCAGTAATAATTTGGATTACGCGGTTGCGCAACATCCTCACGAATTAATTACTTATGGTGGCAACGGGGCTGTTTTTCAAAATTGGGCACAATATCTTTTGGTGATGCAATACCTCGCTACGATGACTGATGAGCAAACATTGGTGTTGTACAGCGGGCATCCTATGGGATTATTTCCTTCGCACAAAGACGCGCCGCGTGTGGTTATTACCAACGGAATGATGATACCCAATTACAGCAAGCCCGATGACTGGGAAAAATTTAATGCATTAGGCGTAACGCAATACGGACAAATGACCGCCGGAAGTTTTATGTACATAGGTCCGCAGGGAATTGTGCATGGAACAACTATTACCGTAATGAACGCAGCCAGAAAAATTTCTAAAAACGAAGAAGACAGAAAGGGAAAATTATTTGTTACCGCCGGTTTAGGAGGAATGAGTGGTGCACAACCCAAAGCAGCAAAAATAGCCGGACTCGTTTCAGTAACTGCAGAGATAAATCCTAAAGCAACAAAAACAAGGCACTCGCAGGGTTGGGTTGATGAAGTTTTTGAAAATTTGGATGAGCTAATTGCAAGAATAAAAAAAGCAACTGCTGCAAAAGAGGCGATTTCATTGGCGTATCAGGGTAATGTGGTGGATTTGTGGGAGCGATTGGTAAAAGAAAATATAAAAGTTGATATCGGATCTGACCAAACTTCGTTACATAATCCGTGGGCGGGAGGATATTATCCTGCAGGATTGACTTATGAAGAGAGTAATAAAATGATGGCGGAGAATCCCGCGCAGTTTAAAACAGAGGTACAAAAAACTTTAGTGCGCCATGCAAACGCGGTAAATGCATTAGCTGGGAAGAACATGTATTTCTTCGATTACGGAAACGCATTTTTATTGGAAGCGAGCAGGGCAGGGGCGGATATTGTAAATAAAGACGGTACTTTTAAATATAAAAGTTATGTGCAGGATATTTTGGGCCCGATGTGTTTTGATTATGGTTTTGGCCCCTTCAGGTGGGTGTGTACGAGCGCTGATGCAAACGATTTAAAAAAGACAGATGCAATTGCGTTGGGAGTTTTGGAGGATATGTACAAAACTGCTCCGGAAGAAATTAAACAGCAACTCAACGATAACATTGCATGGATAAAAGATGCTATGCAAAATAATTTGGTAGTGGGTTCGAAGGCACGCATTTTGTACGCCGACAGTGAAGCGCGTATACGCATTGCAGAAGGAATTAATAAAGCAATTAAGGAAGGAAAAATTTCTGCTCCCGTTGTTTTGGGCCGCGACCATCACGATGTAAGCGGAACAGATTCTCCTTACAGGGAAACAAGTAATATTTACGATGGCTCGCAATACACCGCCGATATGGCTGTGCAAAATTTTGTGGGCGATGCGTTTCGCGGGGCAACATGGATTAGTTTGCATAATGGGGGCGGTGTAGGTTGGGGCGAAGTAATTAACGGAGGTTTTGGCCTGGTGCTGGATGGCAGCGCCGATGCCGGGCGCAGATTAAAGCAAATGTTATTCTGGGATGTGAACAATGGTATTGCCCGCCGCGGTTGGGCACGTAACAAAGAAGCTTTATTCGCTATAAAACGCGAAATGCAACGTACCCCCGATTTGAAAGTCACGTTGCCGAATTTGGTAGATGATGATTTGTTGGAGGGGTTGATTTAATTTATTGCTGAAATGAAATCTTCAAAACAAATTAAGGAGTCTATAACTAATATTGATTTTTCATTAAATCCTGACAATAGAACCGAATTTGAAAATTGCTTGTTTACCGGTTGCACCTTTTCGGATTTGAAAAACCTGAGTTTTGAAGATTGTTTCTTTGAAAATTGTAATTTGAGTAATGTGCAATTTAAGAACTGTAAAGTTCAGAATATTGAATTTAATGCCTGTAAATTGGTAGGTGCTAATTTTTCTCAGGCAAAGGATTTCGGTTTCTGTATAAAATTTGAAAATTGTAATCTTGATTATACTTCCTTTGATAAAAAGAAAGTGAATAAAAGTGTTTTTAAAAATTGCCGGATTCACGGTGCGAATTTTACACAGGCGGATTTATCAAAATCGCAATTCGTAAACTGTGATTTGTCAGACGCGCTTTTTGACAACACGAATTTGTCGGGTGTGGATTTTACAACAACAATTAATTTCTTAATTGACCCGGAAATGAATAATATTAAGAAGGCAAAGTTTTTGGCCCAAAGTCTGCCCGGACTTTTATACCGGCATGATATTGTAATTGTCTGATTTTATTTCACCCTGCATAATCTAAGAATTGCAGCGATTTTCTTCAAAACCACATTCTCCGTATTCCTGAAAAACCCTAAATTCTTTAATTACATGTGTGCTTAATGAAATTAATTTTTAAATTTGTTTATGACTCTGAAAAATAATTTTTTTCTTTTCTTATTATCGTTTTGCTGTTTAAGCGCTTTTGCACAAGATAATTTGCAAACAGGCAAGGAACTTGAAGCAAGAGGAAAACATGAAGAAGCCATCAAAGCTTTTTCAAAATTTATTGAGGCCAATCCCAATAACGCCGACGGGTATTTGCAACGAGGCAATTCATATTCTGAATTAGATGGAGATAAAAACACAAACCATGCTTTAGATGATTATAACACCGCTATTAAATTAAATCCCGGCGATTCGAAAGGATATTATAACCGTGGATTAATTTACATTGACTTGAAAAAATTCACTCTTGCTGAAGCCGACTTTAACAAAGCCCTTGAGCTGGGCGGTTCGGACGCAGATACCTATTATTGTCGAGGTAATGCGTATGTGGAATTGAAAAATTTCGAAAAAGCCCTTGCTGATTTTACAAAAGCTATAGAGTTAAAGCCGGGCTTCGACAGTGCGTACTCGAATCGCGGAAATACCTGGTGTGAGTTGGGCGAACACAGGAAAGCAATTGATGATTACACCAAATCGCTTGAAATTAATCCACGCGCGGCAGATGTATACGGTAACCGGGGACTTGAATATGTTGATCTGGGAGAGTTTGAGAATGCCCTTATTGATTTTAAAAAAGCTATACTGGTGGATTCTGCTTACGAAGATGCTTATGTAGGCTGTGGCAATGTGTATATAGAATTGAAAGATTTTAATCTCGCTGCTCAATATTATACAAAGGCGCTTGCAATTGATCCGAAAGATAGTGTTGCATATAATAATCGTGGCAATGCTTATTCAGAATTAAATGATACCGAAAGCGCACTTGCGGATTTCAACAAAGCAATAAAATTAGGCCCGCTTTATGCAGAAGCCTATTACAACCGAGGAAACTTATACGATGATCTGGAGCAATACCAAAAAGCTTTAATTGATTATAATATGGCAATTAAATTACTTCCGGATACCGATTGTTACAACGGTAGGGGAAATGCTTATCTGGGTTTGGAAAAATGGCAATTGGCCATTGACGATTACAATCGCGCGCTTGCCATCAGTGCAAATTACGAAAGCGCTTATGTGGGCAGAGCCGCTGCTTATGAAGGATTAAAACAATACGATTTAGCAATGAAAGATTGTAACACCGCAATTGGCTTAGACCCGAATGATGCAATTGCCTGGTACAACCGCGGAGTTGCTTATGACGGACTATTGGAATACAGAAAAGCAATAGAGGATTATACAAAAGCTATTTCTCTCGACCCGAAATACGAGGATGCTTATTATAACAGGGCGGGCGATTATGATGATATCAAAGAATATTCAAAAGCAATTGAAGATTACAGCCAACTCATTTTGTTAAACCCCGATGATCCTGATGCGTATTATAATCGTTCGATTACTTATGATAACCTCGATATGGGCGCCAAAGCCATGCAGGATATGGAAATGTACAGGAAGGTAAAAAAGAAAAAGAAATGATAATTTCTTTCCGGAAATTCTTTATTCCTAAAAAATCATAAAATTGTTAAGCGGAAGCCAAATTTTGTAATTTTGATTATGCGGGCAAAAATATTCTTTACAACAATTTTGACAGCAACTATGTTGAGCACATTTGCCCAAGATAGTGCGGCAACAAAAAAAATGTACCGCAACGAATTTGGGATTGACGCTACCGGATTTCTTAAGCAATTTCTTAATTTTAATCAGCAACAACAATTTTCAAATAGTTATTTTCCAACATACTATTTAACTTATAGAAGATATTTTAAATGTGGAAACATCAGGTTTGCTGCTGGTGGAGATTTTAGTAATGCAGAAGTTCCACCGGCATTTACCGGAGACAACAATAAATACCACAATATTTCACAATCCGTAAATGCAAGAATTGGTTGGGAATTCGTTAATGAATTAAGTAAGCACTGGCTAGTGTATTACGGATTTGATTTTAGACCTTCAACTGTGTACAGCAAAAATGATGCAACGTTTTGGAATGGAGGTTATGCGAGCGGCCGTGAAACCAAAACACAAATTTACGGACTCGCTCCGGTACTTGGATTTCGCTTTAAAATAACAGATAGATTAAGTATTTTAACCGAAGCAAGTTTTTCAATTAATACGCAAAAAGATATTCAAAGAACGTACTATACCCCGGTTTCAAGTTTATATCCGGCCATGCCCGACGACGGGCCAAATACAACAAAGAAAATATTCAGCAGTTTCGGACAGCCGTTGTCTATTTTCATTGTGTTTAAGATTTAAAAAAACTACTTCACCCGGTAATAAATCCGGTAAGAGAATTGTTTTTTCTTTTCTTCGCGGGACTCTATTAGATTTATCGGAGTTATCATGTATATCACAATTCCGTAATCACCGATTTTGGTTTTTGTTTTGGTATACACGGGGTTTTTAATTTTTATAGTTTTGTTTGCAAAATCAAACCCCCAGCGGCCGGTGGCTTCTTCATCCTTTTCTTTTACAAATGAAGTAAAGGTATTGTTGTATTCAAAATTATAGGTAATGTAACGGGCATCGCTGCTTTTAATATGAATTGTATCACCTTTGGCCGTAACAATTTTTCGAAGTTCCCATTTGCCTACGTAATCTTTTGTTTGCGCGCTTAATGTTGAAAAAGCAAAAAGGCTGAGTGTTACAAAAAGTTTTTTCATATTATCTAATTTTTAGTTTTTGCCACAGATTTCGCGAGCTTTCACAGATTAAGAACACACGGATTTTTACTGCTTTTATCTATTATAAAATATAATCTGTAAAAGGAATCTGTGTAAATCCACGTAGTCTGTAGCGTACTCTACAGAATATCCTTCACCAGAACATTTCCTTTATGTATAGTCAATACATTGTCAAAATCATTCATTAATTTATGTATGGTTTCCAATTCTTTTGTAGAGTGTATGGGCATGTGATTAACACCTTTCGTTTCTATTTTATCCAGAATATATTTTACGGTAAGCTGCGTTTCAGAAACTCCGGGGTTATACGCCACATCTTTTTCCCGTTCGGTTTTTACTTCGGTAAAAACTCCTGTTTCCGTAAAATCAAAAACAATAATCCGCGCCAATCTGACGGGCATATCCAGTTTGTTTGCAATTTCTTCGGCAGTCAGCGGTTTTTTTCCGTCGGTAAAATTTTTCACCACAAGGTTTGCAACCAGTAAAGAAATTACCCGCTTGTATCTCGGGCTTATATTTTTTATTTCTGATTCCAGTTCGTAATGGTCAACATTCTGGTAAGCAAAAGCCAATTCAGCACCAAATAACACAATAAACCAGCTATATTGAATCCAGATTAAAAAGAGGGGCAGGGCGGCAAAACTTCCGTACACGGCGTTATATTTAGAGGCACCGATTTGAAAACCGATATAAGCCCATTGCAAAATATCAAACGCAACCGCGCAGACAATTCCCGCTACAAAAGCCGCTTTAAATTTTACTTTGGTGTTGGGTAAGGTTATAAAAAGAAAAGTGAAAAGCCCTCCCATTAATATCAGGGAAAATAACTTCAGAATAATTTTGAAAACAAAACCAAGTTTACTCAGCCAAACAATACCCTCTGCCATTGAAACTTCGTGGTCCACAAAAATGGTAATGCTGCTGGTAATAAGAATTAAAACCGGCGCGAATAAAGTAATAGCAACGTAATCGGTTATACGGCGGATAAATATGCGGCCTTTTTTTATCTGCCATATTTCGTTAAACGAATCTTCAATACTGCTAAGTAATTTTAATACAGTATAAATAATTAAAATAACTCCCACCACGGCAATAATTCCGCCCTGTACTGTTTGCAGCATCCTGTCGGCAAAATCAAAAGCCTGGCTTAAAATATTTTTGTAAGAGCCTAAATCACGCAATAAATCCTGTTCTAATTTTTGTTTTAACCCGAATGCCTGCGCAATGGCAAACAAAAGTGCCAGCACCGGTACCAAAGCAAACATGATATAAAAAGTAAGCGCCGATGCTTTAACAAGGCATTTGTCTTCGTTAAAACCTTTTACAGCCAACACCATAATCCGTAATTGCCGTATTAAAAAACCTTGTTTCTTATCCAAGCGGCTTTCACGTATATGCCATATTTTGTACGTAAAAAAATGGATGGTGTTTTTTATAAAAGCAAACAGCTTCTTCATATCAGCCCAAATGTAACATCATTTTTTTAATTTATTAAATGTGTATTTTAGCAAAGTGAATTTTGCAGGGTTTATAAAGAAATTCGGGTTTTGGGTAATTACAGTTATTTACCTGGTTATTTTGCTTTTCGCGAAGAATATCCCTGTTTTTTGGGATATGTACGGGCAAGTGAAAACAGCGAATTATTTTTTAGAAACAAATTTCAGTGATCTTTTTCCCGACGGAAATACTTTTTCGGATAACGGACATTTTCCTTTATATGCCTTATATCTTGCCTTACTGTTTAAGATTTTTGGTTTAAAATTATGGCTTGCGCATTTATCCGTATTGCCCTTTTTATTCGGAATTTTGTGGCAATTGCAGAAATTCTGCAAACTTTTTTTAAGCGAACTGCAAACATTTTTTGTTTTGTTGTTTACACTTTTTCACCCGGCTTTTATCACGCAAAGCATTTATTTCAGCAATGAAATAGCGATTGTATTTTTTTCCTTATGGATGATAAATTCGATTTTGTATGAGCGTAGCTCGCACATAGCACTGGCATCAATTTTTCTTTGTCTTTTAAACCTGCGTGGAATTTCTTTATGCATAATACTTCTGATTTATTTTTTAATCGCTAAAAGAAATAAAAATGCCTGGTACTTACTTTGCGGCTTAATTATTTGGACAAGCTGGCTGTTTATTCATTGTAAAATTACCGGTTGGTTTTTTGCGGGAGAAGAAATAAAAGAATTCAGAGCATTGGCAACTCCTGAAATGATGGTCAGGAATTTTTTAATTTCACTTTGGAAAATAATTGATTTGGGCTCTGTATTCGGTTGGGCTGCAATACTGGCGGTTGCTTTAAAAAGAAAGACATCAGGCGAACCGCTTGTTTTACTAATGCTTGTTTCGCTTGCAGTTATTTTAACCTGTGTGCCTACCGGAAACCCGGTAAGCAATCGTTATTTTTTAATCAGTTATGTACTGTTGCTTCCTGCTTTTATATACTCAGTTGGGTTTCTCGATAAAAAATTACCTGTGGTAATACCTGTTTGTTTCGCTATCGTTCTGTTTTCAAACAATGGCGTGATGTATCCGAATAAATACGGCAATGCATGGGACTGCTCGCTGAAAAGCCTCGCGTATTTTGATTTGAGAAAACAATTAGACGGGTATGTGGCGGAGCAAAAAATTTCTCCGAAGGAAGTATCCGCCGGATTTCAACTGTATTTCAATGATAAATTTTATTTAATGAATGGTACTGAAAAGGAATACGGTTTATTAAGCGATACCGAAATGCCCCGTTCAGAATATGTAGCCGATTCGGACATTTGTAATAATTACGATGAATTGAGAAATCAATTCTTAAAAGAAAGATATTCCCCTGTAAAAACTTTTAAAAGCGGCGCGGTTTACATTAATCTGTTCAGAAAAAACCCTAAGCCTTAGAAGGAAAAAATTCATCACGCATTTTAAGCAAGGGCTGTTCAACCAATTCTGAGAAGAAAATTCCTGCTGCGATACAGACAAAAACGTAAATGCAAAAATAACCAGCATTAAGCATTCCGCCGGTTTCGCTGATTCCGAAAAGGTCAAGAATTTCCAGCGCAGGAATGTGTACAAGATAAATCGCATAGGAATAAAATCCGGTCATCGCAAAAGGCTTTGTTAGAGAGGTAGTTTTATTTTCAGAGCCTAAAACCCAAAGCAAAATACCGGCGCAACAAAAAGCAATTACCGTAAAACCGGGCCCTTGTGTAAGATAACTTTGTGGTTGCATAAGCCCGAAACCCGCTAAAAAAATAATGCAGATCCCCGGCAATAAATAACCTGCACCGTTTCTGAACGCAAGCAGTTTTTCCTTATGATATTTCCAACCGTAACAAAGTAAAACACCTGTAAAAAGCGAATCGATGCGTGTATGCGTAAAAAAATGATTCTGGTAATTACCGTGCAGGCAATTCCATATCCGGATAATAAGTGGTAGCGCTACAAAAAATATACAAACCGGGATGATATTTTTTCTTGTCGTAAAAAAAAGCGCAAAACAAATCATCAGGATAAAATAAAAATGTTCTTCTACTGCCAGCGACCAGGTGTGTACATATAATCCGCCAAAATAATTCTGTATAAAAAGTAATTCAGCCACAAAAGGCCGGTAATTTACGGGCTGGCGGTAAAAAAAATAAACCACGAAGGTCAGGGCGATAAGCAGAAAAAACAAAGGGTAAATTTTAAAGCCCCTACGTATAAAAAACCTGAAAAAATCAATTTTCCCGGATTTTTCGTGCTCAGTAAAAAGCAATCCGGAAATTAAAAAACCGCTCAAAACAAAGAACAAATCAACTCCCAGCCAGCCGCTGTTTGTTAAAAACCCGCAGATATTCCAGTGCCTGCAAATCACCAGTAAAACAGCTATACCGCGCAGTAAATCAAGGCCGTTTTTTCGGTTAATTTTAACATTTTCTGTACTAAAACTCAGCATACTCCGTTATTGAGAAAATTTCATTAAATTTACGAAGATGATTGCTATCAGGAAGATATTTTTTGCCCTAATTACGGGTAGCTGTTTGTTAACCCAGGCCCAGGTGGCAAAGTACAGTAACGAGTTTTTAGCGGTTGGCGTAGGTGCACGTGCTCTTGCCATGGGTAATGCCAACATAGTAAGTGCCAACGATGTAACCTGCGGATACTTCAATCCTGCCGGCTTATTGAACATAAAAACCAAATTTCAGATGGCATTGATGCATGCCGAATATTTTGCAGGTATCGCCAAATACGATTACGGCGCGCTTGCTACAAGAATTGACAGTAATAGCGTTGCTTCTGTAAGCATGATACGTTTCGGAGTGGATAATATTCCCAATACCCTTCAATTAGTGGATGCAAACGGTTTTGTGGATTACAGTAAAATAAGCAGCTTCAGCGTAACCGATTTTGCAGCCCTGCTTTCTTATGCCCGCAAACTGAAAGTTTTAAAAGGAGTAAATTTAGGTGCTTCCGGAAAAATTATCCGTCGCCATTTCGGTCCTTTTGGCGGCGCATGGGGTTTTGGTTTGGATATAGGGGCTTCTTATTCGTATAAAGGATGGAATTTTGCAGCTGTTGGAAGAGATATTACCGGTACATTCAATGCTTACACATTTACACTCAGCGACCAGGATAAAGCAACTTTTGCGGCAACGGGCAACAACATTCCGAGCAGTTCCGTAGAAATTACCGTGCCTCGTTTAATTATTGGAGCATCACGTAATTTTTCTGTTTGGAAAGACAAAATATCCATTATGCCCGAGGTAAATTTTATTACCACTTTCGATGGAAAACGTAACACCATTATAAAAACCCCGGTATTAAGCACCGACCCCGTTGTGGGAATAGAGATCGGTTATTTAAAAATGATTTATTTGCGCGCCGGTATCAACAACGTGCAAAAAGCAACGGACATTAATAATAAAACTTATACTACGCTTGCGCCCGGTATAGGCGTTGGAATAAAATATAAAATATTTACGCTGGATTACGCCTTAACAAATTTCGGCGATAATACTTTAGGATTGTACAGTAATATTTTTTCTTTGAAAATAGATATTGATAAAAGCCTGCTGCCAAAAAATCCGCAATAAATGAAATGTAAAAACATAACATACGCTATACTGTTTTTGTTTTTAGGGATAAACCTTTTTTCCCAGCCATTTAATAACGAATGGATTGTTTACGGTCAGAAATATTACAAAATAAAAATTGCCAAAAACGGGCTTTATAAAATAGATTCAACCACACTCGCCAACTCAGGAATACCACTTTCCGTTATCAATCCCAAAAACATTCAGCTGTTTCAAAAGGGAAAAGAAATTCATCCTTATATTTTCGGCGAGGCAGACGGTGTTTTAAACACTAACGATTACATTTTATTTTATGCTGAGAAAAATTCAGGCAAAGATGATTCTTTGTACTACGATAACGTCCCATACATCACCAATCCGTATTACAGCGTTATAAATGATACAGCGGCTGTATTTTTAACATGGAATGCTTCAACCAATAACCGCAGGCTTACTTTAAATACAGATACTACTTATTCTCAAAGTAATCCGTCGCCATACTACTACAAAGAGATTTTAACCACTAATGCCGGCGGTTACAGCGAAGGGCCAACCAATTCTTTAAACCTTACCGACCCGCGATATAAATTAGGTGAGGGATTTATCAATGGCCAGATTCCTGAAACACAATTCAACAACTTAACTTTTTCTACTTCGTCGGTATATGCAGGCGGGCCGCAGGCGTTTTTTACAATTTGTATTTCGGGCGCTAATGATATAGCGGGTGTAACTCCCGATCACTTTATCCAAATGTATTATACCGATAATACAGGCAATCCCGTTATTCTTAAAACAGATTCGGTTAACGCGTCTGATACCCATAAATTTACTTTTTCGGTTAACCCGGGTTTATTTGGTATAAACACATCCGTGGGATGCACTTCTTTGGTAAATACGGCTACTTCCATCCCTAATTATACCAATATAAATTACATGCGCGCGTTTATTCCGCATCAGTTTAATTTATTGAGTTCGGGCGAGGAAAAAATATACTTGCCCGATGACGGAAACCAGCCAAAATCAAAATTGGTTATCTCTAATTTCAGCGGTAACAAACCTTTTCTGGTAAATTTAAGCGACAGCACATTACATACAGTTAAAAAAAACGGAAATAATTTTTTAGCACTGATTCCTAATTCGGGTAAAACAAAATTTTGTTTTTTAACCGACTCGCTTAATATCACTGCGGTTGTAAATATTACCGCGGTAAACGGAAACGGTACCTTTGTAAATTACCAGCCGCAGATTGCCGATTCAAATTACATAATCATTTCTAACCCGATTCTTGCACCGGAGGCCCAGAATTACAAAACCTTCAGAAGTAGTGCCGCTGGTGGCAGTCATTCTGTAATTCTTGCTTACGTAAATGATCTGTACGACCAGTTTGCTTTTGGCGTAGAGATTTCTCCAATGGCATTGCGCAATTTTTGTGCAATGGTTATTGCTGCCCCCAACAAAAACCCTTCTGATTTATTTTTACTGGGCAAGGCCGTACATTCTATGGATTGTATCACGGGCATCGGCGTGAATCCCGCTTCTTTTTACTGGAATAAAAACCTTGTTCCTTCATTCGGTAATCCTGCATCCGATATTTTAATTACAAAAGGTTTGCCGGGCTCAACTTATATCGAACCTGCAATTCCCACAGGCAGGTTAGCCGCTCAGACAAACCAGGATGTCGTATCTTATTTAAGTAAGGTAATTTTATACGAGCAAGAGATGCTAACCGGTGATTCGTTATGGAAAAAACGCGCACTTCATTTTATCGGAGGAAAAGATGCCTATGAGCAACAGGTGCTTTCATCATACGTAAATGATTACAAACATACATTTGAAGATACCGCTATGGGCGGAAAAGTATTTTCATTCTATAAAACATCTTCTGCACCAACTTCAGTCACCACAAACGACTCGGTAAAAAAATTAATTGAAGACGGTGTTTTGCTAATGACTTTCTTCGGGCATGGTTCACAAACCGGCTTCGACCAGAATATTGATGACCCGCAGAATTATAATAACTCGCCCAAATTTCCGCTTATCATAGGTAACTCTTGTTATACAGGTGATATTCATAGCGGAGACCAGCAATCGAATAGTGAAGTATTTGTTCTGGCACCGAATAATAAGGGCAGTATTGGTTTTTTAGCTACTGTTTCGGAGGGTGTAGCCAATGATCTGTATTATTATACGCGCCAGTTTTATAAACAATTTTCGGCATTAAGTTATGGCCAGTCGTACAGTGCGTGTATAAAAAAAGGAATAAACAATTTAATGTACGCTCAATCCCAGGGTAATTATCCGGGCGATACCCTTTTACAATGGGCGAGTTTGGAAATGACTTTTCACGGTGACCCGGCTATTGCCCCATATACAAATCCTAAACCCGATTACGCGCTGAATAATTCGGATGTTATTTTTAATACCACCAAGTGGGTGGATTCTTTGGGAATAAAAATAGTAATGACAAATTTAGCGAAAGCCATTAAAGATTCATTCACTGTATTTATCCAAAGAAATTTTCCGAACGGGGATACACTTAAATTTTTTAAAAAGGTAAAAGCGCCTTATTACAAAGACACGCTTCAATTTTTTATAGCCAAAGATTATTACCGCGCTGTTGGTTTAAATTGTTTTTATGTGAAGCTGGATTATCTGAATTTAATTTCTGAAGTAAGCGAAACAAACAATACCACCGCCGGCAATGTTTGTTTGTTTATTCCGGGCGCTGATATAGAGCCTGTATGGCCCTATAAATATGCCATTGTGCCGAATATTTCAAAAGTAACATTAAAAGCAAGTACAGCAGATCCCTTTGCACCTTTAACCGTTTACCGCTTCCAGGTTGATACCAATAATAAATTTTTAACACCCTTAATTAATACAACCATAAATGCCCCCGGAGGAGTGGTGAGTTTGCCTGTCACTTTGTACAATACCGACAGCATGGTTTATTTCTGGCGTGTTTCTAAGGATACTGTAACTAATCCCAATTGGAAAGAAAGTTCCTTCCAGGTAATAACCGGAAAATACGGTTGGGGGCAAGCGCATTTTGAACAATTTAAAAACGACGCGTATCAATATGTTGTTTATGTAGATTCAACACCACATATGTTTAAATTTGTAAAAGACGTAAAAACTATTGATGTAACAGATGCAGTAATTGGCCCGGAGAATTATAACAATTTCACCGATGTTGCTTTTTATTATAACAATGCTTTGCAAAGATGGTGGACCTGCGAAGCAAACGGGTGGACCATTGCTGTTTTTGATTCAATATCAGGGAATTTAAAATACACCGATACTTTGGGTGGTGCAGCTCCTAATCCAAGCACCTGGATAGGAGGAAACGGTAATTGCGTTTGCGACGTTTCTACAAAAATGGCTTATGATTTTGGTAGTTTAAATCAACTTTGTGGTGACCATCCTGATTGGAGAACCAATCTTCTTCATTTTCTTGTGGATAGTATTCCTAACGGCACACCTGTGCTTGCATATGCAACCAAATGCTGGCTATGCTCAAGTCAGGATACTTTAACCCCGGCTTTATTAAGTGCCTTTCATAATATTGGTTCCACAAAAATAGACAGCCTTAAAGATTCTACCGTATTAATTATTTTTGGCCGTAAGGGTATGGCTCCCGGGCAGGCACATGAAGTACTCTCGTATTACTGGCATCAAAAAATAAGTTTACATGATTCTTTAATTACGAAATATAAAAACGGATTTATCGCTTCAGAAATAATCGGCCCTTGCCAGTTTTCAGATACAGCCTGGCATTCCCTGCACTGGCATTACATGGATTTAATTACGGATGTTCCCGCCCCGAGTAAAGACAGTATTGTAATTCGTTTAATGGGAATAAAAGCTTCGGGGCAAAAAGTTTTTATAAAAGATTTTCCTAAGAATTCTTTGAATGTTTTAGACCTGAAGAATTATGTAAATGGTAAATTGTATCCTTATTTGCAATTAATAGCTTACGAAGCCGATAATCAAAACAACACACCGCCGCAATTAGGTCGCTGGCAAATTATTTACGACCCCGCACCGGAAGCAGCCATCGATCCCCCATCCGGCTTTTCTGTTTTCAAAACCAAAGTGCAGGAAGGCGAAAATTACAAATTACGTTTACCTATAAAAAACATCAGCGATTTTCCTTTTAACGACAGCCTTTTAATTACTTATACATTAGAAGATGCAAACCGTATTAATCACGTGCAACCATATAAATTAAAACACAAACCTTTCCTGCCCGATTCGGTTATCTTCGATACTATAAGTGTTTCCACTTTAGGCTTTTCAGGAAGTGATATTTTGTGGATTGATGTAAATACTCCGGGTCATCCTAAATACCAACCCGAGCAATATCATTTCAATAATATCGCGCAGATTTCTTTTAATGTTGACCGTGATAAAATAAATCCTTTATTGGATGTAACTTTTGACGGCATTCATATTCTTAACGGAGATATCGTTTCGGCAAAACCAAATGTGCTGGTTTCGCTTAAAGATGAAAATAAATTTTTAGCGCTTAACGATACAAGTAATTTTAAAGTATTTGTGCAATTACCCGGGGTTTCTACCGAAACCCGTTTGTATTTTAAAGATGTCTTGCAGTTTATTCCCGCGCAATTACCTAATAACTCCTGTAAAATAAATTACCATCCTGTATTGGCACAGGACGGTATATACACCCTCCACATAATAGCCACCGACCGCAGTTCTAATTTAAGCGGGCAAATGGATTACAAAATTCAATTTGATATTGTAAACAAACCTACCATTACCGAGGTGTTGAATTACCCTAACCCTTTCAGTACTTCCACCAAATTTGTATTTACCATCACCGGAAGCGAAATACCTGAAACTTTTAAAATCCAGATTTTAACCATTACGGGCCGCGTGGTAAAAGAAATTACCCGTGAGGAACTCGGCTTTTTACACATAGGAAGAAATATTACTGATTATGCCTGGGACGGCACTGACCAATTTGGCGATAAGCTTGCCAACGGTGTTTATCTTTATCACGTTGACACACGCTTGCACGGAAGTGAAATAGACCACCTGAGCACCGCTGCAGATGGCTATTTCAAAAAAGGTTACGGAAAGATGTTGTTGATGCGCTAACTCTTTTTCCTTCGGGTTTTCATAAATTTTATTTTCAATCCGTTAAAAAATAGATAGAGCAGGTGTTTTCACCCCCCCCCTTTTTAAACAGGTGTTTTTACTCTAATCTATTTAAAATTTTTGCATTTATTTTGCTATTAATTTTTAAAAACATAAACTATGAAAAAAACTAAGTTATTAATGGCGTTATTATTAGCAAGTTTCTTTGGTAATGCTCAAAACATGCTTACCAATGGCGGGTTTGAAACTTATAGTACGCTTCCAACAACATGTCCAACACTTCCATCCTCAAATGCATCAACTCTTTCCGATGTAAATAATTGGAGTGAAACCGTTAAGACTTACAGATGGGATCCTGGTATGGGTTGCGTTGTTTCCGGTACTTGTACAAATACAGCTGTTTATGGCCGATCGTATTACTACAATAGTACAACTGGCGGAAATGGCAGTTGCGAGCCCATTGCTGCTAATTCAGGTACCGGATACGTAGTTTTACAGAGTCATGGAGTATTTGTAACTGATCCCAATGCCTGCCATAATGGTGCCGACCAATATATTTATCAGTCGTTGAGCGGTACTACACTATATGCGTCTAATAATTACACTTTTCAGGGTTACGTTTATTTGGGCTCTGGTTTTGGTTGTTCTTATCTTACTGCTGATCTTACAACCGGGACTACTATGACTTCGGGTACAAGCATTTCTGTTACAGGGTCTGGATGGGTTGCATTTTCAGTTACTTTAACAGTTCCTTCAAACGGAAGCAGTTATAATCTGGTTCTCGGACCCACAGCTTCAAACTATTGTATCCCTTCTCCCACTTACTTCTATTATGCATTTGATGATCTTTCCTTATCTCAGGCACCCTGCGTGGCTAACGCTGGCTCAAATAAAAACAATACTACAGGTTGTTGTACAACATGCCCTGGTATAGGTGTACAAGTAGGTACTGCTGCGCTTTCAGGCTTAACGTATGCGTGGACATGTAGTGCTGCTAATTGTTATATAAGTAATGCAAGTGTTGCCCAACCTACAGTTTCCCCTTGTTATACAACAACTCCAACTACTTATTCTGTAACTGTCAGCGGCCCGGGTTGTAATACTGCAATTTCAACTATGCAAGTTACAACATCTACTTATGGTGGAGCAAATTGCTGCAGAATAGCAAACCCTAATCATCCTGAGAAAAATATTTTATTTGGTACCAATTTCGGAGTGTTTCCTAACCCTGCAAATAGTGAGGTTACAATAACATTAACTAAAATTGTTGACTATATCAGAATTATAGATATATCCGGAAAAATAATGTTTGAAACAAAAAATATTACGGATAGCCATATTATTGTAGATATTTCAAAATATGCCAAGGGTGTTTATTTTGTGGTTGCAAAAACCGGCGAAGAAGTAGAAAAACAAAAACTTATTGTAGAATAAAATAAATTGTAAAATAAGAAACCTGCATTTGTTATCAATGCAGGTTTCTCTTTTTATTAAGTTTTATTTCTTTACCTGCGCATCCGAACCAAGTGTATTAAACACAGGGGTTTTTCCGTCAGTAATAATAACTTTAGAATTTCCCGAGCTCATTAGTGCCTCATACATTTTAATACGATTGTATTCCAGAATTTTTTCATTCAAAGAAGTGGAGAGAATATCCTGCGCAGCTTTTATCCCTTCCGCTTCAATTCGTTGGCGCTCGGCTTCTTTCTTTTGTTTCTGAATTACAAAATCCATTTTCAACGCGTCCTGTTCTGCCTGTACTTTGCTTTCTATCGATTGCACAATTTGCGCCGGAAGGTTGATGTCTTTAAGTAACACTGCATCTACTATAAAGCCGTGCTGTTCAATGTGCAATTTTAATTCGTCGGCAATGGCTTTTTCTACTTTTTGCCTTTCGGTAGCGTATAATTCTTTGGCGTAGTAGCGCGCGCTTATTTCGCGTGCGGTTGCGCGGAAGTTGCTGAGCACAATTACTTCTTCATAATTCTGCCCGAATTTTTGATATACATTTGCGGCTTCTTCGGGTTTAACGTGGTATAATAAACTTATTTCGGCACTCACACTTAAACCTTCTTTAGTCGGCAAGGGTAGTGTTTGAAATGACTCAACGGTACGGATATTTATTTTAACTACACGCGTTGTAAAAGGATTGAAATTTATTAAACCGGGCGTAAAAGGAGTGCCCTGTATGCGGCCGAAAGTTTGTTTAATGCCTATTTCGCCGGGCCTTACCACTCGGCAGGAAGTGATGCTTGCCGCAATCGCTAAGCAAACAGTAATCTGAAAAATAGTTTTCATGGGAATTTGTTTTGGTTATGTAATTGTACGAAACAATTATGCCACAGTTTGCCACTTAACATTTATTAAGTAAGCGGCATTTCATAAAAAATGTGAAAAGAAAAAATAAAGAAGAACTCCGTCTTTATTCAGAGATTAATTTGCAGGTATAGTGTTGGTCGCCTGTTTCTATAGAAATAAAATAAATACCCGGGCTCGTAAATTCAAATACTTTTCTGTAATCCGTTCCCGCACTTTCTTCCGAGCTTTTTAATACAACTTCGCCAAGCCCGTTGTAAATGGTGTAGTTAACAAGAGCCCCTTTTTCTGTATTTAAATAAACCGTAAAATTTCCGTCAAAAGGATTCGGTGCAATAACAGGTGCACTGTATTTATCATCACATACGCTTACAACGGCAGGGAATTCGGTTCTCAATCCGTTGTTATCTACCTGCGCCAATTTATAGAAAGTAGTTTTTGTTTCGGTGTTCAGGATAACAGAATAATGTTGTGTAACAAGGCTGTTGCCGTGCCCGTTTACTTTTGCCACCTCGTTGTAATTTATTCCGTTGGCCGATTGCATTATTTCGAAATGATTATTATTTGTTTCGGTTGCGGTATTCCATTTTACAGCTGTTTTTCCGTTCAGGCATTTTGCAGAGAAGTCGCTTAACTCAATGGGTAAAGTCCCGATAGTTGCATTAATCGAACCCAATGTGTAATAACCTGTACCACTTTGTATATCGCTGTATGGAACCGTAAAATTAATAGTACCTCCTGTTGCAGTGTATCCTGCATTCGGAGAATAGGTATGTTCGCCTGCAGAGCCGTCGTAAAAATTTGTATTGTCATCCACTAAAAGGCGCATATCCACATTGGTATTGGTACCATAACCGCTCGGGCCGTTTACCTGTGTCATATCAAACTGGATAATCAGGTTGCCGGTAAAAGCGCCGGTTTTTTGCGTGGCCCATACGCGTGTGGTTTGGTAAGCAATTACGGTTGCAGGGCCGTTATGTGTTGCTGAAACATTTATAGGCGTGGCAAGTGTTCCGGCATTACTGCCACTCATCAAAAACGTTTTATCGTTGGTTAATGTGGTTGGAGCTCCCAGGCTGCTATTGGCAAGAGTAACAATATCGGTTGAACCGTTTAAACTGGAAACGCTGGTGGTTTTTGTTTTGTTTAATAAGGAATTTCCTGCGGTATTGTCTCTTCCCAACCCGATTACGTAATTATGATAACCTGCATGATTATTCCAGATTTGCGTGCCGTCGCTTCCCATATAAATTACTGCAGAACCTGCTCCGGCATTATTACCTAATGTTAGTCCGTACTTAATACACAGGTAAGATTCCACACGGCGTAATTCGGAAGAAGAAAGTTTTTTATTAAAGGTCATTACTTCCGCAATATCCACATTTGTATAAAGAGGGTTTCCTAAATCATTAGAACCGATGTTCAGTGGTTTGAGGGTTGCTCCCGGTGCAAATGTAAGCGAGTGAGAAATTGTTGCATCGGTATTTGCGTTTAATTTTAAAGTAAGGGAGGATGCGTCAGAAACATATTCTACAAGAACATCTAAATTTGTAATGGTTGTTGTACTGGCGCTGTTTTTTCCGGTTACATCATCTGTAAAATCCAAACGCTGTGAGGAACCGTTAAGTTCCTCTCCTATACGATACGAACCGGTAGGAGCAGTTTCCCATTTGTAATCAACCGTGCCGCTTTTAATATTTTTTATCATCATTATCGTGTTGTCCGTTGCATTAAACAGTGTTGTGCCGGTAAAAGTATTATTACTTACAAGAACATCACTAGTGCCGTTGAAACGAATGTAATCCTGAAAATCAATTGTACCTGCCTGAACCGTGGGTTGATTTGCAACTGTAGCCTGTACCATATTACCCGTTATGCCTGCGCCTGATTGGTCAGCCCATGCGCTCACCGGATTACCTGTAACACCAGCGTCTGATTTTATCCAGTGTTTTAAATTCAGTGCACTTGTGCCCGGGTAAGAAGAGCATACCGCGATTGTTCTCGTACCTGCCGGATTTGTAGCGGTTGGTACGTGAGTTATAGAGGCAACCGTAATCTGTGTACAGGAAGCATCAACTACATTTCCGGTTGTGGACGCGGGATTAATATCGTAAGCAACCCAAAAATAATTTGTGCCCGAAGCGAGAGTTTGCGAACCGTTAATGGTATTGGAGCCACCTGCGGGAACAGTACCGCCACTTACAAATTCGTTGGTAGTATTGAAGGTAGCTGTTGTACCCGTATAGTAAATATGGATTTTAGAAACGTCGGCAAGTGTTGCGCTTGTGCTTCCGCCAGCGCCTAATTGAAATTGTGTAATTGATAAAGCGTTGCAAGTTCCGGCCGTTACAACCTGTACGCAAATTACATCCTGGTCGATATCACATTTTGTAACGCCCGATATATTAGATTGAACGGTTGTGCAGGAAGTAAAGGACATATTAGGAGGAATAGTTACTTTATACGCAAGGGTTGCGGTGTTTCCGGAACCGCAGGAAAAAGTACTTACTAAAACACGATAAGTTCCTGCTATGGTGGGTGTCCATGTAACATGCGACATAAGGCCGCAAAAATCGTCGTTGTAGCCGCCGGCGTAAGTTCCCGTATTATCAAGAATTGTTATCTGGCTGTCGAAAGCGGCATTACTTCCATCGGCGGCACAAAAAGAAAAATCATAGGTAGGCATGCATCCTGCGGCAACTACAAATGTGTAATAGTTCCCGGTACTTACATTCATGGTTTGGTAAGCTGCTGCCGGAACGGGAGAAAGAGCACCGCCATTTGCACCTCCCGAACATTGAGCCTCGCTTTTGAAGAGAGGAACAAAAATTAAGAGTATTATTACCAGGCGGCTTTTTTTTAGCATTTTTTATTTTAATTAAATTGCGGGATAAATTTCTTAAATCGATTTAGATAACGCTAAATATAGTATATTTGCAGATGTAAAGTCAAGTAAATAAAGCCAAAAGGAAGTAATGTACTGGTAGCTAATCAATTATTATTTAAATCGTTTTAGGTTTCGGAGCATTTGTATTCACAAATAAGTTCACGATATTTGGTAAACTGGTTTTTGCAACATTAAAACTCCCTGTTATGACGCATAAAAAATATAATATTGAAGAGCTCGCAAAAAAAATCGGCGTTTCTAAAACACTGGTATCTTTTGTACTGAATAATAAAGCAGATAAATACGGAGTAAGTAAAGCCACACAAAAAAAAGTACAGGCGGCGATAAAAAAATTAGGTTTTCAGCCAAGTTCATCCGCCCGCATGTTACGCTTAAAAAAATCGAATTTAATAGGACTGGTTGTAGCTGATATCGGTAACCCTTTCTTCGCGCAAATTGCCATGCAGATTGAGCAACATGCCGATAAAGCAGGTTACCGCATTATCATTGCAAACACACACGAAGACCCCAAAAAAGAAATTGATTTATTAAACGCGCTTATACACAGCCAGGGTGTTGACGGAGTAATTTTAACCACCTCACTAAAAGCACCTAATAGTTTAAAAGCATTAATGCCTCCGCGTTATCCCTTAATATTGCTCGACCGTAAATTAAGCGGCATTGCAGCAAGTACGGTGGGTATTGATAATTTTGAAGGTTCACATGAAATGACTAAACACCTCATTGCCGGCGGCGCCAAAAAAATAGGATTACTCACCATTTCTCCGGGATATATAAGCCCGATAAAAGACCGCGTTAACGGCTACAAAAAAGCACTGGAAGATGCAGGAATAAAATTTGAGCCGGAACTGGTGCAGGAAATTTCTTTTTCGCAAATAGAAAAAGATGTTTTTGAAGCGGTAAATCTTTTATACGGCCATAAAGAAATTGACGGCTTGTTTGTTTTAAACAACCAGATTGCGCGTCACTGTCTGCAAACGTTTGAGAAGATGGATATAAAAATTCCGCACGATATTTTGTTTTCTTCTTTTGACGATAATGAATTGTTCAGTTTATACAATCCGTCAATCTCAGCAGTAATGCAACCGGTTGAAAAATTAGGCGAGCTTGCTTTTGAAGAACTTGCCCGTTTAATAGGCGAAAAAGATTCGGACAAAAAAATCGCGCACGAGCAGGTCGGTCTAAAACCGGAATTAATTATCCGGAACAGCAGCAAGCGCTAATCAAACAAACCTCCTTTATTTCTATGGGGTAATTTACCCATTTGCTTATACGCTTTTTCAGTGGCCTCGCGCCCGCGCGGTGTGCGTTGCAAATAACCTTCCTGAATTAAAAAAGGTTCGTACACTTCTTCAATAGTACCGGATTCTTCTCCTACCGCGGTACTGATAGTTGTAATGCCAACCGGGCCGCCTTTAAATTTTTCGATGATGGCGCTGAGTATTCGATGATCCATTTCATCCAATCCGTTCGCATCAACGTTCAAGGCTTTTAACGAGAACAAAGCAATTTCTAAATTTATTTTTCCGTCGCCTTTAATCTGCGCAAAATCGCGCACGCGCCTTAACAAAGCGTTTGCAATACGTGGTGTGCCGCGGCTGCGCCTTGCAATTTCAAAAGCAGCCTCTTCATTAATTTCTACCTGCAAAATAGCCGCGCTGCGTTTTACAATTTTTGTAAGCACATCCGACTTGTAATAATTTAATCTTGCATTAATACCAAAACGTGCGCGTAGTGGAGACGTAAGTAATCCGCTACGGGTTGTGGCGCCTACTAATGTAAACGGGTTTAATTTTATTTGTACGCTGCGCGCGCTGGGGCCGCTGTCGAGCATAATATCAATTTTATAATCTTCCATGGCGGAATATAAATATTCTTCTACCACCGGGCTGAGGCGATGTATTTCGTCAATGAACAAAACATCGTAAGGTTCTAAATTGGTAAGTAGGC
>Ga0210400_10000588_pt1 | contig 40103 bp, 36 predicted proteins | sample IncBWH26MmetaG_FD_155456 | JGI IMG/M metagenome (GOLD analysis project Ga0210400, IMG submission 155456) | Forest soil microbial communities from Barre Woods Harvard Forest LTER site, Petersham, Massachusetts, United States - Inc-BW-H-26-M | ecosystem: Environmental > Terrestrial > Soil >... | reverse complement strand
TAAGTCTACCAAAGAAGAAATGCAGGGCGGCGCGCGTATCAATGTTGATAAAATGTACGATAACATTATGAATAAATTCCAATGGGGCGGTATGAGTACCCCCGGAGTTTATTTAGATGAAAATTCTTTGCGTTTTGCTTCTAACATGCGTATACAAATGGGAGGGCTTTCCAGCGCGTTGATCCAACAGGGTAAAAAAGACAAAGCTGTAAAAATTCTGGATAAAGCGATGAAAGAAATGCCGGAAGAAACAGTTCCTTTTGATGCAACCATGTACAGCATTACCATCGGGTATTTCCAGGCGGGTGAAAATAAAAAGGCGGTTCCTCTTGCTGAAAAATTATTTACACTGTTTGAAGGCGATTTAAAATATTACAACAAATTGCCCGGCCATCATAAAGCGGCTTATGCGGGAGAAATTCGTCGTGCCAAAGAACTTATGATAAGCCTCATGCAGGTTGCACGCGTCAACGGAGAAATGGAACTGGCTAAACGCTTTGAACAACGTTTACCGGCTGTAATTCCGCAAGAGGAAATGCAGGGACCGCCGCAGCCAATTCAAAAATAATGCTCTTACCGGTTTCACCTCCGAAAACACTTCGCGCTTTATACCCTCAGTGTTTTTGGAATTTACCGAATACTGAAAATAAAATTTATCTCACTTTTGATGACGGCCCTACACCCGAGTTATTGCCTTTTATTTTAGAAACATTGGACACTTATAAAATTCAGGCTACTTTTTTTTGTGTGGGAGAAAATATTTGCAAGCACCCCGAACTATTTAAACAACTTTTAGAAAAACACGTGGTGGGCAATCACACCTTTAATCACATGAGTGGTTGGAAGAACCCGAATTACACCTATTACAAAAACATAAAAAAATTTGAAACGATTTATAATACGCCTTTGTTCCGTCCGCCCTATGGAAGAATCAGTCGTACCCAGGCAAAACATATTTCCAAACAGTATAAAATAATTATGTGGGATGTGTTGAGTTATGATTACAGGAAGACGATCACTCCTAAAAAATGTTTGAATAATGTGGTGAAACATGTAAAAAGCGGTTCGGTAATTGTTTTTCATGATAACAAAAAAGCTAAGAAAAATGTAACCTACGCTTTGCCGCGCGCCATTGAACAATTATCAGAGAAAGGGTTTATCTTTGATACTATAAAAACCTGAATGAAAAAGGGAATTAATATAGAAGACCTGCTTGTCTCGGAAAAGAAACGTACATCTAAAGAGGACCAATTGCTTGCCGAGGCAAAAAAAATATTAATTCAGAATAAACTCAGCGACGAAAATATTTTAGGTAACCTTAAATTTTATAATTCTTCGTTTGAATTTTTAGATGAAGAAGGAAGTTTATCCGAAAAAACATTTACACAAACACAGCTTAAATCCACTTGCAAAAAAATGCATCTTCGTTGTCTCCCTTCACAAGCTTTCGAAGGTGAAGTACCTTATGAAGCAGTTTTAAAAATAAAGGAGTTGAACAAAAAGTATGGAAAAGATTTAAAACACTTTAAAATTTTAAGCACTAAAGAATTTTTTTCAGAACATAACTCAAAACACCAGGCTTTACTTTTTGCGCAAACGCTTTACGGAAGTTATTATCTCATTCATACATGGGGAGAACCATTGGTTAACCGGCGAAAATTAAAGTATTTTATATTACGCAATTTTGAATCGCTTGCGGCAGTAATGCTTTTATTTACACTTATTGAGTGTCTTGTAATCCCCGACAGATACCTGAGTACGGATACGCGTGCTACTTATTTCAGTTTGTATCGCGCGGCGGCATACTTTCATTTGCTTATTTTGAACACAGGGCTTACCATTTTTCTTTTATTTGCCTTTCACCTGAGTTTTTCGGAAAATAACTGGGATAGCCCGGTGAGAAGAAAAAATTTGTAGTTTTACATCATCATGAACAGAGAAGAAATTTTAAAAACATACAAAATACTTATCGGCGGACAATTTCCCCGTACGGAGAGTGGCCGGTTTTATTCTTTATACGATAGGAAGAAAAATTGCATTGCCAATATGTGCCTTTCGTCGCGAAAAGATTTTCGTAACGCGGTTGTAGTTGCCCGTGCGGCGCAAAGCAGTTGGACAGGGAAAGCAGCCTTTAATCGCGGGCAAATTTTGTACCGCATAGCTGAAATGTTGGAAGGAAGAAAAGAGCAATTTGTGAATGAATTAATACAACAGGGCTCTGATAAGAAACAAGCAGAAGCAGAAGTTAAATTAAGTATCGATCGTATTGTATATTATGCCGGTTGGTGTGATAAATATCAACAGATTTTCAGTTCGGTAAATCCGGTGGCATCTTCTCATTTTAATTTTTCAGTTCCTGAACCTACAGGTGTGGTTGCTATCATTGCAGATGAAAATACTTCTTTAGCAGGATTAGTTTCTGTTATCATGCCGGTTATTGCGGGAGGAAACAGCTGTATAGTTCTTGCCTCCGAGAAAAAACCTTTATGTTCAATAACTTTTGCTGAGGTGCTTGCAACAAGCGATGTGCCCGGCGGTGTGGTAAATATCCTGACCGGTACCAGCACAGAATTACATTCGCATTTTTCTTCGCACATGGATGTAAACGCGATTATTTATTGCAGGAAAGATGCTGCTGAGAAAAAGACTATTGGTGAAAATGCCTCTTTAAATGTTAAACGATCCTTCTTCTGGAACAAAAACTGGCTTTTGGAAAAAGAGCAAGGTCCGTACTTCATTTCTGATTTACAGGAAATTAAAACTACCTGGCACCCGGTTGAAAACATCGGGGTGGGTGGGGCTAAGTATTAATTTCTTTTGACTTGTTTAAGTCAATTTCTTTCATAAATTTGTTATAGTAAACTTTAGGGGTGCTTAAGCAGTTATAGAGTTAAGCAATTATAGAGTTATAGATTTGGTTAATTATAGATTGTATTTAATCAACAAATCAATAACTCTCTGACTCAACAACTGCCTCGCTGAGAAAAACCCTTCGAACCTGAACAGGATAATGCCTGCGAAGGGAAAAGTAAAGAAGACCTCCCGTCTTTCTTATTTATCCCCCGCCAGTACGGTTTACAAAATTTTTTAAGAATGAATGTTTTTGTAAATAATCAAAATTGTGCGCTTGCTCAGGATGCAAATCTTATGGCAGCGCTTGAGCAAAACGGAATTCAAAACCAAAAGGGAATTGCTGTGGCGGTAAACAATGAGGTTATTCCTAAAGCTGAATGGCTGAGTAAAATTTTAGATGAAAACGATAAAATAACGATAATAAAAGCCACACAGGGCGGGTGAGAGGTGCGAGGTAAGAAATATGAGACACGAAATTGGAAATAGAAAAGAAAAAACAAAATTATGAAAGCAAAAGATAAAACCCCGAAACAGGAAAGTGTTATTACACGCGAGCCACTTACAGCTTCCAAAAAAATTTATGTGAACGGAAAAATTCACGATATAAAAGTCGCCATGCGCGAAATTGTATTGACAGATACCATGCATAAATTTAATGGCAATAACAAGATTGAAAAAAATGATTCGGTTACCGTGTACGATACAAGCGGGCCTTATACCGATCCGAATATTCAAATTGATTTGAAAAAGGGATTACCCCGCCTGCGCGAAGAATGGATTTTAAAACGCGGCGATGCGGAAGAGTTGAAAGAAATCAGTTCTGAATACGGGCGCGAACGTTTCAATGATAAAAGCTTGGATACTTTACGTTTTGAGCACATCCGTAAACCGTTGAAAGCAAAACCCGGAAAAAATGTTTCGCAATTGCACTACGCAAAGCAAGGCATTATTACTCCTGAGATGGAGTACATTGCCATTCGCGAAAACCAACGGATTGACGAAGTAAAAAAATCAAACCTGTGTGCACAACACGCGGGAAATAGTTTCGGTGCAAATACGCCGAAGAATTTAATTACTCCTGAATTTGTTCGGGATGAAATTGCTGCAGGCCGTGCCATTATCCCAAACAACATCAATCACCCCGAAAGCGAGCCGATGATTATCGGAAGAAATTTTTTGGTGAAGATTAATACAAACATCGGAAATTCTGCAGTAAGTTCAAGCATTGAAGAGGAAGTTGAAAAAGCAGTATGGAGTTGCCGTTGGGGCGGAGATACTCTGATGGATTTATCTACCGGAAAAAATATTCATGAAACACGTGAATGGATTATCCGTAATTGCCCTGTGCCGGTGGGAACTGTTCCTATTTACCAGGCTTTGGAAAAAGTAAACGGAAAAGCGGAAGATTTAACCTGGGAAATTTTCCGCGACACATTAATTGAGCAAGCCGAGCAAGGTGTGGATTATTTTACTATTCACGCAGGAGTTTTGTTACGGTATGTTCCTTTAACTGCAAAACGTATTACAGGAATTGTTTCGCGCGGTGGAAGCATCATGGCAAAATGGTGTTTGGCGCACCATAAAGAAAATTTTTTATATACCCACTTCGAAGATATTTGCGAAATCATGAAAGCTTATGATGTAGCTTTTTCATTGGGAGATGGCTTACGCCCCGGCTGTATTGCCGATGCAAATGATGCTGCACAGTTTGGCGAGTTAGAAACTTTGGGCGAGCTTACAAAAATTGCTTGGAAGCACGATATACAGGTGATGATTGAAGGCCCCGGCCATGTGCCCATGCACATGATAAAAGAAAACATGGACAAGCAATTAAAGGAATGTCACGAAGCGCCTTTTTATACACTTGGCCCGTTGACAACTGATATTGCTCCGGGTTATGATCACATCACTTCTGCGATCGGAGCTGCTATGATTGGTTGGTTCGGTACAGCGATGTTGTGCTATGTTACTCCGAAAGAACATTTAGGTTTGCCCAATAAAAAAGATGTGAAAGATGGAGTTATAGCTTATAAAATTGCAGCACACGCCGCGGATTTGGCAAAAGGACACCCGGGAGCTCAATACAGAGATAATGTTTTAAGTAAAGCGCGCTTTGAATTCCGCTGGGAAGACCAGTTTAATTTATCGCTTGATCCCGATACCGCAAGAGAATTTCACGATGAAACGTTACCTGCCGATGGAGCAAAAATTGCCCATTTCTGTTCCATGTGCGGCCCGCATTTCTGCTCAATGAAGATTACCCAGGATGTGCGCGACTACGCCGAGAAACAAGGATTAGGAGAAGATTTGGCGCTGATAAAAGGAATGGAAGAAAAATCAAACGAGTTTAAAGAAAAAGGAAGTGAAGTATACCTGTAATGAATAAGCCGTATAAAATAATTGATAGGCTGGAATTGCCGCACACTAAAGTGGAGTTGCGTGATGATGGGATTATTCAGTTTTTTTACGGGGCTAATAAGGAGTATACCATGGAGGAAACTCATGAACTTGAAGAGGCTGTTAAAGCCCTTACTAAAGGCATAACGCATATGTCGCTGCGTATTGCAGGGGAATATACAAGTGTGAACACGGAAGTGATGAAATACCTTTCTCGTGGCAGGGGGACTTTGTTTACGTTGGCAGATGCTTTTGTAATTCATTCTTTGTCGCAAAAAATCCTTGCTAATTTTTATTTGCATATAAACAGGCCTATTCTTCCCACGCGTGTTTTTAATAAAGTGGAAGAAGCAGAAGCGTGGCTGCAATCATTGGATAAAGAAGACCTGGCAAGAAGGCATAAGTTGAAAATTTTGCAATTCGAAAAGTGAGTACAGAAAGAAAATATGTGTTAAGCATTGCCGGTTTCGACCCGAGTGGTGGGGCGGGTGTGCTTGCGGATATAAAAACATTTGAAGCCAATAAAGTGAAGGGGCTTGCTGTAATTTCTGCCAATACGTTTCAAAACGATAATGAGTTTAAGGATGTAGATTGGATTCCGGTTGAAAAAATAATTGAGCAGATTGAAATTTTAAGAAAGAGATTCACTTTTGAGTACGTAAAAATCGGATTGATTGAAAGTTTACAGATTTTGGATAAAGTAGTTTCACATCTTACATCTCATATCTCAAATCTGAAACTGATTTGGGATCCGATTCTGAAAGCAAGCGCGGGTTTTGAATTTCATAAGCAAATTGATTTTTCTCTCTTAGAAGGAACGTTATCAAAAATTTATTTAATCACACCTAACATACCGGAAGTGCTATTGTTGGGAAAAAGTAAATCTGCGGAAGAAAATGCAAAATATCTGTCGGGGTTCTGCCATGTTTTTTTAAAAGGTGGACACAATGAAAAAAAAACCGGTTATGATACTTTATTTTTGAAAGAGGGGAAATCATTTTCATTCCGCCCGAAAGGAAAAAATATGACTGAAAAGCATGGCTCAGGCTGTGTATTGTCCTCTGCCATAACAGCCAATCTTGCCAAAGGGGAAGATTTACATCGGACGTGTTTAAAAGCAAAAGATTATGCCGAAAAATATTTAGGCAGTAACAAAACATTATTGGGGTATCATAAATTATGATTTCAAAATTGCATTATATAACGCAGGAGTTACCGGGCAAAAGTCATGTACAACTGGCAGAAGAAGCTTGTGCCTCCGGCGTTGATTGGGTTCAGTTGCGCGTTAAGAATAAACCTTACACAGATTGGAAACAAATCGCCCTGGAAACTTTAGCAGTTTGTAAAAAATACAAAGCCAAATTAATTATTAACGACAATGTTTCCTTGGTAAAAGAAATCGGTGCAGACGGTGTACACCTGGGGAAGGAAGACATAAGTATCGCTGAAGCAAGAAAAATTCTGGGTAATAATTTTATTATTGGCGGAACCGCAAATACATTTGAAGATATTAAGGTACACGCAGCGGCGGGGGTAAATTATATAGGGCTCGGGCCTTTCAGGTTCACTTCAACGAAAGAAAAACTAAGCCCGATTTTAGGAACGGAAGGCTACAAAAGCATTAATGAAAAATGTAAATCAGCAAATATTTGCATACCGATTATTGCAATAGGAGGAATTACTGTAAACGATATTTCTGAGATTCTGGAAACGAGTATTTACGGGGTTGCAGTTGCAAGTGTAATTACGAACGCGGAAAATAAATTAGACACTATAAAAGAATTAATAAAAGCACTTAATACAAAATCAAAATTATTTATCAGGCAATGAGAAAGGAATTAATTATAGCAGGTAAAATTTTTCACTCGCGTTTATTTACCGGTACAGGAAAATTTTCTTCCTCTCAGTTAATGGAGGAAGCTTTGTTGGCATCCGGTTCAGAATTAATAACGGTTGCTTTAAAGCGGGTGAATATTGAAAAAGAAAATGATGACATCCTAAACCATTTGTCGCACGCGCAATTCAACTTATTACCTAATACTTCGGGCGTTCGAAACGCGAAAGAAGCAATATTTGCGGCGCAATTAGCGAGAGAAGCACTTGAAACAAACTGGTTGAAATTAGAAATTCATCCCGACCCGAAATATTTATTGCCCGACCCGATTGAAACTTTAAAAGCTGCCGAAGAATTGGTGAAGCTTGGTTTTATTGTATTGCCTTATATCCACGCCGACCCGGTTTTGTGTAAACGTTTGGAAGAAGCGGGAACTGCTGCTGTAATGCCATTAGGTTCCGCAATAGGAAGTAATAAAGGTTTGCGTACAAAGGATTTTTTAGAAATCATTATTGAGCAAAGTAAAGTACCTGTGGTGATTGATGCGGGTCTTGGAGCACCCTCACACGCTGCTGCTGCAATGGAAATGGGCGCTGATGCGGTTTTAGTGAATACGGCAATTGCTGTTTCTGAAAACCCGGTGCAAATGGCAATAGCATTTAAAATGGCGGTGGAAGCTGGTCGTATTGCCTATGAAGCAAAACTGGCAAAACCGAAAAATTTTGCGGAGGCGAGCAGTCCTTTAACAGCGTTTTTAGAAGACTAAAATGTTCACACAAATATTTGACGCATACAACAGAGAAGAAATAAAACAAAGTATCCTCTCCAAGACCGAAGGAGATGTTGTGCTTGCTTTGCAAAAAGAAAAACGGACACTCGAAGATTTTAAAGCTTTAATTTCTCCCGCTGCCGCTCCTTACCTGGAGCAAATGGCACAACTCAGTCATACACTTACGCAAAAGCGATTCGGCAAAACCATGCAAATGTATGCACCTTTGTATTTAAGTAACGAGTGCCAGAATATTTGTACTTATTGCGCTTTCAGTTACGATAATAAAATAAAACGAAAAACACTGACGGATACGGAAATTCTGAGAGAGGTTGAAGCATTAAAAGTAATGGGTTACGACCATGTTCTTTTAGTTACCGGCGAAGCAAATCAAACAGTGGGAGTTGATTACTTAAAGCACGCAATACATTTAATCAAACCGTATTTTTCGCTTATTTCTATTGAGGTTCAGCCTCTCGATCAGAATGAGTATGAAATTTTATCGGAAGAAGGCTTAAACACCGTTTTGGTTTACCAGGAAACTTATCATAAGGAAAATTATAAACTGCATCATCCCAAAGGAAAAAAATCAAATTTTGATTACCGGCTGGAAACTCCCGACAGACTCGGAAAAGCGGGAGTGCATAAAATCGGATTGGGAGTTTTGATCGGATTAGAAGAATGGCGTACGGATTGTTTTTTTACGGCACTGCACCTTGACTATTTGGAAAAAACATACTGGCAAACTAAATATTCAATTTCTTTTCCAAGATTACGTCCGATTGAATTGGGTAATGCCGAAACTTCTTCGATGAAAAGTTTTGCGGAGTTTATGACCGACAAAGAACTTGTGCAGTTAATCTGTGCTTACAGGATATTTAATGAAGAGGTGGAATTATCACTTTCAACGCGTGAGAGCGAAAAATTCCGTAACCACGTTATTAAATTGGGAATAACAAGCATCAGCGCGGGAAGTAAAACAAATCCCGGTGGATACTCAGTAGAACCACAATCATTAGAGCAATTTGAAATCAGTGATGAACGAAGTCCGAAAGAAATTGCTGAAGTAATTAAACAACAAGGCTACGAACCGGTTTGGAAAGATTGGGACAGAGCCTTTAACGAAATTTAAATGTTAAGCGAAAAAGAAAAAATAAGATATGCGAGGCATTTGTTTCTCCCTGAAATGGGAGAGGAGGGTCAATTGAAACTAAAACAGGCAAAAGTTTTGGTTGTGGGCGCGGGCGGATTAGGCTGTCCTGTTTTGCAATATTTAACTGCGGCAGGAGTAGGTACTGTAGGTATTATTGATTTTGATAAAGTAGAAGAAAGTAATTTACAGCGCCAGATTTTATTTTCTGCAGAAGATGTTGGAAAATACAAAGCAGAAGTCGCGAAGGAAAAATTATCTAAGCAAAATTATCATATCGATCTCGTATCTCATGTCGCATATCTCACATCTGAAAACGCGCGTGAAGTAATTTTGCAATATGATATTGTTATTGATGGTTCTGATAATTTCGCAACGCGTTATTTGGTAAACGATGCCTGCGTTATGTTGAATAAAGTTTTGGTCTTCGGTTCTATTTTTAAATTTGCAGGACAAGTTTCTGTGTTTAATTATAAAAATGGTCCTACTTATCGTTGTCTTTATCCGGAACCTCCTGCGGAAGGAGAAGTTCCTAATTGCTCGGAAACGGGTGTGCTTGGTGTGTTGCCCGGAATTTGCGGCACTTTAATGATTAACGAAGCAATAAAAATAATTACAGGAATCGGGAATGTTTTAAGCGGAGAATTACTCAGTTTTGATGCTTTAACAATGCAATTTAATACTTTCAAAGTGGAACTGAACCCTGTAAATAAAGAAATTAAAAAATTAATTGATTATGAATTGTTCTGTGGAGCCGCAAGCGAGATTTCCGCGCAGGAACTGAAAAATAAAATTTCTGCCGAAGAGAATTTTCAGTTGATAGATGTGCGTGAAAAAAGCGAATATGATTTAAAAAATATTGGTGGAGTTTTAATACCTCTTAATACATTAAACGAAAATCTTGAAAAGTTAAGTCCTGAAAAAGAAATTATCGTGCATTGTGCCAGTGGAGCAAGAAGCAAAAAAGCAGCACAATTACTGAGAGAAAAAGGGTTTAAAAAAGTTTTTAATCTTAAAAACGGCTTACTTGATTTTTGATGCCAGTTGCCTGTAAGCTTTTAACGGATTTTTATTTCCCCACACAAAACCAAGAGCAGCAGTCCCTTTAAAATTCATTCGTTTTAATTTTTTCATAACTGCCGGAATAGTTCCGCCTAAGGCAATGATGTTTTTCTTTTCTTTAAGAAATACTTTTAATTCTTGTTCCGTAAAATTGCTTTTGTAACCTTTCTTGCTGATGCTGTTAAAAACCGGGCTCAAAAAAATGTAATCGTATTTTCTTTTTGAGCTTTGAATTTCCTTTATAGAATGAAAAGAGGTTGATAATGAATGCTTCTGCATGTTAAAATAAGCAGGTAATTTTTTTTTCCTCGATTTTTCAGTCAGATGAATTCCTTTTAAATTAAATTCTTTGAGAAGCGAATAGTGCGAGTGAATGACAATTTTTTTATGATAGTTAACGGGAATTCCTGCCAGATAATTTTTTAATTCTGTCTTGGAAAACTCCGGTTTGCGCACATGAAGTATTTGTAATCCGTTATTTAATAAATTACAAATAAGTTTTGTTTCATTCTTTACAGGCGAAGGCATTGTTAGTATAATTAACCTAAAACTCATCCGGGTAAATTTGTAGTAATTTACTCAACTTTTATTCCCAATTCATTACAGCGATGTATAATTTTAAGATATTCCTCAAGCGGTGTCTGGCTGTTCCAAAGGCAACTATACAGAGCCATACCGAAAAAACCCAATTCATTTACTTTTTCGATGCGGGTAATATCTATGCCGCCGCGCGCAACAATTTTAAGCCCGGTTTTTTGTACCGCTGCTTTAATCGAATCTTCGTAAAAACCACTTTGGTATTTTCCTGTAATCGAATCAAAAATCGGGGAAAGAAAAACATAATCAAAAGCAATTTCACTTTGGTCGTATAAACTTGCCAGCTTATTATGTGAGGAAGTTTTGATTAATTTGCGTTTTACAAAAGCCAGTTTCTTCTCGCGCCACCAGTTTTTAAAAGTTGGTTCCAGGTGCAGACGGGTATAATGAACTCCCAGTAAATTGTATTTACGGGCAAGTCGGTGGTGGCTGTGAATAATAAGGCGGTTATGAAACTGCGCGGGTATTTTTTCAATATACTCCATCAGTTGCTTGGTGCGCAGGCGTGGTTTGCGGATATGAAAAGTGTCCAGTCCCGCTTCAAATAATTGCTGAATGATGAGATGTTCATTCTCAATCATTTTGGGTTGTGAAATAGCAACAATTTTCATACCTGATTAAAAGCTTTTAGCAATTTCATTAAACAAACGACACCAATTAACATTCAAATATACTTTTTAAACCGATTAATTTAAACTCTTAAAAAGCGAAGATAGTTTTTTTATTAAATAAACATCTTTTTCAAGGGCATTTCCTACCACAATAATATCAGCACCGGCTTTTATGGCCCCTGAAGCTTTTTCTTTTGTATCGATTCCTCCCCCTGCAAGAACGGGAATAGATACGGATTTTTTAACTTCAGAGATAACTTTGGCCGGGATTGAAGTTTTGGCACCGCTTCCTGCCTCAAGGTAAATTAATTTAAAGCCAAGTAGCTCGCCTGCTATTGCCGTATTTACAATCTCTTTAGTAGAACGTAAGGGCTTTGTTTTAGTTACCTTTTGTGTAACCGATTTTTTACCACCCTTAATTAAAATGTATGCGGTTGAAATACATTCCAGTTTTTTCTTTTTAATAACAGGCGCCGCCAAAACGTGTTTACCGATCAAATAATCGGCATTCCTTCCCGACAAGAGCGATAAAAATAAAACGGCATCAGCCCTTGCGCTCAATTGTTTTTCATCCCCCGGGAAAATCACGACCGGAATTTTAGAAATTTTCTTTATCGAAGAAACAGTTTTTTCAATATTGCCGTTATGTAATTTGCTTCCTCCCACAAAAAAATAACTTACCGCGCATTTGTTGCAAAGCTTTACAAGCTCAATATTAAATTTATCGGGGTCGATTAAAACGGCGAGTTGCGCTTTGTTTTTTTTTTGCGCCGCATATATTTCAGAAAGAATTTTATTCACCTTCGTTATCCGTATAAACCAAAACGTATTCGTTTAAAATTTGGTAATGCAAAATATACTTTTTTTCTGAACCGGCACGGGCTACCTGTACATGGATTTTTCCTCCCTTTTCAAAAAGTGTAAAAGGCTCAACTGCTATCTCTTCGGCAAATAACAAACCTTCGGTACAATGTGCTTTATAAACGGCTTCTTTTGCCCCCCAGTAAAGTGTATATTTTTCCAAAGAAGCTTGCTCAAGTTCTTTCAACTCTGCGGCCGACAAAAACTTCGCTTTAATTTTTAAAATTTTATCACGCACTTTTTCGATATCAATACCAATCTCTTTTTTGTTAAACGAAAACAAAACGGCCAATTTGTTATATGCGTGTGAAACTGAAATTTTTATCCCATTTTTAAGATAGGGCCTGCCATTGGAATGATAAAAAATTTCAACAGCCTCATCGTCCAATACATTTTTTGCAACATAAAGTGCAGCTTTTTTTTCTATCTCGCGTTTATCGTTCAAACTATAAAAAAGGGCAAGTTCATCCAGTTCCAACAAAGCCAGTTTTAAGGCTTTACCGGCGTTGTAACACGTTATTTCAGGGCTATTTCGGGTCAATGGGGTTTATTTGTGTTTTATTGAGCTTTGCCGTATCTTTGCACCCGTAAATATAACACTTAAATTATTTTAACATGCCAACAGCAACTGCAACTTACACAAAGTACAAAGTAAAAGACATGAGTCTCGCCGCCTGGGGCCGCAAAGAAATTAAATTAGCTGAGGCCGAAATGCCCGGTTTAATGTCGCTTCGCAAAGAATTCGGCGCAAAAAAACCTTTAAAAGGCGCGCGCGTTGCAGGTTGCCTGCACATGACCATTCAAACCGCGGTTTTAATTGAAACATTAACTGAATTAGGAGCCGAAGTTACCTGGAGCTCTTGTAATATCTTCTCTACACAGGATCACGCCGCCGCCGCAATTGCCGCTGCCGGTATCTCTGTTTATGCCTGGAAAGGTATGAATGCGGAAGAGTTTGACTGGTGTATTGAACAAACCCTTTGGTTTGGCGAAGATCGCAAGCCTTTAAACATGATTTTAGATGACGGTGGCGATTTAACCAATATGGTATTTGATAAATATCCTGAATTGGCTTCTGGCATCAAAGGACTTTCTGAAGAAACTACTACCGGAGTGCATCGCTTGTATGAGCGTATGAAAGCGGGAACATTATTGTTACCTGCTATTAACGTAAACGATTCGGTTACCAAATCTAAATTCGATAACAAATATGGTTGTCGCGAAAGTTTAGTGGATGCGATACGCCGTGCTACTGATTTAATGCTTGCCGGTAAAGTTGCCGTTGTAGCAGGTTACGGAGACGTTGGAAAAGGTTCTGCACAATCACTTTCTTCGCAAGGTGTGCGTGTTATTGTTACTGAAATTGACCCTATTTGTGCTTTACAAGCCTGTATGGACGGTTACCAGGTAATGAAAATGGATAACGCGGTTAAAATTGCCGATATCATTGTAACTACAACAGGTAATAAAGATATTGTGGTTGACCGCCACTTTAAAACTATGAAGCATAACGCGATCGTTTGTAACATCGGCCACTTTGATACCGAGATCGATATGGCCTGGTTAAACAAAAACTATGGCAAAACAAAAGATGAAATTAAACCACAGGTTGATAAGTATACGATTGACGGAAAAGACCTGATTGTTCTTGCTGAAGGACGTTTGGTAAACTTAGGTTGCGCTACAGGCCATCCTTCATTTGTAATGAGCAACTCATTTACCAATCAAACCCTGGCCCAGTTAGAATTATGGCAGCACTCTGATAAATACGAGAAAAAAGTATATACCCTGCCTAAAATTTTAGATGAAAAAGTAGCCATGTTGCACTTAGGTAAATTAGGCGCGGAATTAGATGTACTTAATGCCGAGCAAGCTGCTTATATCGGTGTTTCAGTTACCGGCCCTTATAAACCTGAGCATTACCGCTATTAATTTCTTATCATAAAAATAAAGCAACCCTGATTGAAAAATCGGGGTTTTTTATTTATCATTGTTAAAATTTAACCTTTAAAAATACAATTTATGAAAAAATTAATTTTATCCTTTGCCACTTTCGCAACTCTCATACTTACTTCCTGCGGCCCTACAAAAGACGATGCCGTTAAGTACAACGATTCCCTTATTGCCATCGAAAAAAAATTGACCCCGATTACGAATGCATTTTTTAATCAGATAGACGGCCATAATCTTGATTCTTTAAAAATGGCTTACGAAACTTTTGCTGCACAGGCAAAAAGCAGTGTAGAACAGTGCGCGAAAATGCAACCTTTTGCCGAGAAGAAGGATTACCTTGAAGCAGCTACCGCCTATTTTAAAACCATTAATATCCTTGCCGAAAACGAAGGCAAACAAATGGTGATGATTATGACCAAAGATACTTCGCAGGTTACTGAAGAAGATATTGCTAATGTGGGAAAATACGCCGAGAAATTTGAAGCGGATTACGGTAAAGCTTTAAAAACGGCACAGGAAGCCCAGTCTGCCTTCGCTAAAGAGTGGAAATTCGACATTAAAAAGGATTAATTTTAACAAGCTCTTTGAACCCTTCTGAATCCTGTTTTTCAGAGGGGTTTTTATTTTAAATACCTCAAACGGGGTATAAAATATTCCCTCTTATTTCGTAAATTTGTAAGATGGAAAACAGGGTAAAAACCTTAGCGCAATTGTTGGTTGGTAAAAGCGCCGTTATCAATGGCTTTACCGATAATACCCTTGCCTTAAAACTTATTGAAATGGGTTGCATTCCGGGCGAAACAATTACGTTGCAGCACATAGCTCCTCTGGGTTGCCCTTTTGCTTTTGAAGTAAACGGCACTTTGGTGAGCATCCGTAAATCTGAAGCGCAATCGGTTATAATTAATTAATTTCGGGCTGTGCACCCAGGCGATTTACTTTCTTCTTTACAAAAAAAATTTTCAGCCGGCGAGCAAATTAAAATTGCATTAGTCGGAAATCCCAATTGCGGGAAGTCAACACTTTTTAACGCGCTTACGGGCCTCAAACAAAAAACAGGAAATTATCCGGGCGTTACAGTAGATAAAAAAACCGGCGTTTATAAGCACGAATACAAAAAGAAAATACAATGGTTCCGCGTTATTGATTTGCCCGGTACATACAGTTTGTTTCCCAAATCGTTGGACGAGGAAGTTACTTTTAACGTGCTGATGGATGAAAAAAATCCGGATTACCCCGATGTGATTTTAATTGTAACAGATGCCTCGAATATAAAACGCCATTTATTACTTGCAACTCAATTAATTGATTTGGGCCGCCCCTGCATGTTGGTGCTGAATATGATTGATGCCGCGCTTGCCAACGGAATACAAATTGACAAAGAAAAATTAGAAGATGTTTTAGGAGTGCCTGTTGTTTCATGCGATGCGCGGAATGAAATAGGAATTGATGAGGTTAAGAAAAAAATATTTGTTTTTACCGGCGAAAGGACACCGCAAAACGGGATTATTAACCTGAATTTTATTGCCAATCAGAATTATGTAAATACAGTTCATCAATTTATAGGCCAAAGCAGTGTTTATGCCTCATTGTTAAAACACAAACAGTACACACATCAGAAAGAAAATTTAAAATTATTTAACGAAAAGTTTTTTGAAGGCTTCGAAAGCCGCGATATGCTTTTTCGTTTCGAGAAAATAAAAAAAATTACTTTGGAGTGCGTAGCATACAGTGCTGAGAGAAAAGATTTACGGGCTACGGATAAACTGGATAACGTAATTACGCACCCTGTTTGGGGTTTCCTTATTTTCATTGGTATTTTGTTTGTTATTTTTCAGAGTATTTTTTATCTGGCGGAATTCCCTATGCGGTGGATAGAATCCGGTTTTGGTTTTCTTACACAAAAACTCACAGAAACTTTGCCGCATAATTTTTTCTCGGATTTACTTACTAACGGAATTTTAGCGGGCCTCAGCGGCATTGTGGTTTTTGTACCGCAAATTGCTTTGTTGTTCGGTTTCATCAGTATTTTGGAAGACACAGGCTATATGGCGCGTGTAAGTTTTATTATGGATAAACTTATGCGTAAGGTGGGATTAAATGGCCGCTCGGTAATTCCTTTAATTGGAGGGATGGCCTGTGCGGTGCCTTCGATTATGGGAACGCGAACTATTGCCAACCGCAAAGAAAGATTAATTACGATTTTAATTACCCCGCTGATGAGTTGCTCGGCACGATTACCCGTTTATACTTTGCTTATCGGGATCATGATTCCTGCCGATGCAAGCTTTGGCTATTTTAATTTAAAAGGCCTAATACTTACCGGGCTGTATTTAATGGGTATTGTAGCCGCCATTATTGTAGCCGCAGTTTTAAAATATGTTTTGAAAAGCAAACAGCGCAGTTTTTTTATGATGGAATTGCCGGTGTACCGGATTCCACAATTAAAAACAGTTGGCATAACCATGCTGAACAAAGTAAAAGTGTTTTTGTTTGACGCGGGCAAAATTATTATGATTATCTCGATCGTATTATGGTTCCTGACTTCGTTTGCGCCCGGCAGTGAATTTAAAAGAATTGAACATGAATACACGGATGCAGTAAAAAATACAAACAACGATAGTTTAAAGAAAGAAATTACTGCACGAATGCATGCCGAAAAATTACAGGCTTCTTATGCGGGCCACCTGGGCAAATTTATTGAACCGGTAATTCGTCCGTTGGGTTTCGACTGGAAAATAGGAATATCATTAATCAGTTCTTTTGCCGCGCGCGAAGTTTTTGTGGGAACGATGGCGACTCTTTACGGAAGCAGCGACGGAGAAAACACAGTTTCCATCCGCCAGAAAATGATTGAAGAGAGAGACCCGAAAACAGGTTTGCCGGTTTATACCACCACGGTGTGTTTAAGCCTGTTGGTATTTTACGCGTTTGCTATGCAGTGCATGAGTACCTTTGCCGTGGTAAAACGCGAAACCCTTTCGTGGAAATGGCCCATTATACAATTTATTTATATGGGTGTTTTGGCTTACGCGGGCAGTTTTATTTGCTATGCGATATTCTCGTAAAATGCTGTATTTGTGTTAAGGATGGAGGCCGTATCGGAGCTCTTTTGCCTGTTAAGTTCCGTGCGTAGTAATAACTACTATTTTTGGTAGTATTTCGATTGAGAGTTATCAGCAAAAAGCGACAGCCGAGAGCCTGGCCCCGCCACATACTTTTAATAAGCCTTATTTCAATGCGGGGAAACGCCCTAATACACACCCTCTTAAATAATTTTAAAACGCCTTTTTCCTCCCTTTTTTACCTTTTATTTGGTATATTTGACGTCCTATTTTTAAACTATGGAAACAGTTGCCGTAAAGAGTACAATAGATCTCTCTAAAACCTTACAAGCCCTCGGAATTAAACAAACTAACGCAGGCTGCTCGACCGGAAGTGAATTTTTTGCTTCGGGTGCCGAAATGGAATCGTACAGCCCGGTTGATGGAAAATTAATTGCTACCGTAAAAGGCGCTACACAGGCCGATTACGATAAAGCGATGAAAGCCGCATGCGAGGCTTTTTTATACTGGCGCACCTTGCCCGCACCAAAACGCGGAGAAGTGGTAAGGCAGTTTGGCGATAAATTGCGCAAATACAAAAATGATTTGGGTAAACTCGTTTCTTACGAAATGGGAAAATCTTTACAGGAAGGTTTCGGCGAAGTGCAGGAAATGATTGATATCTGCGATTTTGCAGTTGGATTATCGCGCCAACTGAACGGTTTAACCATGCACAGCGAGCGCCCTTTGCACCGCATGTATGAGCAATATCATCCTTTGGGAGTAGTGGGAATTATTTCCGCATTTAATTTTCCGGTTGCGGTTTGGAGTTGGAACACAGCACTTGCCTGGATTAGCGGAGATACTTGCATTTGGAAACCATCAGAGAAAACTCCGTTATGCTCTGTAGCTTGTCAGAACATTTGGGCGGAAGTTGCCAAAGAAAATAAATTACCGGAAGGAATTTCCTGTTTGGTAAACGGAGATTTTAAAGTAGGAGAATATTTAACTACCGATAAACGCATTCCCCTGGTTTCTGCAACAGGCTCTACTCGTATGGGTAAAGCTATTGGCGTAAAAGTGGCCGAGCGTTTCGGAAAATCTTTATTGGAGTTAGGTGGAAACAATGCAATCATTATGACGGCCAGCGCAGATTTAAATATGAGTATTCCGGGTGTGGTTTTTGGTGCTGTAGGAACGGCAGGACAACGTTGTACCACCACACGCCGTTTAATTATACATGAAAGCATTTACAACGACGTAAAACAAAAATTAATAAGCGCTTATGCACAATTGCGCATCGGCAATCCATTGGATGAAAATTATCATGTAGGCCCTTTGATTGATAAAGATTCGGTGAAAAATTATTTAGGGGCAATAGAGCGCGCCATTGCCGAAGGCGCAAAAATATTAATACCTGGCGGAGTTTTAGAAGGAAAAGGTTACGAAAGCGGATGTTATGTGAAACCTTGTATTATTGAAGCGGAAAACAGTTTCAGCATTGTGCAGCACGAAACATTTGCACCGGTACTTTATATCATGAAATACAAAAGCGTAGATGAAGCCATTGCTATGCAAAATGATGTTCCGCAAGGATTATCGAGCGCGATGATGACTTTAAACATGCGTGAAGCAGAGCAGTTTTTATCGGCAACCGGATCTGATTGCGGAATTGCAAACGTAAACATTGGTACATCAGGAGCGGAAATCGGCGGAGCTTTTGGCGGAGAAAAAGAAACAGGTGGGGGTCGCGAGAGCGGATCGGATGCGTGGAAAATTTATATGCGCAGGCAAACCAACACCATTAATTACGGAACTACATTACCGCTTGCTCAAGGAATTAAATTTACAATATAGCCGCAGATTACGCGGATTAAAAAAAATAAGTATACAATAATAAAAACCAATCACAGGTTATAAAAACAAATTTGCGCTCTTCAATCCGTGTGAATATGTGAAATCTGTGGCAAAAAAGTAAACAATGACAATAGAGAACAACAAAGTAGTATCGGTTAATTACCACCTGACCGGAAAAACTGAAGGAGGTGCTGAGGAACTAATTGAGCAAACTTCAGTCGAAAAACCATTTGTATTTTTATTCGGTATGGGCGGTGTTTTAGAAGACTTTGAAAAAAACCTGAATGGAAAAAAAGCAGGAGATGCTTTTGATTTTCATATTAAATCGGAAAAAGCGTATGGTACGCATAACCCTGAGTATGTTGCCGAAATTCCTAAACAGGCATTTCATGTTGACGGAAAATTTGATTCTGAAAGAGTAAAAACAGGCGAAGAATTACCGATGCTTGACAGTGAAGGCCACCAGATGCATGGTTTGGTTATCGGGATAAATGATGAGCATGTTACGATGGATTTTAACCATCCTTTGGCCGGATACGATTTACATTTTTTGGGAAGTGTAATCGAAGTACGCAATGCTACACCTGAAGAATTAGACCATGGCCATGTTCACGGCCCGCACGGTCATCATCATTAGTAAATAATAATGTCAGGCTGAGCAGAGTCGAAGTCTTTGAACATTTTTCTCGCATCTCCTCTGCTCAGTCTGATATCATATTTCAAAACTAAAACAGTTATTTTTTTAATAAAAATTGGAAAACCCACTAATGGCGGGGCTTTTTTATTTATCCGAAACAAGAGCAAAATTCTTTATTATCTCTACCGTATAATCAGATTTATCATACACATTTATTTCCTCGGTAAAAGACTTACAGCCCTTGCAATTTACCACTACTTTATATTTACCGGGTTCAACAATAAAAATATAGCGGCCGGTTTTTTTGTTTACGCTTTTTGTTTCAATTTCCTGGTTGGTTTTAGAATCAAAGAGAGTGATACTCGCATCAATAGTGGTTTTTGTACTATCGGCCGATTTTACAATGCCCACTACGGCTGTTAGGGGCTGTTCCACATCTAAAAAAGTTACCTTATAAACATCTAAATCGCCAAAGCCTTCTTTGCGCCAGGCAGAGAGGTAACCGTCGCGCCCCGTTCCGGCCAATGAAAACATCATATCATCATCGGGAGTATTAACCGGATAGCCGATGTTTTCTGCTTTGCCCCATTGTTTTTTTTCCTCATCCCATTTCGATTTAAAAATATCAAAACCTCCCATACTAGTATGCCCCTGTGATGCAAAATAAAGTGTTTGCCCGTCTTCCGAAACAACCGGGAAGCCTTCTTTGTAGGTCGTGTTAATATTTGGCCCTAAATTTTGCGGCACGCCCCAATCTCCATTGGGCAAGCGGTGAGTAGAATAAATATCTGCTTCGCCAACTCCGTTTTTTCTTACTGCTACAAAGTACATGGTATTTCCATCAGCGCTATAACAACCTTCAAGCTCTAAACCTTCGGTATTAACGGGTTCTGTAAAAGCAAGCGGGTTTCCGAAATTTTTATTTTTTTGTAAATCGGCATGCATCAAATCACTCGCTATTGTTTTACGGTCAACGTAAATAATCATTTTTTTTCCATCGGGAGTTAAGCCAACAATTTCTTCATCATCAACTGTATTAATGGGCGCGCCTATATTTTTTGCTTTTTGCCATTGCCCGTTTTTTACTTTAGAAACGTATATATCAGAAGAGAAATAGCCGAAGGCAGAGCGCGTGTTTCCGAGACAATCTTCGCGGCGTGAGGTAAAATACAAAGCTCCTTCGTCCTTAGATACAAAAGGATAATAATCGGCAAATTTTGTATTTACATCCTTGCCAAGGTTTTCAAACTTTACATTAACAGGTTTTTTTACCAGTGCTTTCGCATTTTCACAGGTTTCAATATAATGATCAATGAGTGCGTGTTTTTTTGCGGGAATTTTTTCCCGGTACATGCTATAGGCAATAATTGCATTTTCAAATGAACAGGCGTACTGGCAAGCCATTCCGTATTCAAGAAGCAGTTCATCATCAAACACACCCGAATTAAAAATATTCCTGAGATAGGGCAGAGCTTTGGCTTTATCGTCGTGAATGTTGAGGTAGCAGGTGCCAATGCGCCGTTTAATATCAGGATTGTGCGGAAATTTTTTTTCGAGCTTAAGATATTCTTCAAGAGCCTGTACGTAATTGGCCAGTTCAAAAAATTCGTTGGCTTTCATCAGGTCAATTTCCTGTTTGGTAAGACCGGTATTCTGCCCGTATATAATGCCGGTTTGAAGCAATACAATAAACAGGCATGTGTATATAAAGCAGTTTTTCAATGTGTATAATTTCCAATCAAATGTATTTTAATTAACATTAAGAAGCTATATGTTTAACACTTTTTATTAACCGATGAAAAAGCCTTATTACCTTTGGCACTACAAGCACTTATAAACGATGTATCTCAAGGAAATTACCCTCCTCCATTTTAAGAATTACACCGAAGCGGGCATATCCTTCAGTCCTAAAATAAATTGTTTTACGGGCGCAAACGGTATGGGCAAAACCAATTTACTGGACGCGATTCATTACTTATCGCTCTGCAAAAGTTTTTCTAATACGGTCGACAGCCAGAGTATTTCTTTTGAGCAACCTTTTTTTATGGTGCAGGGTTTGTTTGATAAAAATGGCAGGGAAGAAGAAGTATTAGTGAGTTTAAGGCGTGCGCAGAAAAAAGTCGTAAAACGCAATAAAAATGAGTATGAAAAATTAGCGGAGCATATCGGGCTTTTTCCTTTGGTGATGATCAGTCCATTGGACACGATACTGATTACCGGTGGTGGTGGTGAGCGCAGAAGGTTTGTTGACGGCATTATCTCGCAATTTGATAAGTACTACCTGGAAAAATTAATTTCTTATAATGGCATTTTACAACAACGCAACGCTTTACTGAAACAGTTTGCCGTCAGCCGCTCTTTCGACGGAGCTTTGTTGGAAATTATGGATGAGCAAATTGCGGAGACGGGAAATTACATTCACGAAGCCCGGGTAAAATTTTTGAATGATTTTATCCCAGTGTTTGAAAAATATTACCGCGAGCTTTCGGGAAATGCCGAGCAAGTTCAATTAAGATATATTTCTACTTTGCAGGGAGCTGCTTACCTGGAAGCGCTTAAGTTATCCTTGCATAAAGATTGCGCGGTAGAGCATACGAGTGTTGGCATTCACCGTGATGATTTGGATTTTTTACTTGCAGGGCATGAAGTAAAGAAATACGCTTCACAGGGGCAACAAAAAACCTATTTGCTTGCCTTAAAATTGGCGCAATACGAATACATAAAAAATAAAACCGGGATTAAGCCACTGCTGTTACTGGATGATGTATACGATAAATTAGATAACAAACGTTTTGAAAAACTGATTGCCCTGGTTTCTTCGGATGATTTCGGGCAGGTGTTTATTACAGATACGAATACCGAACGGATGCGTGTTTTATTCTCTGCTCAAAAAAACAGCCGTATTTACTTAGTAGAAAATTCGGTTCTTACAAGAATGACTTAGTTATTCGGGGAAAGCTTTCGGTCCTCCATTTTACAATTGCAATTACGGTAACAAGCATAAACATCCAGATAAGCCGCCCCTGATATCTGTCATCAATTGTGGAAAAATTAGCGCATATAACGGCGTTACAAATGCTGTATATAAACAAGATTCCGGCCGCCCAACCAAGAGCATACTTGCGATATATTAAAAGAACAAGCAGGCTTGTCCACATGCAGACAGGAATAAAAAAAGATTGCATGCCATTAGCAACATCAGTATTTATTCCGTTTTTATTCTGTCGCGAAGAGAAGTAGCTTATGCTTTCTTTTTCAAACCGCCAGATAACTTGTTCGTAGGGCGCAGTATTTTCAAGTTGAGGAGGTGCAATAGAAACTTTATATGTAAAGAATTGTTTCATGCTTCCTTTTATACCGGCTGTGCATAATTCTTTCAAAAGGACCGGACTACTAACAATATCGCATATAATTGTGCTGTACTCTTCTTTATTGGCTTCCCATCCCCCTGTTTTATAAAGCGGGCCGTTAATTTCCCACATCAGGTTGTTTCCCAATGAATCTTTATAGGCGCATATTTTGTAATTTTTATTTGAACAATTTTCATCCAGGTATTTTTTTAAAATTCCGGTTTCCAGAAAATGATTCATGATAAATACATGCGAACCATTGGAAATACTGAACTTTCCTCCCAGCATAAAATGAACGGAAGGAACTAAAATAAGCGTGAAACAAAATAAGTAAAATGAGAGAAGAAGCTTTTTAAAATTAATCAGCGTAATTACTCTTTTTCTTCTTATAAACAGCAGTAAAAATAAAAGCAGCAAAACAGAGAAAACAACAAAGAAATTTGAAACCTGTGTGGCAATACTGAATACGAAAATAAAATAAATGAGAAATGATTGTATTCTATTAAGGTTATTATGAAACAGAATAATAATAAAACATAAAAGTACAGCGGCAGTAAAAACATCCGGCATAATAATACTGACCTGATACGAAAAACCGGTAAACATGTTTAAAGCAAGAGTCAAAGCAAGAAAAGTAACGTATTTGATTTTTCCGGTAAAGAATATCCCGACGACGGTGAATATAAGACTGCATACCAGAATTGCCTGCGCAAATACAACAATCCAGAGTGAATAAAATAAGCTTATATGTCGTGCGAATAAACCGTAAAAAATTGTTCTGTCATAGGGTGGTGTTGATTCAAAGCCCGAGTTGAGATATTCGCCGGTGTCGGGATAAACTAATGGATAGCCATTAATAAACGCAATGTGACATGAAACCGCTGAGGCCGCGAGAATAATTAAAAATGTAATTACTTTTTGCATTATTAAAAACCCGAACTAATCGTTGAATTTAGTAAATCTATTCCTTAATTAAGTACCAGGCCGGTTTTGCGGTTACTATTTTTCCGTCGGGACCTTTTATTTTTATATTATCAAAGAAAATTTTTGATCCAACGGAAATATTTTTACCCAGAATACTCAGATTACTTAAAGACCCACCGCTACCTTTGAATAATACGGGTTGCCCTTTAATTTTAACTAAAAGCTCGTATGAAATTATTTTATAATCAACCGGAGCGCCATTATCATTAACGGCTTCTAATGTTTGTACACCGGCCAAATTCCCTTTTGATATTTGCTTTACACCAGCATAGCCTTTTATAGCAACAGTTATGCTGTTTTGCGAAATTAGAAGGTAAGGTAAGAAGAATAGGATAGCAATCAGTTTTTTCATGGCTTTTGATTATTTAATTTAAAAATCACTTAAACCAACCCGAATACATCAAATAATTATTGGCAATACGATGCACTTCTCCTTCTAATAATCTCTGGTCTATGTTTTTCACTTTTTTGGCGGGAACGCCTGCCCAGATACTTCCGGCTTCTACGTGAGTATTTTCCGTGAGCACGGCCCCTGAAGCTATAATGCAATTACTTTCAATTACGCAATTATCCATTATGATTGCGCCCATACCTACTAAAACATTGTCGTGAATAGTGCAGCCATGCACAATGGCATTGTGGCCGATAGAAACATTATTGCCAATATTTACTTTTGTTTTTTGGTAAGTACAATGTAAAACAGCGCCGTCCTGTATATTTACTTTATTGCCTATGCGAATAGAATTTACATCACCACGCACAACAGTATTAAACCACACGCTGCAATCGTCGCCCATTACCACATCGCCCACTACTGTGCAGTTTTCTGCCAGGTAGCAATTATTACCAAGTTTTGGTTCAATTCCGTTTACAGATTTAATTAATGCCATGAGATTTTTGATAAAAATACAATTAAACTGCAAAGGGGCAAAAGTGCAAAGGTATTTAGCCTGGTTTGCTTTTTAAGATATCCTTCAAATTGGGGCGTAGCCTGCTCTTATAAACGGCCAACGTTTCTTTTTCAGTTTTGTGTTTTCCTTTGCGCAACTTACGTTGTTCTTCAACAGGAAGCACCACGATATCCATACAGGCCGGCGTACAGCAGCCGTTCATTTTCTTTTCGCATTCTTCGCACTGAATAAATAGCAAATGACAATCGTCGTTTTTGCAATTTACGTGCCTGTCGCAGGGAGTGCCGCATTGATGGCATTCAGCAATTATATCATCGGTAATACGTTCACCTACGCGTTCGTCAAAGACAAAGTTTTTGCCAATGAATTTACTTTTAATGCCCTGCTCTTTTATTTCGTGTGCATATTGTATGATTCCACCTTTTAAATGAAACACATTTTTAAAACCTTTGTGTTTAAAATAAGCACTGGCTTTTTCGCAGCGAATACCGCCTGTGCAATACATCAATACGTTTTTATCTTCCTGTCCTTTTAAGTGTTCAATTACTTCGGGAAGTTCTTCTTTAAAAGTATCAGAGTCCGGACAAAAAGCATTTTCAAACCTTCCCACTTCACTTTCGTAATGATTACGCATATCGACTACAATCGCTCCCGGTTTTTCTAGGTATTCGTTAAACTCTTTTGCGTTTAAGTACCATCCTGTATCGCTCGGGTTAAAAGTCGGGTCATTGATTCCGTCGGCTACAATTTTGTCGCGCACTTTAATAATGAGTTTGTAAAATGATTTGCCAGTATCTTCTACTGCGAATTTAAATGGTACATCCGTAAAATAAGGAATGGTATAAAGGTGTTTTACAAATTCATCCCAATTGTCTTTGGGTACACTCATTTGAGCGTTAATACCTTCGTAGGAGAGATATACACGGCCAAATGCATTTAATGTTTCCCATAAAATGTAAAGTTGATCACGAAGTTCTTTTGGACTTTCAATTTTAACATACCTGTAAAATGAAATAGTTCTTCGTTCAAAGGGCTCCTGCATTAGGAGTTTCTTAAGCTCTTCTTTGCTTTTTCGGTTTCTTAGTTCTTTTGCCATGTTAGTAGTATAAATGCACGTTATAGTACTGCTGCAAAGATAAGGTAAAATGAGTTTAGGTAAAAGATGATTTTAGTCAATTTTCCGGTATCGGATAAAATGAAATCGAACACAGATTTATATGATTAGCGCAGATTTTTTGTTGTGTATATGTAAATAACGTTCTGAACACGCAACAAAAAAATTACAAGCAGTCTGAGTCATTAGCGTTCTATTTCTCACTGCTATTTTTTTGTTGAAGATGTTTAAGCATGTCTTCTAGATTCATTGCATTAAAACAAAAATCTTTAGTCAATAAACCTTTTCTCGCAACACAAGTACCGAAGTGCATATCATGGAAGCCCTGTTTTTCGTGCGCGTCGGGGTTGATAGAAATCTTCACGCCTTTTTCAATGCAATAAGGTATCCAGCTCCAATCAATATCCAGTCGATAAGGGTGGGCGTTTAATTCCATAATCACATTATTAGCGGCGCAGGCATCAATAATTTTTTTATGATTTACGGGATAACCTGGACGTGCTAATAATAATCTTCCTGTGGGATGGCCAAGAATTGTGGTGTACGGATTCTCAATGGCTTTAATTAAACGGGTCGTGGCTTTTTCCTCATCCATTTTAAAATGCTGGTGAATGGATGCAACCACATAATCAAACGTTTTTAGAATATCATCACCGTAATCCAGAGAGCCATCAAATAAAATATCGCACTCGGTTCCTTTTAGAATTTTAAAGGGAGCAAATTCTTTGTTCAGTTTATCAATTTCTTTGTGTTGAAGAATAATCTCTTCTTCTTTTAATCCACCCGCATACGTAGCACTTTTGGAGTGGTCGGCAATGCCGAAATATTCATAACCCAATTCTTTACAGTACTCAGCCATTTCTCGCAAGGTGTTGGCGCCGTCGCTATAGGTACTATGATTGTGTAAAATTCCTTTTAAATATTTTTCTTCAATTAAATCTTTTGGGTAATTATTCAGAATAATTTCTTCAAATAAACCTTCCCGCCATTCGGGTAAAAAATATGGTTGGTTTAAAGTTTTGTAAACATCTTCTTCTGAGATTAAATTTTTATCGGAAAGAGATTCAAAATTTATTTTCTCTAAATGTTCTTTGGTGGAAGAGGTTTTTACCAATTCATAATAAAATTCTTCTTCGGTGGTAAAAATAAGATTGACGGGTACGGGGCTTTTAAATTCATTTTCAAAAATTTCGTCGGCAGCAATTAAAATATCAATGCTTTCCAAAGTTTGTGCTTTGCGATAAATTGCTCCGGTTAAACTGATGTTGGAAACATATTGAAGTTCTTTTAATTCTTCAACAAAATCATCCGCCAACTGTTCCACCGCAGCATAATGCGATTTACCCGATGCTGCTTTTAAAAACTCAATACTTTTTTTAACAGCTTCCTGAGTCTTGGTTCCGAAACCTTTTAAATCAACCAAACGGTTTTCGTTGCATGCATAAAGTAATTCACCTACACTTTCAATTTGTAACTCGTGCCAGAGTTGCTTTACTTTTTTTGGCCCCAACCCTTTTATATCCAGCATCTCAACAACACCGGCAGGAGTTTTTTCCAGAAGTTCCGTAAGCTCGGCGGATGAACCTTTTTTTGCAATCTCTACGACGGTTTTAGCAATGCTTTTTCCGACGCCCTCAACAGTTGCCAGGTTCTCCTCTGTAATTTCATCCAAATGCGCCTTAGAAAGCCGGAAGGCCCCGTTAGCAAGAGCTCTTATTTTAAATTGATTTCCATCGTGCAGCTCCATAAGTTTTGAAGTTAGCTGCAATATATCGGCTATTTCACTTAAACTATTCATGTGCTAAAGAGGCGGCCGTCTCCAAATCCTGCGGATACGTAATTTTTATATTTTCAATATTTCCCTGCGTAAGATAAATTTTATTTCCGCCGGCTTCAACCACACTTGCATCATCGGTAAATTCCGGAACGTAATTTTGTTTATATGCTTCCATTAAAATTTCAGCCTTAAAACATTGAGGTGTTTGCACAATACGAAAATCTTTTCGGTTAACGGCTTTACTCCCTAAAGAGTCAATTTCACGCAAAGATTCATTTATTTCGATAACCGGAATGGCAGCTCCCGATTTTTCGGCAGCGCTGAAAGTATTTTGTATAGTTTGCAAACTTACTAACGGACGCGCCGCATCATGAACAGCAACAATTTTTGAATCAGGATTTATTTTTTCCAAGGCATTTTTTACAGATTGAAAACGTGTTTCTCCGCCATTTACAATCGTAAGTCCGGGTAGTTTAAAATTTTTCTGAATGGTTTCAAATTCCAATGCATAGTCTGTACGCAGCGCCACTATAATCTGAAGGGAAGAATCAAACTGCAAAAATTTTTCGATGGTATGCACAATAACAGGTTTACTGTTTAACAAAGCAAATTGCTTGGGTGTTTCGCTTTTCATTCGACTCCCGCTTCCTCCTGCGACTATAATTACTGTATTCATTTTAATTCTCTATCAATTTTGATTTACAAAAATAAACCTGCGTTAACCGGTGTAATCCGCGGTTATATTTTTATTCCCATTACCAAAACATCATCTACTTGTTCAAAATTAGCTTTCCATTCGGCAAAACAATTCTGCAATTGTATTTTTTGTTCGGTCATGGGTAAATGACAATTTTTTAAAATGGTTTCTTTTAATACTTTGTATTTCATTTTTTTCCCTTTGGGCCCGCCAAACTGATCGGCGAAACCATCACTGAACATATACACGCAATCCCCCTTTTTCAATTGATAAGTCTTTAAAGTAAAAGGTGTATTATCTTTAGGAGATTTTCCAACAGGCATTTTATCCGGTTTCAGTTCGGTTAATTTGAAACCGGGAGCCATTTTAAAATTTCCTTTCTCATCCTGTTTCAATCCTCCTTCGGGCGGACGAATAATCCACACAGGATTATTGGCGGCGGCAAGTTCAATACTTGTAGCTGCGGTATCAATACTGCAAAAGGAGCAGTCCATCCCATCCTGTGTTTCCGTATTTCCCTGCTGGTTAAGTGACAGGATAATTTCTTTACGAAGTTCATTAAGCACCAAATCCGGTGAAATAATTTTTTTCTCGATAACAATCTCGTTCAAAAAATTTATTCCCAACAAACTCATAAATGCACCCGGTACGCCATGCCCCGTACAATCGGCGCACATAAAATACATTTTGTTGTTTTGATAATAAGCCCAGTAAAAATCACCGCTGACAATATCTTTCGGCTGGTTGATAATAAAGAAATCAGGAATGAATTTTTTAATATACTGCTCTGAGGTTAATAATGCATTCTGAATACGGCGCGCATACTGAATACTGTCGGTAATAGCGGTATTTTTTTCGAGAAGCTGATTTCTTTGTTTGTGAACTTCGTTATTTAAAACAACCAGTTTTTTATTGGCTTTACGTTTATTTACAAAAGCGTAAATAGAAAAACTAAGAGCTAAAAACAAAACGATACCTCCGAAAATAAAAGCGTTGATTAAAATTTTATCTCGGGCGATTTTTTCTTCGCCTAATTTTTTGTCTTTGCTTAGCAATTCAATTTCTTTTTCTTTCTTCTCGGTTTCAAATTTTGCTTCCATAAATTTTACCGATCGCTCGTTCTCCTGGTTTATCAGGCTATCCTTCACAGAGGTAAAAAGTTTATAATACTCCAGTGATTTTGCCGTGTTGCCCTGCATTTCATAAATATGCGAAAGAGTTTCAAGGGCATTTTTCTCAAATTCTTTTACGCCCGTTTCTTTACTTAAAGTAAGAGCCCGGTTAGCGGCCGTTAAAGCTGCCGGGAAATTTTTCAATTTGGCTTCTATATTTCCTAAAACCATATAATGTTCCGCCAGGTAATATTTTTGAGTGGTATCCTGTACAACCGTTATGGCTTTTACAATATAGAGTTTTGCGGTTTTCAAATCATTCATGTCTGAATAAGCACTTGCTAAATTGTTGTACACGGATGATTTTTGCAGTGAGTCGATCCCTTTTTGGATTAAAGCAAGGTTTAAGAAATAAAGGCTTGAGTCGAACATTTTCATCTGATGGTAAGTACTTCCGATATTAAGAAATGCGGAGAGGAGTCCTTTTCCACCCTTCTCAATAAAATAATGGTAGTCTATAAAGTAAGAATTAAGTGCTTTTCGTATTTCACCACGCCGGGTATAAATAATCCCCAGGTTTCCGTAAGCAATAGCTTCTCCTTTCTTATCATTCATGGCTGAATAATATTGGGTGGCTTTTAAAAGGTAATCCATAGCGAGCGGATAATTACCCAAATCCATATAAATAGTTCCGGCAACGTTGGTGGCGTGCGCCAGTTCTTTCATGTAATTATTTTTTTTGGATAGCGCAATTGCTTCTTCGGCGTATTTAAGCCCTTCTTCCAAATCGAAATAACTAACATCCCATCCCAATTGCGCCAGCGCCCAGGCTTTGGTTTTATCTGTAATAGCCGGATTTTTTAATAAAGCCCTTACGCTGTCAATTCTTCTTTTGTCCTGCGAAAAAGAAATTGAGCCAATCAGTAAAAAGGCAAGCAGAAAAAATATTTTGGAATTGAATTTCACCCGATTTTAAACAATCAAATATAGGATTTAATTGGTATTAATGTATGCGCTTTTATGAAGCAGGATAATGCTTCTTGGTAACGTAAGCCGCAACAAAAATGCTGACTTCGTACAGTACATACAAAGGGGCAAAAACCGCCAATTGAGTGGGAATATCAGAAGTAGGGGTAATAAAGGCTGATAAAATTAAAATAACCACCACGGCGTGCCTTCTGTATTTGCGCATAAAGGCGGGAGTCATAAGCCCTATACGACTTAGAAAATAAACTACAACGGGCATTTCAAACACAAGGCCGAAAGCAAGGGTGAGGGTGGTTAAATTAGAAACATACGAATCAAACGAAATCATGTTTTTAACGTCATTGCTTACAGCGTAAGGTGCCAGAAAGTTCCAGGTAAGCGGAAAAATTAAAAAATAACTGAAGCATACGCCGATTAAAAAAAGGAAAGTTGAAACCAAAACAAATCCTTTAACCGGCTTGGTTTCGGTGTTTTTTAAAGCGGGTTTTATAAAACGCCACAATTCCCAAAGTACATAAGGCATTCCTAAAATTAATCCCCCAATGAAAGAAACCCAAAGGTGCATGGTAAATTGCCCAGCTAAATCCGTGTTAATTAAGCCCTGATCAGCAACAGTAATACAGGCAGAATTATCTCCTAAAATTTTTTGCCCCAGTTTGCAGATTACTTTATAAGTAATAAAATCCTGGTGGCGCGGCCCGAAAATTATTTTTCCGAATAAAATATCATTAAAAAAGAAGAGTAAAAAACCGAGGCATACTACGGCAATTACACTGCGTACGATGTGCCAGCGCAATGCTTCAATGTGCGCAAAGAAGGGCATGTCGGAAGCTTCGCCGGGGGTATTTTTACCAAATAAGGCCATCAGGGCGACAAAAGTACAAAATAGATAAGCATATTTAGTATTTTTATAGCGGATGGAGGCAAAACATAAAATTTATACTGCTTTACAGGCTTTGACCAAAATACAGGACTGGTGCGGCTACCAGGAGCGCTGCCAGCAGGAAGTGCGGGATAAACTGTATGATTACGGTTTGCATAGCGCGGATGTAGAGAATATTATCAGCCGGCTTATTTCGGATAATTTTATAAATGAAGAGCGTTTTGCGAAGGCTTATGCGGGAGGAAAATTCCGCATTAAGAAGTGGGGGAGGGTTAAAATTAAAATGGGATTGAAAGCTAAAAGGGTATCTGATTATTGTATAAAAAAGGGATTGGAAGAAATAAATCATACCGACTATATCAGAATTTTGAAAAAAATATTAGAAAGCAAATCTGCTTTGCTGAAGGAGAAAAATAAAATCCGTAAAAAATATAAATTAATGCAATTTGCGGCTGCCAAAGGATATGAGCAGGAATATATTATGGAAATTCTGAATGAAGGGTTTTAAGTTTTTCATACTTGGCGCGTTGCTGCTATTTTTAGTTATACATACTTTGTGTACGGTGATATATGTGTTGCCTCAGAATTTTACCCCACCATTTTTTTATAATAAAGCGAAAACGTACATCGCGCCGGTATTTAATCAAAGTTGGAATTTATTCGCTCCCGTTCCCGAAATAAATAGAACTGTTTTCGTAAGTTATTGTGATAAAGAAAATAAATGGACGGATTGGTCTGATCCGTTCTCTCATTATCAATACGAGGCAAATGCAAACAGGTTGAGTGTCTCCGAAAAAATGGTGCTGGCAAAAAGCAGTACACTGCATTATATCTACGAAGAAAATAAAGAAGCTCTTGCTAAGAAAAAGATGTTAGCGGGCAATTCCGGTTCGGGATATTTTTCGGTTTTAAAACATATGGTGCAACGCGAATTGCAAAGTAAAAATCCTGAAAAAATAAAAGTCATTGTACTTTTCTACAATGTAAAAACTAAACAAAAATATTTTCTTTATTACCCCGTTTTTGAACCTGAAAAATGAAATAGAAAATTTTTGGGCGCCGGCCCTGAAAATTACAGAGGCAAACAGGCTTCGCAAAGCATTATTTGCTTACATGTTATTTAACTCGGTTCAATTAATTCTTGCAAAAGATATTTTATTCAATGCAAAAACATCCCTTATTTTACCCGGGCATATAAATGAATTTTCGGTAACCATGTTGGTTAATTTACTGACAACCGAAGCATTCAGGGATTATTTCGGTGTATTTATTTTTGTACAACAACTTTTTTCTTTCGTTGGATTTTTTGACTTTCTTCCACGTATCAGTAGTTTTGTAATTTTTTTCACAGCGGTTAATTTGCAGAACCGTATTTACGCAACAACTTCAGGTGGGGATATTCTGGCATATATTTTATTGTTCTATTTAAGTTTTGTTTCCGGCGGTAAGGAATTAAAAACCCCGAACTTAAATCAGATTCAAAATTCCTTTAACCGTATTTTTATTTTTCTTTGTTATTTTCAGGTTATACTTGTTTATGCGGTTTCGGCTATATATAAGTTAATGTCACCCGAATGGATAAACGGAAATGCTTTGTACCGCATTTTATCGGTCAGCGAATACAGCTTGCCTTTCATTCAGAACCATATTGATTCTTTGTCGGGTTTTTTAAAAGTTTGTACCTGGCTGGCCTTATTATACCAATTGCTTTTTCCCCTTTTAATTTTCAATCGCCGAATAAAAAATTATTTGTTGATTGGCGGGTTGGTGCTTCATTCAGGAATTGCCCTTGCTATGGGGCTTCTGAATTTCAGCCTGGTAATGGTTTGTTGCTATGCCTTATTCTATGATTTTAAATCCAAAGGACAAAAAATGCGGGTTTCAGTGCTTTCATGATTGCATTAAACTCGTATATTTGCGCCCAAATTAAAAATATGGCAACAAACATAACTTTTACCATGATTAAGCCCGATGCGGTTTCAGCCAACAATATCGGCCCCATTTTAGCAATGATGAATAAAGCCGGCTTTAGAATTAAAGCCATGAAATACCTTCAATTAAGCAAAGAGCAGGCAGGTAATTTTTACCTAGTACACAAAGAGCGCCCTTTTTACGCGGAGTTGGTTGATTATATGAGCAGCGGCCCTATTGTAGCGGCAGTTTTGGAAAAAGATAACGCAGTAGCTGATTTCCGTAAATTAATCGGAGCAACAGATCCAAGCAAAGCAGAAGAAGGGACTATCCGTAAACTATTTGCTAAAAGTATCGCGGCTAACGCGGTGCATGGCAGCGACAGCGATGAGAACGCGACCATTGAAGGAAACTTTTTCTTTTCAGGTTTGGAAAGGCTTTAAAAATTAAAAAAAGAAGTAAAACAAAAACCTGCCAAAAGCAGGTTTTTGTTTTTATAAGCATTATGATTTTAGTTAACAATAACCTTTATGGTTTGTTTTACTCCTTCAACAATCAGAGTGCACACGTAAGATCCTTTACTTATTTTTTCTGCAGGGATTATATTAAAAGAACCGGAATCTTGCCCGCTGTAAAAACTTTCTGAATAAACTACTTTTCCCTGTAAATCAAACAATTTAACTTCAATTTCGTGATTGTTTTCTATACCGCTGAAATCAATGGTAAATTGCCCTTCGTTGGGATTTGGATAAATTGTAAACGTTAAGTTTTTATTTGACGAAAAATTTACCGAGGCAATGTTAAACGTTTTTGTTTTACCATTAAAATCGGTTTGTCTTAAACGATAATAAGATGTACCGTTTAACGGGTTATTATCAATTGTTTTATAATCTAATTTAGTAAGGCTGTTTCCATTAGTTGCTTTCGAGTTCTCTGTGGCAATTTCCGTAAAATTCTGGCCATCACGGCTTCTTTCAATTGTAAAATATTTATTGTTGGTTTCTGTTACTGTCGTCCAATTTACAGCAACTTTTTTTCCTTCCGGTTTAACAGAAAAATCCGTTAATTCAATCGGTAGCGGATTGCCTGCGTTGGAAGTACCTAAAATAAATTCTTTGCGTGTAGTTACACCTGTAGTGGCAATAGTAAAAGTTGTTCCTGATGTATTTGTTCCTCCGGCTGTCCACGGTGTGGTGGAGTTGTCTGTTCTTAAGTAAACCTGACCATTGGATGTTTGGATGTAATTGGTGTAATTTATAGTTGCATCATAAGTAGGAGAAGTGCCGTTGATGGGAAAAACACCGTAATAAACATTGTTATTTCCTAATCCAACAATACCCGTAGTAATGCTTGGTGCCGCGCTAACCTGGTATAACTGAATGCCTGATGGTGCTGTGGCGCCTGAAACAGGTGTAACATTTGATACAGTAAAAGTAGTCAGGTTGGCGGCTGCAGGCAATGTTAAAGTAACACCTGTCCATGTAGCCGGAGAATAATTGTATGTGCTGACATCGCCAAGTGCGGCACCCGAAGTAACCACATCTGTGGTTGCCATACTTGCTGCCAGAGAACCTGAGTATCCGTTGGCGGTTAATTCCGGCACACCATTTCCTCCGGTAGTTATAGTTCCGTCCAAATTCCAGTAGGCAAGAATATTGGCATTGCCCGAATTTTGTTTGGCGCACATAATATTCCTTATTTCAGTTTGACTGAGCGCTTTATTCCATACAATTATTTCGTCTTCCTGGCCTCTTATATAATACCCGTTTCCTGCTTCGCCCGATGATGGTGTTTCTCCGCCAAAAGAAGCGCGGCCCCCATCTGTGCCCCAGGTTCCCGCACGAGTGTCATTCCCTGTGCCATCCTGAATACCGTTAACGTATAAGGTAACTGTTTTAGCAGTTATGTTTACAACGACGGCCACATGCGCCCACGTGTTGACTCCTATATCGGTTCCACCGTCAACAATAAGTACGGTACCTGTTGAAGAAGTGCCTCTGCTGTAAAAACGCAAACGGGTTCCTCCTGGGTCGCCCAATGAAAAACCATATCCTGTATTTTTACTTTCGTCATCCTGGAAAATACGTTGCCCGATTTGGGCGCCATTTGTTGTTTTTATCCAAGCCGTTATTGAAAAGTCTGTAGTAAGGTTAGGAAAAGTATTTTTTATTCTGACACTTGGATTGGTTGAGGCGGAGCCGCCAAAATTTATAGCATTACCCGCACCCTGTGCATTGGAATAAAAGCCGTTACCGCATAATAAAAAAAGGCAGAATAAAAAACTACAGACAGAGATGTTCTTCATCGTGCGAAACTTGTAGGGTATGTGCAAAATTAAAAAACGCGTGATGAGTAAGTGAGTTAATTCTATAAACGCGAAGTATAACAACACAAAATGAACGTTGATTGCCACAAGAAAAATCGGAATGAAGAGTAAATATTTATCGGTGAATTTTTTTCTTTAAAATTTTCTCCATTAAAACATTTTAGATATCGCCTAATTATATTTTTAACCAGTTCAACGGGAAAAGCAATAAAAAAACCCTGCCGGTATTTCGGCAGGGTTCATTTTCTCAATCTATATTAAATTATTTCTGCACCATAATTTTTGTTTTACTTATACAGCTTCCATTATCGATGGTAACGAAGTAGAATCCGGATTGAAGGTCCGAAACATCAATTAAATTACTGTACGAAGTAAGTGTAGTGTTAATCACTTCCTCGCCGATAGCGTTGGTTATTTTAACCGTAGCATTGATGTAATCATTGCTTGCCTCAACAGTTAAGTTGCTGTAAGCCGGGTTAGGATAAACACTTATGTATGATTTTTTGGCGAAGTTAACTTCAACAATACCTGAGTATTTATGAGCGCCGTTTTTATCAAATTGTTTTAAGCGATAATACGAAGTGTCGCTGTAAGGCTTGCTATCAAGCGATTTGTAAAGTTGAGTAATAATGCTGTTTCCGTTTCCGTTCGCTTTAACGGTTGTTACGTATTCAAACGTATTTCCGTCCTGGCTGCGTTCAACAATAAAGTGGTCGTTATTCGTTTCAGAAGCAGTTGCCCAATCAAGAACTACATCGCTTCCAACCGGTTTTGCAGTAAAGTATAAGAAATCAACCGGAAGTGAATTCCATCCTGTAAGCTTGCTTCCTAAGGTAAAGCGACTGAAAGAATTAAACGCAGATGGCGCGGAAGTAGAACTTACAGAGCCTGCCTGCGGAGTATTGAAATTTCCTAAAGCGCAGTTTCCTCCTATGTCAATCCAGGTTGTCGGAGCACCGCTTGTGTTTTTACAAATTGTAAGATTTGAACCTTGGTAAACACCATCGTTTACGTCAAAGTAAATCGTGATGGTTTGGTTTCCGCTTAAGTTGGCAGCAGAAGAAGCAGCGCCATTAGTAACTGAACGGTCAATATCCCAATAGTGTACACCCGAAACAGTATCAACAGTAGCAGGCAATGTCCATCCTAAAAAAGTTGCAGGAGCATCTGTTAATTCTGCTTTGTATGTGTAAGAAGTAGCCGCGTTATGCGTGAGCGCTAAAACAACAGGCCTCCAATCACCTGTTTTACCAATGGGGAAATTAAGTGTACGCGCACCGTTAAGTGCCATATCGTAATTCATCGGCCCGTTGATATAACTGCCAGCACTACCAATTGTGGTGGTAGCTGCGTTATTCATGTTAAGAATGTTGGCTGATGTTGTATTAATATTTCCGGTAGTCATAGTAAGTGAAGTAGAAATGTTAATGCGGGTATTAAGCGTAACATTGTTCGCCGATTTGCTCATTACAAACTGTGTGAAGATCGGGGTATTGCCTGTGGTGAGATTAATCGTTTGGGCATTTCCTCCGCTCATTGTTGCAATACCACCGGCAGCTACGCCAAAAGTAATTGCTGTTGCAGCCGGAGCAGTTACGGTTATGTTTCCGGTGTAAGTACAATTAGCATTATAATTCGGCCTTAATGCACCTGTACTGCTTTGAGCAAACGTAACATCACTGTTGTAAGCATCGGCAGTACCGTTAGCCATTCCTAAAATAAAAGTAGACTGATTTGTTATGGTTGTTGAACCGTTAAAAGTATTTCCACCTGCAAAATAATCATTTGCGTTGCCACTTACTTTTGTCAATGATGCTGTGCCGTTGAAAACGCTGTTGGTAGCGGTAATTTCCTGCGAAGAACCTGTTACGTTATCATAAAACAAAGAGCCATTAAAGGTAAGTAACATGTTTGTTCCTGTAATACTTACGTTTGACGAATTCCCGGTGGTGGGGCCGGCTTGAGTAAAGTTACGGATGTACAGATTCCCGCCGGTGTAGGTGCTTGTGTTAATAGTTTTATTATTTGCCTGTGTTGAAGTACCGCCACTGCTTCCGAAATAAATACCCGTTCCTCCGTTGCTGTTCAATGTAATATTCCCGTTAAAAATACTGCTGCCGTTATACCCGAAATGCACAACGTTAGTAGCTGCCACGGTTCCGTTGTTGGTTACTGTAACATCACCCGAAAAAGTTGTGGAGCTTGCAGTACCGTTACTGAAACGAATATAATTAGATGTATTTGTATTGGTGTTTGTAATGTTTGTTGTGCCTCCTACAGAAAAAGTAGCGCCGTTTCCATCACATATTCTTATTCCGTTGTTAGTACCTGAGGCAGAATTATTATTTATAATTAAATTACCAGTAATGCTTGCCGTAGAATTAGCCGCGGAGCAAAAATAAATTCCGCTGTTATTTCCGGTTGATCCGTTGTTGTTACAGGTTACATTTCCACCAAAAGTGTTACCCGCAGCATTGTAAGCTGCATATATAATATTAGAACCCGTATTATTAAATGTAACATCTGTACCCCATTGGTCAAGGCTGCCGTTTCCAAACAGTAAATAACCTGAGCCGTTATTATTCATAGTAGATACACCGGTAAATATATTGTTGCCTGCCCCGGCATCATTTGTAGTTCCGTTTTTCGTACAGTTAGTAGTTCCGCTGAATGTACAGCCGTTAAATAATAATGTAGGACTTACAGAGGTAACATTTCCTCCAAAAGCGCAGGTGGGCCCGAAAGTTAAATTCCCTGTACCGGTTAAAGTAAGGCTTTGAGCCGTTGCTCCAACCTGCGTAAACTGTCTCAGTAATAATGTTCCGACAGAAAAACCGCCTCCTCCAATACTGATAGTATTACCGGCTGACAGAATAGCTGTCGCCGTAGCATTTCCATTACAAAACTGAACGCCCTGTCCATTGGTAGAAGTAACCACTATATTATTATTAAAAGTTGTTCCGGTTGCTAACCTGCTAACATAAATCAGTGTATTGGCAGTAGGAGTGTTATTAAAGGTTGCCACACCGCCAAAAATATTATTAGTACTGTTATCGGCTACATAAATATTAGCACTGCCCGTATTATTAAATGTAGACGCAGCATTGAATTGATCTGCATTTCCGTTTCCAAACATTAACCAACCCGATCCTGCATTCGTCATAGTAGCTGCACCGTTAAAAACATTATTTCCTGCACTTGCATCATTAGTAGTTCCGGTTTTTGTGGCATTTACAGTTCCGCTGTAAGTACAGCCATTAAAGAACAGGGTAGGGCTTGAGCATGTTACATTTCCACCAAAAGCAGAAGTAGGCCCGAAGGTAAGATTTGCTGTTCCGGTTAAAGTAAGGCTTTGTGCTGTGCCACCTAATTGTGTAAATCGGTATAAATACAATCCGCCCGCAGTAAATCCGCCGGCGCCAACAGTAATTGTTTTGGTATTGGCAAGTGTTGAACTGGCAGTTGCATTAGTATTAAAGTAAATACCGGTTGCGCCACCACTGTTAGTTACGATAATATTTCCGTTATAGGCAGATGTACCTACAGTTCCCATTTGAAGCTGTGTCGCCCCGTTACTATTTGTCAGATTTAAAGTTATATCACCGTTAAATGTTGCGGTAGAAGAAGCGCCTTGTAAAAATCTGCAATTACTTTGTATAGCTCCAGAACAATTCATTGTTACAGTTCCGCCAAATGTAACATTGGTATTTGCACCTTCGCAAACAAAAAATGACCAGGCATCAGCACCGCCTGTTTTTGCGGAGTTCATAGTTAACGTACCGGCAAAAGATGTTGTTTGCCCTGCGTGATTTTGCGCAAAGTAAAACCTGTAAGCACCTGTATTATTAAAAATTGTAGCGGCATTAAATTGATCTGAATTAACGTTGCCGGTAAGTAAATATCCCGAACCACTATTTGTAATGGTTGTAACTCCGTTAAAAATGTTGCCTCCATTTCCGCCATTATCAGTTGCCCCGTTTTTTTCAAGAGTCGCAACTCCCGAATAGGTACAACCGTTTAAATACAATTGGGGACTCAGGAAATTAACATCTCCTCCAAAAGCCGAACTTGGCCCGACAGTTAATATACCCGTTCCCGTTAATGTAAGGGCTTGTGCAGTTGCACCAACTTGTGTAAATTGTTTCAGCAATAAAGTTCCTGCTGAAAAACCACCCGCTCCTATGGAGATGGTATTACCGGCTGCTAAAGTAGCAGTTGCGGTGGCATTTCCTCCGCAAAACTGAACCCCGATACCATTATTGGAAGTAGCCACAATGTTGCTATTAAAGATTGTTCCTGCTGAGTTCCAGCTAACATAAATTCCTGTATTGGCTGTCGGTGTATTATTAAATGTCGCAACGCCGCCAAAAGTATTATTAGAACTATTCCAGGCAACATAAATATTATTACTGCCTGTATTATTAAA
>Ga0210400_10000586_pt1 | contig 40134 bp, 42 predicted proteins | sample IncBWH26MmetaG_FD_155456 | JGI IMG/M metagenome (GOLD analysis project Ga0210400, IMG submission 155456) | Forest soil microbial communities from Barre Woods Harvard Forest LTER site, Petersham, Massachusetts, United States - Inc-BW-H-26-M | ecosystem: Environmental > Terrestrial > Soil >... | reverse complement strand
GGAGCCGGTGCCCATCGCGTTGGGCCCCCGGTCCGGAGTCCGAACTGTAACCGGCCACATTCCCGCCGCGGGCTCAGCGGGCGCGAGCCCGATATTGCTTCATCTTCACAGAATCCGTCGATCTTATTGGAATACTGCACAATTCCTGCTATGTTGGCATCGTATAACGTCAGTTACGGCATAATATTCAACTATTATGCTGCGGCAGATTATCAAATTGTGTCAGCGAGTATCGTTCTGTAAACAGACCGTAACTGGCCCCTGTTTGCGGAGCGACGATGCATCTATTTGCAGTTACATCGATAACTCGCAAATCCCGTTTATGGTTAACGCACCTGGCCGTGGCCGTGGCATTGCTGCTTCCGTCCCTGGAGCAGGCGAAGGCCGATCCGCGGATCGACCACGACACGACCACGACCCGGGCACAGCAGGTCGCGGCCCTGCAAAAGAGCCCCGATGGCGTTGTCCAGCAGGCGGGCGTCGCCTCCTGGTACGGCCGCCATTGGCGCGGCCGCAAGACCGCCAGCGGCATGATTTTCGATGAACGCCAGCTGACCGCCGCGAGCCTGGTCCTTCCATTGGCGACCCGGGCGCGTGTAACCAACCTGCAAAACGGCCGCTCGGTCGACGTCCTCGTCAACGACCGCGGTCCCTATGCCGGCAACCGCGTGATGGATCTGTCGGAACGCGCGGCGACGATGCTGGGCATGACGAAGTCGGGGGTCGCCCAAGTCGTCATCCGGATCCGCCTCGCCCAGGCGGCACCCGCACGCTCCGGCTAGCCCAACTTTTTCCCGGGGCGCCGCGCTGCGGCGGCGCTTTTGCCGCATCTCCTGGTAAATGGCCCTGAAGCGCCGCACCCGGCGGGACCGAGCGCCATCGGCTGCACCCAACCGCACGATCCTCCTGCCGGCCGCGTCGGCGCCAACTGGACATCACGCGAGCCGCGATGCTATACGCCCAGCTCTGTCCGAATGCTGGGAATTCGGCAACGCAAAACACAAATCCTAGTAGTGGGGTCTGCGCGCTGGCGCTGCCCGTCGTGCACGCTGCCGAGCGGTCACGCGAAGCGCAGATCATCAACTGACACCGGGTCGCATGGTTTTTGTCGCAAGCACCGAGGTCGAGCCCGCAAACCTGGCCGATTGGCCGCCGCCGCCGGGCCGCGCCACACTCGCTTGGCGGGATCTGGCCGACGGGTTCGCCAGGGTTTGGATGTGGTCGGCGCTGGCCTTGCAGGACATCAGGCTGCGGTATCGCGGCTCGATGCTCGGCCCTTTCTGGCTGACGATCAGCACACTCGTGATGGTGGTCGGGATGGGCGTCATCTATGCCCAGCTGTTCCACCAGGAGCCCAGCACCTACCTGCCATTCCTGACTGTCGGGTTGATCGTCTGGCAGCTGCTGAACGGGATGATCCTCGAGGGCTGCGACACGTTTCTGCGCGAGGCGGCCGTCATTCAGCAGGTGCCGATCCCGTTTTCGATCCATGTCTACCGCAACGTCTGCCGCAATTTCATCGTGCTGGCCCATAACCTCGTGATCGTGCCATTGGGACTGGCGATCTTTTCGATCCCGATCACATGGGAGGTTTTGGCGATCATCCCCGGCTTGGTGCTGATCGCGATCAACGGCGTGTGGATTAGCATCCTGCTTGGCATGGTCAGCACCCGGTTTCGAGACGTGCCGCCGATCGTCGCCAGCTTTTTGCAGGTGCTGTTCTTTCTGACGCCGATCATCTGGCCGCCCGAGCTGCTCGGGCAATGGCACCCGATCGCCACCTTCAACCCGTTCTTCGCCGCGATCGATGTGGTGCGGGCGCCGCTGCTCGGGGTACCGACCGCCCCCAGCTCGTGGATCATGCTCGTCGGCGTGACCGTGCTGGGCTGCGGCATCGCTTTTGCCGCGTTCGCCCGCTTCCGCAGCCGCATCGCCTATTGGATCTGAGCGGTGACGGCGTCGCTTCGCCTGCGCGACATCGGGGTTGAGTTTCCGATCTATACCGGCGGCAGCCGCTCCCTGAAAAAGGTGTTGTTCAACCGCACGACGCAGGGGAACCTCGGCCGCGACGCGCACGACCGGATCACCGTCCTCGCTCTGAGCGACATCACGCTCGACATCGAGCATGGCGACCGGCTGGCGATCATCGGCGCCAATGGCGCCGGCAAAAGCACGCTGCTGAAAGTCCTCGCCGGAATCTATGAGCCGACCCGCGGCCAGCTTCATGCCAGCGGCCAGATTTCGGCATTGCTGACCGCCTCGGTCGGGCTCAATCCCGAGGCCACCGGGCGGGAGAACATCATCACCCGCGGCATGTTCATGGACGTCCATCCGCGCGACATGCAGCCCCGCATCGACGAGATCGCCGAGTTCACCGAGCTCGGCTATTACATCGACATGCCGGTACGCACCTACTCGGCCGGCATGATGGTCCGATTGTGCTTCGCGGTCGCGACCTCGGTCCGGCCGCAGATCCTGCTGATGGACGAATGGATCGCCGCCGGCGACGCCGCCTTCCTGCAAAAGGCGCGGCAGCGCATGGAGGAGTTTCTCGCCGGCACGAGCATCCTCGTGCTCGCGTCGCATTCACTGCCGCTGCTCAAGGAATGGTGCAACCGGGCAATCCTGCTCGACCACGGCCGGATCGTCGCGATGGGCGGCGTCGAGGAGGTCGCGGCGGCATACCAGAGCAGCATCGCCTAGAGGCAGCACCCCCGCGCGTGAGGAAAGGCGCCTCTCCACCCCTGAGGAGCGGAGAGGCAAGCTTCCGAACTAAGCTTTGATCCCGAGCAGCTTCGCGGCGGTGGCGCCGAGGATCTTGATCCGGTCGGCGTCGCTGAGGCCGGGGATCGCCATGATGTGATCGACCGGCGCAGTGTTCCACGGGAACGGGTAATCGGTGCCGAGGACGACATGGTCGATCCCGGCCTCGGCGATCAGGTGGCGCATCCCCTCGCCGGTGAACATGATCGAGTCGAAATAGAGTTGTCCGCCCCGGATGTACTCGGTCGGCTTCTTCTTCGGGAACCGGCCGACCCGGTCCGGAAACGTCGTCATGACGGCGTCCGAGCGGTTGGCGTAGGAGGGCAGAAAGCCGCCGCCATGCGCGGCGCAGATATTCAGACCCGGGAAGCGGTCGAGCGTCCCCTCGAAGATCAGATGCGACAGCGCGATCGTGGTCTCCAGCGGGTTGCCGATCGTGTTGGTCAGGAGGCCGTTGCCGGCGAGCCGGCCGCTCGGTTCCAATTCGCGGGTGCCGAGCGGGTGCATGAAGACCAGCACCCCGAGCTCCTCGCATTTTGCCCAGAACGGGTGGAATTTCGGATTGGCCACATCCTGGCCGGCGACGCTGCCGGCGACGCCGACGCCGCGGAAGCCAAGCTTTTTGACCGCGTGCTCGACCTGCTCGGCGGCGAGATCGGGAAATTGCAGCGCAGCGGTGGCGAAGGCGACGAAGCGGTCCGGATTGCGGGCGCAGAATTCGGTCAAGGTGTCGTTCTGGATGCGGATCAGCTCGGCAGCGGCATCGCGCTCGGCCCGGTACCAAAACGGGTTGATGCTGAGCGCCTCGACATCGACCCCCGATTTGTCCATGTGGGCGATGCGATCGCCGACATTCGACCACAAGAGGCCCGGCGCCTCGAGCGGGTGATTGATCACCTTCGCCGCGTCCGGGACGATGCAATGCGCGTGGACGTCGATGGTCTTGACGCGCTTGCCGTTGACGACGACCTCGCGGCGCCCGTGCGCGTGCGCCTGCCCGCCCGATGCCGAGCCGCCGCCCGGACCGGCGGCCGCGCCGGCAGTGATGTCGCATCCGACAAAGGCAATGTTGGCAGGCAAATCTCCGCTGATCGGCATTTCCATCCTCTTGATCGATGATTCCGATTGCAGCCTACTACGGCTCGCAAGCGGAATCCCGCCTGTTTCCAGAGGCTGTCACAAGACTGTCATCAAGCGCCGGATAAACGGGCATCGGGACATGCGGTAGACGAGCGGGGTTCGGCGATGCATTTGCGGCGTGGCGGGTTGGCGGTCACCCTTGCCATCGCGGGCCTGTTCGGTTCTCACCCGGCCGGCGCACAGGCTCCCGTACCTGGCGCGGCGCTGTCCGGCGTCGGCCACATCGTCGTGATCTTCGAGGAGAACCGCAGCTTCGACAACATGTTCGGGCTATTCCCCGGGGCCAACGGAGTCAGCGCGGCGAGCGAGGCCGCCGTACAGGTGGATCGCGACGGCAAGCCCTACGAGCAGCTGCCGCCGATCATCAACAGCAATCTCAATCCTCCGGCGGTCGATACGCGGTTCCCAGTGCAGCTGCCGAACGGTCCGTTCCAGATCGACCGCTATGTGCCGCGCAACATCGCGACCGGCGATCTGGTGCACCGCTTTTATCAAGAGCAGGCCCAGATCAATGGCGGCAAGATGAATAAATTCGCCGCCCTGTCGGATGCCGGCGGTCTGGTGATGGGCTATTACGATTTCTCCGATACGGCGCAATGGCGTTTGGCCAAGGAGTTCACACTGGCCGACAACATGTTTCACTCCGCCTTCGGCGGCTCGATGCTGAACCACAGCTTTTTCGTCTGCATGTGCGCATTCCGCTGGCCGGATGCGCCATCAAAAGTGGTCGCGAGCATCGACGGCAACGGCGCGATGGTGAAAGACGGCCAGGTCTCGCCCGATGGCTACGTGATCAACACCAGCCGCTCGGTGTTTCTGCACGGTCCCTCCGACACCGATCCGACGCTTCTGGTCCCGGCGCAGACGATGTCGCATATCGGCGATCGGCTCGACGCCAAGGGCATCACCTGGAAATGGTACTCCGGCGGTTACGCCGATGCGGCTGCCGGCCGGATTCCGCAGCGCTTCGAGTTCCACCACCAGCCATTGGCATTTTTCGCCGATCTCGCCCCGGGAACGGCGGGCCAGCGCGACCATCTGAAGGATCTGACGGACCTCGAGGCCGACATCGCAAACGATACGCTGCCGCAGATCGTCTTCTACAAGCCGATCGCCAAGATGAACCTGCATCCCGGCTATACCGATCTTGAGAGCGGCGACGCGCATATCGGCGACATCGTCGCCCGGCTGCAGAAGACCGCCGCCTATAGGGACATGCTGATCATCGTCACCTATGACGAGAACGGCGGCTTTTGGGATCACGTGGCGCCGCCCAGGCGCGACCGCTGGGGGCCGGGCACGCGGGTGCCGCTGATCGCGATCGGCCCGATGGTTAAGCGCGGCCATGTCGAGCACACGCAATACGAATTCGGCTCGATCCTGAAGACGATCGAAGACCGCTTCGGCATCGTGCCGCTCAACGATATCGACGGCAAGGCCAACAACCTCGCCGCGCTGTTGCAAATAGCCCGCCGCCTTTTCGACCACCCTGCGCCGGCCGTCCCAAATCGCCGTCCCGGCGGAAGCCGGGACCCATCCTTCAGCCGCTCGTGCCTCCGACGAGTGGGTCCCGGCTTTCGCCGGGACGCCGCTCTTGGGAACGTGAGTTAGGTTTACGCCAAACCTCGTCTTCGCGTTGACAGCGACCAGGTACTGGTCGGAAGCTCCCGCCGGCGCAACCGGCGTGCCTGCGCCCCGACCCGCTGGCGCATTGAGCCGAAGCGGCGGCGCGATCCGCGATCGCGGCGGCCGCGATCAGCGGTAGTAGTTGTACGGATACGCGTACTGGTAGGGCCCGCGCGCCGTGCGGGGGATGTAGTATTGCGCCGCGGGCGGACCGTAATTGCAGGTGTAACTCGGTCCGTAGGCGAAGGCCGGCGGATAGGGCGAATACTGCTGCTTCCAGGCGCAATCCTGCCAGCGCTCCACCTTGGCCCAGTAGGAACGATCCTCATACGGCCCTTCGGCCAGCGCCGCGCCGGCGCTCGCCCCTAGCAATGCCGCCGAAATCAAAACCCGCACACCGATGCGCATCGATTTGTCCGTCTGCCTGCGCGATGCAAACGGCCCCGGCCGCCCAGCCATTCCTGGACAGATCCGCGCAGCCGATCTGCCGCCGGTTTTTGCCGGGGACCGGATGCGAGGGATGCTGCCCGGTGAAATGGCGGACAATAGGGACGGATCACGAAGAAGCGCACACCGCCATGCAACCCCCACGGACGAGTCCTTCTCGGCGCAGGCTGGCGATGGCGCTGATGCTGCTTCTTGGCGCAATGTCGTCGACCCATGCCCAGATCGGCGGCGCGCATGGCCACCGGCAAAGGGACCAGCAACAGACACCGCAAAAGTCCCAGGTACCGACGCCGCCACCGGCCGTGCCCGAGGTATGGCCGCGGTTGGAAGATGGTGCGCTGATCTGCAAGTCGCGCGATGATCTCGTCAGATATCAGACGCAAAACGCCAATAATGGGAGTGCTGCAACAGCGGGACCGGCGTCCGATTGCCATACCCTCCGGAAGCGGACGGGCATTCAAATCCTGGAACACGACGGTCCGTCGCGCACCCAGATTGTCACGACGGACGAGTCCAAGGAGACCGGGTGGACCAATAGCTACTTGCCTTCGACCCCGCCGCCTTCTGTCGCCAAAAACCCCGACAAAGGAAAATAATGCGACGGGCTTTCAGCGGGCTCATGCGATCCGCCCTCTACGTTCCTCCCTGGCCCGCCTCGCAGGCCAAAGCCGGGAATGAGCCGATCGGCGCAACCAGCCCGGCCAGATCCGGAGTCAGCGGTAGTAGTACGGATTATAGGGGTCGTAGGAGTACCGGTACGGCCATGCTCGCATCGGTGGCGGCGCATAGTATCGCGCCGCGGGCGGGCCGTAGTAGCGGCTGTAGCCCGGCCCGTAGCCAAAGGCCGGCGCATAGGGCATGAACGGCCGCCCCCAAGCGCTTTCCTGCCCGCGCTCCACCTTCGCCCAATACGAAGGATCGTCGTAGGGACCCTGGGCCAGTGCCGCGGTCGTGCTCGCTCCCAGCAATGCCGCCGCGACCAAAATCCGCATGCCTGTCCGCATCAGATTTCCCTCTTATCTCGTGTCATCTAAACGTCCGTCGTCGCTCGGCAATTCCCGGCGGGCGGGACATTGATAGGCTGCCAGTATCGCGTCCGGCTTCGCGAAGCCTGAGCGACGGAGTAAGCTCGGGTCCCGCACCAGGCAGGAGGCTGCGAGATGGCGACGGTCATCGACGGACGCGAATCCGGCTTCAAGACCAATCCCGATTACAAGATCACCTTCGAGCTATCGCCGCGGCGGGTGCGCGTGCAGTTCAACGGCGAGACGATCGCCGACAGCACCGGGGCGCGCCTGTTGTTCGAGACGCGGCATCTGCCGGTCTACTACTTCCCGCGCTCGGATGTGCGGATGGATCTGATGCGGCCGACCGAGCACCACACCTTCTGCCCCTACAAGGGTACGGCGTCGTACTGGACGATCCGGGTCGGCGACAAGAGTACGGCAAACGCCGTGTGGAGCTATCCCGAGCCCTACGACGAGGTCGCTGCGATCAAGGATTACGTCGCCTTCTACTGGGACCGGGTCGATCATTGGTACGAAGAGGACGAGGAGATCTTTGTCCATCCCCGCGACCCGTATAAGCGGGTCGACGTCATCGCCTCGTCGCGGCACGTGCAGGTGATCCTCGGCGGCGAGACGATCGCCGACACAAGGCGCGGCCATTTCCTGTTCGAGACGCGCCTGCCGACCCGCTACTACATCCCGCCGGAGGATGTACGGATGGATCTGCTCGTCGCGAGCGACAAGGTCACCGCCTGCCCGTACAAGGGCAAGGCGCGCTACTACACGGCGAAGATCGGCGACCGGCTGTTTCCCGACATCGTGTGGAGCTATCCCGAACCGATCCCGGAATGCCCGAAGATCAAGGGCTATCTGTGTTTTTTCAACGAGCAGGTCGACGCGATCCTGATCGATGGCGTTGAGGTGCCGCGGCCGGTGACGCCGTGGTCGAAGGATTGGAAGGAAAAGGCCGCGACCCTCCCCGACTCGCGCGGCCCGGTGGCACGGCCGTAGCGAGTTTCCTCTGATTTACACAACACCGGCGTCCCGGCGCGAAAGCCGGGACCCTTTCATCCGTGCCCGAGACGGCTGAACCGCGGGTCCCCGGCCTTCGCCGCAAGTCGAGGGAAACTTGCGCTCGGTCATTACTGGGGCGCGTCGTCGGCAGCGGCCAGCCGGTCGTGTTGCTCCGCCTCTTCCAAAAGCCGCGCCTTGAGGTGGGGCGTTGTTGCGTTCTCGGCCAGGGCCCTCAGATGCGCGGCTTGGCGCGCATGGTAGTCGGGGACATCCCTCGGAAGCGCCCTAAGGCTCTCGTCGCTCATTTCGGGCCTCCTCTGTTTTTACCATAAAAAGCCCAGCCGAGCGCCGATCCCGGCGGGGCAACGTTCGTCGACGGAGGTGCCCAGCCTACTCCTTCTCGACGACCTCGCGCACCGCATCCATTGCCTTGCCGACGCCGCTGCGGATATGGCCCTCAGTCTTCTCCGCCTTGCCCTCAGATTCCAAGCGGCGATTTCCTGTCAATTGACCTGATTTTTCCTTGATCGTTCCGGTTGTTTTCTCAATGGTTCCTTCAATTCTTTGCCGATTCATATGATATCCTTTCCATTTGATTTACATCAAGCGAACGGATGGCCAGAGCGGCGCGTTCCGGCCGACAGGGTGCGGGGCAGCCGTACGCCACACGCCGGCGCGATCAGGGTGGTCCTCCGACCCGGCCCGGGTCCGGCCTCCGCTACCACCCGGTCATGAGTTGCGCGCGCCGGTGCATTCTTTTTGGGTTCGCATCGGCCAAAGCTGAGAGCCGATCCTTGCGGCCAGATATCGTATTGCAGGTGAGCAGCGCTACGCCGGAGGCTAGTGGCGGCGAGAGGAGCGTGTTCAGGGCCGAGGGCGCCGAAACGGATAGGCAAGCGAAAGCATAATGATTTTGGCGGCAGCCACTCCTTCGATCAGCAAAAGCGCGCGATCGGCCCCCAAGATTCGCAGCACGCTCTCGACTTTGCTCGGCCAGTCGAGCGGCAAGAGACTTGTAACCGCCTTCACCAAGCGGAGGTTCGCATCCGCAGCCACGGTGAGCAGCGAGGCATCCCAAAACCACACTGCGATCATCAGCACGAAGGCACCGATAAGCGCGATTGCCTTGAAGACGCCGCGCCCGACGAGGGTCGCAATGAGCATCGTCTTCCCGTCCACATTCAGTGAACGGCAGAACTCCCGCCTTCATTTCCTGTGGCCAACATGGGATTCCGCTCGGCATGACATTGTAATCGGCGGCGAGCGGTGCTACCGATTGGAATAACACGAGAGTCCAGTCCCGCCCATATCCCGAGGCACGCGTGTTTTTCCGCTTCCCCGAGGACGCCCGCTGGAACGAGGACCGCCAAGCGGTCGAGTTCGGAATCGGTGTCGGAGAGTATCAGGGTGTCGTCCGCGTCCCGCGCCAGGTCTTCCGCCGCTTTATCGACGGCGGGGTGACGCCGGAGCGCTGCCTGGAAGCATATCATCTGCAACGAACGCGGTTCGAGTTGGTGGGAGAGCGCAAGCTACGCAGCCGGCAGCTTGCCGATGACGGCAATGTCGAGATCAACGGCCGCGATTTACCGCCAAACACGAAATCCAGCAGCGAGCGCGGATCGCCGCACGCTCGAATAGATGATCATCGAGCCCGACCGCCGCTTTCCGATGCGGCTCAGGCTCGCAGCCGATTAAGGGGCCGGCCAGAAGACGCCTAAAACCGGGGCGACCAAATCCACACGTTCGGCGTCGCTAACGCGGCGTACATCAGCCAGGAGGATCTGCGATATGTACAGGACAATGCGGCTTGCCGCGGCCTTAGTAGCGGCGCTCAGCGGCTCCTTGGGACTGGGCGCACAGGCGCAGGCGCAATCGGGCGTCGCTGTCGGCACGCTGACCTGCAATGTCGCGAGCGGGTTCGGCTTTGTGTTCGGCTCGTCGCGCGCGATCAACTGCACCTTCGCCGGACCGGGCGGGCGTTACGAGCATTACGTCGGGGACATCTCGAAATTCGGCGTTGATATCGGCTTCACCCAGGGCGGGATCTTGGTGTGGACCGTGATTGCTCCCACCGCCTCTCTGGCGCCGGGCGTGGTTGCCGGGAATTATGTGGGTGCTACTGCCAGCGCCACGGTTGCGGTCGGCGTTGGCGCCAACGCGCTCATCGGTGGTTCCAATAACTCGATTGCGCTCCAGCCGCTCAGCGTCGAGGCCAATCGGGGGTTGAACGTTGCTGCCGGGGTCGCAGCGCTGACGCTCACGCCGGCCCGTTGACCCGGCGCCCGGGCCGCAAGACCCCAACGACCCGGAAGGCCGCGCCAGGGAGTTCAACCGCTCGGCGACATCGGAACCCGGGAAGCGCGACCATGTTCCTGGCAATAGAGGTCCGTTGCCATGGTCGCATCCCCCGAAGAGCGCGCCGCCCGATACCGCAACTATGCCGCCTTTCTGCGGCAGCTTGCCGGCCGAACGCGCGTCGACACGGCCGGCGCGCAGTTACGCCACCTCGCTGGCGAGTTTGATCAGCTTGCGGTGAGCGTTCAACACGCCACACTCGCCGCCTGATGCGCTGATCCCGCCGATTTCGCTGCTCCAAGCGCTATGGCTGCGACGCCACATGCCTGTGTGACGGGCGCGGGAGGGCGATGGTGTCCGATTGGGCATCTCCGTTCGGAAAATCCCTTGCGCGCCAGCGCGTTCCAGTGTGACATTCGTGCCGCGGTACTCTGTGGGTCTTTCCAATCCCCGGTTCCCCCTTGGAAAGGATCACAGAGGAGCATTGAGCATGATCGCCGCATCCGACTACCGGCTGCCCGGCCTGACCGGGACCGCCGAGACTAGGCCTGTTGCCGACGCGGCACTGTTTGCGTTCCTCGACGAATTGCGCGAGTGCGAGAAACGCCGTGATGAACTGCTAAACCGCCTCTCGGTCGAGGAAGGCGGCGAGCAGATCGAAGCCGTGGCAAAAGCGGCCTGCGATGCCGCTCGGGCGATCTATGCCCGGATCGCCGCGATCAAGCCGACAACGGTGGCGGGGGTGCTTCGACAGCTCGAACTGGCGGCGGGTGGCTGGGTTGCGCCATCGACGGTGCCGGTCGCCATGGCGGGCCTCCGGGAGATCGCTCGCCGTCCGCCGCCCCTGAAGATGGGAAGGCTTCCGCCGGTGCCGTCCGCGACCGGCCTCCCAAGCAACACCGACGCAAGACACACCGCGCCGAGGCATCATATCGCCGATGCCGCGCCGCCCCCGGCGTAGCGACGGCCGCTGGAGCTAATCGCAGGCCAGGCCGAAGGCTTCGAGGCCGTCGCCGAGATATTCCGGCAACGTCGCGTCGCCGATCATGTAATCGGGATCGCGCGCGGCGATGCGGCCCTCCGCCTCGTCCACCGCCGCATCCCAATCGGCGAATTCGTAATCGCCGCGGCCGAGCATGATCAGCGCCAGCAGATCGACCTGCTCGTCGACATTGAGGCCGGCGATGAAGTCGACCATTTCGCGGCGGCGGTCGTCGCCGTCCCAATCATCCTCGCCGGGATAATCCTCGATGCTGACCAGCGGACTGTCGTCGCCGGTCGTAGTGCGGTCGCCGGTGGTCGGCGGCACCTTGCCGGCGACCTCGCGCGCCGCTTCGATCAAGGCACAGACTTTTTCGACAGCGATGCGCAGCTCGGGCATGGTCCCTCCGTTCTGATGACGGGAACGGTAAAGCCGGGGCGATGATCCCTGCGCGATCTCGGATCAGCCTTTAGCGATCTCACGGGCGATGATCAGGCGCTGGATGTCGCTGGTGCCCTCGTAGATCTGGCAGACCCGGACGTCGCGGTAGATCCGCTCGACCGGAAAATCGGCGAGGTAGCCGTAGCCGCCATGGATCTGGATCGCGTCGGAGGCGACCCGCTCGGCCATTTCCGAAGCGAACAATTTGGCCATTGCCGCCTCCTTCAGGCAGGGCTCGCCGGCATCGCGCCGCGCCGCCGCGTCGAGCACCAGCCCGCGCGCCGCGGCAATCTGCGTCGCCATGTCGGCGAGGCGAAACGCCACCGCCTGATGCGCGATGATCTTCTCGCCGAAGGTCTCGCGCTGCTGCGCGTAGGCGCGTGCCGCCTCGTAGGCGGCACGCGCCATGCCGACCGCCTGCGCCGCGATACCGATGCGCCCGCCTTCGAGGTTCGACAGCGCGATACGGTATCCCTCGCCCTCGCCGCCGAGCATCAGATCAGGGGTCAATTCCATCTCCTCGAAGACCAGTTGCGCCGTGTCGGAGGCGCGCTGGCCGAGCTTCTTTTCGAGGCTCGCGACGCGGTACCCCGGGGTCGAGGTCGGCACGATGAAGGCGCTGATGCCCTTGCGCCCGGCCTGGGGGTCGGTGACCGCGAAGACGATCGCGACATCGGCGTTCTGCCCCGAGGTGATGAACTGCTTGGTGCCGTTGACGATCCAGCGGTTGCCGCGACGGCGCGCCCGCGTTTTCAGCGCGGCGGCGTCGGAGCCGGCCTGCGGCTCGGTCAGGCAGAAGGCGGCGAGCTTTTCGCCTTTCGCGAGCGGCACCAGGAAGCGCTGTTTCTGCTCCTCCGAGCCGTAATTGAGGATCGGCACACAACCGACCGAGTTCTGCACCGACAGGATCGTCGATGTGGCGCCGTCGCCGGCGGCGATCTCCTCCAGCGCGAGGGCATAGCCGACATGGTCGGCGCCGGCGCCGCCGTACTCCGGCGGCACCAGCATGCCCATGAAGCCGAGCTTGCCGAGCTCGGCGAGCGCCTCCTTCGGGAAGCGCGCCTCGCGGTCCCATTCCGCCGCATGCGGCACGAGCATATTCTGTGCGACGTCGCGCGCGGTGTCGCGCAGCAGTCGCTGTTCCTCGGTCAGCCTCATGGGGCACCCAAGCGGCGGGCGGTGACCTCGATCTCGATTTTCATGCGCGGGTCGACGAGGCCGCAGACCAGCGCCGTCGCGGCTGGCCGGATCGTGCCGAAAGCCTCGCCGAGCACCGGCACGATGCGCGGCCAATCCTCGAGGTTCGGCAGAAAGTACCTGACGCGCACCACATCGGCGAGCGTCGCGCCGGCCTCCGCCAAGGCCGCCGCGATGTTGCGCAGGGCCTGGCGGGCCTGCTCGGCCGGATCCTCGGCGATCGTCATCGCGGCGTAATCGAAGCCGGTCGTGCCGGCGACGAACACCCACTCGCCATCGACGACCGCGCGGCTGTAGCCGCCGGCGGCCTCGAACGGCGAGCCCGATGAGATCAGCCGGCGCATGTCACCCTCCCGAGTCATTCGATCACCTCGTTGGCGCGCAATAGGAACGATTGCGGCACGGTGAGACCGAGCGTCTTCGCGGTCTTCAGATTGACGACGAGTTCAATCTTGCTCGGCTGCTGCACCGGCAGGTCGGCGGGCTCGGCGCCCTTGAGTATCTTGCCGGCGTAAATCCCCTTGAGGCGATAGATGTCCAGCAGGCTTGCGCCATAGCTGAGCAGGCCGCCAGCGTCGGCGAAGTCGCGCGGCGTGGCAATTGCCGGAATACGATGCTGCAAAGCCAGCGCGGCAATCTGGGGCCGGAAACCGGTGGTAGACGGGACCACGAGCCCCTCGGCGCGCAGCTCGCCAAGAGTCGTGAAGGCATGATCAAGATCGCGTTCCGAGCGCGCGTTCACGATATGGAGGTCCACCCGCCGCGCCCGCGCCGCCGATTGCAAAGCGTCGAGGATACGTTGGATTTCAGGGTTATCCGGGTTTACCAGTACGGCGATCGAATGACCGTGCGGCAGCACCTCCAGCAGCAGCTCCAGCGCTTTCGGCAGCAGATCGATCGATAAGACGGCAACACCGGTGAGATTGCCGCCCGGCCGGGCGAGGCTCGCCACCAATCCGATCGCCACCGGGTCGCTGGCGGAATGGAACACGACCGGGATCGTCGCGGTCGCGTTTTTCGCGGCAAAACACGCGGCGTCGCCGCCTTGGGTAACAATGACGTCGACTTTGCGGCTGACGAGCTCCGCTGCCAGCGCCGGCAGCCGCGCGACATCGCCTTCGCCCTTACGGTACTCGATCGCCACGTTCTGGCCCTCGACATAGCCGGCTTCGCGCAGCCCCCGGCGGAAAGCCGCCTGCTCCAGCTCGATCTCGGCGCTGGCGGCGGGATTGAAGCCGCCGACGAAACCGATGACCGGCATCGCTTTCTGCTGCGCGTGCACAGCGACGAACGGATAAACCGCCGCACTGACACCCAGCGCGATGAACTCGCGCCGGCGCATGTCATGCGGTCTCGGTGAAGATCTCGCGGCCGATCAGCATGCGGCGGATCTCCGAGGTGCCGGCGCCGATCTCGTAGAGCTTGGCGTCGCGCAACAGGCGGCCGGTCGGGAATTCGTTGATGTAGCCGTTGCCGCCGAGGATCTGCACCGCGTCGAGCGCGATCTGGGTCGCCTTCTCCGCGGCATAGAGGATCGCGCCGGCGGCGTCCTTGCGCGTGGTCTGGCCGCGGTCGCAGGCCCGCGCCACGGCGTAGACCAGGGCGCGGCAGGCGTTGAACGTCGTGTACATGTCGGCCACCTTCCCTTGGATCAGCTGGAACTCGCCGATCGGCTGGCCGAACTGCTTCCTGTCGTGGATGTAGGGGATCACGACGTCGAGACAGGATTGCATGATGCCGAGCGGCCCGGCCGCGAGGATCGCGCGCTCGTAATCGAGGCCGCTCATCAGGACGCGGACGCCGTCATCGACCGTGCCGAGCACGTTTTCGGCCGGCACCTCGCAATCCTCGAACACCAATTCCGAGGTCGGCGAGCCGCGCATACCGAGCTTGTCGAGCTTCTGCGCCGGGCGGAACCCCTTCAGGCTCTTCTCGATCAGGAAGGCGGTGATGCCGCGTGCGCCGGCGTCGGGGCGGGTCTTGGCATACACCACCAGGGTGTCGGCGACCTCGCCGTTGGTGATCCACAGCTTCGTGCCGTTCAGGATGTAATGGTCGCCCTTTTTGTCGGCGCGCAGGCGCATCGAGACGACATCCGAGCCGGCGCCGGGCTCCGACATCGCCAGCGCCCCGACATGCGCGCCGGAGATCAGCTGGGGCAGGTATTTCCGCTTCTGCGCGTCGGTGCCGTTGCGGCGGATCTGGTTGACGCAGAGGTTCGAATGGGCACCGTAGGACAGCCCGACCGAGGCCGAGGCGCGGCTCACCTCCTCCATCGCGACGCAATGGGCGAGATAGCCCATGCCGGCGCCGCCATATTCCTCCTCGACCGTGATGCCGTGGAGTCCGAGCGCGCCCATCTCCGGCCACAGCTCGATCGGGAAGCGGTCGTTCTTGTCGATCTCGGCGGCGATCGGTGCGATCTTCTCGTCGGCGAAATCGCGCACGCTGTTCCGCAGCATGTCGATCTCGGGGCCGAGATCATGATCGAGCGCGGCAAGCCTGGTGTTTTGCATCCCGCCATTATGACAGCCGCGGCCGATTTGACGAGGGCCGCGCCGCCGCTGCGGGCTGCGTCAGCGCCACCTGATGCGGCTGATGATGTCGGAGCGCTCGTCGGTCCATAACGCGGCAGGGGTCGGCGGCGCTTGCCATCCCGCGTCGTCCGTCAGGAAATCGAGGTTGCCGCCGGGCGGGCCGACCGCCATGACCTCGGCGCCGAGCCGTTCGGTCGTGCTGGGTTCGGGCGGCAGGTAGAGCATGTGCCGGGCCGGCGCGGCAGCATCCTTGGCGAGGGCCGCGACGACCGGCGCCAGATCGAGATAGCGGTTGCTGATCTGGAACAGAATGATGCCGTCGGGCGCGAGCTTGCGCTGGTAGAGAGCGAGCGCTTCGCGCGTCATCAGGTGCAGCGGGATGCTGTCGGAGCTGAATGCGTCGATCAAGATCAGATCGTAGCCGTGGTCGGGTACGTCGCCGAGCGTCAGGCGGGCATCGCCGAGCACGATTCGCGGATGGTTGCCGCAGGCGCCGAGGAAATGGAAGAAACGCCCGTCGCGCGCCAGCTTCTCGACGGCCGGGTCGATCTCGTGGAAGGTCCAGGACTGTCCCGGCCGGGCGTAGCAGGCCAGCCCGCCGGTGCCGAGCCCGAGGACGCCGACTCGCGACACGCCGCGCGGGGCAAGCGCCGCGAACAAGCGGCCGAACGGCCCTTCGCGACTGTAATAGCCGGCAGGGATCGTCTCACCGCCCGGCCGGGTGATCTCGACGCCATGCACGGTCGTGCCGTGCTGCAATGCCCGGACCGCGCCATCTTCCATCAGCCGGACGCGGTTGACGCCGAAGAAGCTGCGCGTCGTCGCCAGCGTTTCGCCCGAGGACAGCAGCTGTACGAACAGCAAACAAGCGCCGACCCCGAGCGCAAAGCGCCAGCGGCGCTCGCTGAACTTGACGAGCACCACGGCCGCGACCGCTGTCGCCACGAAGACCAGCCAAGTCGGCAAGTCGCCCAACAGAAGTAGCACCAGCAGGCCGATCAACAAAAGCGCCGGTAACAACAGGTCGCCACGCCAAGCGGCCTTGCCGTCCATCCTGGCGGCCGGGCGGATGGCGCAGGCCGCGACCAGCATCAGCGGGTATTCCCAGATGTCCGGGAACAACAGCGGCGCCAGCAGGGCGTCGAACAAACCGCCGAGCACGCCGCCCAATGAGATCCACAGATAGAATTCGGTCAGATCGCGCGCGTTGGGACGCGACCGGGCGAGCTCGCCGTGGCAGACCATCGCGATGACGAAAAAGCACGCGAGATGCAGCAACAGCAGCCAGACGCTGTGCAACCCGACCGACAGAATGACGACCGGGATGATCAGCAGCGGCAGCAGCCGCAGCATCAGCCCATGCGGCAACAACGGCCGACGGGAAAACGCGAAGATGAAGGTCGCGAGATAGAGGGCGAGCGGCACCACCCAGAACAACGGCGCCGAGGCGAGGTCGGTGGTGATGTAGGCGGTGACCGCCAGCAACAGGCTCGACGGCACGAAGGCGTAGGCGACCCAGCGCAGCCGCTCGGCGACAGCCGGGCGCGGCGCCGCCTCGGCCACCATCGGAGCGGCGACCATATGGCTGCGGTACCCGACCCAGCAGAGCGCTATCCCGAAGGCGAGCAGCCCCAGCCCGAACGACCAGTCGCGGCTCTGCTGCCACAATGGCAGCGCGGGCTCGACGATCAGCGGATAGGCGAGCAACGCCAAGAGGCTGCCGGCATTGCTGGCGGCGTAGAGGAAATACGGGTCGCCGGCGGCGGGGTGATCGGTGCGCGAAAACCAGCGCTGCAGCAACGGCGCGGTCGCCGATATCGCGAAAAAGGGCGGGCCGACGGTGGTCGCCAGCCGGGCGATCAGCCAGGGTACCGGGCTGCCTTCGGCGGGCGGCAATTGCGTCGTCAGATCGAACGGCAGGAACAGCGCGGCGAGTCCGAGAATTGCCGCGTGGATCGCAGCCTGCGCGAAACCTCCGAAACGGGTCGCCAGCCAATGTGCATAGGCATATCCGAGCAGCAGCATGGCCTGGAAAAAGCACATGCAGGTGTTCCACACGTTCGGCGAGCCGCCGAGATGCGGCAGCATCATCTTGCTGACCATCGGCTGCACCAGGAACAACAGGCAGGCGCCGACGAACAGCGTGACCGCGAATCCGGGCAGCAGCAGCGATCGGGGAAAAGCGACCGGTCGGATGCTCGACGCGGTCTTGACGTCCAGGCTCATGGGATCTCGCGCGTTATTGCGAGACCCAAACTCGCCGGTTTTGGTTAAGACGGCGTGAACGCCGACGCCGTCGAGGCGCTACGCTCAACCCAGACGCAAAAATGACACAGGCTGGGCAATTGATTGCCGCGCTGCATCAGCAATAGAAGTCGGATTGGAAAGGGCCGGGAGGGGACCGCCAGTTCCGATAACGAGTCATACCCCGTGAGGATCGCTCCGATGAAGAAGATCGTCATGGCGCTCGCCGTCATCATGCTTGCCGGGCTGTTCTGGCCGAACCAGGCCGAGGCGCGCTGCTGGTGGAACGGCTACCGCTGGCATTGCACTCATTACCGGCACTATTGGTCCGGGCACTACTACCCGTACCGTTATTACCGCCCGTACTATTACGGCTATGGCTATTACCCCTATTACTACCGGCCGGTGTGCACCCCTTGGCCGCTCTGCTGGGGGTGAGACCCGGGCGGGACACAGCCGGTATTTCGAGAGGCGGGGCGGCCGTAATGGCCGCCTCGTCGGCTTGGGCTGCCGCTCGTGCGATACGGGGCGGCGTCCACCAAACCCGCGACGGCCTAGAAGCCGCCGACTCTATGATCCCGCTTCGGTGGCTTTCGACCGATGCCAAACAGCAATCGAGCCGCGGCGAAGAGCAGCGCAAAGGTGATTGCGAATTGGAGAGTGGCTAACCAGTCCATGCCTCAGCATTGCGAACTCTAGACGGCTTAGTCAATTTTTAACGTAAACATTTCACCACAAATCAGGGTGAGTTTTTGATTGATACATGCCTCGATGGGGTCCCGATACATGGCGTCCATTGAGAGCTCTCGCTTAGCGCCCGGATCGGCCAAGTGTTTTCCAATGGGTGGAGCGAAGCCGGATTGGACCATACCTTGGTGCTTCTTAAGCCGCGCCCTCCGCCCGCACTATCGCCCGTCAGGTCGCTTAGAGGCTCGAGTGGCGCAAGGGCACGACGATAGGCGTCTACGAGGTTTGACGCTCCCGCGGACGACGACCGCCAGCTCTCAGCATCCAACTCACCCGCCGGCCGGCCGGGCTTTGCCTAGGTTTTAGCTGGTGCGGTCGAGAAGACTCGAACTTCCACGGAGTTTCCTCCACAGCGACCTCAACGCTGCGCGTCTACCAATTCCGCCACGACCGCAAGACCGACAGCCCCTTTGGGAAGGGCGCGCGTGCTTAGCAAAGACGCGATACCATATCAAGCGCGCCGACTTGGACCAACGGATCGGGATATGGGCACGGCACCGGCGGCAATCGAGTGGCGCTGCAGCGACGAGCCGATGCCCTATGAGATGGCGGTCGCCGAGATGGAGCGCCGCATCGCGGCGATCCGCGCCGGCAGCGCGCCCGAACTGGTCTGGCTGCTGGAGCACCCGCCGCTCTACACCGCCGGCACCAGCGCGCGGCCCGAGGATCTGCTCGATCCGCGGCGCCTGCCGGTCTACCAGAGCGGCCGCGGCGGGCAGTATACCTATCACGGCCCCGGCCAGCGCGTTGCTTATGTGCTGCTTGATCTCGACAGGCGTGGCCGCGATGTGCGCTGCCATGTCTGGCGACTCGAGGAGTGGATGATCCGCACGCTCGATCGATTCAACGTGCGGGGCGAGCGCCGGGACGGCCGGATCGGGGTATGGATCGCGGGAGCCGATGGCCGCGAAGACAAGATCGCGGCGATCGGCGTGCGTGTGCGCCACTGGGTCAGCTATCACGGCGTCGCGCTGAACGTCGATCCCGAGCTCGACCATTTCCGCGGCATCGTGCCCTGTGGCGTGACCGAGCACGGCGTCACCTCCTTGGCGCGGCGCGGCATCATCGCCTCGATGCCCGAAATCGACGTGGCCCTCCGCGCCACCTTCGATGAAGTGTTCAGCACCGTGGCGGTGTGCGTGGGCTAAGGCTATCAACAAGATTGGCGTCCCGGCGAAGGCCGGGACCCACCGTTCAGGGGCACGAGCGGCTGACAAGTGGATCCCGGCTTTCGCCGGGACGCGTTTTTATGGAGATCGCGTTGCCAGTTGGGTGATGTTGGTTTGCACCGCTCGGCGCCGCGGCCCATATCAGCCGGACGATGAGCACGCTCTTTCAATCGCAGGCGCCGCACCCACTGGCCGATCGGCTGCGGCCGCGCCGGCTGTCGGACATCGTCGGCCAGGATCATTTGCTCGGCCCGGACGGGCCGATCGGCCGCATGGTCGGGTCGGGGCAGCTCGCCTCGATGATCCTGTGGGGACCGCCGGGATGCGGCAAGACGACGATCGCGCGTCTGTTGGCCGACGGCACCGATCTCGTCTTCGAGCCGTTGTCGGCGGTGTTTTCCGGGGTCGCCGATCTGCGCAAGGTGTTCGACGGGGCCCGGAAGCGGCGCGAGATGGGCCAGGGTACCCTGTTGTTCGTCGACGAGATCCACCGCTTCAACCGCGCCCAGCAGGACGCATTTTTGCCGGTCGTCGAGGACGGCACGGTGATCCTGGTCGGCGCGACCACCGAGAACCCGTCCTTCGAATTGATCGGCGCCTTGCTGTCGCGCGCCCAGGTCTTCGTGCTGCGCCGCCTCGACGACAACGCGCTCGAAACCTTGCTGGCGCGCGCCGAGCAGCATCTCGGCCGCGCCCTGCCCTTGACCGATGACGGCCGCGCCGCGCTCAGGGCGATGGCCGATGGCGATGGGCGGTTTCTGCTCAATCTCGTCGAGGAGATCGACCGGTTGCCGCGCGAGCCGGCGCTGGGGCCGCAGCAATTGGCCGAATTGGTGCAGCGCCGCGCGCCGCTTTACGACAAGCAGCAGGAAGGTCATTACAATTTGATCAGCGCGCTGCACAAATCGCTGCGCGGCTCCGACACCGACGCGGCGCTCTATTGGCTGGCGCGCATGCTGGCCGGCGGCGAGGACCCGATCTACATTCTGCGCCGGCTGACCAGGGCGGCGGTCGAGGATATCGGCCTCGCCGAGCCGCAGGCGGTGACACAAGCGCTCGCCGCCTGGGATGCCTACGACCGGCTCGGCTCGCCGGAGGGCGAATTGGCGATCGCGCAATTGGTGATCTATCTCGCGACCGCGCCGAAATCGAACGCCGCCTATGTCGCGTTCGGCGAGGCGCAGGCGATGGCGCGCGAGACCGGCTCCTTGATGCCGCCGATGCATATCCTGAACGCGCCGACCCGGCTGATGCGCGATCTCGGCTACGGCCGCGGCTATGTCTACGACCACGCCACCGAGGAAGGCTTTTCCGGCCAGAATTATTTCCCGGACAGCGTCGCCCGCCGCAATTTCTACCGGCCTGGCGAGCGCGGCTTCGAGCGCGAGGTCAAGAAGCGGCTCGACTATTGGGACAAGCTCCGGCAGCGGGCGACCGCCGCGAAATGACCGGCGTCGAGACGATCACGGTGCGGCCCGAGGATGGGGCCGGACGGCTCGACCGCTGGTTCAAGCGGCATTATCCGGGCCTCACTCATGGCCGCCTCGAAAAGCTGCTGCGCACCGGCCAGATCCGGGTCGACGGCAGGCGCGCCAATGCCAAGGACCCCGTCGCGCCCGGCCAGGCGATCCGGGTGCCGCCGCTTCCCGAGACGCCGGCGCCGCCATCCAACGCTGGAAAATCCAGGGCGCCGCGGGCCCGGCCGCAGGATGTGGCCTTGCTGCGCGATGCGGTGCTGTACCGCGACGATTGGGCCATCGTCGTCAACAAGCCGGCCGGGCTCGCCGTGCAGGGCGGCACCAACACCGAGCGGCATGTCGACGCGCTGCTCGACGGGTTGCGCTTCGAGAGCGCCGAGCGGCCGCGCCTCGTACACCGTCTCGACAAGGACACTTCGGGCGTCTTGCTGATCGCCCGCAACGCCGCCGCCGCGGCGTTCTTCACCCGGGCGTTTCGCGACAAGACGACCCGCAAGATCTACTGGGCGATCACGGTCGGATTGCCGGAGTTGCGCCAGGGCCGCATCGACCTCGCGTTGTCGAAGCGCGCCGGAATGCGCGGCGGTGAACGGGTTCATGCCGACGAGGAGGGCAAGAGTGCCGTCACCTATTACACCGTCGTCGATCAGGCCGGTACGCGCGCCAGCTGGCTCGCGCTGTTGCCGGTGACCGGGCGCACCCACCAGCTGCGGGCGCATTGCGCCGAGATCGGCACCCCGATCCTCGGCGACGGCAAATATGGCGGCAGCGGCGCGCAATTGGCGGGCGGCGCGGTGGCGCACCAGCTGCAACTGCATGCCCGCTCGCTCGAGATCCCGCGCCCGCAGGGCGGCACGCTCTCGGTCACCGCGCCATTGCCGCCGCATATGCGGCGCATGTGGGAGTTCTTCGGCTTCGCATCCGATGCCGGCGACCCGTTCGCCGAGTTGGAATTGCCGGCATGAGGCGGGTCTATCGCGAGGCAACAGCGCGCCAAGTCGAGGGCGGCTGGGGGATTGCGCTGGACGGCAGGCCGATGCGCACCCCGGCCAGGCATGAGCTGGTCGTGCCGAGCGCGGCCTTGGCCACGGCGATCGCCGCGGAGTGGGACGCGCAGCAGGACGAGATCCGTCCGGCGACGATGCCGCTGACCCGGCTCGCCGCCACCGCGATCGACCGCACCGGCGCGCAGCGCGATCTGGTCGTCGCCGAGACCGCCAATTACGCCGGCACCGACCTCGTCTGCTACCGCGCCGACCATCCACCGGCGTTGGCCGCGCGCCAGCAGGCGGAATGGCAGCCGCTGCTCGACTGGGCGATGCTGCGCTACGACGCCGGGCTGGCGGTGACCAACGGCATCCTGCCGCAACCGCAATCGCCGGCGGCGCTGAAGGCGTTCGCGGCGGCCGTCGCGGCGCAGGACGATTTCCGGCTGACCGCGCTGCATGCGATGACCGCGGCGTGCGGCTCGCTGGTCATCGCGCTGGCATTGATGGAAGGCCGGCTCGACGCGGGAGCGGCCTTCGCCGCCTCGCAGCTCGACGAGACATTCCAGATCGAGGCCTGGGGCGAGGATGCCGAAGCGGCCGCGCGCCGCCGAGCCCTGGCCGAGGACATCGCCGCCGCCGAGCGTTTCGTGCAATTGCTCGACGCCAATTGACGGGCAAGATGGGCGGCGCGCACTCTCGCGACATGCGAGGAACTTTCCGAATTGGCGCGGCCGCAATTGCGTTGCTTTTCCTTCCGGTTCTGGCGAGCCCCGCGCAGCAAGCGCCGCCCGCCGCCTGCGCGCAGGTAGCGCCGGTCTGCGCGCTGAAGGACGGGAACAAGCAGAGCTATTGGAACGAGTGCCTTGCCGCACGCGACGCGGCCCAGCTGCTCTATCCCGGCGAATGCCGCATCGCGCGCAGTCCGAACTGAGATTGCCGGACCGCAGCTGGAGCCACGTAGCATGGGAAGGGCGAAGTGAAACCCATCACAAACATGGCGGGTTACCCCCAGCCTTCGCCGGGGTAACCCGCCCTACGGTTTGATGCGCGCCTCGAGCTGGTAGAGCAGCATCGGGTTGATCTGGAAGCGCTCGCGCAAGGCGGCGCGGTCGAGCGTCACCAGCGCGGCCCGCTCTTCGGCGTCCAGTTCAAAGCGCGCGGCATAGCGGTCGCGGTCTGCGGTGAAGGCGGCCCGCGCCGCGGCATCGTCGACGACGGCGAAGATCGCGCGCGCCAGCTCGCTGCGTTCGGGCGCGGTCGCCGGGTAGTGCAGCGGCTCCGCCTTCCGCGGCGACAGATCGGTCCAGCCGAGGACGGCGTAGATATGGTGCCAGGACGGCTCGAACAGCGCGCTGTCGGGTTGGCGGTCGCCGATCATGCCGGCGAGGATCTGCAACGAGCGGCATTCGACATTGCCGGTGCGGTCGAGCGCGGCGGCATCGAGGCTTAACAGGTAGCGCAGATTGCCGGCCTTGAGCCGCTCGAAGATGACCCGGTCGGTATCGATGTCGGGATGCGGATATTGCGGCGTCCCCGGGTAATGCGACAGCCCGCCGCTGGCCAGCACGACGGCGCGATGCCCGGCCCGCTCGATCGCATGCGCCAGCCCCTGGCCAAAGGCGAAGCAGCGCTCCGGGGTCGGCTGCGGCGGCACATAGGCGTTGACGAAGATCGGCAGGAACGGCTGCTCGCGCGGATAGCCGCAGAAATCGAGCGGGATCGTGAAGGCGGTGCCGAGCGCGGCGTCCAAGGTGAAGGCCGGGTCGAAGCCGAGATCGAGCAATTGCCGCAACAGTGCATAGCCGGCCGCCCCGTCGATCGGCCAGGCGCCGTGATGATCGCCGCTGCCCTCGGCCCGCGTGCCGCAATGGATCGCGAAGGGCGGCACGCAATGCACGACCATGTCGTCGCAATGCGCGTTCGACAGAACAATCACCAGATCGTGATCAAGGGCGCGGAATTTGTCGCCGATCGCCCGCATCGCCGTGTTGACCCGGCCGACCTGCGCCTTGTCCTCGGTTTCCGGCAGGGTCAGGAATTGCGGCGCATGCGGCACGATCGCCGCGCCGACAACGCCCGGCGGTTTAGGCGTTGGTAACGGCTTGTTCATCATCGCTGGCCTTCTATTTTGCAGCAGACTCGTTAGCCTAGCACGGCAGGCGCCGGGGCAAGTCGTTTGGCCCTGTCGCCGATGAGTCGCTACGGTGTGGGGCCGAACGCGTTATCCTAAGCGATGCTCTCGCCAATGAGCCGCGAATTACCGGAGCCGCCATGCCGATCATCCCCCAGGTTCTCGATTATCTCGACGAGCTGACCGAGATCCGCCGCGACATCCACGCCCATCCCGAGCTCGGCTTCACCGAAGAGCGGACCGGCGACGTCGTCGCCCGGAAGCTCGCCGAATATGGCTGCGAGGTGCATCGCGGCCTGGCGAAGACCGGCGTCGTCGGCACGATCCGGCGCGGCAACTCGCTGCGCGCGATCGGGCTCAGAGCCGACATGGATTGCCTGCCGATGCAGGAGGCGAACGAGTTCCCGCACCGCTCGACGCATGACGGCCAGATGCATGCCTGCGGCCATGACGGCCACACGACGATGCTGCTGGGCGCGGCCCGCTACCTCGCCAAGACGCGCAATTTCGAGGGCACGGTGCATTTCATCTTCCAGCCCGGCGAGGAAGGCTATGGCGGCGGCCGGGTCATGGTGCAGGAAGGACTGTTCGACAAATTCCCGTGCGACGCGGTGTTCGCGATGCACAACAAGCCCGGCATCCCGATCGGCAACATGGCGACGCGCACCGGCGCGATGCTGGCAGCCTCCGACCGCTTCGACATCCGCGTCAAGGGCCGGGGCGGCCACGCCGCGCACCCGCATTACGGCATCGACCCGTTCGTGATCGGGGCGCAGATCGTGCTGGCACTGCAGACGATCCCGTCGCGCGACATCGACCCGATCGACTCGGCGGTCATCAGCGTCGGCTTCATTCGCGGCGGCTCGGCCTACAACGTCATTCCCGACGAATTGCACATCGGCGGCACGGTGCGAAGCTTCCGCCCGGAGGTGCGCGACCTGATCGAGCGGCGCATGGGCGAGGTGGCGCGGGGCGCCGCCGCATCGCACGGCGCCTCGGCCGAGTGCGAATACCGCCGCGGCTACCCCTCGACGATCAACCACGCCGCCGAAGCCGAATTCGCCGCCGATGTCGCAGCCGAGATCTGCGGCGAAGAGCAGGTCGACCGCAACGTCGCGCCATCGCTCGGCGGCGAGGATTTCTCCTACATGCTGCAGAAGGTGCCGGGCGCGATGCTGTGGATCGGCAACGGCCCCGGCGAAGGCGGCTGCATGCTGCACAACGCCCGCTACGACTTCAACGACAGCGCGCTCCCGGTCGGGGTCAGCTTCTTCGCGCGGCTGGCCGAACGCTTCCTCGAACCGAAGTAACCCGGCGCCCGCGGACGGGCTCACCCTGAGCCCACCACCACACAGACGACATTCGCGGCGGGCTCGGCTAGGTTGCGGCACGAGTGAGAAAATGACCGCGCCTGAGGGAGACCCCGATCGATGAGAGTGCATGTCGTCAATGTTCTGCGTCCGACGCCCGACATAAAGGGGCAGACGCTCGACCGGATCGCGAGCCTCGCGCGGCAGGTCGAGGCGAAGGGCTTTACCGGGCTGTGGCTGACCGACTCGTTCGGCCGCGGCCGCGCCACCCTCGACCCGATCGTCCTGATGAGCGCCATCGCCGGGGTGACGCAAAAGATCGAGATCGGCACTTGCGTGCTGCAGGTGCCGGTGCGCCATCCGGTCGAGCTGGCGCACCGCATCCAGTCCTTGCACGCGCTGACCGGCGGCCGGCTGATGCTCGGCCTCGGCAGCGGCTCCACGCAGGCCGATTTCGACCTGGTCGGCGAGGATTACACGCAGCGCTTCAAGACATTGATGAGCTCGCTCGAAATCATGAGGCGCGCATGGCGCGGCGAGAAGCTGGCGGGCGGCACGCTGACCCCGTGGCCCGGCACCGAGGGCGGCCCGGCGATCATGCTCGGCGCCTGGCGCAACAAGCGGTGGATCGTCTATGCCGCCGAGCAATGCGCCGGCTGGATCGCCTCGGGCCTCTATCCGAAGCCCGAAGAGCTGGAAGCCGGCATCAAATTCTACCGCAATGCCGGCGGCAAGCGGGCGGTCCTGTCCAACGTGATCATCGACCTGCACGGCAACGCCGAAGATATGCCGCTCGGCGGCAAGGCATCGGTGATGCTGACCGGCGGCGAGGCAGCGGCCCGGAAGACATTGCAGTGGATCCGGGATGTCGGCTTCGACGACGTCCTGTGCATGGCGCGCCCCGAGTCGATCGACGATCTGGCGCGGCTGCGCGACGCGCTCTAGGAACACCCCGTGGCCGGGCCTGACCCGGCCACCCACGTCTTTGTCGCCGTTGCCAATGCGCCTCAAGACGTGGATGCCCGGGACGAGCCCGGGCAGGGGGATTTGGGATAAAGCGTGAGTGTTGACCGTCGGGGCAGTGCGGCTTACCTAGGCCGCATGGCTCTGCTGCCGATCATCACCGCGCCCGATCCGCGGCTCAAAATCAAGGCCAAGCCGGTCGCCCAGGTCGACGCCAAGGTGCGCCGGCTGATGGACGACATGCTGGAGACGATGTACCAGGCGGTCGGCATCGGGCTTGCCGCACCGCAGGTCGGGGCGGCGCTGCGCGTGCTGGTCATCGACGTCGCGCGCGAGGGTGAGAAGCCAAACCCGATGCGGATCGCCAACCCGGAAATCCTGTGGCGGTCGGAAGAGACGATCCTCGCGAGCGAGGGCTGTCTGTCATTGCCCGAGCATTACGCCGATGTCGCGCGCCCGAAGGCGATCCGGCTACGCTATCTCGACCACGAGAACGAGATCCGCGAGATCGAGGCGGAGGGGCTTCTCGCGACCTGTCTGCAGCATGAGATCGACCATCTGGACGGCGTCCTGTTCGTCGACCACATCTCGACGCTGAAGCGCGGCATGATCCTGCGCAAGCTCGCCAAATCGAAGCGCAGCCGCGCGCTCCAGCCGGCGTAAGCCTGCGTGGCCCACCCACCCGCCCTCCGGCTTCGCCCTCGGGCACCCTCTCCCGCAGTGCGGGCGAGGGTTATGGGAGTGCCGCATCATGTTCCCTCTCTCGCACCGCGGGAGAGGGGGGACCGGCCGCGCTAGCGGCCGCTGGGTGAGGGTTTGCCAAGTTCATCGACATTCCGGTCAGACACGATCCGGCCGCTCGATGTCGTCTTCATGGGGACGCCGGAATTTGCCGCGACGATCCTCGCCGGGCTGATCGCGGCCGGTCACCGGATCCGCGCGGTCTACACCCAGCCGCCGCGGCCGGCCGGGCGCGGCCACCGGATGCAACCCTCACCGGTTCAGCTCCTGGCCGAAAGCCACGGGCTGGCGGTGCGCTCTCCCGCCAGTCTGCGCGATGCCGAGACGCAGGCCGAATTCGCGGCGATCGAGACCGATGCGGCGGTCGTTGCCGCCTACGGACTGATCCTGCCGTCGCCGATCTTGGCCGCGCCGCGCCTCGGCTGCCTCAACGTGCACGCCTCGCTGTTGCCGCGCTGGCGCGGCGCGGCGCCGATCCAGCGCGCGATCCTCGCCGGCGACCGCGAAACCGGCATCACGATCATGCAGATGGACGAAGGGCTCGACACCGGCCCGATCGTGTTGCAGCAGCCGGTCCCGATCCTGCCCGAGACGACGGCCGGCGAATTGACCGAGAGCCTCGCTGAACTCGGCGCGCGGCTGATGGTCGAGGCACTCCAAGGCGTCGCCGCAGGCACGCTCGTGGCGCAGCCGCAAGCCGGTGATGGCGTCACGTACGCACCCAAGATCCGCCGCGAGGAGGCGCGGCTCGATTGGCGGCTGCCGGCCGATGCGCTGGAACGTCAGGTGCGCGCCTTCGAGCCGCGGCCCGGCGCGTGGTTCAGCGGCGGCGGCGAGCGCATCCGGGTGTTGCGCGCCGAGATCGAGCCGCCGGGCATCAACGTGCCGCCCGGCACCGTGCTCGACGACCGTCTGGCGGTCGCCTGCGGCGCCGGTGTATTCCGCCCGCTCAAATTGCAGCGTCCGGGCCGCGGCGCGCTCGACGCGGACGCCTTCCTGCGCGGCTTTCCGATTCCGGCCGGGACCCAGTTGCCGTGCCCCGCTACCGGCTGACGATCGAATATGACGGCGCCGGCCTGGTCGGCTGGCAGCGCCAGGCCAACGGCATGTCGGTGCAAGAGGCGCTGGAGACCGCCTTCTTCCGGTTTTGCGGCGAGCGGCTGACGGTGTTCGGCGCCGGGCGCACCGATGCCGGGGTGCACGCGCTGGCGCAGGTCGCGCATGTCGACCTCGCGCGCGAGGCCGATCCCGAGACGATCCGCAGCGCGATCAACCACCATTTGCGGCCGCACATGATCAGCGTCGTCGCGGTGATGCCGGCCCCGCCCGGTTTCAACGCGCGGCTGTCGGCACGCAGCCGGCATTATCTGTATCGCATCCTCAATCGGCGGGCGCCGCCGGCATTGGAACGCGGCCGGGTGTGGCATGTCGCGCCGCCGCTCGATCTCGACGCGATGCAGAGGGGCGCGCAGCACCTCGTCGGACATCACGATTTTTCGACCTTCCGCGACTCGCTGTGCCAGGCGAAATCGCCGGTCAAGACGCTCGACGCGCTCGAAATCACGCGGGACGGCGAGGAGATCCATATCGCGGCGCGCGCCCGCTCGTTTCTGCACCACCAGGTGCGCAACATGGCCGGCACCTTGAAGCTGGTCGGGCTCGGGAGCTGGCAACCCGCGGATGTCGCGACCGCGCTCGCCGCCCGCGACCGCGGCGCCGGCGGCCCTACCGCGCCGGCCGAGGGCTTGATCCTTGTCGCGGTCGAGTACGGCCCGGATCAGTAAAGCGCCTCGGTGATCCGGCTCAACACGCTGCCGAGGACGAGGTCGAGCAAGACGACCGACACCGCCTGGCTCGCCGACACCGCTAGCGCGACGCGGGCGATGTACCATTCGTAGAGCAGCACCGCGACCGCCGCGGCGAAATCTGCGATCTGCGTGACCCCGGCGGGCAGCAAGCCGCTCGCCGCATCGGCGCCGACAATCACGAACAGCGCGGTCTGCGGTACCTGCGACCAGTTGTACGCGACCATGAAGGTGAGAAACCGGTCCTCGCGGCCGAGCCAGCGGGTGAGCGGCAGCACCAGCAGCGGAAAGGCGACCCAGGCGATCACATAGCCGATCGTCTCGATCGCGACGATCCGCGCGGTGCCGGACTCCTCCCAATGCGCCGCGCTGACCCGGAAGGCCAACAGGATCAGAAAGAACGGGTAGCTGATCAGCGCGGCGCGGAACGAGCGCCAGAAGCCGTCGATCGAGGTGTCGAAAAAGTCGAGCCCGCGCGGGTCGCCGCGCGCCAGCTTCAGGGCGCCGCCGACCGCCAGCTGTACCTCGGTCCACGCCGAAACCGTCATGCCAAGCGCACCACAGCGGCTCCCTCTCCGCCCCCGGGGGCGGAGAGGGTTGGGGTGAGGTGGGGGATTCCAGAACGCCGGCCGACACCCACCTCACCCTCCCATCGCCGTGCGATGGGCCCCTCCCTCTCCCCCCTGAAGGACGGAGAGGGAAAATCTGGGCGACTATTCATGCCCCGCCGAAGAAGCGGTCGAGGAAGGCTTCGTAGATCGCGGTCAATTGCGCGATGTCGGCGATCTCGACCCGCTCGTCGGTCTTGTGCATGGTCTGGCCAACGAGGCCGAATTCGGCGACCGGGCAATAGGCCTGGATGAAGCGCGCGTCGGACGTGCCGCCGGTCGTGCTGAGCTCGGGAGTGCGGCCGGTGACCGCGCCGATCGCGCCGGCGAGGCAAGCGCTGACTTGTCCGGGCGGCACCAGAAACGACTCGCCGCTGACCTCCCAGGTGAGTTGATACTCGCCGCCGACCGCTGCCAGCCGCCCGGCGACCCATTCCTTCAGCTTGGCGCTGGTCCACAGATCGTTGAAACGGATATTGAAGGTGGCGCGCGCCGTGCCGGGGATCACATTGGTCGTCGGGTTGCCGATGTCGATTGTCGTGACCTGCAGGCCGGAGGCCTGGAAATGCTCGGTGCCGACATCGAGCGGCTCTGCCGTCAGCCCCGCGAGCAGCGCGACCAGCCGGTGCGCGGCGTTGTCGGCGAGATGCGGATAGGCGACATGGCCCGAGACGCCGGTGACGGTGAGGCGTCCGGTCATGCTGCCGCGGCGGCCGATCTTGATCATGTCGCCGAGCTCGGTCGCCGAGGTCGGCTCGCCGACCACGCAGGCATCGAGCGCCTCGCCGCGCGATTTCAGCCAGTCGAGCACTTTTCTTGTGCCGTTGACCGCCACCCCCTCCTCGTCGCCGGTGATCAACAGGCTGATCGAGCCGGTGAAATCGGGGCCGCATGTCGCGAGAAACCGCTCGGCGGCGGCGACGAAGGCGGCGATCGCGCCCTTCATGTCGACCGCGCCGCGGCCGCATAAGACGCCGTCCTGCAATGCCGCGCCGAACGGGTCGAACGACCAGGCATCGGCGGCGCCGGTCGGAACCACATCGGTATGGCCGGCGAAGCACAAATTCGGCCGCCCCGTCCCCCAGCGCGCGTACAGGTTCGCGACCGGCTCGTGACCTTCCTCGGTGAAGGTCAGCGGGTGACAGGCAAAGCCGAGGTCTTCGAGCCGCGACGCAACGATGCCGAGCGCGCCCTCATCCTTCGGCGTCACGCTGGGACGGCGGATCAGCTCGGCGGCCAGCGCCACCGGATCGACGGCCCGGTTGTGCGCGGCAGGCGCGGGCGGCGCAGCCTCGTTCATTCGCGCAGGAGATCGTTGATCGAGGTCTTGGCGCGGGTCTGCGCGTCGACCTGCTTGACGATGACCGCGCAATAGAGGCTCGGGCCGGGGCTGCCGTCGGGTAATGCCCGGCCTGGCAACGAACCCGGTACAACCACCGAATAGGACGGAACCCGCCCCATATGGATCTCGCCGGTCGCGCGGTTGACGATCTTGGTCGTCGAGCTGATGAACGTGCCCATCGCCAAGACGGCGCCCTGCTCGACGATGACGCCCTCGACGACCTCGCTGCGCGCGCCGATGAAGCAATCATCCTCGATGATGACCGGCTCGGCCTGCAACGGTTCGAGTACGCCGCCGATCCCGACCCCACCCGACAGATGGCAATTCTTGCCGATCTGGGCGCAGGAGCCGACCGTCGCCCAGGTATCGACCATCGTGCCGCTGCCGACATGGGCGCCGACATTGACGAAGCTCGGCATCAAGACGACGTTCGGCGCGATATAGGCCGAATGCCGCACGATCGCGCCGGGGACGGCGCGAAAGCCGGCGTCGCGGAACCGGTTGGCCGACCAGCCGGCGAATTTCGACGGCACCTTGTCCCACCATTTCGAGGCGCCGCGCTCGGGATCGACCGGGCCGCCCGGGATCTCCGTCATGTCGTTGAGGCGGAACGACAACAGCACCGCCTTCTTCAGCCATTGATGGACCTGCCAGCCCCGAGGCTGACCACCGCCCGGCTCGGCGACGCGCAGTTTCCCCTCGTCGAGCCCGTCGAGAGCGGCCTGCACGGCCTCGCGCCAGGCCCCCTTGGTCTGCGGCGAGACCTGCTCGCGCGCCTCCCAGGCGGCATCGATCGTCGCGGCGAGATCGGCATCACTCATGGCATCATCCGGCAAGGCTTAAAACGGCAGCGGCACGATGAGCGAGCCGGCGTCACAGAGTCAACCGAGGCGCGGCAGCCACGCTTCTATTCTGCGTCCGGTTCGGCGAGCAGCTCGGCGAATAGCGTGCGCTCGATGTTGCCGCCGGACTGAATCAGCGCGACCCGCTTGCCGGCGAGGCGAGTGCGTTCCTGCAAGGCCGCGGCGAGCGGCGCGGCGCCGGCGCCTTCGGCGAGGTTGCGCGTGTCGTTGAACATGGCTCGCGCCGCCTGCCTGATTTCGCCTTCCGACACGGTGACGATGCGCGCCGCGCCTTTCAGGATGATCGCCAGCGCCTGCGGGTCCGGAACGCGGACCGCGATACCTTCCGCCAGCGTGTCGGCGCGATTGGTCGGGACCGGGTGGCCGGCGGCAAAGGACAGCGCATAGGTCGGCGCGCTCTCGGCGACGACGCCGACCACTTCGGTGGTAAGCCCCAGCGCCTCGCGCGCCGCGAGCACGCCGCAGATGCCGCTGCCGAGCCCGACCGGCACATAGACCGTATCGAGATCGGCGACGGCGCGGAACAGTTCCAGCGCATAGCTCGCGACGCCGCGCACCAGCAGCGGGTGGAACGAGCGCACGAATTGGAGATTTTCCCGCTCGGCCAAAGCGGCGGCGTGTTCGTAGGCCGCCTGGAAATCATGGCCCACTTCGACGAGGGTAGCGCCGAACCCACGCATCGCCCGGTTCTTCCCGGGGTTGTTGCCCTGCGGTACGACGATCGTCGCGGCGAGGCCGAGCGCGGTCGCGGAATAGGCGATGCTCTGGCCGTGATTGCCGGTCGTCGCGGTGACGACGCCCTTTAGGTCGGGCCGGCTGCGCCTCAGATCGTTGAGATAGACCACCCCGCCGCGCACCTTGAAGGCACCGGTCGGGGTGTGGTTCTCGTGCTTGACCCAGATCTCGGCGCCGACCCGGCGCGACAATAACGGCCAGCGATATTGCGGGGTCGGCGGCACGACGCTGTGAACCAGCGCGGCGGCGGCTTCGAGCGCGACGAGGTTGGCGAGGTCTGTCATGGGCGCCATTTGCGCCGGTTTGTCGCGGCCCGGTCAACCGCTGCTTTTTTAGCCGGAGAGATGTCGGCCGGCGATATAGACGCCGTTGCTGATCCCCATCAGCAGCAAGTAGCCGGCGGGTATCTCCGGGATCTCATAGCTGGTGAGCACCTTGATCATGACAAATCCTGCGGAGATCAGCGTGAAGATCAGCATCTGAACGCGCGTGACATCGATCTCGCCATCGCTGACCAAAAGGTCCGACCATCGCGGAGTCCGGCGCTGGCTCGCCACGGGAGCGATGACTGCCGGTGGCGGTGGCGGTGGCGGTGGCGGTGGCGGTGGCGGTGGCGGCGGCGGCGGCGGCGAAGATGCTTGGCCGGCCTGCGACCCCGCCGGCACGCGGGCCAACAGTGTCGCCGCGCCGGCGATGCCGAGCAATGTCAGCGCGCCGGCGGTAATGCTGATCAGATTGCCCGATAATGACATCACATAGATCGCCGAGGCGCCGACGACGAAGGTCCACAGCATGATCTGGAACTGCGACAGACTGCCGAAGCCCTCTCTCGTCGAGATCACCTGCAGGATCCGGTCGGTTCCGGGAAGGTTTCGGCGCACCGCAATCCGGTAAAGGCAAAAACAGGCGATCGCGACCGCGAGGACGACCAGCACAATGGCGACCGTCACGCTGGTAACCCCGACCGGGAGGACGATCGCCGCTGGCATCTGGGTGCCGTTCACCCTTACCTGCGCGACGACCTGCATATCGGCGAGAGGAACCGTGAAGAGTCCGGTGAACCGCTCCGCAGTAGTTCCAAAGATGCGGCTGGGCCACCAGGAATGGACCTGCGGCAAGTCGGGCACGACCGCGCCGTATTCGATCCTGCCTTCAGCATTGGTGATCGAGCGAACGAGGGGACTTGGCACGAACGAAGCCGCATCGCCCGCCGCATCACCGGTGTTCGCAGCTGCCGCGTTGCCGGTGCTCGCGCCCTGCCTTGCGCCGGATTGGCGGCTCCAGGCAAAGCAGGTCTGAACGTTCTCGACGGTGAGCCCATTGCCGCTGATCGTAAAGCGCACCTCGCCGCCTCGCGGCCGCCACAGCGTGCCAGGATCGAGCTCGATGACGGCTTTGGAATTACCGCCTTGGGCAGCGGTCGGAATCGGGTGCGTACAATCCATCGGCTGGGCGGGTTGGCTGCTGCCGGCGCTCTGGGTACTGCTTTGGTTGACCACTCGGAGTCGCCGCGGCTTGCCCGCTCGGGGTGCCAGACGGCTGTCCGCCTGAAGGGCTGCCGGTCGGCTGACCGCCCGAGTTCGGCGGTGCGGCCATCGGTGTCGATGGCGGGTTGGGTATGCCGCCCGTCTCGCGCGTCGCCGCGCCGGTCTGCGCCGCGAGTGGCGAGGGGCACGCCAGAGCAAGGACCAGACTCAAAGCCAACCAGAGAGGGCGCGGTCGGATGAGGGCGCTTGTCGTGAGCATGGCGTCTCTCCCTGCTTATGCCTGTCGACGAGAGTGCGAGCCCGTCTGTTGCAGGCCGGCTGCCGCAAGCTTTGGTTATCAGCGCGGTACTGATTCACCTATCGCGAGAATACGCGATGTGGCGCCCCTCCGATCAATCCCGTTCGCGGTGCAAGGCGCCATAACGGTACCGCCGCGGATAGCATCCCCCTTGTTCGCTCGGTACTAGCCTTTAAGGTGCGCGCTCAGCGATGAGTGTGCTCCCCTCTTCTCTCGACCGGCGCTCAGAGGCGTTCCGCGCCAATGACAAGGCGATGCGCGCGGTCGTCGAGGATCTACGCGACAAATCGGCGGCGATCGCGCTGGGCGGCGACGAAGCGTCACGCAAGCGCCACGAGGGGCGCGGCAAATTGCTGGCGCGCGAGCGCATCCGGCTGCTACTCGATCCGGGTTCGCCGTTCCTCGAACTCTCCGGCTTCGCGGCCTATCAGATGTATGACGGCGCGGTGCCGGCGGCCGGCATCGTGACCGGCATCGGGCATATCGCGGGGCGGGAATGCGTCGTCGTCGCCAACGACGCGACGGTCAAGGGCGGCACCTATTTCCCGATGACCGTCAAGAAGCATCTGCGCGCCCAGGAGATCGCGCACGATAACCGCCTGCCCTGCCTCTATCTCGTCGATTCCGGCGGCGCGTTTCTGCCGGCGCAGGACGAGGTGTTTCCCGATCGCGACCATTTCGGCCGCATCTTCTACAACCAGGCAAATTTGTCGGCGCTCGGCGTGCCGCAGATCGCGATCGTCATGGGCTCCTGCACCGCGGGGGGCGCCTATGTGCCGGCGATGTCCGACGAGAGCATCATCGTCAAGGGTCAGGGCACGATTTTCCTCGGCGGCCCGCCCTTGGTGAAGGCCGCCACCGGCGAGATCGTCACGGCCGAGGAATTGGGCGGCGCCGATGTCCACAGCCGGATTTCCGGCGTCACCGACCATTACGCACTCGACGACCGGCATGCGCTCGGCATCGCGCGGCGTATCGTCGGCAATCTCAATTCGGTGAAGCAGGTGTCGTTGGCCCTCGCCGAGCCGCGCGAGCCGCTCTATCCGTCCGAGGAGATCTACGGGATCATCCCGCATGACGTGCGGCGGCCGTACGAGGTGCGCGACATCATCGCCCGCATCGTCGACGGCAGCGAACTCGACGAGTTCAAGCAGCTCTATGGCGCGACCCTGGTGTGCGGCTTCGCGCGGATCTGGGGCTACCCGGTCGGCATCCTCGCCAATAACGGCATCCTATTCTCGGAAAGCGCCTTGAAGGGCGCGCACTTCATCGAGCTGTGCGCCCAGCGCGGCATCCCGCTCGTCTTTCTGCAGAACATCACCGGCTTCATGGTCGGCAAGAAATATGAGAATTCCGGCATCGCCAAGGACGGCGCCAAGATGGTGACGGCGGTGGCGACCGCCGCGGTGCCGAAATTCACCGTGATCATCGGCGGCAGCTTCGGCGCCGGCAATTACGGCATGTGCGGCCGCGCCTACTCGCCGCGCTTCCTGTGGATGTGGCCGAATGCACGGATCTCGGTCATGGGCGGCGAGCAGGCCGCCTCCGTGCTGGCGACGGTGCGGCGCGACGGCATGGCGGCGCGCGGACAGGAGTGGAGCGAGGCCGAGGAGGCGAAATTCAAGGCGCCGATCCGCGACCAGTACGAGACGCAGGGGCATCCCTATTACGCCAGCGCGCGCCTCTGGGATGACGGCATCATCGACCCGGCCGAGACGCGGCTGGTGCTGGGCCTGGGGATATCCGCCGCGCTGAACGCGCCGATCGAGAAGTGGCGCAAGGGCGCCCGCTTCGGTGTCTTCCGGATGTGACGCAATGATCGGGGAGACCGGCAGTGCGGCGAAGCCACAACAAAGGTTGAACAATGAGACAGCGAGGCAGTGAGATGCCGAGCAACGGAACTCTCATTGCCTCACCGTCTCATTGTGAATTATTCGGCGCTGCGCGCCGCAACGGCATCGACCCATGTTCTCCAAAATCCTGATCGCCAATCGCGGCGAGATCGCCTGCCGGGTGGTCCGCACCGCGCGGCGCATGGGGATCGCCACGGTCGCGGTCTATTCCGAGGCCGACGCCGGCGCCTTGCATGTCGCGCTGGCCGACGAGGCATGGCTGATCGGGCCGCCGCCGGCGCGCGACAGCTATCTGAACATCGCCGCGATCATCGACGCGGCGCGGCGGAGCGGCGCGCAAGCCGTGCATCCCGGTTACGGCTTTCTGTCGGAAAACGCCGACTTCGCCGAAGCCTGCGACAAGGCCGGCATCGTCTTCATCGGCCCGCCGGCCGGGGCGATCCGCGCGATGGGCTCAAAGGCGGCGGCGAAGGCGCTGATGCAGGCGCACGGCGTACCCGTCGTCCCGGGCTATCACGGCGACGCGCAGGACCCGGCCTCCCTCATGGCCGAGGCCGAGCGGATCGGCTTTCCGGTGCTGATCAAGGCCTCGGCCGGTGGCGGCGGGCGCGGCATGCGCATCGTCACCCGCGCCGACGAGTTCGCCCGCGCGCTGATCGGCGCCAAGCGCGAGGCGGCCGGCGCCTTCGGCGACGACCGGGTCCTGATCGAGCGCTATCTCGAGCGGCCGCGCCACATCGAGGTGCAGGTGTTCGGCGACCGGCACGGCAACATCGTGCATCTCTGGGAGCGCGACTGCTCGATCCAGCGCCGCCACCAGAAGGTGGTCGAGGAGGCGCCGGCGCCGGGGCTCGACAAGGCACGGCGCAAGAAGCTCGGCGAGACGGCGGTCGCCGCAGCGCGCGCGGTCGGCTATGTCGGCGCCGGCACGGTCGAGTTCATCGCGGAGGGCGGTTCGGCCGAGAATTTCTATTTCATGGAGATGAATACCAGGCTGCAGGTCGAGCACCCGGTGAGCGAGGCGATCACCGGAACCGATCTCGTCGAATGGCAGATCCGCGTCGCGGCCGGCGACGCATTGCCGTTGCAGCAGCAGGACATCCCGCTGAACGGCCATGCGATCGAGGTGCGGCTCTACGCGGAGAACCCGGAGCGCGGTTTTCTGCCGGCCACCGGCACATTGCACGGGTTGCACTTGCCCGAGCCGGCTATGGCGCGGGTCGACACCGGGGTGCGGCAGGGCGATACGGTGACGCCGTTCTACGATCCGATGATCGCCAAGATCATCGCCTGGGGCGAGGACCGCGATGCCGCGCGCGTCCGGTTGCAACATGTCCTCGCCGACACCGCGATACTCGGCATCGCGACCAATCTCGCCTTTCTGAACCGCGTCGTCGGCGAGGCGGATTTCGCCGCCGGCAAGGTCGATACCGGCTTTATCGAGCGGCACCGCGATACATTGCTGCCGGCGTCGCGGCCGACGCCCGATGTCGCGCTCGCCGCGGCGGCCTTGTGGCGGCTGACCAAGCCGAGCGCGGCCAGCGGTGCGGATCGCTTCAGCCCGTGGGCGCGGTCCGACGGCTGGCGGCTTAATGGCGCGGCTGCGCCGGTGAGCCTGCATTTCCGCCACGGCACCGACGATTTGACGATCGAAGCGACGGCCGCGAGCGGCGGCTGGAAACTGCGGCTCGGCGAGCGCGACTGCGCTGCCGCGGCCAAGCCTGGTCCGGACGGCAAGCTGGCGGTGACCCTCGACGGCACCAGGTGCCAGGTGCGGGTGCTGGAGCACGATGGCGAGCTCGCGGTATTTGTCGATGGCGAGGGCTGGCATTTCACGGCGGTCGACCCGCTGGCGCCGCCGGCCGGCGCCGATGTCGCCGGCGGCCGGCTGACCGCGCCGATGCCCGGCCGCGTCATCCAGCTATTGGTCGCGGCTGGCGAGACGGTGCGCCAGGGCCAGCCGATGATGGTGATCGAGGCGATGAAGATGGAGCACACGATCGCTGCGCCGCGCGACGGGATCGTCGAGGCGGTGCATTACGCCGCCGGCGATCCGGTCGAGGAAGGCGCCGAGCTGATCGCGCTCGCCGAGGAGAAGCCCGGCTGATGCGGGACGAAGGGTTCGGCCCGGCACCATTGCGCCTCGGGCCGTTGCATCTGTTGAAGATGGCGGTCGGGGTCGGCGACATCGACGAGTTGCGGCGGTTTCGCGCGGCGCGGCTCAAGGAGCGCGGCGCCAGCTGGGTCTATACCCGCAACCATCCGCGCCGCACCGCGGAGGTGCTGTCCGGCGGCTCGATCTACTGGGTGATCCGCGGCCAGATCCGGGTGCGCCAGCTCGTCACCGGGTTCAGGAGCGAACGCGACGACAACGGCCGGGCCTATTGCCTGATCGAGGTCGATCACCAGCTGGTGGCGACCGCGTTGCGGCCGTGGCGGCCGTTCCAGGGCTGGCGCTATCTGACCCCGGCGGACGCACCCCCCGACGCCTCCGTCGGACCCGGCGGGATCGCGGCGATGCCCGAGCGGATGCTCGCCGAACTGCGCACGCTCGGTCTGTTGTGAGGCGTGCCGCAAGCCCTGCCGCAAGGCCCTGGGCAAGGCCCCTATTGGCCGAGGTTAATTTTTGTTCATCCTGCCCTGGACAGGGCAATCGGGCGACACTATCTTAACCCTTCGCCTCGGGCTCCTCCAGGCTCGCGGCGGGTGGCGAAAACCCGGCCTGAAAAGGACGTTGACGCTGCTGGGCGATGGGCCTATAAGCCCGCCTCCCTGCGCGGCGGCCCCCTTCGGTCGGAGCCTCGCCAGGTTCGCTGATTGACATTGTTGGATAGAGGAAGGGATGCGCGGGCGGCGGCGTTGGGTCGTCGAACGCTTGCGCATAAACCGGTGCACTCGGCTTCGGCCGGGCTGTATCGGGTGTTAGCGTTTGAAGGCCCTTGTCGGCTCTGTTCTGAGGGCAACCTTGGGACAGATCTGGATTGAACATGAGAGTTTGATCCTGGCTCAGAACGAACGCTGGCGGCATGCCTAACACATGCAAGTCGAACGCGGGGCTTCGGCCCCGAGTGGCGCACGGGTGAGTAGCGCGTGGGAACCTGCCCTTCAGTGGGGGATAACCGAGGGAAACTTCGGCTAATACCGCATGCGCCCGGAGCAATCCGGGGAAAGATTTATCGCTGAAGGAGGGGCCCGCGTCGGATTAGCTAGTTGGTAGGGTAACGGCCTACCAAGGCTTTGATCCGTAGCTGGTCTGAGAGGATGATCAGCCACACTGGGACTGAGACACGTCCCAGACTCCTACGGGAGGCAGCAGTGGGGAATATTGGACAATGGGCGAAAGCCTGATCCAGCAATGCCGCGTGAGTGAGGAAGGCCTTAGGGTTGTAAAGCTCTTTCGGCGGGGACGATGATGACGGTACCCGCAGAAGAAGCCCCGGCTAACTTCGTGCCAGCAGCCGCGGTAATACGAAGGGGGCGAGCGTTGTTCGGATTTACTGGGCGTAAAGGGCGCGCAGGCGGTCATTTTTGTCGAGTGTGAAAGCCCCGGGCTTAACCTGGGAACTGCGCTCGAAACGGGATGACTAGAGATCGGGAGAGGAGAGTGGAATTCCCAGTGTAGAGGTGAAATTCGTAGATATTGGGAAGAACACCGGTGGCGAAGGCGGCTCTCTGGACCGATACTGACGCTGAGGCGCGAAAGCGTGGGGAGCAAACAGGATTAGATACCCTGGTAGTCCACGCTGTAAACGATGTGTGCTAGACGTTGGGGAGCCTAGCTCTTCGGTGTCGCAGCTAACGCTTTAAGCACACCGCCTGGGGAGTACGGCCGCAAGGTTAAAACTCAAAGGAATTGACGGGGGCCCGCACAAGCGGTGGAGCATGTGGTTTAATTCGACGCAACGCGAAGAACCTTACCAGC
>Ga0210400_10000585_pt1 | contig 40206 bp, 34 predicted proteins | sample IncBWH26MmetaG_FD_155456 | JGI IMG/M metagenome (GOLD analysis project Ga0210400, IMG submission 155456) | Forest soil microbial communities from Barre Woods Harvard Forest LTER site, Petersham, Massachusetts, United States - Inc-BW-H-26-M | ecosystem: Environmental > Terrestrial > Soil >... | reverse complement strand
TGTTGAGAAGCGCGATGAGTGCCTGGCGATTTTTGTCGGGGACGCCGACGCTGCTGGGATAGGTGCGAAGAGTTGCGGTTGCGGCTTTTGCCATGGGGAGACCTCCTCAAGTCGAGATTGGTTCTGGCAGTGGGATGCGATAGGGAGAGGGAAGGATATGTTTTTTGTGGGAGGGAGGGAGGGGTGTAGCAAGAGGGAAAAAACGGCCCGCCACGGTCGGCGGGCCCTGCGAAGACGAGAGACAGAAAAAAGGACCCCACCCTTCGCAAAAAACGCAAAGGGTAGGCCACCCACAGAATAGAAAAAGCGAAACCCAAGAGTGCTTGACGACCCGTTCCTGCGTCAGGGCAAGCCTGAAGGTCGCCGCTGCGCGGCAGGGGGCCGACGCGGAGTTAGAGGACTGGGCGGGGTTCGGCTACGTCGGCGTAGAGTTTGTCGATTAGGTCGGCGTATTGTTGCTCGACTACGCGGCGTTTTAGTTTCATGGTGAAGGTGAGGCTGCCGGCGTCGAAGGTGAAGTCGTCGGGGATTAGGGCGAAACGCTTGATGGTTTCGTATTGTGCGAGATGGGTGGTGAGGCGGGCGACTTCTTTGTCGATGAGGGCATGGGTGGCGGGATGGGCGGCGAGTTCGGCGTTGGAGGAGAATTTCAGGGCGTCTTCGGCGAGCTTGGCGGAAACGGTGACGGGGTTGGGAACGATGACGGCAACGATGAATTTGCGCTGATCGCCGACGACCATGGCGTTGAGGATGTACGGACTCGTTTTGAGAGTGTTTTCGATGGGCTGCGGAGCGATGAATTTGCCGGCGGCAGTTTTGAGGAGATCTTTTTTGCGATCGGTGATGAAGAGGTAGTTGTCTTTGTCGAGATAGCCGACGTCGCCGGTTTTGAACCAGCCATCGTCGGAGAGCACATCGTGGGTGGATTCGGGCGATTTGAAGTAACCCTGCATGACGCAAGGGCCCTTGGCGAGAATTTCGCCGTCGTCGGCAATGCGGAGCTGGACGTTGGGAATCGGGCGGCCGGAGCTGCCGGCACGGTTGTGCGGGTGATTGCTGGTGAGGACGGGAGAGGTTTCCGTCAGGCCGTAGCCCTGATAGATGGGAATGCCGATGGCCCAGAAAAATTCGCAGAGATCCCTGGAGAGCGGGGCTCCGCCGGAAAGAATGGTGCGGAGCTGGCCGCCGGTGCCGGCACGAATTTTGGAATAGACGAGCTTGTCGGCGATTACCCACTTGAGGCGAGTGACAAGGCCGGCGGATTTTTCGCCGCTGCGCCAGGGTGCGGATTCGCGGGCAGCCTGCATGGCGAAATCGAAAATTTTGCGCTTGGCGCCGGTGGCTTTACTTCCCTGCTCCATCAGGCGGGCATAGATTTTTTCGAAGAAGCGCGGAACGGCGGCGAGGACGGTGGGGTGGAGTTCGAGGAGAGCTTGCGCGACGTTTTCGACGACTTCGACGTAGGCGACGGGGCAGCCATGGAAAATATAAACATAGTCGAGCATGCGGCCGTAGACGTGGGCGAGCGGGAGGAACGAGACCGCCAGATCGGTGCCGGGGCGGAGATCGAGTTCAACGCAGGAGTCGGTGACATTGGAGCAGAAATTGGTGTGGGTGAGCATGACGCCCTTGGGCTCACCGGTGGTGCCGGAAGTGTAGATGAGCGAGGCGAGCTGGCTGGGAAGAACTTTGGCGGCGCGGAGGCGGTAGGCGGCGACTTCGGCGGGACCGGTGGCGGCGATCAGCGTTTCGTAATGGAGGAAGTCGGTGGGGAGATCGGGGCCGACGCCTGCAACAATGACTTGCTGAACTTCCTTGAGGGAGTCGCGGACCGCGAGGAATTTCTGGAGCTGTTTTTGGCCGGCGATGAAGACGACTTGCGCGCCGCAGTGATTGAGGATGTAGCACATGCGGTCGGGGGATTCGTTGAAGTAGATGGGGACGGTAACGCCGCCGGAGCCGCTGATGGCGAAATCGGCGGTGTGCCATTCGGGGCAGTTGGGCGCAAAGAGGCCGACGCGGTCGCCGGATTTTACGCCGAGTTCGACGAGGGCGTTGGCGAGGCCGGCGACGCGGCGCAGAAGTTCCTGAGAGGAGATGGATTCCCAGCGGTCCGGGCCGCGAAACATCTGGGCGCGGGGAGACGGGTGCTCTTCAACGGCGTTGATGAAGCGGGTGGGGAGAGTGCCGTAGTTCATCGGAAATTTGAATTTACATGATGGGGATTGTTCGTGCAATGGGAGGAAGAATAACGCAGAGAACGCTGAGAGCGCAGAGAGCACTGAGAAGAAAAGAGCAACCCAAGAGCACAGCCAGGAATGACTGTGCAACAAGAGGGGAGCGTATTTGTGGGAGATGAGGTGAGATAAGATGGTGGGAGAGGGACTAGAGTGATGAGCGTGGGGACACCTGTGGTGAATGATCCGGCTACGAGCCGTGGGCCGTTTCGGGCGCCGCGGGGGACGCAGATTTCATGCAAGGGTTGGCAGCAAGAGGCGGCGCTGCGGATGCTGCTGAACAATCTGGATCCCGAGGTGGCGGAGAAGCCCGAGGACCTGGTGGTGTACGGAGGGACCGGGAAAGCGGCGCGGAATTGGGATTGCTTTCACGCGATTGTGAAGTCGCTGCGGGCGCTGGAGGGAGACGAAACGCTGCTGGTGCAATCGGGGAAGCCGGTGGCTGTGTTCCGAACGCACGAGTATGCGCCGCGGGTGCTGCTGTGCAATTCGAACCTGGTGGGACATTGGAACAATTGGGAACAGTTCAACGAGCTGGACCGCGCGGGATTGATGATGTACGGGCAGATGACCGCGGGAAGCTGGATTTACATCGGGACGCAGGGAATTTTGCAGGGGACGTATGAGACGTTTGCGGCGGCGGCGCGGCAGCACTTTGGCGGGAGCCTGAGCGGGAAGCTGGTGGTGACGGGTGGAATGGGCGGGATGGGCGGAGCGCAGCCGTTGGCGGCGACGATGAACGGGGCGGCGTTTTTGGGCATCGATGTGGATCCGGAGCGGATCAAGCGGCGCGTGAAAACCGGTTATTGCGACGTGATGGTGACTTCGCTGGATGAGGCGCTGCGGATTCTGAAAAATACGGTGCGCAAGGGCGAGGCGACGTCGGTGGGATTGGTAGGAAATTGCGCGGACCTGATTCCGGAGATGGCGAAGCGCGGCGTGGTGCCGGACATTCTGACGGATCAGACGAGCGCGCACGATCCGATTGGCGGGTACGTGCCGAATGGAATGACGCTGGCGGAGGCGCTGGAGCTGAGGAAGAAGAATCCTGCGGAGTACCGGAAGCGGTCGGTTGCTGCGATGGGCGAGCATGTGCAGGGGATGCTGGATTTGCAGAAGCTGGGGGCGGTGACTTTCGATTACGGAAATAATATTCGAACGTTTGCGTTTGAAGCGGGAGTGAAGGATGCGTACGGCTTCCCCGGATTTGTGCCGGCGTACATCCGGCCGCTGTTCTGCGAGGGGAAGGGGCCGTTCCGGTGGGCGGCGCTTTCGGGAGAGGCGTCGGACATCGCGCGGACGGATCAACTGGTGCTGGAAATGTTTCCGGACAACGAGCATTTGAAGAGATGGATCACGATGGCGCAGAAGCGGGTGAAGTTCCAGGGATTGCCTTCGCGGATTTGCTGGCTGGGATACGGGGAGCGGGACAAATTCGGGCTGGCGCTGAACGACCTGGTGGCGAAGGGGGAGTTGAAAGCGCCGATCGTGATCGGGCGGGATCATTTGGATTGCGGATCGGTTGCGTCGCCGTATCGCGAGACGGAATCGATGAAGGACGGATCGGACGCGATTGCGGACTGGGCGCTGCTGAACGCGCTGATTAATACGGCGAGCGGGGCGTCTTGGGTGTCGATTCATAACGGGGGAGGCGTGGGGATCGGATATTCGCAACATGCGGGGCAGGTTACGTGCGCGGACGGTACCAAAGAAATGGCCAAGCGCATCGAAAGAGTGTTGACGAACGACCCCGGGATGGGGGTTGCTCGCCATGTGGACGCGGGTTACCCAGAGGCCATTGCGTTCGCAAAGAAAACTGGCGTGAAAGTGCCAATGCTGTAAGGATAGCGACACACAAACAAACCGCATGTCTCGGTGCAGAGGCAGACGGTCGAGGAGCGGCTATCTATGTACACGGTCCTGGGTGCAACGGGAAATATCGGCTCGGTCATCACGAAAAAATTATTGGAAAAGGGCGAGAGGGTCCGGGTTGTCGGGCGGAATGCCGCCAGGCTGCAGCAGTATGTGCACCGTGGGGCGGAGGCGTTCGTTGCGGATGTTAAGGATGCAGAAGCGCTGACGAAAGCGCTGACGGGCGCGCGGGCGGCGTTTCTGATGATGCCGCCGGGGATGACCTCGCCGGATTACCGCGCGGAGCAGGAAGTGGAATCCTACGCGATTGCGACGGCAGCGAGGAACTCCGGATTGCAGTACGCGGTGAATTTGAGCAGCATCGGGGCGCAGGCCCCCTCGGGAACCGGGCCGATTCTGGGATTACACGACTGCGAACGAAAATTGAATGCGGTGGAGCGGCTGAACGTGCTGCACCTGCGCCCGGCGTATTTCATGGAAAACCACCTCTCGGCGGCCGAAATGATCCAGATGATGGGGATTTTCGCGGGCGCGCTGAAGCCGGAATTGAAGATACCGATGATCGCGACGCGGGACATCGGGGTGCACGCGGCGGAGCGTTTGCTGAATCTGGATTTCAGCGGGAAGCAGACACAGGAGCTGCTGGGCGAGCGGGATTTGACCATGACGGAGGCGGCGGCGATCATCAGCCGGGGAATTGCGAAGCCGGACTTGAGATATTTGCAGTTCACGTACGAACAGGTGGAGCAGGCGCTGGTGCAGATGGGACTCTCCGAAAAGACGGCGGCCTATATCATCGAGATGTTTCAGGGAATGAACAACGGGATTGTGGCGGGGTTGGAGCCACGGAGCGCGGCGAATACGACGGGGACGACGATGGAGACGTTTGTGAGGGAAGTGTTTGCGCCGGCGTATCAGGGGATTGCAGTGGGGGCGTAGGGCGGGTTTAGAGGCCGCGACAGGAAGAAGAGAGTAGCCCAAGACCCACACGCAAAATCTGCGTGCGGGGCACCGGCGGAAGGAAAAGGCGCCCGCCTCGGAAGGCGGCCGCTACAAAGGCAAGAGAAACCCAAGAGCACAGGCTGAAGCCTGTGCCACGTTTTTGAGCGGAAGCGTTCTGATTACAGGGGCTTCACAGGTGGTTACGCTGCGGGGGGGCGGTCCGCGGCGGGGTAATTCCCTTTCCAAAATTGGGTTGGTGCGGGATGGCGCGGTGCTGGTGCGCGACGGGAAGATTGTGTCTGTTGGGCCGCGTGCGGAGGTCGAGAGGCGCGCGGAGGCGAAGGCGGCGGAGAAACTGGAAGTGGGCGGGCGCGTGGTGTTGCCGGGATTTGTGGATTCGCACACACACCTGGTTCATGCAGCCAGCCGCGCGGAAGAGTATGAGTTGAAGATTCAGGGAGCGAGCTACGAGGAGATTGCGCGGAAGGGCGGCGGGATACTGAATTCGGTGAAGAAGCTGCGGGCGGCGACGAAGGAAGCGTTGAAGGCGCGGGCGATGGCGGCGCTCTCGGAGTTTGCGGCGCATGGTACGACGACGGTGGAGGCGAAGAGCGGGTACGGACTGGATGTGGCAAGCGAGTTGAAGATATTGCGGCTGCATAAGGAATTGAACGCGGAGCAGCCGCTGGAGATTGTTTCGACGTTTCTGGGTGCGCATGTGGTGCCGGCGGAATTTCGCGCGAAGAAGGATGGAGCGGAGAAGTATTTGGCGTTGTTGATGGAAAAATTGTTGCCGGAAGTTGTGGTGGGGGATCTGGCGGAATATTGCGACGTGTTTTGCGATCGCGGGGCGTTTACGGTGGGGCAATCGAGGAAATTGCTGACGAAGGCGAAGGAGCACGGGCTGCGGCCGCGGTTGCATGCGGAGCAGTTGTCGCGCAGCGGGGCTACGCAATTGGCGGTGGAGTTGGAAGCGGCGAGTTGCGACCACCTGGAGCAGGTGAATGATGCGGATATCCGGGCACTGGCGAAATCGGAAACAGTGGCGACGCTGTTGCCCGGGTGCGATTTTCATTTGGGATTGGAGAAGTATGCGCCGGCGCGGAAGCTGATTGAGGCCGGGGCAATTGTGGGGCTGGCTACGGATTACAATCCGGGGACGAGTCCGACGATGAGCATGCCGATGATATTGTCGCTGGCGTGTTCGCAACTGCGGATGACGCCGGCGGAGGCGATTGCAGCGGCGACGATTAATGGGGCTTATGCGTTGGGGCGGGAGAAGACGGTTGGGTCGCTGGAAGAGGAGAAACGGGCGGATCTGGCGGTGTACGAGGTGGAGGATTACCGGGAAATTCCTTATTATTTCGGGATGAATGTTTGCTGGATGACGATGAAGGGTGGGGAGATTGTTTGGATGAGGGATTGAAAGAACAGTTCAAAGTACAAAGATAAGAATTAACGCAGAGTTCGCTGAGACGCAGAGGACGCAGAGTTAAGAGGAAGAAGAAGAGGGCGGAACGGAGAGAGATGAAACGACTGATTGAGTGCGTGCCGAATTTTTCGGAGGGGCGGGACCCGGCGAAGGTGGATGCGCTGGTGCAGGCGATGTGTTGCGTGCCGGGGGTGTATGTGCTGGACCGAGAGATGGACGCGGACCACAACCGTTGCGTGATCACGCTTGCGGGGGAACCGGAGGCAGTGGGCGAAGCGGCGATTCTGGGCGCTGGCAAGGCGATGGAGTTGATCGACATGAACGAGCACAAGGGCGCACACCCGCGGGTGGGGGCGACGGACGTGGTGCCGTTCATTCCTGTGGAGGGCGTGACGCTGGAAGATTGCGTGGCGCTAGCGAAGCGCGTGGGGCAGGAGATCTGGAAGCGGCACCGGATTCCGATTTTCTTTTACGAAGCGGCGGCGACGCGGCCGGACCGGGTGAACCTGGAGAATGTGCGGCGGGGACAATACGAAGGATTGCGCGAGGAGCTGAAGAAGAATCATGACCGGCAGCCGGACATCGGCGAGCCGAAGCTGCATCCAACGGCGGGCGTGACGGTCGTGGGAGCGCGGAAATTCCTGGTGGCGTACAACGTCAATTTGAATACTTCGGACATCGGAGTGGCGAACAAGATTGCGCGGGCGATCCGGTTTTCGAACGGCGGGTTTCGGTACGTGAAATCCATGGGCGTGGAATTGAAGGCGCGCAACCTGGCGCAGGTGTCGATCAATTTGACGGATTACGAGCAGACGCCGATGCATCGGGTGTACGAGGCGGTGAAGCGCGAGGCGGAGCGCTATGGCGCGATGCCGGTGGGCAGCGAGATTGTGGGGCTGGTGCCGAAGAAGGCGATCGAGATGGCGGCGGACTACTTTCTGCAACTGGAGAACTTCTCGCCTTCACAAGTGTTTGAAAACAAGCTGGCGGATGCGCTGAGCGGAGCGCCGCTGGAGTCGAAGGACGGGAAACTGGCGCACCTAGCGCGGCCGTTTCTGGACGCGGTTGGAGAGGCGACGCCGACGCCGGGAGGCGGAAGCGTTTCGGCGTTTGCGGCGGCGCTGGCAGCGTCGCTGGGGCAGATGGTGGCGGGGCTTTCGCGGAAGAAGAAATTGCAGGCGCCGTTTGTGGACAAGCTCTCGGAGAACGTGGATGCCCTGAGAATAATTGCGGATGAGCTGGCGGCGGCAATCGACCGGGATGCGAGTTCGTATGATGCGGTGATGGCGGCGTTCAAACTGCCGCAGGGGAACGACGCGGAGAAGGCCGCGCGGGAAGCGGCGATTCAGGCGGCGACGAAGGGCGCGACGGAAGTACCGCTGGAAGTGGCGGAAAAAGCGGCTGGCCTGGTGGAACGGCTGGTGCAACTGGAAGCAATCTCGGCGGCATCCATGAAGTCAGACCTGCTGGTGGCGCGTCTAATGGGAGTGGCGGGAGCGAAAGGCGCTCTTGCCAACGTGGAGATCAACCTGGAAGGGTTGAAGGACGCGGCGTATGTGGCGCAGATACGAGGGAAAGTTGACGGACTGCGCAAGCGGCTCGGCTGAAAACGGATGGATGGCGTAAACTAGAGTTTGCACAGCGGAGCGGAAGGTTGGGCGCTAGTGAGAGAGACCCAAGAAGGCGGCGTAAAGCCGCCCCTACACGGACGCGATCGCTAAATAAATTTTCCCCCGGCCCTTGAAAGGAGCATTACATGCGGAAGTGGACAGAGGCGAGAACGAGATTTGTGGCGGCATGCGCGCTGCTGGCATTGACGGCGGCGGTGGCGAAGCCCGTGAAGGCCGGTTCGCTGGGCGCGGACACGATTGGACTGTTTCCGAAGGAGGTGGGCGAATTTGCGTACGCGGATTTGAAGAAGGCGCGGACGATGAAGTGGTACCCGGCGCTGGAGCAGCAGATGCTGCCGGAGAAGTTCAAGCAGTTTGAGAAATTTCTGGCCTCAGCGGGAATTGATACGAATACGCAAGTGGACGAACTGACGTGGGCGTTGGTGCCGGGGTCTGCGCTGGCCAAGGACGCAGCGGCGAATGGCGGCACAGCGGCGGAAGCGCCTCCGGACAGCGAAGAGATCGTGGGGATTGCGCTGGGTGCGTATAACCCGGATTCGACGGAAGCGTATTTCAAGACGCAGAAGCTGCCGACGGCGAAGTCGCACGGGTACACGCTGTTTGCATTCGGATCGGGCGTAGGGCCGAACGACCTGTTTTTCTTTTTTGTGGATTCGAACAAGGCGGCGTTTGGGCACCGGCAACTGCTGGAGAAGCTGATTGCGGTGCGGTACGGAGAAGAAGACAGCCTGCTGCGGAACGACACGATGTTCAACATGATCAACGAAACAAACGGCAGCGGCGTGGTGTGGGCGGTACTGAATCCGGCGTATACCAAGCTGGCGATGGGGCAGTTGGCGCCGGAGGTGCAGCAGTTTCCGGATGCGGCGAAGCTGGTGGCGCGGATGCAGGCGATGATTATTACAGCGACCGCGAGCAGCGGGATGGAAGCGAAGTTTCAGGCGGTGTGCGGCTCGACGGAAGATGCGAACACGCTGAGCCAGTTGATGGCGGCGGGGCTGCTTTATAAGAAGTATCAGACGGCGAAGGATAATCCGGAGCTGGGGTCGTTGCTGGACCAGACGAGCGTGACGCCGTCGGGAGACCGCGTGGTGATCCGGATGACGGTTAGCGACGAGCAGATGACGACGTTGATTCAGAAGAATACGTTTGCGATTAAGATGTAGGGGAGTGGCGAGAAGCGTTCAAGAGTTCAGAAGTTCAAGAGTTGAGGAATTCACAGGCTAGAGCGAGTGCTGCTGGATCGGTGGCACGGGCTTTAGCCTGTGCTGTTTTTGGGCTGCTCTTCGCGGTGGCCGGTGAGGGTGCAGGCGTGAAAGCGGAGGCTTTGCCTCCCTTCGACTACGCTCAGGGCAGGCCGCACTCAAAGAAAAAATCGCCCGCCTCGGAAGGCGGCCACTACAAAGACGCGGAGTTGGCCACCTGAAGGTGGCCGCTACAAAGGCAAACCCAAGAGCACAGCCAGGAATGGCTGTGCTACTAAGAGGCGGCGTGGAGGAATTTGGTCAGGCGGAGGACGCCGCAGTCGTTGCGGGATTCGCATTGGATGTCGTCTACGCCGGCCCAGTGGGGTTCGGGCTTATTGGCTGGCGGAGGGACGCCGGGGACGGAGACTTCGACTTCGATGCGATCGTTGAGGCGGCGGAAGTTCACCTGGCAGGGCGTGGTGCAATTGTGGTGAAAGCCGAAGCAGAGTTTGCAGGCGGAGACTACGGCGGCTTTGAGTTGTTCGATGATTTCGTTGGGGAGGCCGGCGGCATCGGCGAAGACGCGCATGGCGCCACCCGCGGCGGCGGCGAGGCGTTCGTCGTGGTCGAGGGAGAGGCGGAGGTTGAGCGGATTTTTCGGCACGGCTATTGGCTGCTGGCCCAGGCGACGTCGCAGGATTCGCGGCAGTCGGGACAATAGTACAACCCATCAACGGCCAGGCGCACTCTTTCGAGGCTTTTGCAGATGGTGCAGTATTTATCGCAGGTGCAATATTCTTCGGATTTGTCGCACTGGGCGCAGAGAACTTGTTCGCGGGCGGCCATCGGTGCCTCCGGAAAAAACTGTACCTGAGGGAGAGGCGGTCAGCAAGGGGCGGGTAGGGTTGGCGCTGCATAATAGCTAAGAGTCAGTAGGAGTACGTGCTGTCCTAATTTGAATTTGCAATCGTACGACGGCACCTCTCGAACTCGCTACTTCGGTCGCGGCTGCCATTCGCAACTAAACATGGGCTCGTTCTCGCCATTCTTCCGGCAGTTCCAATACGAAAGCTCATCGCCTTCCGGTCCCTTGATGTGGCCTATACCCAAAAATCGCACCTTGAAAACTTTACCCTTGTCTTCGCTGCCATGCGGAAAGTCACATATCAATTCTGGAGGGTTCTGTGCTTTCAGGAACGAATAGCAGGTCTTGTATTCCCCCTTCGTCCAATTCTTTGCATAAATCTTGACCAGATTGTCGCGCGATATAAGATTCCAGTCTTCAAGCTTTTGCCACGAAATCCCAATGCCCGCCCAAAGCAGAACGACGACAACCACTCCTAAGAGCAGCCTAGTCCGGTTACTTGCATAAATTTTCGGCAGCTTGTCACGGAATTTAAGATTCCGGTCTTTAAGTGTACGCCATGCCTCCCAAAGCATGGCGACGAGAAGAATTCCTAAGAACACCAAAAGAAATGCGTCTTCTGAGAACAGAAAGAGAAATGCGTAGTTTGCCATGTAGAATAGTCTTCTACGTATAGACTATGTAGGAGATCCTAACATGGCAGGCGAAAAAGAGGCCTTCATCAAGCTTTTGGAATCTGACATCCAAGCGTGGGAACTTTGGCATCCTATTTTGAGGGCATCCACGTAAAAAGTATTTCTATCAATGAGGTCGAGACCTCCGCACATGACAAAGCGCAGCAAATGCGAGATAGGGTCAAAGAGCATCAAGAGCTTATAAACAGAATTAAGAAATCAAATTAGCGCGCTCGCTAGGAGCGTCTGTGTTTTGACGGGGTGTGGGGTGCGTGGTAGCATCGGTTTTTGCCTGAGCAAACGGAATGGACTCCGGAAACTCTCCTGCCAATTCAAGTCTTCGCAAAACGGCACTGAATGTGCTGCATAAGCGCCTGGGCGCCAAAATGGTTAATTTTGGCGGCTGGGACATGCCCGTGGAGTATCCGTGCAGCGGCAACTTGATGTGCGAGCACCGGGCGGTGCGCGGCGGCGTGGGCGTGTTTGACGTCAGCCATATGGGCGATATTCGAATTCGGGGAAAATCGACGGAAAGAAAGTCGACAGTTGACAGTTCACAGTTATTAGTTTCGGAGAGGAATAGCCCAAGAGCACCAGGAATGGCTGTGCCACAGGGGCAAGATGTCACCCACGGAGGGTTAGCGGCGGTACAGCATTTGTGCATGAACGATGCGTCGAAGCTGGCGATCGGGCAGGCGCAGTATTCGGCGATGCTGTATCCGAGCGGCACGTTTGTGGACGACGTGATCGTGCACCGGCTGGGCGAGGACGACTACCTGCTGGTGATCAATGCGGGGACGCGGGAGAAGGATATTTCGTGGGTGCGCGAAAACACCAAGGGGATGGATTGCGTGGTGGAGGATTTGAGCGACGCGTACACGCAACTGGCGATTCAGGGGCCGCGGGCGGCGGAGGTGCTGCAGAAGCTGACGGACGCGAAGCTGGAGACGATCAAGAATTACTGGTTCACGCATGGAACGGTTTGCGGGCTGCCGAACACGCTGATTGCGCGGACGGGATATACGGGCGAGGACGGGTTTGAGATTTATGTGCCGTCGGACGTGGTAACGAGCGAGCGCGTGTGGAACGAAGTGTTTGCGGCGGGGAAAGAGTTTGGGATTCTGTCTTGCGGGCTGGGGGCGCGGAATACCTTGCGGCTGGAATCGAAGATGGCTTTGTATGAGCACGAGATCAGCGACAGGATCAATGTTTGGGAAGCGGGGCTGGACCGGTATTGCCATTTGGAGAAGGGCGCGTTTATTGGGCGGGACGCTTTGGTTCGGTTGAAGGCGGAGGGATTGAAGCGGGCGCTGGTGGGGCTGGAGATGGTGGAGCGCGGGATTGCGCGCGACGGGTACCGGTGTTTGGATGAAAATGGGAATGAGATTGGGATGGTGACCAGCGGGTCGCCATCGCCTACGCTGGGGAAGAATATTGCGCTGGCGTATGTGCCGCCTTCGATGACGGGGTTGGGGACGGAGATTTTGGTGGAGATTCGGGGGCAGAGGGTTAAGGCGGTGGTGGTGGGGACGCCATTTTATAAGAGGATCAGAACCCCAAGAGCACAGCCAGGAATGGCTGTGCCACAGTGAAGGTTCGGAACACGCGGATTTTTAACACAGAGGGCACAGAGGGGGATGGGCGAGGCCACCTGAAGGTGGCCGCTACGCGGGGCGGAGAAACCCAAGAAGGCGGCGTAAAGCCGCCCCTACGAGATTCGGTTGGGGCAAATACTTGGATTGAAGGAGCGGGACTATGGCATATCCGACGCAGTTTAAGTATTCGAAGGACCATGAGTGGATTGAGGTGAAGGGCGACGTGGCTACCGTGGGGATTACGGATTACGCGCAGCATGAGTTGGGCGACGTGGTGTTTGTGGAGTTGCCGGCGGTGGGCGCGAAGGTGACTGCCGGGAAGACGTTTGGCTCGGTGGAATCGGTGAAGGCGGTCAGCGAGATTTATGCGCCTGCAAGCGGCGAAGTGACGGAAGCGAACGGCGCGCTGGTGAAGCAACCCGAGGCGATCAACACGGATCCCCACGGTGCGGGCTGGCTGATCAAGGTGAAGCTGGCGAATCCAGCGGAACTGGGCGCGCTGATGGACGCGGCGGCGTATGAGGCGTTCATCGCGGAGAAGCAGAAAGAAGCGTCCGCCTGATGCGCTACCTCCCGAAAAGCCCCGCGGAACGCCAGGAGATGCTGGCGGCCATCGGGGTGAAGAACGTAGAAGAGTTGTTTTCGTCGATTCCCGAAAAATACAGGTTGAAGAAGGCGCTGAACCTGCCGGGACCTTTCTCCGAGCAGGAAGTGATTCGCTATTTCCAGGAGCGCGCGAAGGAGAATTCCGGCGGGTACACGAGCTTCCTGGGCGCTGGTGTGTACAACCACCTGCGGTCGGTGGTGACGGACACGATTATTCAGCGCGGCGAGTTTCTGACGTCGTACACGCCGTATCAGGCGGAGATTACGCAGGGGACGCTGCAGGCGATTTTTGAGTTTCAGACGCTGATGTGCCAGTTGACGGGGCAGGAAGTGGCGAACGCGTCGATGTACGACGGATCGACGGCGACGACGGAAGCGGTGTTGATGGCCGAACGGCTGACGGGGCGGACGCGGGTGTTGGTGGCGCGGTCTGTGCATCCGGAGTACCGCGAAGTGCTGCGGACGTACGCGAAGAATTCCGGGCTGCACGTGGAAGAGATTTCGTACACGATGGCGGGGACGCTGGACACGAAGACGCTGAAGGCGGCGATTCGCGACGATGTTTGCGCGGTGGTGGTGCAGTCGCCAAACTTTTTCGGGACGATCGAATCGCTGGGGCCCCTGGCGGAGATTACACGGGCCGCGGGAGCAATGCTGGTGGTGGCGGTGGCGGAAGCGGTGTCACTGGGCGCGGTGCGGCCGCCGGCGGAAGCGGACATTGTGGCGATGGAGGCGCAGAGTTTTGGATTGGCGCCGAGCTATGGCGGGCCGTATGCGGGCGTGATTGCTTCGCGAGAGAAATACGTGCGGCAGATGCCGGGGCGGCTTTCGGGGCAGACGGTGGACAGCGAGGGGCAGCGGGGATTTGTGCTGACGCTGGCTACGCGCGAGCAGCATATTCGGAGAGAGAAGGCGACTTCCAATATCTGCACGAACCAGGCGTTGTGCGCGCTGGCGGCTACGGTGCATTTGACGTTGCTGGGCAAAGAGGGATTGCGGGAGCAGGCGGAGCAGAATTTGGCTAAGGCGCATTTTGCGTTGACAGAGTTGGAGAAGATTCCGGGAGTGACGAGGACTTTTTCGGGGCCGTTTTTTAATGAGTTTACGGTGGCGCTGCCGAAGTCGGTGAAGTTGGTGAATGCGGAGTTGTTGAAGGAGAAGATTGTGGGGCCGTTTGTTTTGGGGACGGCTTATCCGGAGTTGTCGAAGAATGCGGTGGTTTGCGTTACGGAGACTACTTCGCGGGGGGAGATTGAGCGGCTGGTTGCGGGAGTCCGAAAGGCGTTAGCGGTTTAAGAGAAAAGAAAGAGTTTTAACACAGAGGGCACAGAGGTCGGAGCACAGAGTTCGCAGAGAAGAGAAATGCAAGAAGGCGGCCTAAAGCCGCCCCTACAGGCGAGAGAAGAGTGGGGATGAGCGAGAAGATTAAGAAGGCTACGCGACATACGAATCAGAATGAGGGATTGATATTTGAGAAGTCGTCGCCGGGGAAGCGGGCGTTTGAATTGCCGCCGCTGGACGTGCCGGTGGTGGATCCCGCGAAAGCGCTGGGCGATGCGTACCGGCGCGGGGGAGTGGACGGATTTCCGGAGGTGAGCGAGATCGAGGTGATCCGGCACTTCACGCGGCTATCGACGTGGAATTACGCGATTGATCTGGGGATGTATCCGCTGGGTTCGTGCACGATGAAATACAACCCGCGGGTGAATGAGTTTGTGGCGAGGCTGGATGGGATTGCGACGGAGCATCCTTATCAGCCGCAGGAACTTTCGCAGGGTTGCTTGAAAGTGCTGCAACTGCTGGAAAAGTGTCTGCTGGAAATTACCGGGATGGATGCGATCACGCTGCAGCCGGCGGCTGGAGCGCAGGGCGAACTGACGGGACTGCTGCTGATTCGCGCGCATCACGAGAAGAATGGGAATCCGCGGAAGAGAGTACTGATTCCGGACTCGGCGCACGGAACGAATCCGGCGACGGCGGTGATTGCCGGGTATGAAGTGGAGAACATCAAGTCGAACGCCGAGGGCCAGGTAGACCTGGCGCATTTGCGCGAGCAGGTGACGGAAGACGTTGCGGCGCTGATGCTGACGAATCCGAGCACGCTGGGAATCTTCGAGCAGCAGATTCCGGAGATTGCGGAGATTCTGCACGCGAAGGGCGCGCTGCTTTATATGGACGGCGCGAACATGAACGCGCTGACGGGCGTGACGCGGCCGGGCGACCTGGGCGTGGACGTGATGCACCTGAATTTGCACAAGACGTTTTCGACGCCGCATGGCGGCGGCGGGCCGGGCGCGGGCCCGGTGGCGATGAAGAAAATTCTTGAGCCGTATTTGCCGACGCCGGTGCTGGTGGAAAAAGAGGGCGGACGGCTGGCGCTGGATTTCAACCGGAAGCAGAGCGTTGGGCGAGTGAAGGCGTTCGTGGGAAATTTTGGCGTGCTGGTCCGGGCGCTGGCGTACATTCTGGCGTACGGGCCGGGAGTGCGGCAGGCGACGGAAGACGCGGTGGTGAACGCGAACTATATTCGCAAGGGGCTGGAAGGCGTGTTTGATTTGCCGTACACGAAGCCGTCGATGCATGAGGTGGTGTTCAGCGACGCGATTCAGAAGAAGAGCGGCGTGAACACGATGGATATCGCGAAGCGGCTGATTGATTATGGATTTCACCCGTACACGACGGCGTTTCCGCTGATTGTGCCGGGGGCGCTGATGATCGAACCGACGGAATCGGAGTCGAAGGAAGAGCTGGATCTGTTTGTGGAGGCGATGAAGTCGATCGCGAAAGAGGCGGCGGCTACGCCGGAGCTGGTGAAGACGGCGCCGCATACGACGCGGGTGCGGAGGTTGGATGAGGTGGGAGCGGCGCGGAAGCCGGTGCTGAGGTGGAAAGCGGGAGAGAAGCGGAGCGAGGCGGCGGATTAGTTGAGAAGGAAGATTAAGAATTAACGCTGAGATCGCGGAGAGCGCAGAGTTCGCTGAGAAGAAAACCCAAGAGCACAGCCAGGAATGGCTGTGCTACAAGAGAAGAAGGCGGCCTAAAGCCGCCCCTACACGTCGGAAGCAGAACAAGCGGACAGGTTGAAGATTGGTAGCTTTGAGTGCACGGGTGTGCATACGTCACACGATTCCCTGCCCTGGGGCTGGTAGAATTTGGCTGGTGGGGACGGAAACGGGTTGGCGAAGCTATGAGCGCTGCGATTGACGCGTGGTTGCCCAAATCAGTTTTACTTCTGCGCGAATACAATTTTGAAAAATTCACGGCGGACTTGATTGCCGGCGTTACGGTGGGGCTGGTGGCGCTGCCGCTGGCGATGGCGTTTGCGATTGCGTCGGGAGTTTCGCCGCAGGCGGGGATCTACTGCGCGATCGTGACGGGATTCCTGATTTCGGCGCTGGGCGGATCGAAAACACAGATTGGCGGGCCGACCGGCGCGTTCGTGGTGGTGGTGCTGGGGATTATTTCGAGGTACGGGCTGGACGGGCTGTTTACATGCACGATGCTGGCCGGGTTGATCCTGGTGATTATGGGCGTAACCGGGCTGGGCAGCATGGTGAAATATTTTCCGCGTCCGGTGGTGGTGGGATTCACGAACGGAATCGCGATCCTGATTGCTAGCACGCAGATCCGGGATCTGTTCGGGCTGAGTATGGAGCATGTTCCCGGAGATTTCTTTCACCGCATGGGCGCGATCGCGGAGAATTTTCATACGCTGAACTGGGTGGCGACGCTGGTGGGGTTTGCTTCGTTGGCGGTGATGATCATCTGCGCGAAGTTTTTCAAGCGGATTCCGGGCGCGATCCTGGTGTGTTTTGGGGCGACGGCGGCGGTAGCGATTTTCCATTTACCCATTGAGACGATTGGAACGCGGTTTGGTGGGATTCCGAGCGGGCTGCCGCACCTGGCTGTGCCGCGGTTGCAGCCACAGCTTTTGCTGCACCTGCTGTCTCCCGCGATCACGGTGGCGATGCTGGGGGCGATCGAGTCGCTATTTTCGGCAGTGGTTTCGGACAAGATGAGCGGGGACAAACACAATCCGAACGTGGAATTGATCGCGCAGGGAGTGGCGAACATCTTTTCTCCGTTGTTCGGGGGGTTGCCTGCGACGGGTGCGATCGCGCGGACGGCGACGAATGTGCGGGCAGGAGCAAGAACGCCGGTGGCGGGGATGATTCATGCGCTGACGCTGCTGGCGGTGATTCTGTTTGCGGCGCCGCTGGTGAAGAACGTGCCGCTGGCGGCCCTGGCCGGGATTCTGTTCATGGTCGCCTACAACATGGGCGACTGGGGGGAAATTCCCGAGATTTTGAAATTGAGCATGGCGGATAAAAGCGTGTGGGTGCTGACGTTGACGCTGACGGTGCTGGCGGACCTGACGCTGGCGGTGGAAGTGGGGATGATTCTGGCGGCGTTCAGCTTTATCCGAAAGATTTCGATGACGACGACAGTTTCGAAAGTCACCGATGATTACATTGAAGACGGGCGGGCGCATATTTTGCAGGACAAGGACATTCCGGAGTATGCGGCGGTTTACCGGATTCATGGGCCGTTTCTGTTCGGGGTGACCGACAAGCTGGCGGAGGCGACCGAGGATGTTGCGGCGCTGCCGCCGATCGTGATCCTCCGGCTGCGCAATATGACGGCGGTTGATGCGACGGGGATCGCGGCACTTGAGGAGTTGGCCGAAAAATTGCGAGCGAGCGGACGCGCGATGCTGGTTTGCGGCGCGAGACCGCAACCCGAGGCGCTGATGCGCGAGGCGGGATTCGAGCGGCATATCGGGGCGGACAATATTTGCGCGAATATCGAGGAAGCATTGAAGCGCGCAGAGGAGATTCACAATCACCCAGCCGCGGTGACCGCAGGCACGCACCAAAACTAATAGTACGCAGTCGCGCAACCTGAAAAAACTTTCAGAAAGCGGCAGGGAAAGACGAAGTTTAGGCGCAAAATTGAGATGCGCTTGAGCACCACTTCAAGAAATTCCCTTCTTTCACCATCCGAACATCGAAACGTCTCTTTCCCGTAACAATCGCGGCCTAGTCTCGTCTAGCGAATCGCGGATCACGGTTTCGCGAGTCCCACCCAACTATTCAAAAGGAGAGCTACATGAGGAAGCAGTTATTGGCAGCAAGCCTGTCTCTCGGCTTGATTGCCTCCACAACACCGGCGCCCGCGCACGCCAACGACGACGAGGGTCATTCCCATATCAAGCACGTCCTGCTGATCAGCATTGACGGCATGCACGCGGTGGATTTCGAAAACTGCGCAAACGGCATCAGCGGGGCAAACGGCGGAGCACCCTACTGCCCGACGCTCGCTGCACTCGGCAAGACCGGGCTGAACTACACACGAACGACGACCTCCAGGCCGTCGGACTCCTTTCCTGGCTTGATGGCACTGGTAACCGGTGGCAGCCCCCGAACGGTAGGCGCGTTTTACGACGTGGCTTACGATCGCGTCCTCGCGCCACCTCTAGTAACCACTGGAAACGGCCTGCCTGGCACAAGCGACCCGAAAAACAACCCTGCATTGGCGCCCTGCGTCCCAAACCAGATTTACGGAACCCAGACCGAATATGAGGAGGGCGACGAAATTAACCAACTGCTGCTCAACGGAGGGAATCCGCAAGCTGCCAACGTTGCCGACGGCGGGGTTCCTGCAATTGATCCTAACAAACTGGTGCGCGATCCGTTCAACAACTGCCAACCCGTTTACCCTTGGAACTTCGTTCGTACCAACACCATTTATGGGGTGATCCACCAAGCGGGCGGCTATACCGCTTGGTCGGACAAGCACGCCGTTTACGCTGTTGTTTCCGGCCCCACGGGAACGAGCCAGCCAAGCAACGTGGATGATTACTATTCTCCGGAAGTCAATTCCAACCAGATTCCGTTGCCGGGTATAACCACGGCAGGCACGAACTTTGACTGCGGAACCATCAAAGCGAGCGGAGACGCAAAGACTCCGGGGGACGATTGGACGACCGATTTCGATGCCATCAAATGCTATGACCAGTTGAAAGTCAACGCGGTGGTGAACGAAATCAACGGTAAAAATCACCTCGGGACAAGTAAGGCTCCGGTCCCAGTGATTCTCGGCATGAACTTCCAGGCAGTCAGCGTCGGCCAGAAGCTTGTTAAGCCCGCGGCCCTACCTGCAGATCGCAACGACAGCAACTCCGGCGGTTACGAGGACGCCCAGGGTACGCCCAGGCCGATTATGGCGAAGGAAATCGTATTCGTGGATGCGGCGATCGGACAGATGGTCGCGGCGCTTAGACACAACGGCCTTCTGGAATCCACGGCCATCATTATTACGGCCAAACACGGACAATCGCCCGTTGACCCGAATCGCTTCTTCCCAATTCCCGGGAAAACTGGCAATGGTAACTCCCCCGGCGGTGTCATCGCGAACCTTCTCCCGGCGATTTACAGCAACGCCAACAATGGGCTCGGCCTGGCGGAAGACGATATTTCCCAGCTCTGGCTCGCGGATCCGACGCAGACCGGAAACGCAGTTAGCATGTTGGAAGCCGACGCAGTCGCGCCCCCAGGATGGGGTGCCGGGCAGATCTACTATGGCGCTTCACTGAACACGCTCTTTAACCCGCCGGGCGTGCCAAACAATCCCGGCCCGTGCTGCAAGCTGCGGGCAGGCGGGGACCCGCGTACGCCCGACATCGTCGCGATTCCAAACGTCGGCGTGGTATATACCGGAGGCGACAAGAAGCAGTCCGAACACGGCGGTTATGCGTGGGACGACACCAATGTGATGCTGTTGGTATCCAATTCACACTTTGAGGGACGCAGCATCAACAGCTTCGTGGAAACCGCTCAGGTAGCTCCCACCATCCTGAAGCTCCTGGGTTTTGATCCGAATGCCCTGGATGCGGTGCGAAGCGAAGGCACACCAGTGCTTCCGGCGGTGCAGTTCGGCTGGTAGAGACTGCAGCCGACAAAATGGAGAATGGGCGCCGGGTGGTTCCGGCGCCCATTTTTTTGCGCGCGGTCGATTATTGGAAATCGAAGAGCACAGGCAGGAATGCCTGTGCCACAAGAAAAAACCGCGCCCGGCTGGTGGGGTGCGGTTTTCGGTTTATGGATGGAGTGCTGGACCGAAACTTTTAGCGCGCCAGGCGGGGCGTCGGCTCAGGTGGGAGCGTGACGCCGGGGGCCTCAACGGGGCGGCCACCCTTGGCTTGCGTGGCTTTTGCAGTGACTGCCGGCTCGGGACGACGGACGGGAATCGCGACGTTTTCGCCTTCACGGACGAAGTGAAGATGGTCGTCGGAAGGCTCCCAGTCGATGCAGATCATGTCGCCGAGGCGAACCTGGTCGGTGGCGAGAAGATTGGCCATCGGATAGACGACGTGCCGCTCGATGGAGCGTTTCAAGTGGCGAGCGCCGTAGCGCTGGTCAGTGCCTTCCTGCAGGAGGAAATCACGGCCATTGGTGGTGACGCGGAAAAGGAACTGGCCCTTGGCGGTTTCAAGGACGCGCTGCTGAACCATGGCGAGTTCGATATCGAGAACCTGCTCGAGCTGTTTGCGATGCAGGGGGTGGAAGACGACAAGCTTGTCGAGGCGGTTCATGAATTCGGGAGAGAACTTGCGGCGAGCGGCTTCGACGGCGGTGCGCTCGACCTTTTCGTCGAGATTGGTGGTGGGCTTGTCATTGGACTTGATGAAGCCGTAGCCACCGCCCATGAGTTCGGTGATTTCCCCGCCGCCGAGGTTGGAGGTGAGGAAGATGACGGTTTGGGAGAGATCCACACGGCGATTGTCGCCGAGGGTCAACGTGGCCTTGTCCAACATGCCGAGGAGGAGCTGCCAGAGGGCGTCGCTGGCCTTTTCGATTTCGTCGAAGAGCAGGAAGGAGAGCTTGAGCTTGTCGGAATGCGAGGCGGCCAGGGCTTCCTGGGTGATCAAAGGATGAGTTTCGCGGTGGCCGAGATAGCCCGGGGGCGAACCGATCAACTTCGCAATTTCGTGAGAGTGCTGGAATTCGGCGCAGTCCACTTTAATGACCATGCGCGGGTCGCCAAAGAGAATCTCGGCGGCGGCTTCGACGATGCGGGTCTTGCCGGAACCGGTGGGACCCAGAAAGAGCAGATTGCCTACGGGGCGGCCTGGGGAGTTGAGGCCAGCGCAGAAGACCTGATAAAGGTCGACGAGCGCCTGCACGCCTTCCTCCTGGCCAACGATCTTGGCGCGGAGCGACTGGTGAAAATCACGCGTATCGTTGCTGCGGATTGTCGGATCCAGTTGTTGCCTGGCAGCTGCTTTCATGGCGTCTTCCCCGAACGATGATGGCCGCTTGCCTCACCGCTCTCCCCGCAAGCGTCAAGATTTGAAAATCTCAACGATGCAGATATTGGGGGAAGAGCATGGGGCGTGCCAATTCGAGGGAAAGGTTGTGGATTTCGAAAAGGCTGCAACGTCAATGAGATAGGGGTGTTGCCATTGTGGAAACCGTCTCACGCGGTGAGAAGGTGTCCCGATAGTGTCCAAAAATGAGAGGGATGAAACAGATTGTGTCAATTGAGGGGTGACGGAAAGAGGTAGCGGGGACGGGAGAAGATTGACGGATTGAGCAAATAGGATGGGTTGGGAGCTCGGACGGAGTGCTCAAAAGCGTGAGCTTCGCTCCCGCACTCAAAAGCCGGAATGGCCGATCTGCTGGATATAGGCCAGAAGCGTGGAGAGGAGAGAAAACCCAAGAAGGCGGCCTAAAGCCGCCCCTACAGGTTAGCGAGGTTCCTTTTTGCGGCCCAAGAGGGATTGCCGGGCTACGGCGGGCGAGGCCGCAGAAACTGACGGAGGTGCTGAAGCTTCGCCGGCGACCGCTTCGGCGGGGGTGTCTTTGGCGAGGCCGTCCTCAAGGGGTGCGGCGCTGGTAACCAGGGTTCCCTCGGGGTTTTCCGGGGTGACGATGGCGCCTTCCTTTTCGCGGACAAAGGTAAGTTCTTTGCTGGCGCCGTCCCAATCGACGCGGACGAGATCGCCAAGATTCACCTGCTGAGTGGCCAGCAGGTTGGCCAGAGGGTAGACGAGGAAGCGCTCGATGGCGCGTTTCAGGTGGCGGGCGCCGTAACGCTGGTCGGTGCCTTCCTGGAGGAGGAAGTTGCGGCCGGAGTCGGTGACACGGAAAAGGAATTTGTTGGTGGCAGTGTCGAGAACGCGTTTCTGGACCAGGCCGAGTTCGATGTCGAGAACGGTTTCGAGTTCGGCCCGCTTGAGCTGGCGGAAGACCACCATCTTGTCGAGGCGATTCATGAATTCGGGGGAGAACTTGCGGCGCGCAGCTTCGACGGCGGTGCGCTCGACCTTCTGGTCAATGTTGGTCTGAGGCTTGTCGTCGGACTTGATGAAGCCGTAGCCGCCGCCCATGAGATCGGTGATTTCATTGGCGCCGAGGTTGGAGGTCATGAAGATGACGGTTTGGGAGAGATCGACGCGGCGGTTGTCGCCGAGCGTAAGCGTGGCTTTATCGAGCATGCCGAGAAGGAGCTGCCAGAGAGCGTCGCTGGCCTTTTCGATTTCGTCGAAGAGCAGAAAGGAAAGCTTGAGCTTGTCCGTGTGATTCGCGGCCAGCGCTTCCTGGGTGATTAAAGGATGAGTTTCACGGTGGCCGAGATAGCCCGGGGGCGAGCCGATAATTTTCGCGATCTCGTGGGAGTGCTGGAACTCGGCGCAGTCGATTTTGATGACGGCGCGGGGGCTGCCGAAGAGAATTTCGGCGGCGGCTTCGACGATGCGGGTCTTGCCGGAGCCGGTGGGGCCGAGGAAGAGCAGGTTGCCGACGGGGCGGCCGGGGGAGTTGAGTCCCGCGGTAAAGACCTGGAACAGCTCCACGAGCGCCTGAACGCCGTCATCCTGGCCGACGATTTTCGCGCGCAGAGCGTTTTGAAATTCAATGGTGTCCGCGCTGCGGATACTCGGATTTAGAGAAACATCGCCTGTCGCCATGACCGCCTCCCTAGCGCCCCCGGAAATCCGGAGACGCAGATCCGAACCGGCCGCCTGCCCGGTGCAGTCTCTTCAGATGGTCTTTGGAACCGAACTGATCGAGCTTCACCTGGATGGTGGAGTGGAGAAGCCGCAATTGAACGAGCAACTCTCGCGCCACCGTGGGCGATTCGGAAAGCCTGAGCATCTGGGGAAACAGATCCGCCAGATCAAGATTGAGACTGCGGAGGGCCTGAACGAGTTTCTGAACGGCCGGGGATTGAGGGTCAGCGAGATCGATCTGGCTGCCCAACTGTTCGCGAAGGGAGCGCCAGTTGAGATCGATGAAGGGATGCTTCTTGGAGACTGCTTTGACGACGTCGTCGGTGATCCGGGCACGGTCACCGAGGCGGGCGAGGTGGAGTTGCCGCACTTTTCCGCCGCGGCGCACATTGTGCACCAGGTAATAGGCGTTTCCTTTGCGACGGACAAAAGCCATGCTGTCCTCGAAAGTGCGACGAGACGCAGGTAGGTGCCGCGTCCCGGTCGTAGTGTATGGGAATTCCACTACGCATATCAAGTTTGGATGCGGCGTATGAGTAAAGGTTGCCGACCTCCGCGTTGGAAACATGGTTGCGCGGGACGCGCCAAAAACTGCATCGGATTTTTCGCTGCGCTTCATTGAACTTTCCTCTGCGCGCGGTATCCCTTGTTGAGAAGCTTGCCATACACTCTTTAGAACACGGGCGGGGCGGAAAGGTCGCTTGCCCGGCTGTCAATTCTCCTCTAGTATTTTTTTACTATGAGTTGGGATCCTGTTTACAAGCTGGTGAAACAAATTCCGCGCGGCCGGGTTACTACCTATGGGGCGCTCGCCAAGGCATTGCGTTTACGCGGCGGGGCGAGGACCGCGGGCAGGGCCTTGGCGGCGACCCCTAACGGAAGAGGGATTCCCTGGCATCGCGTGGTGGGTGAGCGGGGGAAACTGCTGATTCCGGAGCCGTATGCCTCCCTGCAGAGAAAACTCCTGGAAAGCGAAGGCGTGAAGATCGTGGAGTTTCGCGTGGATTTCGCGAAGCATGGGTGGGGGCCTAGGGGCACCGCGAAGAAGGCGAAGAAGAAAGCCGTTGGGAAGAAAAAGAAGGCGCGCTGAGATGAGATTTTCACGACACCCGGATTTTCAGCCCCTCCAAGAAGGCTGGCTTAAAAGACCAGCGCCACATTGAAGAATGCAGAGAGAAGAGCGCGGAAGCAAGAGCTGCGGTACCATAGTTAATTCCGAATGACGGCGAATCCCATTTTGCAGGTGGAAAACCTTGTGAAGCGCTACGGCGACGTGGAAGCCGTGCGCGGGGTCAGTTTCTCGGTGGAAGAGGGCGAAGTGTTCGGGCTGCTGGGGCCGAACGGCGCGGGGAAGACGAGCACGGTGGAAGTGATGGAAGGCTTGCGCGTGCCGGATGGCGGGCGCATTTCGGTTTGCGGGATTGACCCGGAAAAAAATCCAACAGAATTGAAGCATGAGATTGGGGCAACGCTGCAGTCCACTTCCCTGCCCGATAAATTGAAGGTGGGCGAGGCGCTGCGGCTGTTTGCGGGATTTTACAAGCGGACGCGGAATCCGGACGACCTGCTGAGGCGCTTTGGGCTGGAAGAAAAGCGCAACGCGTTTTATAACCAGCTTTCGGGCGGGCAGAAACAGCGGCTGGCGCTGGCCATGGCTCTGGTGAACGATCCGCGGGTGCTGTTTCTGGACGAGCCAACGGCGGGGCTGGACCCTCAGGTGCGGCGGGAAATTTACGACATTATCGAGGAGTTGAAGCGAGAGAAAAAGACGATCGTGCTGACGACGCATTACATCGAGGAGGCGGAGAAGCTTTGCGACCGGGTGGCGATCGTGGACCACGGAAAATTGATCGCGACGGGCACGCCGCGGGAATTGAAGGAGCGTTCGGCGAATACGACGCGGATTGAGGCGCGGCTGGCGAGGCCGGCTTCAAACGGCGTGCTGAAAAATCTGGATAGCGTGGTGGAGGCGCGACAACTGGACGATGTGTACGTGCTGCACTGCCAGAAGACGGCGCCGGCGATTGTGGCGCTGGTGAAGCATCTGGAGGCGGAGAACAACGAACTGGTGAGCCTGGAGATTGCGACGCCTTCGCTGGAAGACGTGTTCATCGAGCTGACCGGACGGAGGCTGCGGGATTGAAGACGATTCTGACACTGGCGGCGATGCGCATTCGGATTACGCTGAGGAACAAGGCGTTCCTGTTTTTCAGCCTGGTGATGCCGATGGCGTTTTTCTTTTTGTACGGGAGCGTGCTGGCCAAGGGAGATATTCCGAGGGTGCGATACCTGCTGGGGCCGGTGATTGCAATGTCGGTGATGGGGACGTTTTGGGGATTGAGCGCGCAGATCGTGACGTGGCGCGAGCAGGGGATTTTGCGGAGGTTCCGGCTGGCGCCGATTCCGGCGAGCAGCATGATCGGGTCGAGCGTTCTGGCGAACATGCTGCTGATTTTGCCGACGGTGATCCTGGAACTGGGGCTGGCGCGGTTTGTTTATCACCTGAAGGATTTTGGAAATCTTGGCGGCATTATTTTCCTGTCAGTGATTGGGATTGGAGCGTTCGCTTCGCTGGGGCTGATTGTGGCCAGCGTGACGAACACGATGCAGGAGACGCAGATCATCAACCAGTTGCTGTGGTTCGCCCTGATTTTTCTTTCCGGAGCGACGGTGCCGATTCCGGTGCTGCCGCACGCGGCGCAACGCGTGGCCCTGTTTCTTCCGGCGACGTACCTGGTGACCGGACTGCAGCAGGCGATGGTGCACCACGCGTCGCTGTTGTCGTTGGGCGCGAATATTGGATCACTGGTGGCATGGGCGGCCCTGGCATTCACGATTTCTTCCCTGCTCTTCCGGTGGGAGCCGGAAGCGAAATTGCCGCGGAATGCGAAGTTGTGGGCGGCATCGACGATTCTGCCTTTCCTGTTGCTGGGCGTTTGGGAGAATTACAACGGGAAGTTGCTGAAGGATGCAGCGGCGATGCTGGAGGAGAGGCCGGTGGAGAAGGCACCGGCGGCGACACCGGCGGCACCGGCGGCGACGAAACCCTGATTAGGAATCTCAACCGGCGCGCTGGCCTGTGTGGCTCGTTTAGCCTCTTAGTGTAGACCGTAAAAGCGACAGCTTCGCTTTCGCACTCCAAAGGTTCCAAATTGGCTGATTGGGGTTGCGCCGACTTTGGTCGAACGCGTTGACGCTTGGGGGACGCTCTTCTATCCTGAAAGTGGAAGGCGGCAAGCGAAAATACCGAGGGAGACCTGGCAATGCCTGTACAAAAAAGCGAGAAAATCTGGCACAACGGGAAGTTCATCAACTGGGATGACGCGAAGCTGCACGTGCTTTCGCACGTTGTGAGTTACGGGTCGGGCATTTTTGAAGGCATTCGCTGCTACGAGACGCCGCAGGGTCCGGCGATTTTCCGGCTGCGCGAGCACATGCAGCGGCTCATTAACTCAGGGCGGATTTACCGGATGGAGCTTCCTTACACGGTCGACGAGTTCAGCAGCGTGGCTTGCGAACTGGTGCGGCTGAACAAGCTGGGCGCTTGCTACGTGAAGCCAATCGTGATCCGCGGCTATGGCGAGGTGGGAGTGAACCCGCTGAATTCGCCGATTGAGACGTACATGGCGTGCTGGAACTGGGGATCGTACCTGGGGCCGGAAGCGCTGACGAAAGGCGTGGATGTGTGCGTGAGTTCCTGGACGCGGATTGCGCCGAACACGCTGCCTGCGATGTCGAAGGCGGCGGCGAATTACATGAATTCGCAACTGATTCGCATGGAAGCTTCGCTGAATGGATTTGCGGAGGGCATCGCGCTGGATTCGGGCGGGCACGTCAGCGAAGGCTCGGGGATGAATATTTTTCTGGTGCACGACGGGACGCTTTATACGCCGCCGCTGGCGACGAGCATCCTGCCGGGGATTACCCGCGACGCGATCATGAAGATCGCCGCGGACATGAATATTCCGTCGAAGGAATCCGCGATTCCGCGCGAGATGCTGTACATCGCGGACGAAGTGTTTTTTGTGGGGACGGCGGTGGAAGTGACGCCGATCCGGTCGGTGGACAAAATTGTGGTGGGCAAGGGCGGCGTGGGCCCGATTACGCGGCAAATTCAGCAGGAATTTTTCGCGCTGACCAGCGGGAAGAAGGCGGACCGGCATGGATGGATGACGCCGGTGAATGCGCCGGTGGTTGCGGCGAGGTAGGAACGCAATCAGTAATCAGTAATCAGTAATCGGTAAGGGGCGATCGGATAGCAGCGATCAGGAAGCAGGAGGCGCTTGCCCGACTTGCGCGTGGAGCGAAATTCCCTTCCGCGATCCAGAACTGTTTGCTTACTTGGCGCCGGTTCTCATTCGCTGTCACCCAGCTTCTGCCATCTTTCCTACTGATTACTGATTACCGATTACTGATCCTGTTATCTGCTCGCTGCTATCTGATCGCTGCATCTTTCCCGCTTCGTTGCTAGCGCCCGCTTCCAAATCCAGCTAAAATCCGATGCGTCGCGTTGCACTTTGCTGGTTGCCGGGAGGCTTCTGGATGTACAACCTCACTCAAAAATTGACCGCCGAGTTCATTGGAACGTTTGCCCTGGTATTTTTCGGGGAAGGCGCGGTGTGCGTGGATATGCAGTTGCGGACCAACGCGACGGGGGGAATCGGATTGCTGCCGATTGCGCTGGCGCACGGGCTGGCGATTGCGATCATGGTTTCGGCGCTGGGACATATTTCGGGCGGGCACTTCAATCCGGCGGTCACGATTGGATTCTGGGTGACGAAGAAGCTTTCGACGCTCGACACATTGTTTTACTGGCTGGCGCAGCTGGCGGGCGCGACGGCGGCGGCGTTTTTGCTGCGCGCGGTGATACCGGAGGAGGTGTGGCGCAGCGTGGCGCTGGGCACGCCGGAATTGATGCGGGATTTTCCGAGCTGGGCGGGGCTGGCGTTGGAGGCGACGACGACGTTCTTCCTGGTGTTTGTGGTGTTTGCGACCGCGGTGGATGAGCGCGGGGCGTTCCGGGCGATCGCGGGATTTGGGATCGGATTGACGATTGTTTTGGGGATTATGGTGGCGGGGCCGTACACAGGCGGAGCGTTGAATCCGGCGCGGGCGTTTGGGCCGGCGCTGGCTTCGCATCATTGGCTGAACCAGTTGATTTATTGGGTGGGGCCGTTGGGCGGAGGATTTTTGGCGGGGTTGGTTTATGATTCGTTGTTTTTGAAGCCGAGCGAGGTTTAGAAAGGCCGGGCCGGGCGAGCCCGGACACCTCAAGAGCACAGCCAGGAATGGCTGTGCCATAAGAGTAAGAAAAGCCAGGAAGGCGGCATAAAGCCGCCCCTACTCGAGGACCTGTACATCGGACTAGGTAACTAAGGCGCAACTGGGAATTGCGCGTTGCTTGTTGAGGCCACCCGCGGGTGCTACGTTCGGATGAGGAATTGCATCCTTGCGGGGTGTCTGCACATGGCTCTAAGCATTGACGACCTGTTGCGTCGCGCGGTTGAAAATAAATCCTCCGACTTGCACCTGAAGGTCGGTAACCACCCCTATCTGCGCGTGGACGGCTTGCTGACGCCGATGAGCGACGTGCCGCGCATCACGCCGGAAGAAATGCTTTCGATGGCATTCAGCATGATGACCAACCGGCAGAAACAGAAGTTCAAAGAGACGGCTGAGTTGGACATGGCGTACGGCGTGGCGGGCCTGGGCCGGTTCCGCGTGAACGTGTTTCAGCAGCGCGGCAACGTGGGGATGGTGCTGCGCGTTATTCCTACCAAGATTCGAACCGTGGAAGAGCTGAACCTGCCCTCGGTGATCACCAAGATTTGCGAAGAGCAGCGCGGGCTGGTGTTGGTGACCGGGACGACGGGTTCCGGCAAGTCCACGACGCTGGCTTCGATGATCGACCGCATCAACGCAGACCGCGCGGACCACATCATCACGATTGAAGACCCCATCGAGTTTCTGCACCGCGACAAGCGGAGTTTTATTAATCAGCGCGAAGTGGAAGTGGACACGGCGAACTTTTCCTCGGCGTTGCGCGCCGGTTTGCGCCAGGACCCGGACGTGATTCTGGTCGGCGAAATGCGCGACCTGGAAACGATTTCGACCGCGCTGCTGGCCGCGGAAACGGGCCACCTGGTGTTCTCTACGTTGCACACTTTGGACGCGACGGAAACGATTCAGCGTATTATCGCGGTCTTCCCGCCGCCGGAGCAGAAGCAGATTCGCTTGCAGATGGCGGCCACGTTGAAGGCCGTGGTTTCGCAGCGCCTGGTGCGGCGCGCGGACGACAAAGGGCGCGTTCCTGCGGTGGAAGTGATGATTGCGACGGCGTACATCAAGGATTGCATTATTAATGCGGACAAGACGCGACTGATTCATGACGCGATTGCGGCGGGGACTTCGCAGTACGGGATGCAGACGTTCGACCAGTCGCTGTTTGATTTATACACGAAGGAACTGATCACCCTCGATGAAGCTCTATCGCGGGCTTCGAACGCGGATGAGTTCAAGCTGCGCATTCAGGGTATTCGTTCGGCTGCGGATGCCGCGCGCGAGGAAATGGCCTCGCAGATGGCGGATTTCGAGCGGTTTAGCCGGAAGTAATCGTGGCGATGGACGCCGCTGCCGAAGACGTCTGACTTCTGAAATACAAACCACCTATTGAGTGCGAGAGCAGGGCTCTCGCTTTGCAATTTGAACATGCGCGTCCAAATTGTGTCTGGGAGGTAGTGTCGAACCGTAAAAGCGGGAGCGTTGCTCCCGCACTCCAAAAGGGAGCGCGCCGCGACCTGGTGCGGCGCGCTTGGGCGGAAAACGGGGACACGGCTTAGTTGAAGTAAGCGGCGTTTTTCTCGATGAAGGGCTGCAGGGCCGCTGGTAGTTGTGTCAGAACATGGACGGAGTCAGCCGGGCAAACTGCGATGCAGGCCCCGCACGCCACACATTCCTCGGGATTCACATAAAGTTGCGGGACATCGGCAAACCCGGCCTCGTCTTTGGTCGGGTGAATGCAGCCGGCCGGACAAGCTTCGATGCAGTACCCATCCTTTGTGCAGGTGTCGATGATGACGGTGTCCATGCGAGAGTCTCCCGTTGGGAGAAGGAGCAAGAGCCGTGCCAGACGGGATCGGGAGCGGTGCGCTTTCCCTTCAAGGACTTGTGAACATGAAGTGGACCGTGGACTCGAACGGTCTGCGTGAGGTGGCGCACGCTGCGGATGTTCACGCAGCACTTCCCTTCCCGGTGCGGGGTTCTTTACTTCGCCGGTTGTTTGCCCCATGCTCTGACGTATGTTCGGGAAACCTCGGCAATTGGAAACCGAAGCGCAGGTGTACGACGCCGCGATCAAGATCTTGATGCGGCGGGCGCATTCAGTGCACGAGATGAAGAAGGCGCTGGCGCGGCGCTGCGAGGACGAAAAGATTGTGCGCGGCGTGGTGGAGCGGCTGAAGCGGGAGAGCCTGCTGGACGATGCGCGGTATGCGAAGCAGTTTACGCGGCTGCGGACGGAATCGCGCAAGCAGGGGGAATTTCGGATAGCGCGGGACTTGCGGGCGCGCGGGATTCCGGACCGGCACATCGAGACAGCGATCAAGGATGCGGCGGCGGGGACGGATGCCGGGGCGATTATCCGGCAGAGGATTGAGCGGAAGCTGCGATTGTTTCGCGGAGAGATTGACGAGCGGAAGATGGCTTCGCTATACCGGTCGCTGATTGGGGCGGGGTTTCCGTCGGATTTGATACGGAAGGAATTGCACCGGATTACGCACGAGGAGATTCCGGAAGTGGAACCCAACGACGAGACGGCCTAGCCCTTGCCTTCTTTGAGGCTGGAGGGGACTTCCTTGAAATCGTCGGAGCGAGGAGCACGTTGCATGGCGGCGAGAAGTTCGTCGGGCGGAGCAACCAGTTTTCGCGCATTTAGATCGAGCCAGCCGCCTTTGCTACGGACACGAGCGACTAATTTTCCGTCGGGGCGGTAAAAGGTGTTCTGCATCAGGAAGCGCGAGCCGTCGGCGGAAAGTTCCGCAACTTCAAGGGCTACGCGCAATTCTTCCAACAAGCCTACCTCACGGAAATAATCAAGCTCGTCGCGCAGGATCACCGGGCCCATGCGCAGGCGGTGAAACTCGGCCATCGGGAAACCGTTTTCGGAGAAATACATCATGCGGACGTCGGCGGATTTGTCGAGATAGGCGGTGTTGCGCATGTGGCTGTTGAAGTCCATGTCGCCCCAGCCGGCGGTGAGTTTGCGTTCGAACATTGGTTTCCTCGCGAGGTTGCATTGGAATGGTAGCGGCAGCGGGGAATTTTGCAAATGCGGAAGGATTTTGTAGTGGCCGGTCTTGAGACCGGCGAGTGCTAACTGCGGCTGGGCCACCTGAAGGTGGCCGCTACGCGGGCGAAGAGTGGCCCGCCCCGTAGACCCATTCGGGGTGCAAAATGCGCACCTCAGAAGGCGGGCCCTACATGTGCGATAATTCGGGTTTGTGGTGGGTGACGGAGACGAGGTGGACGTGACGGAGAATGGGGCAAAGAAGTTGACGGGGAACGAGATACGCGAAAAATTCCTGGAATTTTTCGAGAGCAAGGGGCACCGGGGCGTGCGGTCGTCATCCTTGGTGCCGCATGGGGACCCGACGCTGCTGTTTACGAACGCGGGGATGAACCAATTCAAGGACGTGTTTCTCGGCCTCGAGAAGCGGGAGTATTCGCGGGCGACGACGGCGCAGAAGTGCGTGCGGGCGGGCGGGAAACACAACGACCTGGAAAATGTGGGGTTCACGAAGCGGCATCACACGTTTTTCGAGATGCTGGGGAATTTTTCGTTTGGGGATTATTTCAAGAAGGACGCGGTGGCGTTTGCGTGGGAGCTGATCACCTCGACGGAGTGGTATGGGATTCCAAAGGACAAATTGTATGTGACGGTGTTTGGCGGGGCGGAAGTGGCGCCGGGAAATTCGCTGGGCGTGGATGAAGAGGCGAAAGGCTTTTGGCTTGGGCATGTCCCCGCCGATCGCATCTTCGCGATTCCCGGCTTGAAGGACAATTTCTGGGCAATGGGCGATACGGGGCCGTGCGGGCCGTGCAGCGAGATTTTTTATGACATGGGGCCGGGGGCATCCGAAGAAGGCCACGCGGATTGCAAATTTCCGTGCGAGTGTGGGCGGTATGTCGAAATCTGGAACTTGGTGTTTATGCAGTTTAATCGCGACGCGAGTGGTGTGCTGACGCCGCTGCCGAAACCGTGCGTGGATACGGGGATGGGGCTGGAGCGGGTTTCGGCGGTGCTGCAGGGCGTGATTTCGAATTACGACACGGATTTGTTTGTGCCCCTGCTGAATCGCGCGGCGGACCTGATCGGCGTCAACGAAAAGAAGGAATTGGAGGCGGAAGAGCAGAGGCGATCGGCGGCTTCGCTGCGGGTGATTGCGGATCATGCGCGAGCGACGACATTTCTGATTACGGACGGTGTGCTGCCTTCGAACGAGGGACGCGGGTATGTGTTGCGGAAGATCATGCGGCGCGCGATTCGTCATGGAAGATTGCTTGGAGCGAACAAGCCGTTTTTGTTTGAGATGGTGCAGACCGTGCGGCAATTGATGGGCGGAGCTTATCCGGAATTGCTCGATGCCAGCGCGGCTCGTGTTCCGGAGATCGTGCTGTCGGAGGAAAAGCGCTTCCTGCAGACGCTGGATATCGGATTGCGGAAACTGGAAGACGAACTGCGGCCCCTGGCGGGCAAAGCTGGCGCCGTTTATTCGGGCGAGATGGCGTTTCGTTTGTATGACACGTTCGGATTGCCGAGCGATTTCATCATCGATGCCGCGCGCGATTTGGGCGTGAGCTTCGATGAGGCTGGATTCGAAAAGGCGATGCAGGAGCAGCGGACGCGGGCGCGGGCTTCGTGGAAAGGCGGAACTGGGAAGGAAGCGGCGAATCCGGCGTTTGCGAAACTGGCGGAGACGTTTCGGACGGAGCCGGATTTTTACCATGGGACTTGCGCGAAGGATGCGCGGATTGAGGCTATCGTCACGAAGAGCGGCCCGATGAAAGAGCTGAAGGTCGGGGAGTCGGGAGAGGTGGTGCTGGACCGCACGGTGATTTATGCGGAGTCCGGCGGGCAGATGGCGGACACGGGGAAATTCTATGATGCGTCTGAGGCCCAGGTGCTGGCGGAGGTGACGAGCGCGTTTTATCCGGTGGCGGGGCTGGTGGCGCATCGCGTTACGGCCAAGGAAACTTTGCGAGTCGGCGACCGCGTTACAGTGATTGCGGATTCAGAGCGGCGGGCGCGGATCATGCGGAATCACACGGGGACTCACCTGGTGAATGCCGCGCTGCGGAATATTCTGGGGACGCATGTGAAACAGTCCGGTTCGCTTAACGCGCCGGAGCGGCTGCGGTTTGACTTCACGCATTTTGCACCGGTGGACCACGAAGAGTTGCGGGACATCGAGCAGCAGGTGAACGACGAGATCCGGCTGAACACATGCGTGGAAACCGGGGTGATGTCGCTGGAAGAAGCGCTGAATTCCGGGGCGCTTGCATTTTTCGGGGACAAGTATCCGGAGAGCAACGTGCGAGTGGTGACGATTCCCGATCCGCGTTCGCCGCGCGGGTTTTATTCGAAGGAGCTTTGCGGCGGGACGCACGTGAAGCGCGCGGGCGACATCGGCGTGCTGAAGATTGTGAGCGAGGAGTCGGTGGCGGCCGGGGTACGGCGTATTGAGGCGGTGACGGGCATCGGCGCGATCGAGCATTACCAGCATCAGGCGCAAACGCTGCGCGACGTGGCGAGCAAACTAAACGTGGGCGAGGACGATGTACTGGCGTCTGTGGAAAAACTGACCAGCACGGCGCGGCACCTGGAGAAGGAACTGGAAGCGCAGAGGCGAAAAGGGGCGCTGAGCCAACTAGACGAGCTGTTCGGGAAGGCCCAGACCATCAAGGGCGTGAAGGTGGTGGTGGGCGAGGTGGCCAACGTAGACCGGGAGGGCCTGAGGCAACTTGTGGACTCACTCAGACAAAAATTGGGGTCGGGCGTGGTAGCCCTGGGGATGCCGGATGACGGAAAAGTGGCCCTGATCGCCGGGGTGACCAAGGACCTGACCGCTAAAGTCCATGCTGGCAAGCTGATACAGGCGCTGGCGAAGCAGGTGGGCGGTTCGGGAGGCGGAAGGCCGGATTTGGCCGAGGCTGGCGGAAAAGACACATCGGCCCTAAAAAGTGCCTTGCAGAGTGTCCCCGGCCTGCTGGAAGGCTTGCTATAATATGGAGCAGCGTCGGAAGCGTTGCCTCGCAAGTGAAGCATTCCGCTACACTTGTTAGAAGGGTGGAGCTTCGCAATTGCTTTACGCGGTGACTGAGGCCCCACTTGAGGCAGCTAGAGCCGCGCAACGGATTTTACTACCTATGCCTTCCCCAAGGCGCAAGAACGACCTACAAACAACCCTGAACCTGAGGAGTCTCTTGGTGCTTTCCGTGGTATTCAGCGGCGTACTGGGCGTTCCCCGGCTCGCCAAAGCGCAGATTACGACCGAGACGGCGACGGACGGGCGTCTGATGTTCGTAAACTCCGAACCGCCGGTGATTGCGAAACTTTCGCCACGGCCAGCCACGAGACAATCCATCTATTTGCAGAACGAAGTTTCATTTACGGGCACCGACCGGCCGGCGATGTTCCTGGATCGCGATGGAGCCGAGAAACTCGTGCGGGAAGCGGCGGAGCGCCACAAGGTGGACCCGGCGCTGGTGCGCGCGGTGATTGAAACGGAGTCGAACTGGAATCCGGCGGCGAGATCGCACAAGGGCGCCATTGGATTGATGCAGCTGATTCCCACAACCGCGATGCGGTTTGGAGTGAATGACGCGTACAACCCGAAGCAGAACGTGGATGCGGGCGTGAAGTACCTGAAGACGTTGCTGGAAAGGTATCGCGGCAACCTGGACCTGGCGCTGGCGGCGTACAATGCTGGTGAGGGCGCGGTGGATCGCGCGCACGGGATTCCGGCGTTTCGAGAGACGCAGAGCTACGTGCAAAAGGTGCAGGACGCGTATTACCGGCCTGGGTCAGGGCGAATGGACGAGGCGTATACGCGGTCCAGCCGGATACACCGGCAAGTGGATGCAAACGGGCGGATTATTTTCACGAACGAGTGATCGTGCGCATCAAACTTGAGTAGTTGGGGTTAATAAACGGGAGCAGTCGGAGCACGTTGGGGGAATACCGGGGAAGTATGGGTACGGGGCGGAAAAATATCCACAGGAGTTTCGCCGGCGTTTCGCTGGGTATTGTGCTGGCGGCCGTGTGCGCGATTCCCTGCTCCGCGACCGGTGCGAATACGAATACGGCCGCAAAACGCGAGGCGGCCAGCGCACAATTTGGAAGGGCGCAGGAGATGCGCGCGGCGCTGAACGAAAAGGCGCCGGAGAAGCGGACACTGGCGGACTACCGGAGAGTGGTCGCCACCTACCAGCGGGTTTACCTGATTACACCGCATGCCATGGAAGTGCCGGACGCGATGGTTGCCGTGGGCGAACTGGACACGGAGATGGGCGACCGGTTTGGGCGCAGCTACTATCAAGCGGCGGCGGAAGCTTATCAATTCTTGATCCGCGAATATCCCACGAACAAATTTGCGCAGGACGCGATGCTGCGCGTGGCGCAATTGCAGAAGGACCAGCTCGGCGATGCGGCGGGAGCGACCAAGACTTATCAGGATTTCCAGAAGAAGTATCCGCGTTCGGCGCACAAGCGCGAAGTGCAGGAAGCGCTGGCGGAACTGGCGCTGTTGCGGAATGCGGCGAGCGGGCAGATGGATGCGAAGACGGCGCAACAGGCTCCGGCGCCTGCAACCGCCCCCGCGGCCTCGGCAGCGAGAACGGCGAAGGAAGAGAATTTGCAGCCAGTGGCGCGAGCGAGCGGAGGCACCAGCGGGGGTGAGAAAGCGAAATCGGGCGCGGTGCCGAGCATCCAGCACATCCGGTGCACGCTGACGCCGGACGGAACGGAAGTGGTGATCGACCTGGAAGACACGGTGGAATATGTTTCCGGCCGAATCGCAAATCCCGACCGGATTTATTTTGATTTGCACGCGGCGCGGCTTTCGCCGGCGCTGCTGAGAAGCAACATTCGCGTGAGCGGCGAACTGCTGACGCAGGTGCGCGTGGCGCAAAATCACGGCGGCGTGGTTCGCGTGGTGCTGGATGTGAACGGAGTGAAGGATTATGCGGCTTCGGTGATGCAGAAGCCGGCGCGGCTGGTGATCGAGCTTTACGGGACAGGCGGGGCGCGCGGCGGAGCGGTGCAATCGGCGAAGACCACCCAGCCTGCCACGAAGAGTTCGAGCAGCGATAAACCGGACGGCGCAAGCGACGATGCGATCATCGCCGCGAACGCTCCCGTGCCAAGCGACAATTCACTGCCGGTTGGGCCGGTGGAAGACACAACGCAAGCGCCGCCGCCTGTGACGCCAAAGCCAATCCCTTCCCCCGTGAAAATTTTGAATACCAGCCACGGCAAGACGGGCGGAAAACCGGACCTGGTGCAGCCGCCGGCGGCGCCGGTGCCGACGCGCGATGGGCAGTCAACGTTGACACGAACGCTGGGATTGAAGATTGGACGCATCGTGATCGATGCGGGCCACGGCGGGCACGACACGGGAACGATCGGGCCGACCGGGCTGATGGAAAAGGATCTTTGCCTGGATGTGGCGCTGCGGCTGGGAAAGATCATTCAGCAGAAATTGCCGGGCGCGGATATCGTGTTCACACGCTCGGACGACACGTTTATCCCGCTGGAAGATCGCACGCGAATCGCCAACGAGGCGAAGGCGGACCTGTTTATTTCGATTCACGCGAATTCGAGCCCTGACCACGAAGCGCGGGGCATTGAGACGTATTACCTGAACATGAAGGGTTCGCCCGAAGCGATGGCCGTGGCGGCGAGAGAGAACGCGGTTTCGCAGGAAGGCATCCACGACCTGGAAGAAGTGGTGAAAAAGATCGCGCGGACGGAGAAGATTGACGAGTCGCGCGAGCTTGCCCAGGACGTGCAGGATTCCCTTTCGAAGCGCATCCAGAAAACAGTGAAGCCGGTGAAGAACCGCGGAGTGCGCAAGGCGCCGTTTGTGGTGCTAATTGGGGCGGATATGCCGTCGATCTTGACCGAGATATCGTTCCTGAGCAATCCCTCCGACGAACAACTGCTGAAGAAGCCGGAGTACCGGCAGCGGGTGGCGGAAGGGCTCTATCAGGGCGTTTCGGACTACTTGCAGAGCATGAACAGCATGACGGTGAATGGCACGGCAAAGGCAGGGCGCCCTGCCCCGACGGCAATGGTGGAGCAGTCAAGGAACCAACAATAAGTTCGCGGCGTCTAATATACTGACAGGTATGTATCGAACACTTCTTGGCTGCGTGCTGGCCGGTTTACTCTGCGCTATTGGTGTAGCCGCGGATACCCCCCTTCTTCCCAATCAATTCGGACCATGGCAGGCGGAAGCGCCTGCGCAGACGCTGCGCGCCCAGGAATTGGGCGCCGGCTTGGCAAAGTGGCCGAACGGTGAACGCGTGCTGGCCGAGGCCGGCGCGAACAAGATCGAGCAGCGTTCGTATAAGAATGGCGCGGATGAGATAACGGTGCGGGCGTTTGTGTTGCGCGACCCGAGCAGTGCCTATGAGTTGTATACGTTTTTGCTGGCGCCGGGGATGAAAGATTTGGGACTGGGGACGGATTCCGCGGGAGGCGAGCGCGACGCGCGAATCCTGGTGGGGAACATTGTGGTGCAGGCGGAGATTCCCGCCAGGGTAAAGGCGGAAAGTTTGCGCGAACTGCTGACGGGGCTGCAGGCGAAGGCGGATTCTTCGCCACTGCCGCCTTTGAAGAGTTACCTGCCCTCCAGTGGCCTCAAGTTTGGATCGGAAAAATATGCGCTGGGGGCTGAAGGATTCCGGGCAGCGATGGGTTCGCTGGGACAAGACGCCTCCCAGGCATTGACCGACGCGATTGGATTTCAAAATGGCGCAGAGGCGATGCTGGCTGAATACCGGGGGGAGCTTCGCAGCGGAGTGCTGGTGCTGCTGGACTATCCGACGCCGCAATTGGCGGAGCAGCATTTGCACCACCTGGAGCAGGCGCTGCCAGCGGAGATGAAGCGGGCGGGAGCGACTGTCGAGCGGAAGGGTTCCCTTTTGTCGGTGGTGTTTGCCGCGTCGGCGAAGGAAGCGAAGGCGATCCGGGACGACGTGAACTACGAAACGCAGGTGACCTGGAACGAGCGGGGACAAAAAGCGACGGATCCGCCGATCGTGGTGATGATGTACAAAATTTTCCTGTTCACGGGATTGTTCCTGGGGGTTGCGACCGGCGTGGGGATTGCGTTCGGGGGATTTCGCCTGATTGTGAAGAGGATGTTCCCGGGGAAGGTATTCGACCGGCCGCAGGATATTGAGGTGCTGCAGTTGGGGCTGTCCGGGAAGAAGATCGACCCGACGGATATGTATTAGGGAATTTTCTTGAGTTGTAAACGGCCCTCTTCTTTATGGGAAAAGGCAAACCCAAGAGCACAGGCAAGAGTGCCTGTGCCACATAAGAAGCAACGAGAACCAAGAATTTTAGCCGCAAGTGAGACATAACGGATGCGAGTTTGGTGCGTCCAATGATGGATTGGATTGGCGTTTCGATTCGCGCTTCGTTGACGTAAGATTGGTAGCTGCGCAACCTGCGCCAGCGTGAGCAGATGACCCTTATTTCAGGAAAAAACACGAGATGCCGGATACGGATGCCCTTGGACTGTCTGGGGTTGGTGTGCCTTGCCGCAGCCCTGGGCGTGGCCGGATGCGGGGCAAAATCGGCGTCGGTGAACGCGAGCGGCGAGGGCGGGGCAGCGGCGACGATGCCCGTACATGTGCAGTTGGTGGAAGCGAAGCCGATTGTGGAGACGACGGAATACCTGGCGCTGCTGAAATCGCGGCATTCGGCGACGATCAACCCGCAGGTGGAAGGGTACATCACGAAAATATTCGTGAAGTCCGGCGACCACGTGGCCGCCGGCGAGGCGCTGCTGCAGATTGACCCGCTGAAGCAGGAAGCCACGGTGAACAGCCAGGAAGCGACGCGGCTGGCGCAGGAGTCCAACGTGAACCTTGCGCGGGTGAACCTGGAACGGTCGAAGAAGCTGGCGGAAGCGGGCGTGATCGCGAAATCGGACCTGGACAATGCGCAGACGAATTACGACACAGCGGTGGCGCAACTGAAATCGCTGGAGCACCAGGTGGAAACACAGAGGGTGGAGCTGCGCTACTACAAGGTGAGCGCGCCGATGAATGGCGTGGTCGGAGACATTCCGGTGCGCGTGGGCGACCGCGTGATTGTCTCAACGCTGCTGACGACGGTGGACGAGCCGGGGGCCCTGGAGGCGTATCTCTACATCCCCGCGGCGCGAGGCAAGGATTTGCGGCTGGGATTGCCAGTGAAACTCCTGGATGAAGCGGGCAATGTGCGCACCACGTCGCAGGTTACGTTCATTTCGCCTCAAGTGGATCCGGACACGCAGACGGTGCTGGCGAAGGCGGCGGTGCCGAACTCGAACGCGAACCTGAGAATTGCGCAACAGGTGCGCGCGCAGGTGGTGTGGGGGAGCGCCGCAGGGCCGGTGGTGCCGGTGCTTGCCGTGACGCGAATCAACGGGCAGTTTTTTGTGTTCGTGGCGGAGAAGGAAGCGAAAGGGACGGTTGCGCGGCAACGCATGGTGAAGGTGGGAGACATCATCGGGAACGATTACGCCGTGCTGGATGGCTTGAAACAGGGTGAGCACCTGATCGTTTCCGGAACGCAGTTCCTGCAGGATGGAGCGCCGGTGAGCGAACAAATGCAATCGCCGGGACCGAAGGCGGACAATACGCCCAAGACCGGGAAATAAAAAGCCAAGAAAAAAGCAGATCCCTCACCCGCAAAAGACGCGGGTTCGGGATGACAGTGTTTGCAGTTTCTGCGTAGTGTGGTTAGCAATCAACGCTAAGTAGCGAAAGCGAGAAACGCGCTTGTTTGTCGATTTCTTTATCCGGCGGCCGGTGTTTGCAACGGTTTGCGCAATCCTGATCGTGCTGGGCGGCGCAATTGCCATTCCGACGCTGCCGAT
>Ga0210400_10000583_pt1 | contig 40239 bp, 28 predicted proteins | sample IncBWH26MmetaG_FD_155456 | JGI IMG/M metagenome (GOLD analysis project Ga0210400, IMG submission 155456) | Forest soil microbial communities from Barre Woods Harvard Forest LTER site, Petersham, Massachusetts, United States - Inc-BW-H-26-M | ecosystem: Environmental > Terrestrial > Soil >... | reverse complement strand
AACGGTGAACGCCGTTTTGCCCGTGGGCATTGTGATGACCCGCGCGATTCGCGAGTATGCGGAGGAGACCGGCATGGCCGTCGGCTTCAAGCCCGCGGGCGGTATTCGAACGGCGAAGCAATCGCTGGAATGGCTGGCGCTGATGAAGGAAGAGTTGGGAAACAGCTGGCTGGACTCCCACCTTTTCCGTTTTGGCGCAAGCGGCATGTTGGCGGATATCGAACGGCAACTGGAATTCCATGCGACCGGGCGCTATTCGGCGGACTATCGGCATCCGATCGCGTAATCAAAGCTCTTTCGAATTGCGCAGCCCCGAATGGCTGTGCGACAGGAGATGATGGGCGATGGGTAAAAAGGCGAGTGCAAAGGACGCGGAACTGATCCTGAAACTTTACGAGTTGCGGCGCAATCCGGAATTGCGCAAGGCGCGAGATTGGTGGCTGTGGACATTTTCGCCGCTCAGCGCGGACGATTTCCTGAAAGTGGCAGGCGCCTCAGGATCGCAGGAGAACAACTGGCTGCGCCAGGGCGCAAGTTACTGGGGAATGGCGGCCGCGCTCGTCCGCCAGGGATTGCTCGACGAAGAATTGTTCCTGAGGCCCGCCTGCAGCGGCGAGATGTTCTTCATGTTCGCGAAGGTTTATCCGTTCCTTACGGAACTGCGCGAAAAAAGCGGAGACCCGGAAATGTTTCTGGATGTCGAGAAAGTGATCACCGGAACGAAGTGGGGCCGGGAGCGCCTGAAGTTTGTTCTGAAACGGATCGAGGCGGCACGCGAGAAGAAAGCGAAAGAAGCGAAGGCGTAGAGTTGCGAGCGGAGTCAGGCTGCTGCTTTAGAGGAGTACCTAAGCAAAATGAGCGTCGTTGAAAAATTCAGAACCATGGAATATGGCCCGGCCCCGGAAGATCCGAAGGAGTCGCTTCTGTGGCTCGACCATCACAACCGGAAATTCGGCCATTTTATCGACGGTGCGTGGCGGGTTCCCGCGGAAGGAAAATATTTTGAGACGGCGGACCCCTCGGCTGGCGCGCCGCTGGCGGAAGTGGCGCAGGGAAGCGCGGCGGACATCGATGCGGCCGTAAACGCCGCGCGCAAGGCTCTGCCCGCCTGGCAAAAACTGACGCCGCATGCTCGCGCACGGTATTTGTATGCGCTGGCTCGGCAGGTGCAAAAGCATTCGCGCCGCCTCGCGGTTCTGGAAACCCTGGACAACGGCAAACCGATTCGCGAGAGCCGGGACATTGATATCCCGCTGGTGGCGCGGCATTTTTATCATCACGCGGGATGGGCCCAACTGCTGGATCAGGAATTTCCGGGTTACACGGCTTGCGGTGTCGTTGGCCAGATCATTCCGTGGAATTTTCCGCTGCTCATGCTGGCCTGGAAAATTGCCCCGGCGCTGGCCACGGGAAACACCGTGGTGCTGAAACCGGCAGAGTATACGCCCCTGACGGCGCTGGCCTTCGCCGAAATCTGCAATGAAGTGGGATTGCCGAAAGGCGTCGTCAACATCGTCACCGGCGACGGCGCCACCGGCGAAGCACTGGTAAAGCATTCCGATGTGGACAAGATTGCATTCACGGGCTCTACGGAAGTGGGGCGCGCGATTCGAAGGGCCACCGCGGCAACGCACAAGAAACTTTCGCTGGAGCTAGGTGGCAAATCTCCGTTCATCATTTTTGAGGACGCGGATCTGGACAGCGCCGTCGAAGGCCTGGTGGACGGAATCTGGTTCAACCAGGGGCAGGTCTGCTGCGCAGGCTCACGGCTGCTGATGCAGGAGAGCATCGCGGAGAAAATGACCCACAAGCTGCAGGCGCGGATGAGCACGCTCCGCGTGGGCGCGCCGCTCGATAAAGCGATCGATATCGGCGCAATAGTTGCACGCGTGCAGTTGGAGCGCATCGACCGGATGGTGAAGCAGGGAGTCGCCGAAGGCGCCACGTGCTGGCAGCCGGAACTGCTGATGCCCACTCGCGGGCTGTATTACAAGCCGACATTGTTGAGCAACGTGCATCCGACCTCGATCGTGGCCCAGCAGGAGATTTTCGGTCCTGTGCTGGCGGCGATGACCTTTCGAACCCCGCGCGAGGCTGTCGAGCTTGCGAACAATACCGTGTACGGGCTTGCGGCGAGCGTCTGGAGCGAGAGTATCAACGTAGCGCTTCATGTTTCCGCCCAATTAAAGGCCGGCGTCGTGTGGGTGAACAGTACCAACCTGTTTGACGCGGCTTGCGGTTTCGGCGGCTATCGCGAAAGCGGCTACGGGCGCGAGGGCGGCCGCGAAGGGCTGCTGGAATATCTGGAGCCGGCCTGGTTCCGCAAAGCGCCTGCGTTGAAGAAGAACGGCGCTGGGAAAAAGGTTCACGCGGAGGTGGCGAACCCCGGCATCGATCGCACCGTGAAACTTTATATTGGCGGGAAACAGGTCCGTCCGGACTCCGGATACAGCATCGAAATTCGCGGGAAGAAAGGCGAGTCGCTGGGCGAATCGCCCCTGGGCAATCGCAAGGACGTTCGCAACGCCGTGGAAGCGGCGCGCAAGGCGGAATCCTGGAGCAAGGCGACCGCGCACAACCGGGCGCAGGTGCTTTATTACATCGCGGAAAATCTGTCGCAGCGCAGCGAGGAGATTGCCGCACGGCTGGCGGCATCGGTGGGAAAGAAACAAGCTGCGGAAGAAGCGCAGCGCAGCGTCGAGCGACTGTTCTCGTATGCGGGCTGGGCCGACAAGTTTGACGGCGCGGTGCACAATCCGCCCATGCGCAATGTTTCCATCGCGATGAATGAATCGTTGGGCACGGTTGGGGTGATCTGCCCCGCGGAATTTCCGTTGCTTGGGTTTTTTACGTTGGTGCTGCCGTTGATCGCCGCGGGCAACACGGTTGTGGCGGTGCCATCCGAATCGTATCCGCTGATCACGGCGGACCTTTACCAGGTTTTTGAAACCAGCGATCTCCCGGGCGGGGTTCTCAACATCGTGGCGGGCCGCTCCACCGAATTATTGAAGGTGTTGGCGGAGCACGATGATCTCGACGCCATCTGGTGTTATGGAGACGCGGAAATGTGCGCAACCGCGAAGTCGCTCTCCGTGGGCAACTTGAAGCAGGTTTGGACCAACGAAGGCCGTCAAATCGATTTCTTCGACAACACCCAGAGCGAAGGCCGCTGGTATCTGGAGCACGCGCACCAGGTGAAAAATATCTGGGTTCCCTACGGCGAGTAAGCCGTATTCCTAGCCAGTTCAAAATTTCCAAATAGAAATTCGCGCAACCCGTTCATTCAACCTCCCGCGGAGCGCATTCGTCCTCTTTCCCTCGGGAAATCAGGATAGCCAGGCCGGCCCACCCGCCGCCGCGACCAAACCTGCAAACGCGTAGCGTCCACCTTCATGTGGACGCGACCCTCCAAATCTCCGCCTGCAACCTTTCGCCCTGCAAAAAAGTAGGGGATGGCCCGCGCCATCCCCTTTTGGGTTTTAAAGATCCAGTTTACTGCCCTGAAGCCGCGGTGTAGAACGTCACGAACTGCGCGGCAGTATCCGCGTTAACGGTTGCCGGTGAGGCCGGAGTTACTGCCCCGGTCGTCGTGCTGACTTTGAATAGCGAGATGGTGCCGTCCGAGTTGTTATCGATGGCCAGCAGTGCGCCCGTCGGGTCGATGGCCATGCCGATGGGGCCCTGTCCGGTCGGCTGTGCCGTACCAATCTGAGGAGTGGTGATCGCGCCTGTGCTATCCAGGTTATAAGCAAAAACCTGGCCAGCGGTAGGCGGGGAGTCGAGAACGTACAAGTATTTTCCAGTCGGATCGGTAATGACGTTAATTGTCGCCACCGCGCTGGTGACGATGAAGTCCGCCCCAACGCTGGTCAATTGGCCATTGCTGCCGATGCTGTAACCAGAGACCGACTGCGTGGTGGTCCCATTGTTTGCCACATAGAGGTGGCCGTTCACGTCGGTCGTCCCGTAGGTAGGGCCATTGCCGGTCGGGATTGACGGCGTGCCGAGTGGTGTCAGTGCGCCTGCATTAGCGCCCGTCTGCGTGATGGCATACTCACTGATACTATTTCCGAGGTTGTTTATCACGTAAACGTACTTGCCGCTGCGGTCGGTCATGATCCACGTCGGAGAGTTGAGCGTCGGGTCGGTGGGGGCGGTTACGATCTGGACGAGTGTAAGGGCGCCGTTCGTGGCTTTGTCGGTCGTCTGTGCGATCGAGAAGCCGTAAATCGAGTTGCCGCTGTCGCTGATGACGTAGATAAAGCGTCCCGTCGGATCAATTACTCCGACGTTTGCGCTAGTGGTGCTTGCGGAGGCCGGCACGGCAGCTTGGCCGGAATCGGCGATGGAGCCGTCGGTCGAATTTATGTCGAATAGACGTAACGAACCGACTCGGTCGACGAAGTACATCAGATCGCCGGAAGGATGAATCAGTATTTGTTGTGGGCCAAAGGCAGTAAAGGGCGATCCGGGAAGCGGCGTGAATGTGCCGCCTGCCACGTCGACGCTATACCCTGAGATGGTTCCGACTTGTGTTGGGCCGCCGCCGCTGCCGTTGGCGATGTACGCGAATCTGGCGGCTGCGGCCTGCACGGTGAGCGTAGCGTTGCCCGTAAAGCCAGAGACAGTTTCAGTGGCGGTGATGGTGGATGTGCCAGCTGCCACGCCAAGGGCAATCGCCGTAACGGGGTCGATGGTGGCGACTGTTGTGGTGCCGGAACTCCAGGTGACTACGGTACCCGGCGGCAAGGCCTGAATCGTGCCGTTGCTCAACTTTTCCATTGCCGTGAACAGCGTCGTGGTGCCGGTCGAAATGATAATCGTCGCAGGAGTAACCACCAGCGATGCGGGTGCGGGCGGGCCAACGGTCATAGTCGCTTTCCCAACAGTGGTGCCGTCGCAGCTCGTCGCGGTGATGGTGGTGGTACCCAGTCCGGTGGCTGTGGCTATCCCGGTGTTGTCGATTGTTGCGACGCTAGTGTTTGTGCTGCCCCAAGTGACTTGGCTCGAAACGTCCAGGCTGCCGGAGCCGCCGGCAGCGAACGTGAATCCGCCGATCGCCATGAAGGTCTGGTTGCCGCCCAGCGGCACGTTAGGCGCCGCAGGGCTCAGCGTTATCGAGTTGAGCTGATCCACCGCCAGGGTTTCTCCGGAGGAGGTGACTCCGCCAAAGCTGGCGCTAATCTCTGTGGTTCCCAACCCGATACCGGTAGCCAACCCGGCGCTGCTGACCGTGGCGGCCGATTTATTTGAGGAAATCCAGGTGGCGGTGCCGCTCACGTTTTGTGTGAGCCCATTGCTGAAAACAGCGGTGGCTGCGTATTGCAGGGAGCCGCAAGTCGCGGTCACCGGCGCAATAGCGGCTTCGGGCCGCCTTCCCGTTGCCGGAGGAGTTACCAGAGCCGGGCGAGCTGCCCGGTGATCCGCCCCTCTCACTCCCCCCGCCGGTGCAGCGCTAACGTAAATCTCCCCGCTAGTCGGGGCAACAGTCACAAACTGCAACCTGGCTGAATCGCCGCAGGCAGCAAGCAACGCCGCACACACCAGGGCCATGCCCAAAAAAGGGAGACGACTGGGCTCGCTCATCATGAGACCTCCTCAGCTTATTTGTACGAATACAACAGGACAGGGGTACCCTGGCGCATGGAGATCATTGCGTGAACGACGGAGTCAGTTCGGTGGGCGAGGCTTCCGCTCCGTTCGATGAATCGGATCCCAAGACGCCTCTACGGGGGGAACGATACTTGAAAACTCGCAATCCGGCAAAGTGTCAACCGCGATATGGTTAACGCTTCGATTAATCCCTGGGCGCCCAAGCGGCTCCTCGAATCGCCCATGGCGTACCGGGCAATGGCGCGATTGTCTCTCGCCGTACCTCCCGCAATGATGCGACCATAGACTTCCGGCTGTAACCAAGTTCCCGGCGAAGTGCTCCAATCAAAGGAAATTCAACCATGCCCCGACTCCTTACCGTTGAAGATCATCGTCTGGAAGAAGCCCGGCTCCGCAAGAAGCATTGGAAGCGCTGGGGGCCGTATCTTTCCGACCGGCAGTGGGGAACCGTCCGCGAAGACTACAGCGCCAACGGGACGGCCTGGGAATTCTTTCCGTTCGAACACGCCCACGCGCGGACCTATCGCTGGGGCGAAGACGGGATCGGTGGAATTTGCGACCGCCACCAGATGATCTGTTTCGCCCTGGCCTTGTGGAACGGCAAAGATTCCATCTTGAAGGAACGCTTCTTCGGTCTGACCGGCAATCAGGGAAATCATGGCGAGGATGTGAAAGAGTGCTATTTCTACCTGGATTCCACGCCGACTCACAGCTACATGCGCATGCTCTACAAGTACCCGCAGGCGGAATTTCCGTACCGTTGGCTGGTAGAGGAAAACGGAAAGCGCGGGCGGGCGAATCCGGAGTTTGAGCTGCTGGATACGGGCGTGTTCCAGGACAACCGGTATTTCGACGTCTTCGTGGAATACGCGAAAGCGGATGTGGAAGACATCCTGATCAGAATTACCGCCTTCAACCGCGGGCCGGAAGCGGCGCCGCTGCACCTGTTGCCTACACTGTGGTATCGCAACACCTGGTCATGGGGCAAGGATTTGCGCCGGCCGGTGGCGCGAAGAGCGCCGGATACGCCCGGGTCGCTCTGCACGGAGTTGCAGCACTGGGAGTATGGCAAGCGATGGTTGCTGGCCGCGGGTATTCCGGAACTTCTGTTCACCGAAAACGAAACAAACTACGAAGAGATATTCAACTTCCGCAGCCGCACGCCGTATGTGAAAGACGGTTTCCATAATTATCTGATCCGTGGCAATAAGCGCGCCGTAAATCCGGAGCACACGGGCACGAAGATGGCCGCGCACTATGCGTTGCATATTGGGCCCGGGGAGTCCGCGACCCTCAAGCTCCGGCTGACGGACCTGGACCCGTTGGGCGGCATGGATACCGATTCGCCGATGGTCGGCACAATTTCCGGCCCCGGTCACTACGAGCGCGCCGCCGGTGTTCCGGGAACGAATGATTTTGCCGGGGGATTTGATGCCGTGTTCACAGACCGGCAAAAGGAAGCAACTGAATTCTACGAATCCAGAATTCCGAAAGGGATGTCGGACGACGCGCGTCACGTGATGCGTCAGGCGTATTCGGGAATGTTGTGGAACAAGCAGTTTTACCACTATGACGTTTACACCTGGCTCGATGGAGACCCCGCGGGGCCTCAACCTCCGCCGGAGCGCCTGCACGGCCGCAACAAGGATTGGACGCACCTGTACAACGACGACGTCATTTCCATGCCCGACAAATGGGAGTATCCGTGGTACGCGGCATGGGATTTGGCGTTTCACTGTATTCCGCTCGCGATCATCGATCCGGATTATGCCAAGGATCAGTTGATCCTATTGTTGCGCGAGTGGTACATGCACCCGAACGGACAACTCCCCGCCTATGAGTGGGCCTTTGGCGACGTGAATCCCCCCGTGCATGCGTGGGCTGCCTGGCGCGTTTATAAAATTGAACGGCGCGTGCGCGGAGTGGCCGACCGTAGCTTTCTGGAGAAAGTGTTTCACAAGCTGCTCCTGAATTTTACATGGTGGGTGAACCGCAAGGACCCGGATGGCCGCAACATTTTTCAGGGCGGGTTTCTGGGGCTCGACAACATCGGAGTTTTCGACCGCTCGGCCCCGCTCCCGACCGGGGGGCACTTGGAACAGTCCGACGGCACAAGTTGGATGGGAATGTACTGCCTGAACATGCTGGCGATGGCTCTGGAGCTGGCGAAAGACGACCTGGCTTACGAAGACGTGGCCAGCAAATTTTTCGAGCACTTCGTCTACATAGCGCGGGCCATGAACGACATGGGGCCCAGCGGCAAGTCGCTTTGGGACAACGAAGACGGCTTCTACTACGACCTGCTGCACTTGCCGAACGGCGATGAGCATTTCCTGAAAATCCGCTCTATCGTCGGGCTGATTCCCCTGTTCGCGGTGGAAACGTTGGAACCGGAAATCGTGGACCGCTTGCCCGGATTCAAACGCCGCATGCAGTGGTTCATAGACAACCATCCCGACGTCCCGGAGCACATCGAAATGACCCAGCGTTCGGCGCGCGGCGTTCGGCGATTGCTTTCGCTGGCGAATCGCAAGCAGTTGAAGCGCATCCTTTGCCGCATGCTGGATGAAACGGAATTTCTCTCGCCGCATGGCGTTCGCGCTCTCTCCCGTTATCACCAGGACCATCCCTACGAAGTGCAAGTCAACGGAAACACGAACAGAGTGGATTACGAGCCTGCGGAATCGAATACCGGCGTCTTTGGCGGCAATTCCAACTGGCGCGGGCCCATCTGGTTTCCGGTCAATTACCTGCTGATCGAGTCCCTGCAGAAGTATCACCATTATTTCGGTGAGGATTTCAAGATTGAATGCCCCACTCATTCGCGCAACGAAAAGGATTTGTGGCAGGTGGCCCAGGAAATTTCGAAACGCCTCACGCGCATCTTCGTGCGCGGTAAAGACGGCAAGCGGCCGTTTGCCGGCGGCCAGGAACTCTTTAACAGCGATCCTCACTGGCGCGACCTGATTCTTTTCTACGAATATTTTCACGGTGACAATGGCGCCGGGCTCGGTGCCAGCCACCAGACGGGCTGGACCGGCCTGGTGGCTAAACTTCTGGAGCAGAGCGGAGAGTAAGTCTTGTCGCTTCTCGCCGAAGTGCAATTTGGAAGGGAAGTACTCGGCAACCTGGAGCTTGCGGAGAGCCGCGAGTGGCTGGTCACTAACAGCCTCGGCGGATTTGCCTCGGGCACCGCCGCCGGGACTTCCACCCGGCGCTATCACGGGCTGCTGATGGCAGCCCTTCAGCCACCGACGGACAGGACCCTCCTGGTTGCGGGAGTGGATGAGACGGTTCGCTATGGTGGTACGAATTTTCCGCTGGCGACAAACCGGTGGTTGAGCGGCGACGTTTCCCCCAAAGGCTATTTGAACCTTGAAAGCTTGCACCTTGAAGGCACAAAGCCCGTGTGGCGCTACGCGCTTGCGGACGCGCTGCTGGAAAAACGCGTGTGGATGAAGCAGGCAGAAAACACGACGTTCGTGGAATACACGCTGGCCCGCGGAAATTCACCCGTAGAGATGGAAGGGAAAATCCTCGTAAGCTACCGCGATTATCACGCCACCACGCACGCAGATGCATGGCAGATGAAGCTCGAGCCGGTGGACAACGGGATTCGGGTCGTCGCGTTCGACGGCGCCACCCCATTTTTTCTGAAAAGCGCGTCGGCTGCGTTTGAGCCGCGGCATGAGTGGTATCGCGATTTCTTTCTACCCGCCGAGCGTGAACGCGGACTCGATGATCACGAGGATCGCTTGGTCGCGGCGGTCTTTCGTGGCCGGCTTGCTCACGGCGAAAAATTGACGCTGGTTTTTTCGACGGAGCCCCAGGCGCTGCTGGATGGCGAGCAGGCGCGCGCCTCGCAATCCACCCACGATTTGAAACTGTTCCAGGCATGGCAGAAGAAGCATTCGGAAACGATTGCGACGCCAGCGGACGACGAGCCCGGTTGGCTGTGGCAGCTTGTTCTTGCTGCCGACCAATTCATTGCCAAGCGGCCGCTGCCGGATGACCCGGAGCGCCTCACCGTGATTGCGGGCTACCCGTGGTTTTCCGACTGGGGCCGCGACACGATGATTGCGCTTCCTGGGCTTACGCTGGCGCTCGGGCGGCCGGAGGTTGCGCGCAAAATTCTGGAGGCATTTGCGCGATTCGTCGATCGCGGAATGTTGCCGAATAATTTTCCGGATCGTGGCGGCGCGCCTCAGTACAACACGATTGACGCGGCGCTGTGGTACTTCGAAGCGGTGCGGCAATATTTTGAGGCCACGCGGGATCTGGCTCTCCTGAATAAGTTGTTTCCCGTGTTGGCCGCTATCGTGGACGCCCACGTTGCCGGCACCCGTTACAACATCAAAGTGGACCCGGCCGACGCGCTTTTGTCTGGCGGCAGCCCGGAAGTGCAGCTCACCTGGATGGACGCGAAAATCGGCGACTGGGTAGTTACGCCGCGCATCGGAAAGCCGGTTGAGATCAACGCGCTCTGGATTAACGCGCTGAACACGATGGGTGAATTTGCGCGTCTGCTCAAGCGGCCGGGTGAAGGCTATTGGAAGCTGAAAGAGAAAGCCGAGCGGAACTTTCAGAAATTTTGGAATCCGGCGCGGAATTGCTGCTTCGACGTGATCGATGCGCCCGGCGTCGGCGCGGACCCCGCACTGCGGCCAAACCAGGTGTTTGCGGTGTCTCTGCCGGTAAGTCCGCTGACGAGTCGCCAGCGCAAGAGCGTGGTGGACACTTTGGGGCGGGAACTCCTGACGTCGTTCGGCCTGCGCAGCCTGGGACGTAGCGAGCCCGGATACGTGGGCCGATATGCAGGCGGGCCGAGGGAGCGCGATTCGGCTTACCATCAGGGAACTGTGTGGGCTTGGTTGCTGGGTCCGTTCGCGATTGCCCACTACAAGGTTTATGGCGATCGGGTCGCGGCGCAAAGCTTTCTGGAACCGCTGGGACAAAGCATTTATTCCGCGGGACTCGGCAGCATCAGCGAGATTTTTGCGGGCGATGCCCCGTTTCCTCCGGCCGGATGCTTCGCCCAGGCCTGGAGCGTCGCCGAACTTTTCCGCGTCTGGGAGTTTCTGGCTGCGCAGCCCTAAAATACAACGAAAATTGTCATCCTGAGGCTATCCGACGAGGATAGTCGAAGGACCTCAACGTATAGTCCTTGTAAAATGTAGAAGTAACGTGCTTCTAGCATCCTCGTCGGATGCACGAAGAATCACAGGTCGACCCTCGGAGGCAGCAAGCTGTGAAACCGGAGCGTTTGATTAAGGTGGCCTAGTCCAACCGAGGCGCCGGTTCGTAAAGTTCGATCAGCACTTTGGCGGCGTCAGGGGCGGCGACTAAAAAGAAGTTCACGCGCGTACCATCCGCGCCGGGGCGAGCCGACGGGTAGACCGGCGACAGACTAAATTTGCTTTTCAGAATCTGCGTGGCGCGGTCCACGTCCTTGCAGAGATATTCGATCTGCTGGATTCCTTCCCCAAACTTCTGCAGAAATTTCGCGATGGCCCCGCTGCCCGCTGGATCCTTGCTCGTCAGAACGTCCATCGAGAGACCCCCGGGGAAGTGCAGTTCGAATTCGAGGGCGTCTTGGTCGGGCGGCACTTCGGAGAGCCGGGGCAGTCCGCTTGCTTCGTGGATTTCCTTAAAACGCTCCGGAGTCACCGCGAGGCCAATGGTCATCTTGGGATCGCTGCCATTCAGCAATGCCGCAAGTTCTTCTTCGCCCCACCACGGATAGGCGGCGTGATCGGCGAGTGCTCGCCCGATTTTGTAAATCTCCGTCGCGGAAACGGCTCGCGTCTCCGATTCCGCGGAGGACATGCCATCAATCGCGCGTTGCAGAAGCTCGTTCATCGGTTCACCAGGGTTCCTTGCAGGGAATGACCACAGGATATCTTAACCTGTCCGCGGCTGATTCTTCTTTGGCGGACCAGTAAGAACGGAAATTAACATGGCAAGGAACAGGATTCCTCCCACCACGCTCAGCGAGAGCACCACGGAAATGTGCAGCCAGGGATCGGCCACCATTTTCACACCGATGAACATCAGCACTAGCGCCAGGCCGATGCTCAGGTAGCGGAAGTATTCCAGGACGTCGGCCAGCAGGAAATACAGCGCCCGCAGGCCAAGAATCGCGAAAACGTTTGAGGTGTAAACGATAAAGGGATCGCGGGTGATGCCAAAGATGGCAGGGATGGAATCCACCGCGAAGGTCACGTCGGTGATTTCCACGATAAGCAGAACCAGCAGGAGCGGCGTGGCGAACAATTGCCCGCCTTCCTTAAGGAAAAAGCTGCTGCCTCGGTATTCCTTTGTGACGCGCAGATGCGAGCTGGCGAACCGGAAGATGGGATTTTTTTCGTAGTGAACATTCTTATCGCGCTTCCAGAGCATGTGCAGCCCGGTGTAAACGAGAAAAACGCCGAACGCCGCGAGTATCCAGTGAAACCGGGCCACCAGAACGGCGCCCGCGGCAATCATGATCCCGCGCATGACCAGCGCGCCGAGTATTCCCCAGGCAAGCACGCGGTGCTGCACGGCTTCCGGCACCTGAAACGTGCGGAAGATCACCAGAAATACGAAGAGGTTGTCTACACTGAGCGCTTTCTCGATGACGTAGCCGGTGAAGTATTCCAGGCCACGCTGCTCGCCATACCAGTGCCAGATGCACCAGCCAAAAACCAGCGCCAGGGTAATCCAGAGCGCGCTGCCGAAGGCCGCTTCGCCGAATTTTATTTTGTGGGCCTTGCGGTGGAAGACGCCCAAATCGAGGGCCAGTGCGAGGAGAACAAATAGATTGAACCCGACCCACAGAATGGGGCTGCCCATGGCTTCAGAATAACGCAACTCAGTGATGCGTTGAGCCGAAGTTCTGTCCGTTCAGGTTAGAGAGGACGAGTTGTGTCGGGGCGCCGGCCTGTACCGTCACCGCGACGTCCCACATCAGTCGGCGGTCGCCAGAGGCCGCGTCGAGTCCCAGAGAACTGACCCAATAATTTCCCGCTGGAAGCCCTCTGATCGCCACATGGCCATCGAGATCGGTGTCGCCCTTCGCCGCCATGTATCTGGTCTGCGCGAGTTCAGGGGCAAGCTGGGCAACTTTCTGATTGTGCTCCTGAAGTGCTTTGTCCCATTTGTACTTCGGGTTCACGCCGCCAAGCTCCGTTTCCATCCCGGAGATGGTGGAAGGGTGCGATTCCACGAATTTCTTCGTGGCGGACATGTACTCCTGTTTCAGCTTGAAATATTTCGCAGGATTGGCTTCGGCGTCTGCCTCTTTGTATTTGGGCATGGGCAATCCGGCGGTGACGCCGCCGCTGTTCGAGCGTTCGTAGCCGGCGAAAAATTCGGGAATGTTCATCACGTCATCCGGAGTGATGAGCTTGTCCACGTCGGGCGCGGTCAAATCGATTACCGCGTGCTTTTTCATCCAGGCTTTCAGCTCCGGGGAGATTTTCAGCTCACTGATGAACTCTTCCCGGTCGGCCAGGGGAAATTGCTCCGTGGCTTCCTTCAGGATTTCCGCGTAGCTTTTCGTCAAAACGTAAAATGTGAACTGGCGCACAGGTTCGGGGTGCGCGCCGGTGGGCGCAATGCGCGCGGTTATGTCCAGCGTGCCGGTGGCGCCTTGCCCAAAACTCGCCTGGCCGAGCGAGAGGAATGAGCAGAAAAATACGAGGAGGGACAGTCTGTTTCGCATGGCCTCATCGTAGCAGAACGGGCCGCGCAGCCCCGGTAAACAACCGCGGAGGTGTCGTAAGCAGACAAGGCTCTGTCTAGCGCTCAGCAGAGTTGCAGACGTGCTTGCAGTAGGCAGTTAGTAGAGTCGGAAAGTGACTTCAAACGGGACCAGGACGGGAACAGGCTTGCCGTTCGGGCCAGTAACGGGTTTGCACCGCCAGGTGCGCATCGTGTTGGTGGTGGATTCATCCAGGCCCAACCCGGGACTCTTGATGACGCGGGGATTCGTCACCCGGCCATCCACGGTGATGACCGCTTCCACCATCACCACGCCCGAATATTTTGCCTTGCGGGCTTCATCGGAATACGGCGGGTTAGGCATATAGAAGCAGGTAGGCAGTCCCACACCGTTCACGCCCGCGCGAAATACGCCGCCGCCGGTACCGCCGCCTTCGCCGGGACCGAGCCCAGCCCCCGTGCCGCTGCCAATGCCGCCACCTTCGCCCGTACCAATACCCCCTCCACCGCCTGTGCCGTTCGAGAGGTTCACCGTCGCCTGCAACGGGTCACCCATGTTAGGCAGCGGGGAATTCGGAACTTTCAGGTCCGGTGGGCCAAGCAGCGTTGGATCCATGGCCAGCTTGGGATTGGGATTCTTGATCACCGCCGTTGGCGCGGCGAATTGCGTCATGGCAAATCTCGGCGCTCTGCCTTTCGTCGGTGGCAGCGTGGAACGGTCTCCGCCGCCTCCACCGCCGCCGGCTTTGTTATTTCCCGCGGGCAGCTTCGCCACGTAGGGCGAAATATCCAGGGGCGTCACATCCAGCTTGTTCTTCGCCTGGGCGGTGTGAGGAAGCATATTGCTCAAGAACGGCACGATGAGCAGCAAAATGATGCAAGCGTGAACGACCAGGGCAATCGCCTGGGTCCAGCCGAAATTCTCGTCCTTGCTCCAGATCTCTTTTACCTTGACCGGCTTAATCCCGGCCGGCATCACCACCCGCGTGGGCGAGAAAAATTCCCTCAACTGTTCGACGAAGCCGCCGAAGTTGCCGCCCCAATCCACTTCGAGGCGCTTGTTTATGGGTCCTCTACGGACCTTGGGCCCGTACAGAAAGAATTTTAGGTTTTCGCTGAGTCCCGAACCGAAGGAATTCTTTGTAAACGGAACGTCGCTCCGCTCGACAATTTTGACCGGGCGCTCCGTAAGGAATTGTTTAAGGTTGGACCAGAAATCGTCCGGCATCAGGTGGGCGGGGGTCCCAAAATCGGGCAGGGCGCTGCTGGGCACAGGAATCACTTCCTCCGGCCCCTTGCGCTTGGGCTTGCTCAGTTCATCCGGCAAAAGGTTTATAAATCCCGGCACCGATATCCCCTTGTCTTATAGACGCGAATCCGCGTCATAAGGTTTTACCTTAATCGCTAGGATTCGCGCCGGCTGGGAAAGGTTGCGCGACCCTCGGCTGACACATCCTCCCCAATATTGTAACATACGTGGTTGCTTGGCTTTCCAAAGTTTCCCGCTTTGCAACGCATCCTGTTGACCATCCAGATACACTGCCAGATACACTGGAAGTGGCGGATTAGAAGGGACGTTCGTTGACCGAATCCATGACCGAACCATTGGAATTGAAAAAGACTCTGAACCTGCCGAAAACCGATTTTGCCATGAAGGCTAGCCTCCCCCAGAATGAGCCGAAACAACTGGAGGCCTGGCAGGCGGCCAATCTCTATGAGCAGATCCTGGCGGCCCGCGAAGGCAAGCCTCTGTTCGTGCTTCATGACGGCCCGCCGTATCCCACGGGCACGATTCATCTTGGCACCGGCCTGAACAAAATCCTAAAGGACATGATCGTCAAGTCCAAGAGCATGGCCGGTCACCGCGCCCCCTACGTCCCGGGCTGGGATTGCCACGGTTTGCCGATCGAAACCCAGGTGGAAAAGCAGCTCGGCGGGAAAGGCAAAGTTTCGCCGCCGGAATTCCGCCAGATGTGCCGGGACTACGCCACGCGCTACGTCGAGCAGCACAAGCGGGACTTCAAGCGGCTGGGAGTCTTCGGCCGCTGGAACGATCCGTACCTCACCATGAGCCATCAGTACGAAGCCACGATTGCCGGCGCGTTTCTGGAGTTCATGGAGAAGGGCTACGTCTATCGCGGCCGGAAGCCAGTCTACTGGTGCATCTACGACAACACGGCCCTTGCGGAAGCCGAAGTCGAGTATGAAGACCACACCAGCCCCTCGATCTGGGTGACGTTCAAAGTGGTTGGCGGCGGCAAGGGCGAGGCCGCGAAAATCGGCTCCGATGTTTCCGCGGTAATCTGGACCACCACCCCATGGACGATTCCGCACAATCGCGGGCTCGCGTTTCATCCGGACTTTGAGTACGTGGTGATCGCGACCGAGAAGGGAAAGCTCCTTCTGGCCGCCGACCGCGTTGCGGGATTCCAGGCCGATTGTGGCATCAAGCAAGCCGAGGAGTTGGCGCGCTTCAAGGGCCGCGACTTCGAGGGCATGAAATTTCAGCATCCGTTTCTGCCGATTCAGGTACCGGGATTGCTGGCGGATTACGTCACGCTGGATCAGGGCAGTGGCATCGTTCATACAGCGCCGGGGCATGGCGCGGACGACTTCAACTCCGGCCAGAAATATGGTCTGGAAATTTACGCGCCGCTGGACGACAAGGGCGTCTACACCGAGGGCTTGCCGGAATACAAAGGCAAGGATGTTTTTACGGCGAACCCGATCATCGTGAAGCTGCTGGGCGATCATGGCGCGCTGCTCGGCCACCATCCTTATAAGCACAGCTATCCGCATTGCTGGCGCTGCCACAATCCGGTGATTTTTCGCGCCACCGAGCAGTGGTTCATCAAGATGGACCAGGCAGCCCACGGCGCAAAGCAGACCCTGCGCCAGGAAGCGCTGGAAGAAATTCACCGCGTGAAGTGGATTCCCGGCTGGGGCGAAGAGCGAATCTACGAAATGATCGAAAAGCGGCCGGACTGGTGCGTTTCGCGCCAGCGGTTCTGGGGCGTCCCGATCATCGTGTTTTTCTGCGACGGCTGCGGCAAACAGTTGGACGATTTTGCGGCGCTGCGCAACGTGGTGAAGTGGTTTGAAAAAGAAGGCGCCGATGCGTGGTACAAGCTCTCTCCGCAGGAGTTGCTGCCCGCCGGAACGAAATGCTCCTGCGGCGAGGAAAAGTGGCGCAAAGAGAACGACATTCTGGACGTGTGGTTTGATTCCGGTTCGTCGCACCTCGCTGTTTTGAAAGGCAACGAATGGCCGGCGGACGTTTATCTGGAAGGCCCCGACCAGTATCGCGGCTGGTTTCACAGTTCGCTGCTCATCGCCACGGGAATCCGCGATAAAGCGCCCTACCGCGGGGTGGTGACGCACGGCTGGACCCTCGACGAGCAGGGCCGTCCGATGTCGAAGTCCCTCGGCAACATCGTGCTGCCCACGGAGATTTGCGACAAGTGGGGCGCCGATTTGCTTCGCCTCTGGGTTGGCTCGCAGGAGTATCAGGCCGACGTCAAGATGAGTGACCGGGTGATGACCCAGCTCAGCGAAGCGTACCGGAAGATCCGCAATACGATTCGATTCGCGCTGGGTAATCTCAACGACTTCGATCCTTCGGGCCATGCCGTTGCCAACGAGCAACTGGATGAGTTCGACCGCTGGATGTTGGAGCGGACCGCGGATCTGGTGAAGAAATGCCGGGAGTGGTATGCGGCTTACGAATTTCACCGCGTTTACCACGCCATCCACGACTACTGCGTTGTGGACCTGAGCGCGTTTTATTACGACGTCCTCAAAGACCGCCTGTACACGAAAGCGGCCAACAACAAATCGCGGCGCTCGGGCCAGACCGCGGTGTGGAAGATCACCGCGGCGCTGGTGCGCATGCTTGCGCCGATTCTCGTTTTCACCTCGGAGGAAGCGTGGAAATTCCTCCCCCATGCTTCGGGTGAACCGGGGAGCGTACACATCGCGTTATTTCCCGGAGGGGCCGAACTTCGCACGGGAATTGCGCCAGAGAAATCCAATACCTGGGACTTGCTGGCGAAGGTTCGCGGCGAAGTGCTGAAAGCGCTGGAAGTTGCCCGCAACGAAAAGAAGCTGATCAACTCCGGACTTGAGGCCAAGGTGCTTCTGAACGCCGACCTGGAGCTGAAGGCGAAGTTGAAGCACTATCTGACCCAGTTGCCGGGACTGTTCATCGTTTCGCAGGTGGAACTTCTGAGCGCGGGGACGGGCGAGTTTCGTTCGGAGGTTGTGCCGGGACTTGAAGTGAGCGTGCAGCGCGCGGACGGAAAGAAGTGCGACCGTTGCTGGAACTATTCGGTTCACGTCGGCGAGAATCCGCGTTACCCCACGGTTTGCGAACGTTGCAGCGAGGCAATTGCCGAAATCGAGGCGGGAGGTCAGGATGCTGTTGCCTCGTCGCGGTAAGCGATTCTTCGCTTCCTCGAACTCATGATTATTCCTGGGCGCATCCGGTGGCTCTGGCTGACGCTGGTTGTGGTGCTGCTGGACCGCGCGACAAAAGCGTGGATTGAGTCGCGCCCGCTCACTTATTTCCCGCACGTCGTGATTCCCAACTGGTTCAGTATCATCCTGTCGAAAAATGCCGGGATTGCCTTCAGCTTTTTTTCAGATGGTTCCAGCATGTTGACCCGGGTGATTCTGATTGCCACCTCGGTCCTGATCATCGGGCTGATTGCGTGGTTGCTGGTGGCCGGGCGAGACGCAAGCGCCGCCAATGCGGCGGGCTTGGCGCTGCTGCTGGGCGGGGCGGCGGGGAATTTGACCGACCGGATCGTGCACGGCGCGGTTACGGATTTTCTGGAAGTCTGGGTGCGATTTCTGCCGTTTTCGTTATTCAATCCGTGGCCAACATTCAATATCGCCGACGCCGGTGTAACGATTGGCGCGCTACTCCTGCTTTACGACGTGCTTTTTCATCCACGCACCCTGTAACTCAGGCCTCCAGGCCTGAGGCTATTCAGAGCAACGGCAACACCCTGCCTGCGATTGGGAAAGTCTCACCCCGAAGGGGTGAGCCACAGCGGCCATTGGGTTGTACACTCTTCGCTTGATGCTAACGCCCTCACTAAAATTTGTTGTGTCTCCAGAGGAAGCTGGCCTCCGCCTGGATCGCTTCGTCTCTGCGCACAGCGTGGAGCTATCGCGCACCCGCGTGCAGGAATTGATAGAGGCGGGCCTGGTGGTGCTGAACGGCAAACCCGCGAAAGATTCGCAAAAGGTTCGCACTGACGATGTCGTTGTGGTCACGCCCACACCCAGGCCGGCGATGAAGGCGGAGGCCGAGCAAATCCCACTGGACATTCTTTACGAGGATGACGACCTGATCGCGGTGAACAAAGCCGCGGGCATGACGGTACATGCCGGCGCTGGGAATTCGCGCGGCACGCTGGTCAACGCGCTGCTTGGACGCGGGCAAGCGCTTTCGCAGGGCGGCGACCCTCTCCGGCCGGGCATCGTCCATCGTATCGACAAGGAAACCTCTGGACTACTGCTGGTCGCCAAGAACGATTTTGCCCACGCACGGCTGGCGGACGGTTTTCGCGAGCGCACCATTCAAAAAACGTATCTCGCTCTGGTGCACGGCATCCTGGCGGAAGATCGCGGCCGTATCGATCTGCCCATCGCGCGCGATCCCGTGCGCCGGAATCGCATGACGGCGAAACGCGCAGCCACGCTGCCAAACGCACGCGCGGCGCGCACGGACTGGCGAGTGCTGGCCCGGATTGATTCCACCACGCTGGTGGAAGTCCAACTGCACACCGGACGCACCCACCAGATCCGCGTGCATTTTTCGGCGCTACGGCACCCCGTTGTTGGCGACACGCTTTATGGAGCTTCGGGACAGCTGCATGTAGGGAGCATCTCTCTGCCGGCGCTCGGCCGGAATTTTCTGCACGCTGCGAAACTGGGGTTTCGGCAGCCCCGCACGGGGCAGGCGATTCAGCTCACCGCGCCGCTGCCTGCTGAGCTGCGCGGCTATCTGGCAAATCTTGCGGCGGCCGCGGGCGAGTCCCCGGCGCGGATTGACGCTGCGCTCAAAGGGTTTCTATAATCGTTGAACATGCGACTCCGCCTCCTCGGGTTTCCACTGGCTTTGGCACTTTTAAGCAGCCCTTCGTCATCGGCTCAGCAACCGGCTCCACCCGCTCCACCGCCGCCGTCGCCCCAGGATCAGGTTCAGCAAACTCAGACCGTCATTCCCGTCAGGGTCAACCTGGTGGACGTGCTCTTCACGGTGCTCGACCGGCGCAACAAGCTGGTTCCGACTCTGGAAAAGCAGGACTTCAAGGTTCTGGAAGATAACATTTCGCAGGATATCCGTTACTTCAGCCGGCAGTCCGATCTGCCGCTGCGCATCGGCATGCTGCTGGACACTTCCAACAGCATTCGGGATCGCATCAAGTTCGAACAAGACGCGGCGAACAATTTTCTCTTCAGTGTCCTGCGCCGCGGCAAGGATGAAGCGTTTGTGATGACATTCGACGACGAGCCGCAAGTCATCCAGGGCTTCACGCCGGACACCGGCAAATTGCGCGACCAGATTCTCCGCACGCGCGCTGGCGGCGGCACCGCCGTTTATGACGCTATTTATCAGGCCTGCGACCAGGAACTCAGCCACCCGCCTCGTCCTCCGGGCGACCAGCCGGACGTGGTTCGCCGCGTGATGATCCTGATCAGCGACGGCGAAGACAATCTTTCCACCCACACGCGCGCGGAAGCCATCGAAATGGCCCAGCGCAGCAGTGTGGTGATCTACACGATCAGCACCAGCACGCAGTGGGTGACGCTTGACGATCCAAGTAAGGAACGCTCCGGGAATCGCAAGTATCACCTGACCGAAGGCGACAAAATTCTGCAAGCCCTGGCGGAAGAAACCGGCGGACGGGCTTTCTACCCCTATCACGTGGACGATCTGGATCAGTCATTCCAGGATATCGGGGACGAACTGCGCAACCAGTATTCGATCGCCTACAACCCTTCAACGCATTCCCTGGATGGCCGTTATCACAAAATTAAGATTGAAGTGCCGGAGCACAAGGGATACCAGGTGCGCGCGCGCAAGGGGTATTTCGCCCGTACCAACGTGGACACCGTAAAACCCGCCGGAGCAGTGAAGTAGGGGCGGGACTTTACCCCAGTTCTTTTGAATTTCTGTCGCAGGCAGGAAACGCTCTTACTTGCTCGTGTCTTTCAACAACACCACATCCGATTCCGATTCACCGCGTTCGATGGCGATCTGCGAGCCGTCGGGCGAATAGTTGAAGCGCAGAATTTTGTCAGCCGTGAAGTGGCTAAGCGGCTTGGCGACGGAGCCGTCCAGCGACTGCGCCCAGAGATTGTCCACGCCTTTTTCCCTCACGATGTAGACCACCGCTTTTCCGTCAGGCGTGAACGCCAGCCCCGCCTCGAGCGCCCGCTGATCTATATCGTGATAGACCATGTGATGCGATTCCGTTGAGTCCAACCGCAGCATCAGCTTGTGATCCAGTTCGCGAACTTCGAGTGAAGCCACCTGCGAGCCGTCGGGCGAAAGAGCGTAGTGTCCCAGCGAGAAACTGACGGTGGTCTGCGGCGAACCGCCTTCGATGGAGACGCGCTTCAAGTAACGGTTGTCGTTGTTGTCCACGTAATAGACCCAGTGGCCGTCCTTGGAGCACGTCGGGGCATGGTCGCTTAGGCCAGACGTCAACGCGCGCTGGTCGCTGCCATCAATATTCATTCTCCACAGGTTTGAGGAAGCGGCGCTTGTGCGCGCCAACTGCCGGAAAACCAGGTAGCGGCCGTCGCCACAGGCGGAAACCTGGTCGGCGATATGTTTGTTGTCTGAAAGCAGAACCTTTTCCGCGCCGTTCATGCTGACGATCTTAATGTCACCGGACTGCGGTAAAACCAGCTTGCCATCCGTTGTCCAACTCCAGCCCCAGATCGGCAGGCGCGTGCTCAGCGGCACCACCGTCAGTTTGTCCGGTTCGTTGGCGGGCGCGATGCCGAGGTCAAAGCGCAGACGGCTCTGGATCGCAGCAAGCGTCTTACCGTCCTTCGAGATAGTTTGCTCGCCGTAGTTGTTGGTGTCGGCGGTGAGTTCCCGGAATTCGCCCCCGGGGTAGCTCACGAATCCCAGGTGCGTCTGCAAATGGCCGCTGCCCAGTTGTGAACTGTTGACGATCAGGCCGGAACCGTCCGGAAGCCACGTGGGCACATAGAAAACCTGGTCGGCAGAAGCGCCCATGATTTGTGCTTTGCCGTCGGTGGCATTCACCGCCGAAAATCCACCAATGGCGTCGCGTGACGGCTGAACAATGGGGATCAGAATAATCTTGCCATCGGGCGACCACGCGGGCACATAGCTGTCGCTCTTCAGTTCCTGCCCGCTGAAGATGGACCGCTCGATTGTGCCGTCGTTCTTGGCCAGGATCAAATCCCACTTCGGTGAATCGTGCAATTGTCGGAGAAAAGCAAAATGTGCGCCATCCGGCGAAAAAGTGATGGGGCTGTCGACGTCTTTCACGAGAACCGTCGGCGTTCCGCCCAGCACGGAGGCCCGATACAGCACGGATATGGTCTCTTCCGCTTCTTCCCGCCTGAGAAAATAGATGTAATTGCCGTCCGGGGAAAAACGCAGGCTTTCATAGCGCGCCGCCGCCGGTTCAACCACCTGCTTGTTGGTCTCCGTGGGAATATGATGCAGCCACAGGGACTGCATTCCTTTTTCCTCCAGCGCTTGCAGCAGGTATTTTCCGTCGGGAGAGATAGCCGCCTGGGAAATGTGCCCATTGTTCGAAACATTTTCGATCGCGAATTTCTCGAACGGAAGATGCTTGCTCTTCTGCACGAAGGTGTAAGCGCCGTAAGCGGCGGCCGCCGCCAGAACCACCACCGCGCCGAGAATTACCCCAGTCCCCAATTTGTTCTGGTTCGCTGCTTCCACCAGCACGGTGCTGCTGATCGGCTTGTGCGCGGAACCCGAAGATTTTGTGGCCGGGTGTGCGGCGCTCAGACCCCCGCGGCTCGTCACAACGCTTGAGTCCGAAGGAGGGCGCCCTGGCTCCAGTTCGCGCAACAGCCGCTTCAGGTCGGCGCGCAGTTCCGCCGCCACCTGGTAGCGCATCTCACGGTCTTTCTCCAATAGCTTGTTGATGATTCGTTCCAGCTCCGCCGGAATGTCGCTGTTGAAATTCACCGGAGAGACGGGCGCAGCGTGCAGTATGTTGGCGAAGATGACGGCGCTGGTCGAACCCGAAAAAGGATGGCGGCCGGTGACCATGCCGTACATCACCGAGCCGAGCGAAAAAAGATCCGTGCGCGCGTCAAGGGCCTCGCCGCGGGCTTGCTCGGGCGACATGTAGACCACCGTCCCCACCGTGGTTCCGACGCTTGTCTGGAACACGGTTTGTGAATCCGCGAGTGTGTCCTCCGACGGGCCGCCTTCCGCTTCCAACAGCTTGGCCAGGCCGAAATCGAGGATTTTGGTGGCGCCGCGGTTTGTAAGAAAGATATTCGCGGGCTTGATGTCGCGGTGAATGATGCCTTTTTTGTGCGCCGCATCCAGGGCGTCCGCGATTTCAATACAAACTTCCACGCAATGGGCGATGGGCATCGTGCCGCGAGCCAGCACCTTGTCCAGGGATTCGCCCTCCAGCAATTCCATGGCGATGAAGGTGCGCCCGTCGCACTCTTCGATCGCATGAACCGTGCAGATGCCGGGATGATTCAGGGCCGAAGCGGATCGCGCTTCGCGCAGAAACCGGTCCATCGCGCCTGCATCGTGTCCCGAGCTTTCTTTCAGGAATTTCAGCGCCACGCGCCGGCCCAGTCGGGTGTCTTCCGCTTCGTACACCAGGCCCATTCCGCCCGCACCCAGTTTGCTGACGATTCGATAGTGCGCGATTTTGTCCTTATTCATTGAGGTTGGTTGAAAGTGCCCCGCGACCGTCCTGAGATGTTAGCCAAGCGGTTGCTTGCGGTCAATCGGCGACAGGGGAAGTTGAGAAGGGTTTGTAGGGGAAACCGAATAGCCTGCCAGGAAGCTGTGCCACCGTGGACGTCCGATTCTTGCGTTTAACCTGGGAACGCCAACTCTGCTCCATCCCGCGGGTTTAGCGGGATGAATCTCCCGAATGGCGTTCCCAGGTGCGCGCGGAGGAGGCATTTAAGTTGTCGCTAACGATTGGTGTTTGTTTGGTGATTGGCGATTCGCGGCCACTTGAAAGTCGCCGCTACGCGGCTTGTGGCGGGTACTGGCGATCGGAGAGCTACCCCTTCGGCGCGTAATAACCCTTGCGGGCCAGCACTTTGAAGTCGTGGTTGTCTACGTCCAGCTTGATCTTGCGGAATTTCCCGTCCCTGTTGTTGTTGGTCGGGTAGTAGCCGAGCGTGTACTGGCTCCGCAATTCCTCGGAGATCTGATCGAACGCTTCTTCCAGTTTTTTCTCCGAACTCACGAAGATCACCCGGCCGCCGGTATCGTCCGCCAGTCGGCGAGCCACTCCCCCGTTCCCGCCGTAACGCGGGTCGGCCACCAGCAAGACGTGAATCACCGTGTCCGTGCGCTGCGCGGACTCGATGGCTTCCTCCAGCTTTACCTTGCTGCCTTCGTCCTGCGCGTCGGTAACGATTACGATCGCTTTGCGTCCCGCTTCGCCATTCAACTTTTCCCCGCACGCCAGATAGATGGCGTCATATAGAGCTGTCCCCGTCATATTTCCTGACCCCACCGGGCCGGGGTTTCCCGCGATGTATCCACCGCCGGGTGTATTGATCCGCGCCTTATTGATGGCCCGGTCCAGAATCGAACGGTCGTCGGTAAAGTCAGACAGCAGATCAACGTCCGTGTCGAACGATATGACCATGGCCTCGTCGCCCTTCCGCAGCACGCGCCGCAGAAACCGGCCTCCCGCGCTCTGAATCGCGCCGAGCATGTTCTGTTCGCTGCCGGAAGTGTCCAGCAACAAACCCAGCGTGATCGGCAGCATCATCTCTTTTGAGAAGAAGGAAATCTTTTCCTCGTGCCCATCCTCGGAGATTTTGAAATTCTCTTGCTTCAGGTCGGTGACCACGCGCTTGTTCTTGTCGCGCACGGTGGCGAACAGGTTTACCAGGCTTACCTCCGTCTTGATTGTCGGAGGGTTCTGGGATTGTCCCTGCGGCACCGCGGGGGTCGCCAGGGTCAACGCAGCGCTACAAGCGAGCGCCTGCACAGCCAGTCTGCTTAAAACTCGCATCTTCGCGCTCACGGATTTCACAGTTTCCCGGTATCCTTGATTGAGGTCTTGGTAAGGCGGAGGGCTGCTACTTTTCATCTGGTCCTGTGCCCCCGCGCCAGGGTTAGCGTCTACTGCTACGATGCAACCAACTGGCTTGCGGGATGCGTCGAATGCTCGGCAGCACCTGAGATCACACTAACCCGGAAAGTTTGGCCCGAACAACATGAATTGTCCACGAAAAAGAGCCTTTTTCGCTGCCGTAACCCTGTTTTGTTTCTCTGCTGCCCCGCTTCCGGCGCAGGATCCTGCGCCGGCAAAACCGCCCGCACCGGCCGCCGCGCCGCCCGCAACGCCGCAGGACACTAAACCCGCCCCCAAGCAACAGGGGCCGGCGCCGATCCGCGTGGTCACCAACACCGTCGTTGTCCCGGTTACGGTCAAAGACGGCAACGGCAACCTGGTTCCGGACTTGCGCCGGGACGAATTCCGCGTGTTCGAAGACAACGTCGAGCAGGAGATTACCCGACTCTCCGTCGAAACCTACCCGCTCTCGCTGGTCATCCTGATTGATAACGACCTGAAGCGAAAAGACGAGCAGCAAGTGGAGCCCAGCCTCGCTTCCATCGTCGGCGGTTTAAGCACCAGCGATGAAGCGTTTATCTGCCGCTTCGACCAGTTTTTTCACGAAGGGAAGGGCTTTTCCAAGGACCAGGATAATCTGCTCACCGAACTGAAGCGCACCAATCTTTCCTCGGAGCCTTCCGTCGCTCCTCCCGGCGGTCCGTTTAATGGCCCCACGGTTAGCGGTGAGCCGGCACCCGGCGCGCCGCCGACTCCCGCGGGACTCCAGGCGATCAAGGGCCAACCCACGAAGGCCCTCGACGATGCCGTCTTCGAGGCGGCCGACCGTCTGAAAGATCGCGACAGCCGGAAACGTCGCAAAGTGATCCTCCTGATTTCCGACGGCCAGAACGGGGCAAAGTTCAACACCCACAGCTACGACGAAACCAAGGCCGAGTTGCTCCGGCAGGGAATTAGCGTCTACAGCGTGGCGACTGGCAGCTCCTATTTTGAGCGCAAGTTCAACCGGCTGGTCAGCTACTCGCACGACACAGGTGGCGACATCTATTACGGCGCCAAGCAGAACGCGTTTTCGGAGTTTTATACCCGGATCACCGAAGAAGCCCGCAACCAGTACACGCTGACGTACTCGCCCAAGGGCGAGCGTCCGGTGGACTACCACTCGATCGAGGTTCGCGTCCGCCGCGAAGGCCTGACGATTCTCGCGCGCCAAGGCTATTACGGCGGCACCTTCGCCGAAACTCCCAAATAGTATGTAAGGACGCATCGGTCGCAGGAACCAGCCGAGATTCGCCAAATAGCTGCGCTATACGGGTAGCGGCGGCATCCTGCCGGCAAGCGCGCCCCACCCGGCCATCCTCGCAAGATGGGGCGCTACGTGAAGAGCGCCCGCCCGCGTGGCGGCCAGTGGAGTCCTTGCGAACTCCCGCTGCCATTTTTTGATTCACGCCGCGTAATTTTCTTGACTCTTACGGCGGACACCCGTATACGAGTTGCAGTAGGCAGGAACGTGATCCATACGCTTTGCCTGTCTGAGCAACAAACGACTGAACGACGGAAGGAGATTCGCATGGCAAAGAAAGCCAAGAAGGCCGACAAGAAATCCCCCAAGAAGGCCAAGTAACCCGGACCCGTTTCCCAATTTATTTTTGTAAAGGCGCCGCAGTTCTCTTGTAACACAACCATTCTTGGCTGTGCTCCTGTCCGCGGCGCTTTTTTCTTGCTGGCAATCCTCAGCGGGGCATGAGCCGGAAAAATAGGGCCTGCCTGGCAACTGGTTCTACTTTTGTTTCTAGAGCGGCCATCTGGGCCAGGCTTAACGGGGTAAACGAACGGGCGAGTTCCACGCACTCCTCAACCTGCTCGATGGAGTCGCATCCGATGATCGCCGTGCTGATGGGTAACGAGAGATTGTAGAAGAACGTTTCCCGTTTGGTCAGCGTACCCGGCGTGGTCGCGATTGCCCCTCGGCCTTCCCAGGAACGCTTTTGTTGTTCCACAGGCGGCGGTGTCCAACTGGATAGAATGCGGCCGCGTGCCATCACTTTCATTCCGATAATTCCCATCTGTTTCTCCACGGCCAGCGGAAGAAGGTCCTTTTCAAAACTGTAATAATATTTGTCTGCCGCATTCACACCCATCAGCACTGTATCAAACGGAAATCGGCGTATGCATTCGATGAGTGCTTCGGGACGGAAGCGGCCGGTAACGCCAAGATGGCGCACGATTTTCTGATCGCGCGCTTGAACCAGGGCTTCCATCGCCCCGCCTTTGCCGAAGATCTGCTCAACGTCTTCTTGAATTCCGACATCATGCAGTTGCCAACTGTCGATGTGATCGGTATCCAGCAGCTTCAGAGACACTTCGAGGTTCTTAAGCGCGGCATCGCGGGTTCGTTCCTTGGTCTTGGTGGCGATAAAAACCTGATCGCGTCTGCCCTTAAGACCCTTTCCCAGATAGCGTTCACTCCACCTGTCGGGTCCCCCGTAGATGGCGGAGGTATCGAAATAATTCACTCCCAACTCGAGCGCGCGTTGGATCATTTGCAACGCTAGGCTCTCGTTGTTGGCCTTCTCTAGTGCTCCTTGGCCGCCCAGGCCAAAAATCCGGGCACGAAATCCCGTCTTGCCGAGGTTCCGCGTCGGCATCATGTCCTGGACGGCTTTGCCCGCGGTTGGACCCGGTTCGTTAAGCGTCACCTCGCCTGCCGCGCGCGAAGCGACTACTCCGGCGGAGAGACCTGCTGCCAACGACGCCGCCCCGGTTTTAAGAAAACCCCGCCGGTTCTGGTTAGCTCCATCCTGCGGTGCGTCCTTCGGTTTCATGTCCATCGCTCCAGGTAATCCGAAATAGAATGCCGAATTTGTTCTGAACCTGATCGAACCGGTGAGAGTATATTGTTCTCGATTCGCCCTAGTCAATCGTTTGTCTGTTTTGTGAAGGATCGAGTTTGTCCAGTCGAGCACGCATAGCACCCAACCGGTGCTCGGGAGAGAGGAAGAATGAGCCGGAGAATGTTTTTCTTTTGCTTGGTAGCCGCGTCGGTATTTGCGCCAACCGCGTATTCCCAATCATTTTTGAGCCGATATAAAGGACAGCCTTATCACGACAGCCGCTATAGCAGTGGTTCGCAAAAAATACCGGGACGCGTATTGTGCGCTTATTATGACCTGGGTGGCGAGGGTGTTGCGTATCACGATACCGATCCAAAGAATCATGGCAGCGGAGAATTGAATCCGGCCGATGGCACCTACCTCAACGAATTTCGTATCCACGAGGGAATGGACACCTCCTACACGAAATTCAACCGGAAGCCGGATCCGATTGACGACAACCCCTTCGACAAAATTGTTCCTCCCGCGGACCTGCCCTATGTTGGCTGGACCGAACCCGGGGAGTGGTTCAACGTCACAGTCGATGTGACTCACGCGGGAAACTATGCAGCCGATTTCCTTTACACATCGAATCGCGGAGGAACCATTTCAGTCGATGTAAATGGAAAGGACGCGACAGGATCTCTCCAGATCGCGTCAACAAACGATCCTGCCGACCCCGTGGCCTGGCGTCAGTGGCACCACTGGAATCTGGCTTCGCAACTTTTCAAACTTCACCTCAACAAAGGGAAAAATGTTCTGACCATACACATATTGACCAACGGCAACATGAATCTCGCTTATTTCGACTTCAAGCCCATCCACAGATGAAACCATCCTCCCCGTTGGTAGCGCAGGCTTCCAGTTCACCCTGAGCTACGAAGGGCCGGCGAACCCGCCCGGTAGCACAGGCTTCAGCCTGTCCTGAGCGTAGCGCGTTTTCTGCGTCCCGCGTGATTCACCGGGACCGAAGGGCCTGTGCGCTTTCTCCTCTTCCTTCCCCGTCATCCCGAACCCCGCTCGCCCTGAGCGAATTTTGCGATGGGCGCTTCTTGCGAGTGAAGGATCTGCTTTCCGAGCTTTGCCCGCTCTTCCGCAAGCATGTCAACAGAGCCACACAGGTTCTAAACCGGCTGCGAAGGGGCTTGTGCGTCACTTCTTCCAACCCCTTTTTTCATTTCGGGAAAACCCCCATTCGAATCAAAAAAGCTAACCCCTTGCAATCCAACACATCCGAAAATCCTTTCGAATATTGGGTTATTACTATATAAACCTTAAAGTAATACTTTAAATGTCGGCGCGCCGACATTTTCGCCCCCGCCGGGTGCCCCACGTGCCGGTTTTGCACGTGGGCTCTTGCTTTTTCCACCCTTCCCCCGCTCCGCGCTCCCCAACCTCCTCTCTTCCTTCCTACATGTAGCGCTGGTCTTTCAAGCGCGTCTTTTGCGCCCCGAACGAATTTACGGGGCCAGCCCTCTTGGGTTTCTCTCGCCCTCCATCTCTCTACTTTCACGGGAAATGCTGAAGTGATATCCTCTCACCGGTTCCATGTCAATAAATTCCAAACCATTCAGCCCGGGCCAGCCGCCCAAAGACCACGGCAGCTACGAGAAGGTTCCCAGAAGGCCGCTGACTTCACAGGAGGCAACTTGGGTCCGCGAGATTGTTCTAGCTAACCCACAGTGGGCGGATGCCGAAATCTTAGATCCACACGTAGTGGCCGAGTGCGATTGCGGTTGCCGTTCAGTTGTCCTGGAAGAGCCCTCGCAGCCGCAGAATTCCAAACTCGTCGGTCATCAGGGGTTGGTAGGTGAGCTGAGCTTGGCTGTAAACGTGAACGGACAGGGCGACGTCATCAGCGTGCTACTTCACTTCGCAGGGGGCAGCCTAAGTCTCTTGGAAGTTGTCTGGTACAACTTCCCAAAGCCTATTCCACGCTCCTGGACCGAGATCAGCCGAACCGTTTCTGCCCGGGGATAAACACTCCCTGTTGCCGGGTACCTTGGAAATTAGTCTCCTAATTCTGACAAACTCCTCTTCCATCGAACGAGAAAACTTTTCCCTCACTCGCTTACCAAAATCACAGGGCGGGTGGCCGGAAAATTTGGCTACGGAGCAATGATAGCCACTTGAGATCCACGAGCCTCGGAAGCTCCGCGCAAAGAAACACTGCCCCCAAGACCCATGTACCAAACACCGGAACCTGGGGCACCTCCGCCTCTCTACTTCCACGGGAATTGCTGAAGTGATATCCTCTCTGCGCCTTCCATGTCAACAAATTCCAGATCATTAAACCCGGGCCACCCGCCCGGTTTGTGCCGGGTTTGGGCAAAAACGGACACAGCGTAATCGGTTACGGCCTCCAGTGACTGACTTGGCTTGCGTCCCTGCAAACTGCTAGCGTGGGTCAGGGAGACATTTGTCTACCCAGAAAGCAGGTACAGAATGACCATCTTGCGGTTAAGACAAGAAGCACACAATTTGATGGATTTAGCAGAGCAGTCCCGTTATGACGCGGGTATTTCGCTCGACCATGCATGGCATCGTCTGACAGAACTATTTAGACAGGTTCGATACATCCTCGGCAGTAAGGCAAGTGGCTTTACTCTAGAAGGCACAACCCGGACTTGGCAGGAAGTTTCCAATCAAGCGAAGCACGTTATACGTGCTTGCGACTGCGACCCGTCCGAAGCACTGCCAAGTTACGACATCCCCGGTGATTATGGTGCATGATTGGGCGTTTTCACTTGCAGTCCGATACTTCCACACTTGTAATTTCATAGAACGCCTTACTCCCTGAGAATTGGAAACTAATATCGCCATAGTTCAAACCGTCGTAGGTAAGTCCCGCACGTGGCACAACAAAGCTTCCACAAGATACCGGACTGTCCGGATTTGTGGTGATACAGGCGGCCCAGGCATGATAGAGCCTGCCGTTATTATCCCGAAAAACGATTTTGATCTTGTACCAAAGGTTTCCTTCTTGGTCGTCTTGAATTCTCTCTACCTTTAGTACTTTTACCTTGAGAGATTCTTTCTCAGGTATTGTCTGTGCATTCGTCAGGCTTCCAAACAATGCGAAAGGGACAAACAATAAAACGCGAAACCGTGAGATCATTTTTTCACCTTTGCCGGGTGCCCCGGAAATTAAACTCCTAATCCTTACAAACTACTGTTCGATCAAACGAGAAAACTTTTCTTTCACTCGCTAACCAAAATCGCACGGAGGGTGCCCCAGGTTCCGCCTTTTGGTACCTGGGTCTTGGGGTCGCCTTTTCTGCTAACCAAATACTATCCGCCGCCGAGGGATTCTTCGTGGGCGGGGCAGATGGGCTTGTAGGCGCAGCCGCGGCAGAAGAAGCCGGGCTTGGCGGGAAAATTTCCGGCGCGGATGTCGGCGGCGGTTTCCTGGACGGTGGCTTCCGCTTCGGCAATCTGCTTGGAGTCGCGAGTGGTTTCCTGGCGCTGGTTGTTCTGCAGGTAGTGGAAGACGAGGCGGGCAGGATTCCATTCGAAGATTTCTTTTGCCGCGAGGGCGTAGATGCTGAGTTGCAGGTCTTTGCGGGCGTCGGCGTCTTTTTTCGGCTTGCCCGTTTTGTAGTCCACGATTTCCACGTCTTTGCGGCCAAGCGAATTCACCTGATCCATGCGCCCGGTGAGGATCACATTGTTTTCGAGCGGAAGCTCGAAAGGTTTTTCCTGCTCCAGGATGTCCGGCGCATCCTGCAGCATCGCCGCGTGGAAAACTTTCAGCTGCTCAAGGCCGTCCTTCTTGTACTCGGCTTCCTGGTATTCGTCTTCGTAGCCCGCGCTGGTCCATTCCGTTTCGTAAATGCGTTGCACTTCGGCGAACGGCAGCTTCACGCCTTTGTTCAATTGTTCCAGGAAGCGTTTTATGGTGGTGTGGATGACGCTGCCGAAGCTCAGCATCGCGCGCGGGCCTTCTTTCAGCGACCACAAATAGCCGAACGCGTATTGCTGCGGGCACTTCTTGTAGTTTTCGACCGTGGAGGAGCTGAGCCTCAGCGGCTCGGGCGACGCGGGATGAAACTCTTCCGCCCACTTGGCGATGCGGGAAAAGATTTTGGGAGGGGCTTCCCCTGCCGGGAAAAGTTCGCCGCTCGCCGTTTCAGATTGCTTCTCCTCTTCGGGCTTCGGAGGTTTCGGTTTGGGCGCGATCTGCAGGACATCGCGGCGCTTGATCGCCGGGTCCATCACGATGTCTTCGACGAAGACGGGGACCTTGCCGCGCTTCTCGCGCACCGTAGTCATCGTCAGCCGATCTTCGGCGCGCGTCAGCGCGACATAAAAGAGGCGGCGCTCTTCCTGAATGTGAAAGTCGCCTTCAGGCAACTCTTCCTTCATCAGGCGATCGGGAAATTCGAACAGCGGCGAGCGATTCCTGGCGGGGAACGCGTTGGAGTTCACGCGCAGCAGAAAGACGTGTGGAAACTCGAGGCCTTTCGCGCCATGCACGGTCATCAGTTGGACGGCGTCGCCGGGCGCGTCATCTTCAAGGCTCAGCGTCCCGTTAGCTTGCTCGAAATAATCCAGGTATTCCAGAAATTCCGGCAACCCGTGCGTTTCGCTTTTCGGCTCCCAATCCTTCATGAACTGGCCGAGTTGGTTCACGTATTTGCGGTCCTGCGCGCTCGCTCGTTGGGGCACTTCCAGCCACTCGGTCAAATCGCCAAAAATTTCGCGGGCGGAACGGCGGCGCATCGTTTTCCGTTGCTCGGTCAAAAATTCGATCAGCGTTTTAAACGCTGCGGAGGACGGATCGAAGGGCAGTTCGCTCTGCGGCGCCTGCAACGTGTCGTAAAGGGCCGTGCCGCGTTTCTTGCGGGCGCGCTCGGTGAGGCGCACCAGATCTTCGGCCGTCAGATGCCAGGCAGGCGCGGAAATCACGCGGGCACAGGCGATGTCGTCGAAGGGCTTGGCGATCAGCCGAAGATAGGCGAGCACGTCGCGCACCAGCGGGTGTTCGAGGATGGAAAGCTTGCTGATGACGAATGGAATTTTGCGTTGCGAGAGTTGCTCGACGAGATGATCGCGATGCGCGTGTTGCCGGTACAGGACGGCGAAATCTTTCCAGCGGCGACCGGCTGCGTGCAGGCGCTCGAGTTCGTCCGCCACCCAGGCCGCTTCGTCCTCGGGGGATTCCATTTCAACAATGCGGATTCTTTCGCCTTCGGCTTTGTTGGGCTGCAAAACTTTCTTGGGGAATTCGGGGCTGACCTCGTTCATGCCGATGGCTTGCGTGGCCACGCGCAGGATATTTGGCGTGGAGCGATAGTTATCCATCAGCGCGACTCGGTAGGGCGTCGAATCTTCGCCTTCTTTCCAGTTCGCGAAGCGCTGCAGGAAAAGCTTGAAGCTGCCAAAGGAAGCGCCGCGAAAGCGATAGATGGCCTGGTCGTTGTCGCCGACGACGACGATGTTGCGGCGTTCCGCGGAAAGGAGATGCAGAAGTTCGAGCTGCGCGATGTTGGTGTCCTGAAATTCGTCCACCAGGATGTGCTTGAATCTCTCCTGCAACTGGCGGCGGCGGGCGGGGTCGTTTTTCAGCAGCATCACGGCCTCGGTGATGAGGCCGTTTAGCGGCACCGCTTTCTTTTCACGCAGAATTTCTTCGCTGGCCCGATAGGCGCGCGCAATTTCCTGCTGCAGGGCAACTTGTTCGGCGCGCTCTTTGAAAGTGTCCTCGTCAAGCGAGGCCTTTTCGTCTTCGAGTTCCTTGGCGAGCAGATCGGCAAATTTTTGGTATTCGTCGCTCGATACCAGTTCATCCTGGCAACGCGAGAAAAATTGGATGAAGTCGCTGAGGAATTGTCCCGGCTCCGCCAGGCGACGGTATTTTTCGAGCTTCAGGCGCGCCAGGTTCCGGCGCAGCAGGATCCAGTGGTCCACGGATTCAAGCGCAACGCGATTTGCGTCCACTTCTTTCAGTATCGTTTCACAGAAGGAGTGGAACGTCGCCAGGAGCACGTCTTTCGCGCGATCGCCGACGGCTTTCACCACGCGCGCTTTCATTTCGCCAGCCGCCTTTTTGGTAAAGGTCAGGCCAAGAATATTTTCGCCGAGCAGGGAATCGTCGGATTCAAGCAGGTGGCGAATGCGCTCGGTGATCACGCGCGTCTTGCCGGTGCCCGCGCCGGCGATGACTAGCAGCGGCCCATCTCCATGAGTGATCGCGCGCCGCTGCGCGTCATTCAGTTGCAGCCCGCCGCTTTCCGGCTGCCCCATTTCAAAAAGTGTCTTGGTCATCGCTTCAGCAGGTTATCGCCTTTTGCAGCGAAGGGGAAGCGAAGGACAAACTTGCCGTGAGAATCAACGCCAACGATTTCAGATCTACCGCTGCGAGGCTTGGCCAGAGGCGACTCTGGCGTTGAAGTCGGCGGATTTTTTTCGGGGGACGGTGACGGCGGTCCACTGGCCGGACTGGGCGGCAAAATGTTTGGCAAGAAAGGCGATCTGGCCGACGTGGTAGGAATAGTGGGCGATCTGGCGATTGATGGCCTGCATGACGGAGTGCGGCTCGGTGCGAATGGTTACGGTGCGCGTCACATCTTCGTCGCTTAGCGGCTCCAGCGCGTCGAAGAGATACTTCCAGCCGCTTTCCCACAGCTCCATCAGTTCAGCGCGGGTCTTTGGCGGCGCTTCAAATTCGCCGTCGCGGTTGCGGTCGGGCTTCTCACCATCGGTGGTCAGAAAATCTCTCCAGCGCGAGCGCATGTTGCCGGCCATATGTTTCACGATGATGGCGATGCAATTGGATTCCTCATCCAGCGAAGTGAAAAGGCCTTCGTCGGGACACTGGGCAAGCGCACGTTCGACGAGTTTCTTGTAATAGCGAAAGAGTCCGGTCGAGTCTTTTATATAGGAGGTGGTTAGTTGGTGAGTCATGAGGACATTTTGTGCTTTGCGCGCGGCGTGTCAACCGCAGGAGGCCTGTAATAAGTAAACCATTTTGGCCGTATAGACGTCAGAGGAGGAGAAAGGGCAGGAAAGGAAGGCTGACGAAAAGTCCTTGACTTTCGCTTTTTATTTGCCTATGATTCTGCCGCCTCGAGAATACCTTCCGCAAAGGAGATCACACCCATGACCATTGGACAATCCATGCTTGGCGAATTCGATCAGGAGATGGCCGGCACGCGCAAAACCCTGGAGCGCCTGCCCGAGCAAAAATGGAATTGGAAGCCTCACGATAAATCCGGAACGGTGGGCTGGCTTGCAGGCCACATTGCCACGATGCCCGGGTGGATCACGATGACCATGCAGACGGAGAAATTTGATTACGCGCCGGTCGGCGGAGCCCCTTACGAGCCGCCGAAGATGGAGAATCGCCAGGCGATTCTCGCCGAATTCGACAAGGGCGTAACGGAAGCCCGCAAAGCGATTGCCGGCGCGAGCGACGCGGATATGATGAAGGATTGGACGCTGCTGGCCGGCGGGCAGACAATTTTTACCATGCCTCGCGCAGCCTGCCTTCGCAGCATGATCTTCAACCACATCATTCATCATCGCGCGCAACTGACCGTGTATTACCGGCTGCTCGGCGTTCCCGTTCCCGGCCTGTATGGACCGAGTGCGGACGAAACAGAGCCTGCGGCCGGCGCTGCCGCAAATTAATTTGAAATGTTTGGAGCCGGGGCGAACGTCTTCGCTCCGGCCTGCCTCTTTCGGTTGCCTTTGGCTCATCGCTGTATAATTGAGCTTCTGACATTCGGGAGGTGTTTCCATGGAAACTCCAGTCATTCTCTCCGCGGTGCGCACGCCAATCGGAAAATTTCAGGGTGGGCTTTCGAGTTTCACGGCCCCGGAACTCGGCGGAAAAATCGTGGCCGAGGCCGTGCGGCGCGCGGGGCTTGAGGGCAAGCAGGTAGACGAGGCAATTCTCGGCAACGTGGTGCAGGCCGGGCTTGGCCAGAATCCCGCCCGGCAGGCCGCGCTGAAAGGCGGCTGCGATCCGCGCGTTGCCGCGATGACGATTAATAAAGTCTGCGGCTCGGGGTTGAAGGCCGTGGCGCTGGCGGCGCAAGCGGTGCAGCTTGGCGAAAGCGAAATTGTCGTGGCCGGCGGTATGGAGTCGATGTCCAACTGCCCGTATCTTTTGCCGCAGGCACGGACTGGATACCGCCTCGGCGACGGCAAGCTGGTGGATTCGATGATCTGGGACGGGTTGTGGGACGCGTACGAGAACTTTCATATGGGGAACACGGGAGAACTGGTAGCCGAAAAATACAAGATTACACGCGAAGAGCAGGATAAATTCGCGTTTGAGAGCCACCAGAAAGCGATTCGCGCGCGCAAGTCATGTTTTTTTGAAGCGCAGATTCTCCCCATCGAAGTACCACAGAAAAAGGGCGACCCCGTCGTGATCAAATACGACGAATCGCCGCGCGAAGATTCGACGCTGGAAGCGCTGGCCAAGCTGAAGCCGGCTTTCAAGAAAGACGGCACGGTGACCGCGGGCAACGCGCCGGGGACGAATGATGGAGCGGCGGCGCTTGTGGTTACGAGCGAACGGAATGCATCGAGGCTGGGCAAGCAGCCGATAGCGAGGATTGTGGCGCAAGCCGTGAGCGGCGTGGAGCCAAAGTGGGTGATGATGGCGCCAGTGGACGCAGTCGAAAAGCTGTTGGCGAAGACCGGATGGGACCGCGAGAAAGATGTGGACCTCGTCGAGTTGAACGAAGCGTTCGCGGTCGCGGCGATTGCGGTCACGCGGCAACTGAAGCTCAATCCTGAAAAAGTGAACGTGAACGGCGGCGCGGTCGCGCTCGGCCATCCCATTGGCGCGTCCGGAGCGCGCATCCTGGTCACGCTGCTCTATGAATTACAGCGGCGCAACCTGAAGCGCGGCATTGCCGCCTTGTGCCTCGGTGGCGGCAACGCCGTCGCGCTTGCGGTCGAGCGGTTCTAGCCTACATTTCTAGAGCGAATGGTTTGGAGCGGACACCCAAGACCCACACGCAAAGGCGGCGTGTGGGGCACCCGGCTCACTAGCTCGAACTCGCCGCGATTCTATTTTTTCGAGAAGGCAAACAGCTCTTTCGTTTCCATCGCATTGCCTGTTTCCAGCAAGGTCTTGAGATTGGAAAGAACCACGGGCCAGCCGCGGGTGATGCCGCTTTCCATCTCGGAGCCGGGCTCGAGTTCGTCGTGCGTCACTTTCAGGCGGACGGCTTTTCCGGCGGACTCTATCTCGAAAGTCACGCGCGTGTACTTGTCCTGGACTTGCGCTTCGGCCGGAAACGCCCAGGTGATTACCAGGCGCCTCGGAGGCGTGAACTCCACCACCTTGCCGACAATCCGGACTTGGCCGGTGGATGGGTCCTCGTGCTTCCAGTCTGAACCCACTTTCCAATCGGAGACGTTCAGGTGGCCCCAATATTTGCGGGTCATTTCCGGATCCATCAGGGCGTTCCAGACTTTTTCCGCGCTCGACGAGATATACGTGACGTAAACGAACTGAGATTTATTTTTCATAGTCCTTCTCCAACTCCTCCTTTAAGTCGTACAGGGCCCGCAGCCGAGAACGTTCAAATTTACCGATCCAGCGTTCATAGATTTCGTGGATGGGCACGGGATTCAGGTAGTGGAGTTTCTCGCGGCCTCGCCAGACGGTGACCACCAGATTGGCGGCCTCCAGCAACTTCAGGTGCTTGGTGGCGGCCTGGCGGCTCATGGCGAGATGACTGCAAAGGTCGCCGAGGACCTGGCCATTGTCCACGCGCAAGAGGTCGAGCAATTTGCGGCGGCTGGGATCGGCGAGAGCTTTGAAGACCCGGTCCATCCTCACGGGAAGGATAATAGGCAACCAAATGGTTGCATGTCAAGAGAGGATTTTCCCGGGACAAGGGAATGATGGAACGCCGGATGCGAAATTCCAGGAAAAAGCAGATTCCTCACCCCGTTCAAAAGACGAACGGGGTGAGGAATGACAGTTTTTTGGCGTTTCCTGGGATTCGGCCAGGCCGGTTCACGCTTGTTGTGCCGGCTTGGGCAGGGCGAGTTCAGAGGCGCAGTAGGGGCAGAACTTGTCGGTGTCGGAGACTTCGCGCTGGCATTGCGGGCAGGCGGGATGGAGATTGCATTTGCAGTTGGGGCAGAAATTGTACCGGGCATTGACGCTGGCGGAGCATTGCGGGCAGGTGAAGGGAAGCGGTTCTCGAACAAGAAGATAGATGATGAAGCCAATGAAGAAGTAGCCGCCGGAGAGCAAAAGAACGAGCAGTGTCCACAGGCCGGGATTCATGCCACGGCGCTTGGCGTCGCGATAGACATAGCCGAGCGAGAAAAACAGGATGGAGAGAGCGACAGCGCCCAAGGTGATGACGCCGCCGAGCTCAAAATAGGAAAGCTCCGGGTCGTGCCGGAGCGATTCATCGCCGGGGAATATGGGTCCGTTGGTCTCGAAGCCATGATGATTGACGGAGAAGCCGATGATCAAGGCGAGGAAGTAGAGCAAGAGGCACAGCACGACGAGCCACTTGGGGATGATGCGGAGCTCATCGCGGAAGCGGCTATGTTCGCGCTTGCGGCGGAAGCGGATGAGGCGAAGGCGTTCTGTAAATGCGTCGGGCATGTGAGTTTCCTTTTCTGTTCGAGTACTCGATTCGTTTCCCACTAAATTCCGTCAGGTCCTTTCGAGGCTCGGGGGCCACTCTTCGGCGGCCGCAAGCGAGTCTGACCCAGGAAGGCGGCCTAAAGCCGCCCCTACATTATTCGGAGCTTGGCTCAATGTTTGTTGCTCCATTCCGCGGTCAGAGCTTTCTGGTGGAGGATGATCGCGGCAGCGAGCAGCGGGGGCACTGTCCACCAAAGGACGAATCCAAATTCCAACGCCAGCTTTGGCAGACCAAAGTTGGCGCCAAGCCACGCGAAACCCCGCCAGACGAGCGGCGCGCTGAAGACGCCGAGCAGCCAGCTTGCCGCCGTGACTACCCAGAGCCAGAAGCTTCCGTTCGCGGCGGGTGAAGTTTGCTGCGCGCGGAGGCGAACGCGGAGTTGCGTGCGGGCGGCGAGATCGCGCGGCAGGCTGACTGGTACGCTTCGCAAGGCGTGCAAAACATTTTGTGTTGCTGCTGCCTCACGCGCACAGGCGGGGCACTCCGCTAGATGCTCGCGGAGCCAGGCTTCATCGGCGGGCCGCAATCCTTCGACGATGGATTCGGCCAGATGGCGTTGCGCGCGTTCGTGCAGGTTGTCGTTCATGCGGCACCTTCCGTCATGGCGGTTTTCAGCGCGGCCAGCCCGCGGTAGAGGCGGGACTTCACGGTGGAAACCGGCGACGCCGTCACGGCGGCAATTTCTTCGAGGCCCAGATCTTCGTTGAAACGCAGGAGCAGGACTTCGCGATAGTAGGGAGGAATTTTCAAGAGCGAAAGCTGCACGCTCTGCTCGTTTTCGCGGCTCACCAACATTTGCAACACAGAGCTTGTCCGCTCATCAGGGGGATCATAGGGCGCGTTGCTTTCCGGGTCGCCCAAATCCTCCAGGCTGGAAATTTTCTTGCGGCGCGACGCGTCGATCACCAGGTTGCGCGCGATGGCGAAGAGCCAGGATTCGAATTTCGATTTGCCGTTGTACTGGCTGCCGCGCTCGAGCACGCGAATCCAAGTTTCCTGGAAGAGATCTTCGGCCAGGGAGGGATTGGCAGTGAGAAACAGCAGGTAACGATAGAGGCGCTGCTGGTATTGCTCGATCAGGCGGTCGAGCAGGTCCGGATCGCGCTGGCGCAATCCGATAGCGAGGGCTTGGGTGTCGTCGGTCATGAAAGCCGCAAACAGCAGCGGTCGAGGTGCAGCAGTCAGAGTGAAAGCCGGTGCGCTCATACTACCTTGTATACGAGCTGTGTATACAAAAAGACGCAGAGCCGGCCGGAGTAGTCGATACAGCTATAACAGCATTCTTTACAGATAGATACGGCGGATAAATGCCAGTATACTTTGGTGTCCTGGAAGCGTCTTACGTTGCAAGGATTAGGCAACACTCTCCGCCTATTTTCCGAGAAAGGGAATCCAGCATGATGATTCGTCATTTGGCGCTGCATCTGCGCTTTGTTCTACCCGTTTTATCCACCCTGCTTTTTTCGATGATCTCGCTTGCCCAGGGGCTCGATTACCCGCAGACGCGGAAGGACAACCAGGTGGACGACTATCACGGAGTGAAGGTAGCCGATCCGTACCGCTGGCTGGAGGACGACAATTCGGCGGAAACCGCGAAGTGGGTGGAGGCGGAGAACAAGGTCACGTTCGGGTATCTGGAGAAGATTCCGTACCGCGCGCAGGTGAAGGCCAGGTTGGAGCAGTTGTATAACTTCCCCAAGTACACGCCACCGTTCCGCAAGGGCGATTTTTTATTTTTCACGAAGAACGACGGGTTGCAGAACCAGAATGTGGTGTACGCGCAGAAGGGGCTGGAGGGAGCGCCGGAGGTGCTGCTTGATCCCAACAAGTTTTCCGGTGACGGAACTTCGAGGCTGGGCGCGCTCAACGTGTCCGAGGATGGGAAGTATGCGGCCTATGGAGTTTCCGTGGGCGGATCGGACTGGCAGGAAGGCCACGTGATCGAGACCGCGACACGGAAAGTTCTGACGGACCATTTGAAATGGATCAAGTTCACGGGATTTGGCTGGGCGGGGAACGGATTTTTCTACAGCCGGTTCGATGCGCCGGAGCCGGGGCACGAGCTTTCGTCGAAGAACGAGTTTCAGAAGGTTTATT
>Ga0210400_10000582_pt1 | contig 40250 bp, 42 predicted proteins | sample IncBWH26MmetaG_FD_155456 | JGI IMG/M metagenome (GOLD analysis project Ga0210400, IMG submission 155456) | Forest soil microbial communities from Barre Woods Harvard Forest LTER site, Petersham, Massachusetts, United States - Inc-BW-H-26-M | ecosystem: Environmental > Terrestrial > Soil >... | reverse complement strand
GTACTCGGCACGCGATATTTCAGCAATACGCAAGTCACGCCTTTGGACGTCAGCCAATCACAAGCTTCCGTGCCTTCGAGGGCAATCGCGAGTCCCGCGAAACCGCCGCCCGGAACTACAACGACGGCGGCCCCGGTGTTCCTGCCACTGGGGGAATAGACCGTCATCGTAGGGCGGGCCACGCTCATCACATCCCCGTCGGCGCTAGTTTCGGGTCCTGGGACCGGCTGCGCATCGGGGGCGACGCCCGGCCAGATTGGGATTTGAGAATGGCCTGGCGATGGTTGCCAACCAGACAGTTCGGCGCCCAGGACGGGCGTCGGACAAACCAGGGCGAGAACCAGTGCCGCCAGCAGCACTGCGCAAGAGAAGTTGTTGATTCTCAAGACGCGACCAAGGGATGACGCGGCATCGTCAATGCGCAATTTCGCTCACCATGGCCTGCACCACATGCCATCGCTGCTGCGCCGGCTTATGCTGGCGCGTCGTATAGAGGGACTTCAGAAAGGCCTGGTCCCAGTCTGTCATGCCAGCCGGCGCGGCCTCAGGCGAGTCGTTGAACAATTGCAGAATCGTTGGAGCATCCGCCAGGCTATCCACAGGTTTGATCTCTGTGAGACCGACCAGGGCGGCATAGTCAGCTAACTGTCCCAGGGTCACTCCCTTAAGCTGGGACGCGTCGACGATTACAAAGACCCGAAATAGGTACCAACTGGAATTTCCTGTCCAGGTGTCCCCTGAATAAGTAATGGGGCCCACTTTTGCCGCGCGCACAACCGGATGCACTCCGGATGGCGCGATGGGCGCGTCGCGATACAAAACCCGCACGGGTCCGCGTTTCGAGATGAAGTCATCAATGACTAAGTGGGATGCGACAATTGGCGTACCGTCCATCGGTTCATAGGAAATGCCAAACGTAAACTTAAGATTCTGCGTGGCCATCATCGTCTTCAGCAGTTCCTGCGGCTGCCTGGTCACCAGGATATAAAGATTGGGGCGACATTTTCCGCCCGCGAGCGATACCCGCCCGGCGCGCGCGATGTCCGAGACACGGCCAACGATGAACTCGCCTTCTTCTTGGGCAAGACCGGACACGCGCGGGCAAACGGGCCGGCCCCAAAGGGGAAGTCCTCCGTCAAATTGGGGTCCGCTAATCTTGCTTACAAACGCGGTAAGCCTGTCTGCCAATTTGGCGCGCTGCGCCGTGACAATGACTTCCTGTAGCTTCTCAGAACTATCAGACGACGTTTCGCCTGAATGACGGGTCGCGGCGGATGGTGACGACCCGTCAGCCGCACCCCATGCCTGGGCTCCCGCCAAAACAGCAAGCAGGATGGCCACCGCCAAGATGCGTGAATCATTTGACACAGGCGCGGTTCTTCGGTCATTCCGTCAAGAGTTTCTAAAGTGCCACAGGCCAGCAGCGACAGCAATACCCGCAAGGACGCGACCTTTGTCGGCGCCCTTAAGCACGACACGACCCGGAGCGAAGCCTTGATAGCGTCGCTACCGCTTCCGAGTGTCCGCTCCCGGGCGTCGCTTTTAACCCATCGCTGACCGGTTGTGTCCGGAAGCATCAGCCCGGTCCCCGAAAGCCGCCAGTCGGCGATCGCTCCCCTAAGATGCCGGTTCTGCACCCTTTGCAGACATTCGCGAACGAGGGCTTCCGGGAACCTGCTTGGCCAAAATCCGAACCGCTATTTCCTAGTTGCCGCCGGCGGTGAGGCGGTCAGTTTGCCGACGGAATATTTGAAGTCGTACGCGGGATCCGCGGATGGCGAAATTGAGAATGACGTGGCAGCGGGTTCACTTTCGCCAAGATCATGCACGCCACAGCCCGATGGCGGGAAGCAGGTCCAGAAGGTTCCGCCCCGATAAGCAATGTTGAGAGCCAGAAACCCCAAATCGCGGAGCCGGTAGCCTAGCGGTTCGGCATTCTCCATACCCGGCGGCGCGTTTTCAGCATGCAGACCCTTCGTCTTTCGCGCGTGCACGTTTCCGGCAAAGATGACCGGGAAGTCTGCCGCTCGGAGATTGGACAATTTGGGGCGCAGATACCCGGCCATCGCCGCGTCGCGCCTCTCGAATAGGGCAGTTCCACCCAGCGACGCCGCCGGCGGGGGAAGCGCAGACGAGGCGTCAAATGCGACCACCCGAATATGCGACCCGGCGCGGATTTGCGCGCGGATAGAATACAAAAGATTCAGCATGCCCTGGGAGGTGCGCCCGTCCTGAGTGGGGCGGATCCAAAATGGAGTTGAAAGCAGCGCGGGTCGAGACCCGTGATTTCGCTCGTGCAAGAATTCATCGATGAAATGCTGCTCACCGCTCGGGTACTCAAGGCCTAGCAGGATCGCGTGACCTGAGTGTGCGAGATTGCACACCAGATCAGATACGAATGCCGGTGCCTCGACAGTTCCGTGCATATCACCGACGAAAACTCCGCGGGCGTGGGAAATATACTGATCGAACCCGGAGATCGTTGGGCAGCTTGGGCCAGCGATTGCGGCGTGGCCGGCCAGAATAATGATACACACGACCGTGCTCGTAAGAATCAGACGCATTGACATCGAATTCCTCCACCGCACTCCAGCCGGCCCAGCGGGGCCAAGGTTATCACTTCGCTCCGCCACTATGAATGTCCGCTATCGGGCTGGGATTTTCGTAGACCGAACACGGGCTCTTGGCCGGAAGCGGCAATTCGCCTCCCAAAAGCAGCCGGTCGGCGAGAGCGCCGCCGAGATACCGGTCCGGACCCAGAGCCGTGGGTGGTCATTGTCGGCTTTGCGGAAGCTCAGCGGGCGAATCGTTCGAACCGACCGTTAAGCGCCGCGACCTGCTATGAATGTGGCGAGGGTCTCTAGGAAATGATCACGTCCGGAATATAGCGGTAGAACCGCGATTTTCCGTCCGTCTGAAAAACGAATTACCGCGCTATTTATGGCCTGTGACTCGACCGATTCAACGCTTTTGACAGGGTACACGCGTGTCAGAAATGGAAGATATTGGTATGTGATTGCGCTTCGGGTAAGCGTAATTTTGCAGAAATATCCCCAGGCGGCACACAAGAAGCCCAAGACGCAGAAGAACGCCCCGACAGCCGTGTTCTCCGGATATCGTTGGTAGAACGGATTGCTAAGGTTCTTCAGCGTAATCCAAAGGAAAAAAATACCCAACATCAGCCCGATGAAACAATTGCCCCATAGGCGCAGCGTCGGGTTCCCATCCGAATCCACTTCGCGTTTCCGTTTCGTCAACCGGTTGGACACCAGGACGACACCTGCAAGCGACACTATCTGGAGGATCGAACTGATCGTCAAAGGGGCCTCGTTGATACGGGATGGGCCCTGCGCATGTAATGGTGAGCCAATGTTCGAGCCGGTAGATTCCGCGAAGACGCAAATCGCAGCTTAGCGGATGGGAATTCCAGTCCGCCACCGGTGACTTTTGACCGGCCGCTGCCCAATGCGTCCCCGCGAACCAGCCGTTGGGCGCCTTCCGGTCTTAAAGTGGAAAAGTGACACGAAGCCGTCACTCGTCAGCGGGTGCTTTTGCATCGCGCGCGAAGATGCCCGACGTCGGCTCTCCAGCGGGCGTATTTGGCGGCCAAAAGTGTTAACCCCACGAGCGCGGGTGTGGCGATAAAGTATGGAGTCATTTGAATAGACGGGGTTCGTGACAGTGGAGGCGTTGCTCAAGTGTTGTCAGCGTTGGCCATCGGATGGCAGGGAGCCGGACATTTGGTTGCCCGGTGTTGGCCCCGTCGCCCTGAGTAACAATCCCAACCCGGAATTAAAAATTGCGGCAGCGCACAAGACCTCGGACGAGAAGCTGATGCAGCTGTACCGCGGGGGGGACCAAGATGCGTTCCAGACGCTCTATGAAAGACAACGTGGCGCGTTGCTCAGGTTCGTTCGGCGCATGGCATTGGACGGCTCGGATGCTGAGGAGATCGTCCAGGAGACATGGATGGCCGTCATCCGTGGGAAAGAACGGTATGTCCCGGATGCCCGATTTGTCACATATCTGTTTTCCATCGCGAGGCGGCGAGCGATGGATCGCTGGCGACGGCGCGGGAGGCGCCCCGAGTTGGAAGATGGTGATGCGCTTGATCAGGTACCCGGCCCCGCAAGGACGCAACCGGAGGCGATCGTCGCTGGAGAGGCCCTGGCATTAGCAATGGTGGCGGCACTTGATGTCTTGCCGCACCTACAGCGCGAAGCGCTGCTTTTACGAGCAGAGACAGATCTAACCATTGATGAGATCGCACAGGTCACCGACACAACCCGTGAGACGGTGAAGAGTCGGCTTCGGTATGGGCTGCGTCGTCTGCGGGCTGCCTTGGAGCCGTGGACGTGATTGAAGAAGAAATATCTCACTGGGTGAGGCGCTACCGGTCGACGATTGCCGAGGAACCAACACCCGTTCTTGACGAACTCATTCTTAGAACGGCCCGCCGCCGCGCGGTGCGTGTGCGTACTACGCGCCGAAGCATGGTAATGCTGGCGCTGGCAACCATCTTCATCTGGCCGCTCTGGAATTTGCACGTAAGCCGAGCCCCAGAGGCAACTGATGTAAGCAGCTATGGTCGATTGGAAGGCGCAACTCGTTACTACTTGTTGAATGTAGTCCCTTCGCCGTACAGCGGGCCGGGCACCATGGAGCAGAACCGATGAGACTTCAGCATTTGACTATCGCGACAATTGCAGTTGGGCTCGGATTAACTTCCATGGCGCAGGCCGCTGCCCCCTACGCGTGGAGCATCGCCGGGAGCGCGCCGACAGACTACGAGTTCGCGATGGACGCGACGACCGCACAAAGCGGAAAGAAGAGCGCATTAATCACCGCCAAGCCGGACGCGAAAGGTGACGGATTCGGGACGCTCATGCAGATGATCGCTGCCGACGATTACCGAGGGGGGCGCTGGCGACTGTCCGGCTACCTGCGCACCGATGCCGCAAAGCGTGCTCAGATGTGGATGCGCATTGATGGACCGGATCGGCAGACTCTAAGCTTCGACAATATGGATTCCCGTCCCGTGACGGGCACGACGCGATGGACGCAATACGACATCGTTCTTGATGTGCCGTCGGCCAGTACCGACATCGCTTTCGGATTCCTCTTGATCGGCAGCGGGAAGGTGTGGGGAGACAGCTTCAAGCTGGAGAAGGTGGGGCCAACGGTCCCCGTCACGTCTGCAGGGCCTGCGCTACCTCGCGCCCCTGTCAATCTGGACTTTGAAGATTCGGATTCGCAAAGTCCACCGCCTGCGGGGGGGCCGGTTTCGGCCCGCTGGACGTCCCGCAGGATCCACTTCGTGTACTCGCCAATCACCGATGGCTTTAAAACAACGTATTACACCTGCACGGGCTTGCGTGATCAGATGACGTATATTCTGCGCGAGCTTGGGGCGAGAAATGATCTGGTTGTCACGCCAGTTGGCTGCCCGGGGGGCATTTACAAGGGGCTGGACGCGACTTTCTCCGTCCTGGAGCCGGCCGCGATCGGTGGCCAGATCAAGGGCGCCTCTCAGACCGTAACGGCACGTTGGGACACGGTAACGCTTAAAACAGATATGTCATGCGAGCTCATCGAACAGGTGAGTCGCCAGATCATCCCCCTGTTTGCGGCGCGAAAAGTAGGTCCGGCGAATTGCATTTCAGACTCGAGCATTAAGTTGCGCCATGAACCGCTCAGCGTCGAGGTGCTGCGTCCCATCGACGCTCGCAATTCTCCGCAGTCCTCGCCGTGAGAGAGCCACAAGGTCCTGCTGGCTGTTACCCCCATCCACTTTCAAGGGCCCTAGTTACCGTGGCCTTCTTGGTTGTCTCGTCCAGTTGCTGCACTGGAATCTAGAGGGGATCGGGATGGGCCAAGGTGGCGCCTTAGAATTGGTCTACGGCATGGTAGCGCTGCCTACAGCGGCCGCTAACTGCAGGACATTTTCGCCCTCCCGAGAGCAGCCAGTCGGCGAACGCGCCGCCGAGATGCCGATCCTGACCCATAGCCGTTGGATGCGAATGTGCGCTTCCGAAAAGGCAATTGTCGAGATCCCTGAAAAAATTGCGCACCGCAAAGAACGCAGTTACCCCCTACCACCTCAAATTCGATCACTTTAAAGTGCGGTTCCAAACAGGTTTTCAAGTCGTACGCACTGTCGCTGCGATTGCTGAAAACGCCAAGAGCATTCATCAACCACATGAATGGTCTCGCCAGTAAGTTCTTATGAACATGTTCTGACAATACCGAGGTTCCAAACAGCACGCCGTGTGTTCAGGCGACCCGTGAGTCAGGGCGATTGTAACGAATTGAGCGAAAGGCGCAGTCTCATGCCGGATAAGATCACTACCATCACCAAATCAAAGCCCGGGAAAAGAATGGGGCGTCTCGACGATGAGGACGTCGTCCGTCTGGATCGAGCCGTCAGGGTGTTCTTGGGGTTCGCAGCGACGTGTCTTCAGGACGGACGCCTGCGTTGATATTATTGAGTCCAATGCAGGGAAATCCATCATCGGCGCTGGGGCGGCGGAGTTGGTCGCAAAGACATTGTCTCGTGGATCACCGAGTCGCCGCCAATATGCCCAAGCTCTACCTCCACAAAAACGGCGGTGCTGATTGCCGTTGGCGCAGCGAAGGATTCTCGGATCCCGCAATAAATTGGTAGTAGGATTAAGAGAGCGAAATGATCCGCGGAGGGGCTTCGACAAGATGGCCCGATCAAATCCACCTTCAAAGCGTAGCCGCGATTCAGACAATTCGAAAGAACGAAACCCGCAGCCGGGCGAGCACGCCTTCCGCGAGGCGCACGCACCGGGCATGCTAGGCGAAGAATTCTGGCGGTCTGCATTCGAGAACTCGGTCATCGGCATTGCGCTGACCGACCTGAACGGCCAGTTCATTGCGACCAATGCCGCATACCAGAGAATGCTTGGATGCACAGAAGAGGAATTGCAGCAGCATCGCATCTTCTGTGTCGCTGGTGAGAAATGTTTCGAACATGACGGGGCGCTTTTCGCGGAGCTTCTGGAGGGCAAGCGCCGGCAATTCCAAATCGAGAAGCAGTATCGGCGAAAAGACGGCAGCCTCGTGTGGGTACGAAACAGCGTCTCCATCGTGCCCGGCAACGAGAGAGTGCCGCGATTCGTTATGACGCTTTCCGAGGACATCACGGAACGCAAGAGGGCAGAGGAATCGCTGCAGGTCGACGATGTCAAACTGCGGCGGGTAATCGATGCGATTCCTGCACTGGTCTGGTGCAACCTGCCCGACGGCCCAAACGAGTTTCTGAACAAACGCTGGCATGAATACACGGGCCTGTCGCCGGAAGAGTCCCACGGCTGGGGCTGGCAAGTTGCCTTCCATCCGGAAGATCTACCACCACTCATTCACAGATGGCAGCAATTGCTGGCTTCAGGAGAGCCAGGCGAGATCGAGGCTCGTATTCGAGGCCACCACGGCGTGTACCGTTGGTTTCTAATTCGGGTCGAGCCGTTTCGAGACGAAAGCGGACAGATCGTCAGGTGGTATGGCACAAGCGCAGACATCGACGATCTCAAGCGCACGACGCAGGATTTGCGGCGCGGGGAGGCGTTCCTCGCCGAAGGACAACGCCTCGGCAAAACCGGCACATTTTCATGGTTGATAGAAACGAATGAGATCACCTGGACGCAGGAACTGTACGCCGTCTTCGATCTTGACCCAAGCCTACCCGTAACACTCGAATTGATTGGCGGCCGTGTTCACCCCGAAGATCGGCCGATGTTGGAGGACATGATCGCCAGAGTCCGGCGAGGAGAAGACCGATTTGAATATGAACATCGCATCGTGATGCCAGACCGTTCAACCAAGTACGTTCACTTGATCGGCCACGCAACTCACAATGCGGGCGGGCGGCGGGAATATCTTGGTGCGGCTCAAGACGTGACACAACGTCGGATGGCGGAAGAACAGCTGCGCGAGCGCGAGCGCAACTTGAGCTTGATCGTGGATAGCATCCCCGGTCTCGTGGTGCGGATGTCGGCGGCAGGCGAAGTCGAACACGCAAATCGGCAACTTCTGGCGTATTTCGGCAAAAAGTTCGAGGACATCAGGAACTGGATAACGAGCGGCGTCGTTCACCCCGACGATCTACCCCGCGCAATCGAAGCTGCCGGCGACTCATTCGCCACTGGCGAGCCGTACGAGATGGAGATTCGCGTCCGGCGGTTCGACGGAGTATATCGCTGGTTTCAGGCACGCGGGATTCCGTTACGCGACGCGCAGGGCCAAATTCTTCACTGGTATGCCCTGCACACGGACATCGATGACCTCAAAAGGACCGAGGAGGCGCTGCGCCAGGCGCAAGGCGATCTCGCACGCATCAACCGGGTGACAACCATGGGCGAATTGGCGGCCTCCCTAGCTCATGAAATCACGCAGCCGATAAGTGGCGCTATAACCAACGCCTCTACTTGCCTGCGAAAGCTCGGAGGCGACAAACCTGATCTTGATGAAGTCCGTTTGGTTGTCGCGAGATTTGCAAGGGATGTACAACGTGCTGCTGGGATTGTCGCCAGGCTCCGCTCACAATTCCAGAGAGGCGCCCAGTGTCGAGAGGTTATTGATGTAAACGAAATCAGTCGAGAAACTATTGCCCTCCTGCGCGACGAAGCAACGCGATACCAAATATCGGTCCGCGCAGAACTCACAGCCGATCTTCCCCGGATTCTCGGGGATCGCGTGCAATTGCAGCAGGTCGCGATGAATCTGATCGTCAACGGTATCGAGGCGATGAAGGGTATTGATGGAACACGAGAGATGGTCATCAAGTCGCAGCGGACTGAAAACGAGCAGATTCTTGTATCCTTCAGCGATACCGGCACGGGGTTTCCGCCGCAACTCGCGGAACAGATTTTCGACCCGTTCTTTACCACCAAACCCAACGGCACTGGCATGGGGCTTCGAATCAGCCGGTCAATTATTGAATCTCATGGCGGGCGCTTGTGGGCGGTCGGTAGTCCTGGGCGCGGCGCAACCTTTCATTTAAACCTGCCCGCCACGCGAGACGTTCCGTAGAAGCGGACTGCTTTGTGGCATCGGACATCGGCGGAACCGCCTGACCAGACGTTTCCGCAAGGCTCGCCACATGCGCACAGGGATTCTCTCTAAAGTAGACGGCCACTACCATCGAAAGGCGAGTTGTGTCGATAGCAATTGTGGCCCAAGGCGGACATCGAGTCACTTGCGGTTACCCGGCTTTCCCGAGGGAACGTACGAAGACCGACACCTGACCGTAAAGCCGACCAGACTTCTTCTGCAACTCGCGTTCAGCCGAGAACCCTTGCTTTTGCCAGAACTTTTGAGCGGCCACGTTTTGCCGATGAACGACGAGACGAACGGCGGTACCTCCACGAAAGGCGATCCAGTCCAGGATCATCCGGCAGAATTGCGCGCCCAAACCTTCACGTCTGCGCTGGGGTGTCACAAGGAGTAGCCCTATATACCACTCGTAAGGTGTTGGATGACCTTGCAGCAACTCAGCGACGGCCACTAGATCGCCATGCATCTCGACCCCCCACACATGCTTAATCCCGTGCGCGTACTCTAAGTCGAGCGGACCAAGAATGTCCGCTGCCGTCTTATCGGTCGGCGCCTGGCCTTCGACCAGCTCGTAGAATGCCGTGCAGGCGAGGCACAGGGCCTCCAGCCTCGGAATGTCGACGGAGCGCAACTTGATCGCACTACCGTCGCCGATCGAGGAGATAGAATTCACTTGAGAGTCCGGATAACTACCAAACGACCGATGAAACTTGTGTACAACCTTCTGAATGAAAGCCACCGTTTCGGAAATTGTACTGGAGAGATAGTACGTCAGCTATGTGACTTCAGTTTCGGCCCGCCACCGTCCAGTCTTGGCCGGGAGCGAAATTGAGCGAAGTTACAGCGCGCGGAAGCCGACGTTCCATTGGATCTGGAAATTCCGGTTGTTGCGGCGCTCACCAGGGAGTGCTTTTGCACCCTATGCGGCCGGTGACGACCGTCGGCTTTGCGGCGCGCGAATTAAGTTCGGAGTTCCGTTTCATTGGGAGCAAAGCGTGTCATGCAATGTCGGTCAGACGAATTCCGGCGACCATTGCACACGACGCGGCACCGCGTGGGCATTTCATGCTATGCAGGCCTTTGGAGCTCTGCGAGAGCGCTCAGCACGGCCACCTTAAGTTCACGGCCCCGCAAGTGGACGAGTTCCACCAGCGATCGCGTCGCGGCAAGTTTCTCAGCCACCCGATAGCCAACAAAGTACCCGCTGCGCGCCGGGATCCCGGATGGAGTCCGCTCGACGGAAAACAAATCATTATAGTCATTCGGATTAGTCGAGTCGGCATGGTCGAGCAACCGCCGTGCGAGATTGGGCATATGCGGTTGAGCCAACTCCGAAAGCCGATCCGGCGTGACCAACACTTGATCGACTGTCGCACCCGAGTTCAATCGCCGGCTGATGTATGTTGCGAGGCCCTCCTCCCACATGAAGGCCCAGGCGGCTCGATCGACAATAATATCGGGAGCAATCTGATAATGATATTGATGAAACAGCTCGTGCTGGATGATGACCTTGAGACTGCCTGCGGACCCGTAAATACGGGCCAGTTCATCTACTCCAAAATACAGGCCGGTATTCTCGCGTGAAATTAGCAAGCCCCCGGAGTATCCAAACAATGATACCGAGAAATAGACCGGGGTGACGGGCCCGTAATCCGGAAATGTCGTCGAAAACTCCTGAACGTAGCGGGAGAACTTGTCACGGATAGCGATTGTGATTTCTCGCATCGCCGGGATGAGAGGACTGATGTCTTCCAGATACTTGGCGACCCGTGCTTGAACTTCTGGGTCGCTACCAAGATCAGTGAGTGGGCCGCTGGCGATCAATCCATGATGAAAGAGATCCGGGAAGGCCGCGACTACCGTATTGAAGAACACGCCCACACGTTTATCCATTGTTTCGTCGGTCGTGGTGTCCCAGAACTCCCAGAACGCGGGCATTGCGTCAATTACCCTGAAGGGCAGCTGCGGGACTGCAGCGATTGCCTCCCACGTCGCAGTTGCAACACTGAAACCAATCAGCGTGAGAAATGCGCGCCTGAGCATCAACGGTGCCTCCGTGTCGTTCACTCTAGAGCATGTTGGGCAAATCCGCGGCATCTGTGGCTCATCATCGGCTTTGTCGCGGTGAACGTCAGCTTACCGGCGGTCAGTTCAGTACGCCCAGTGCCCGCTTTTGGCCGGAAGCCTCAGGCCGGTCCTTCGAAAGCCGCCGGTCGGCTATAGCTCCTCTGAGATGCCGGTCCTGACCCATTGCTGCCAGACGCGACCGACCGCTTTCCGGCATCGAGGATACCGTGCTATGCGGCTATATTCATTAGGCGACCACCGGCAGCGTGCTTTCGGCGGTTGGTTTTGGGGTTAGATTGTCTCGCGGTCTATTCACAAGAATGACTATCGCGATAGCGTATAGGACGACAATGACCGAGGGAATGACGACATATCGATGTCCCGGCCACAGATACCAGGCGGCGAGAACCGCGCCCGTCCTGGTCACCGCATGAACAATTCCAATCCAATGTCGAACCACCCACGAGATCGGAACCCACGTGAGTCCCGTGAGAATGCCGACCGTCAGCGGCAACGAAGTTCTGTCGGCGAAGAAAAACGGAATCGCTATTGCGTAGCCCAACAAGCTCATCCCCAATGTGTGCAGGAACAGTGCATCGAAGCGATTCATTGGCCGCGAACTGTCCGGGAACTTCTCGTCCGTAAACCGGGAGATGAACATCGCAAGATAGAAGATCATTCCCGTTGCCACGAAGAGCACCATCGCGGCTTGCCGTACTGGCAGGAAGTACCCGCCTAGGCCCACGATGATCCACGCGATCATTCCGGCGATAGGCATTGCAATCAGCTGGCGGTTCGAGAAGTCTCGTCGCTGTTCGTCGAGGGGTCTGTTGTCCATGATTCCGTCCTCCCGTGTGAACAGATCCTAGCCGCGACTGTGGCTTTCTGTGGCGGGTTTGACCGGCGAGAAACCGGAATTCACCGCCGAAACTGGCGGGAAACCCGTGGCTGTCGCCGTACATTCAGGCGTAGACTTTCCGGTAGCCCTGCGCTTGGCGTTGGGGGAGACAAGGAGATGGTTCAGGCAATGATGGGGCGAGTACTGGGTGCAGTTGCGCTTGCCGGCGTTTCCACTACGGTGTAATGGGGGCCGGTCTACCTGTCTTGCGTCTACGATTCAGGGGCGCCCTTCGCACGCGGATCACCTCTAACGTTTACCTCGGGAACGGGTCGCCTGCGATCAACGTTGTGGTCTCTCCGACGGAGATTTCGTTCTTACACAAAGGATCCTTGAATAAAGGGCCGGCTCCAATTTCGATAGATCGAATTAGCGGACGATTCAGGACCACGGTGACCAGCATGGGAGGCGAAGTTCCCGCGAGTGGCAGTTGCACGCTCACAAATAAAACTATGTTCTGACGGGACCTGCGCCAGCCTGGGCGTGAAAGTCAGTCGGCTGTTCGCTTCTGCACCCGTTGCCGCCGGTCGTGGACGCCCGCTTTCAGCAAGGTTTCGATCCCTCGCGTGGCGCTGTCAGACTCGCGACAACACCCGTCTTATTTGACAATGACGGGTATGGGGTTATTTCCGCGCAGTGTCTGATCGGCAATGGCCACCGGGAAGGCGGCATGAGGGGGTATATCCCAGCCGACGATTACCACTCGCATGGGTTGTGGCTGCGACTCTTGCGCGACTGCGGATGCCACAAGGGGAAAGCGCTGCAGAACTAGGCTGACAAGCGCCAGTGCGATGATCGTCAACATGCAATTTGTATAGCGTTGCTTTCCCATTCAATTGACTCCTCATTAAACAATTGGTCGAGAGCGATCAAGAAACAGTCAGAATTCCTGGTGTATATTCCGCGCGAGCAGGTGGGCGCGCGCTTGGAGATCGAGGCCCTAGGCTTCGGTTGTCACTTCAGCACGCAATTACTTCGAAGGCAGGCCATTTGGGGAACACCAACGTGCCCATTCCAAGCGATCCTCGTTAAGGTTCAGACACCTTGTTTGACTGTGAAGGTTTCAAATATACCGTGTCCTGTAAATGACAGCTAAGTAGCAGTCAGTTTGGAGGAAGCAGCGGCGGCTCCGCGCTGGGAGCGAAATTGAGCGACGTTACAGCGCGCGGAAGCCGACGTTCCATTGGATCTGGAAATTCCGGTTGTTGCGGCGCTCACCAGGGCGCGCTTTTGCACCCGAAGCCGGCGGTCGCGAGTGGCGGCTATTGGGAAGACGATGTCAATCCGGCGGGCGGACGCGCGGACTATTTGGCAGTCCCACAGCCGCCCATTCAATTGTCGCGCAGCCACGGCGGCACAGGGGCGTCGGCCAAGCCCCTATGGCTGGGGAATTGATGAACAATCCAGTTTCGGCGAGGTGGCGCTTGTCATGTCATCAAAACCGACAATCTGATTGTGGCTCCACTGTCCGTTCTTGTGGGTAACAAGAACAAATTCCGAGGGGCGCAAATGAGCGGACATTGCAGCATCCTTGGCATCGAACCACTCGCTCCACTTGTTGGCTTTTCGAACTCGGAATGTCTCCCATTTCAGCTTCACCGAACCCTTGTAGTCTAGGCCGTTCAGGGTGTCGGCTTTACTGACATCGTCTGGTTCTGCCACAAATTGCGGACTCTTAAGTTCCGTCAAGAAGGTATCCCGAGTACCCGAATCGGAGCCCCTGACATATGCGAACGTCTGAGTTCCGCAAGCAAGCATCTTTCCGCTAAAGAGGGGCTTGGCGAACTCAATTGCGGCAGTGTCCATCGGTGGCGCGGTTGGCTGGTCCGTCGCGGCGTTGGCAGAACTAGATGCCGACTCTGCGCTGGGTGTCGATGTTCCTCCGCTGCAAGCAACGATGCACGTGGTGACCAATATCGAACTGCACGTTATGACTCGACGTTTGGCAACGTGAATGTAATTCATGTCTTTGCGTCCTGATTATCTCGCGTGGATCGGCCCGTGCTTACATCCTACACCGCATGCTACCTGGCCACTCGCACAGGCAGTTTGGCGCAGAGCAATTTGCCGCGCAGCCAGTTACGCCTGTGTGAGGGCGGCGGAGTGGATTTCGAACGACGTTCATTGTAGACGCAAGACCGGGTGCGTGCGATGACACGCTCTGTCGGAAGTGGTGTGCCACCACTGTGAGATGCTGCGGAGCCGCAAAGCACAGACGGTTCTCGTCTGGGCATTCAGGACGTGATATCGCAGGAGATGAATGCTCGCTCTCAGCCAACCAAATCGGCGCCGCCACGAACCGGTTCTGGCCGGAAGCGTCAGGCCGGTCCCTCGAGAGCCGCCAGTCGGCTATAGCTCCTCTGAGATGCCGGTCCTGACTCGGTGCGGTCCTTGCTGAACGGCAGGTATCAGGCGTTTGTTGCGCCTCCGGGCGCCGCGCCTGGTAAGGCTCCCGCCGCCGCAGACGTTGCGACGACGGGAGCATGAGGTCTGCGGATCAATTCATCTTAGGGCGCAATTCGAACCGCCGACGAAGTCCCGGGGTATCCAGTCGCCGGTGCCGGCGGTGGCGCTCCCGGTGCCGGCACCACGGTGCCGGACATGTCATAGAAAATCGTAACGTTGGTACCGGAATATGAGTTTCCATCCTTCGAGAGGGTATCAGTCTCGGTCTCATTGAAATATCCGGCGATCAGTCCCGTCGTCGAATCAAAGATCCAACCGAAGTGGTTGCGCGAAACAGTCCATGGACCTGTCGCTACCCAAGAACCCATGCAGATATTTCCGCCGATGCCGGGATGAGTGATGTTTTCCCACTCAGTGCCATCGCTGTGCCATTGAATGAAGGCCTGGCCAACAGGGCCGTAATTCACAAGCCAGGTTCCCACGATGCCTTCATGGTCCGCAAAGTGCAGACGATGCGCGGGAAGTTGGATATGTTGCTGATTCCCGCCGCCTGGAAATGCGCAGTTGGCATGGGCAGTCAGTGTGAACAGCGATAAAGCTGCGGTAGCAGCCATTCCGATTAGTGTCGTTTTCATGAAGTTATCCCCTGAGTAATTTTGTTGCGATGCAGAGTGTTTCGATAGCAATCACGGCGGCGATCGACTTTATTGGGCTTCTTCTTGTGGTACTCCTCTGTCTGTTCATCCCCAAGCTATAGCATTGCCGAGCGACGGCCCGCATACCGCTATTTTCCGACGGAAGGGCCAATTTCGGCCCCGAATGCGCACCGGGCGGTACGAGTGAAATATCCGGCGGGCCTGATAGACGACGTCCTGAACGATTGTGCAGTGGCGAAAGACATGCCTCGTCATGCCCTGATCGGCTTGATTGGCGGCACGGTCCTGAAGATTCGCAGCGCTCGCTCCGGGTTGTGCGCCGGGACATGCGGGCTCATCTGCCTTCTCGCGTTCGGCACTCGGTTCGTAAGGAAGGTGCGCGGTACTCATCCGGGAGTTCCCGCGCGAGCTACCATGAGTTTCCGATGAACGAGCCATTTCGCGGGATGAAGGGAGCCAGGACGCGACGAACCGCGCGCCGTCACAGTCGCACTCGCCCGACGATCTCATCGACCGTCAGTCGTTGTGTACCTGCCCACTGAGTATCAACTAGAATCGCCCCGTAGCGACGCTTGATGGACGGCGGTGAGAGTGGCGCCAGTACGATGCCGCGGAGGAATGCGGACGATGAACGTCGATGCGGTGCACCCCGAACCGGCAATCGGGGGTAGCGGAATAGCGAGATTTCGCTATCTCACCCGGGGGGCCGGTTACGCCGTTGCGCTGATTTCCCTATTGTCGGTGGGCTGGCTGATTCAAGCCGTGCTTGATCTTTCGATGTTGCGCGGTGTGGACGCCAGTTTCACACATCCACTATCGGCAGTATCACTGATAGCGACGGCATCCCTGCCAGCGGTCGCCCTGATGGTTGTCGCGGTGAATCTCGCCCCGAGCGCCGGGGTGCTCCGTGTCGCATGGCTTTTATTGATAGGGCTGATCTCATCGCTCTGGTCTCAGGGCATCGTCGGGCGCGGGATGCCCGATCAACTGTGGTACGCCTGTTTCATTGAAGCGACGCTCTGGACGTCGTCCGCCATGGCCGTACTTATCTATCATCGTGACCTGAGCGGCGCCGGTGGGCGTTTGTTGCGCGCAACAATCGACCAGACGGCCATGGATGCCGAATTCAAGCGTGCACAGCTGCGTTTGTTGCGCGCACAGATCGAACCGCACTTCCTGTTTAACACGCTCGCCACCGTCAAATCGCTCGCGCAGAGCGATCGCAACTTAACCATCGAACTACTGGAGAATCTGCGTTGCTACTTCACGGCGGCGCTCCCGCGCATGAAAGAAGATGTGGTCACGCTCGAAGATGAGTTGCTGCTGATCGACTCCTATCTCGCCATATTTCAGGTACGTATGGGTGCACGACTTGCTTACCGCGTCGAGATACCGGATTCATTGAAGCCACTGCGAATTCCACCGCTGGTCTTGCTCACTTTAGTGGAGAATGCGCTCAAACATGGCCTCACGCCGCTCATCGAGGGTGGTTTCATCTCGATAACCGCCGTACAGGACCATGCGTCCATAGTGCTGCGCGTCATCGATACGGGCAGCGGTATGGACTTGCGCAGTGGCTACGGTTTTGGCCTCGCCAATGTGCGGCAGCGGTTGGTTATGCTTTATGGGGCGTCTGCCGTGCTCACACTCCTTGCCGGCAAACCACGTGGGGTTGTCGCGACTATCCGCATTCCCGTAGATGTGACTGAGGACCTCCGTTCATGATTCAGCGCACGCGATTCCAGCGCATGGTGGGCACCCTCAGGGCGTTCGGAGGCGCCGCCCTGAAAGGGGCCAGTTGGAAGCTTATTTTGGGGGCGCAGGCCGTGGCGCTCGCGGTGGCGACGGCTCGCTTTCTTGAGCACCGAAGTGTTGATGTGACGCAGATGGCGTTTCTCTTGGACGGAGTCGCGAACACACGATCTCATTTTTCGGACGCGCAATTTATCGTTGCGCCCTTGGCGGCCGCGTTCTTGCTGGTGTCGGCGCTTGCCGCGAAAGAGGCCATGCGTCGCGGGGCGAGTCTCAACACGTGCGTGCTCGTGGGAGTCGGCACTGCAAGCATCGCAACCGCGGTGGCGCAGTGGTACATTCGTTCGCTGTTGGGTGGGGGCTTCGCTCCCGTTGCAGATCGGCCGTTGCTCGCAATGGCGGTAGTGGCGGTCGATGTGGCCATGCTAGGCACGCTATTTACCGTGGCCTATTTGAAGCACGAGGCGGAGCGGGAAATACTGGCCGAAGTTCGCCAGGCCGAATGGCAACGCGTCGAACTGGACCGCCATCGGCTGGCATCCAGCATCGAAATGTCCCGAGCGATAGTCGATCCGCATTGGCTGTCTGCGCAGATCGAGGAGATTCGTGACTTGTATGGTGCCGGCGCCTCGACAGCCGAGACCCGACTGGACTCGCTTATCGACGAGTTGCGCCGGCGTGTGTCACCGGGCGCCATCACCAAGCGGGCACCAGGAATCCCGGCGTGAACAGCCCATCGGCGGTGATTGCTGAGGACGAGCCGCTGGTGGGTGCGGAGCTACGGCGCCTGCTGGTGAATGCGTGGCCCGATCTGATCATCCGGGAGGAGGTTACTGACGGACTAGCGGCCGTCGCCGCCCTGGAAAAACACCATCCGGAAATCCTGTTCTTGGACATCGAAATGCCGGGGCTCAACGGATTGGAGGTGGCGCGACGCGTTAGCGGGCAGACACAAGTGGTATTCATCACCGCCTTTGACCAATACGCTGTTGCCGCTTTTGAGAAAGGTGCGGTCGACTACGTGCTCAAACCCGTCTCGGCGGAGCGCCTTTCGACCACAGTGGCGCGCCTGCAGCAACAACTGAGTCGTCCGCCCGGCAACCTCGGTGCGGCGATCGATATGATCAAGCGACTGGTCGGTCACCGCAGCGAGCACCTCAAGTGGCTTACCGTTCCACGCGCCGACGAATTGCAGGTGATATCCGTGGCCGAAATTCTCTACTTTCGGTCCGATCGCAAATACACGGAGGTTGTGACGCGTCGGGATAAGTATCTAATCGCCGGGCCGCTCAAATATCTGCGCGATCGGCTGGATCCGGAAATGTTCTGGCAAATACACCGCAGCATCTTGATCAATGTCACGGCTATCGAAACAGTTCACCGCACATTTCGCGGCGCGTTCGAGATCAAGGTGCGGGGACGCTCCGAATTGTTGCCGGTCAGTAGCGCTTATACGCATCGCTTCAAGTTGCGACCGCGCGAGGTCTGAGGGAATCCGTGTCAAGGTCTTCGGCATCGTGACTAAGAACGCCCAGACCGGAGGGCTTCGATTAGCGCGGGAAGAGTTCAGAGCGATTAATTAGGCTTTGGATTCGTCGGGTGAGGGCTGTCCCCCGCTGCGCTCTGGTGGTGCAGACAGATCTGGTGATCGGTGAGCCTATCTTTTCCTCCGAGTGACAGTGTACGCCTGGGCTGCCATTTGTTTTGACAATACGGCGCTTGCCGCGATGCTAGATGTCCTGAAAACAGCGTTTTTCATCCTCCGTTCTCCAACCGGCACCCGCACGTCTTAGAAGCAAGCAGGCAAGGGCAATTCGGTTGTCCAGCTTGCTCACCTAAGGTCAGAACATCCCAAAGGACGGGTGGCCGCTTCAAGGCAAAGATTATCGCGCGCGCTGGGTCCGCTTTTGGCTGGCAGCTGCCCAATGGGGCCTTCCGAACCGGCCGTTCGTCGTCTGCCGATGCGAGTTGGAAAACGTGACCGGAAGCGGTCCGTGGTGAACGGCAGGAATCGGGCGTTTCAATCAGTTAATTGGATGACGCAGTCCAGGAGCTAAGAGGACTTCTCCGCTGGCCCCTTCGAGTACTTCGCTTGTTCCATGATCATTGGTGGATTGTCATAATGGTAATCAAATTTATACTTTCCGGTCTTGTGCACGATGACAAACTCTAGCCATGTCCAGCAATCCGACTGTCCCTGCGGTTTGCATTTCTGCAGTTCCAACAATATATCCAAGGTTTGAAGCGGAAGCTTTAAACGCTGCTTGATTCCATTGGATACGGTCGAGGAGGTATGAATCTCCCGCGGTATTCCGTCGACATTCGCATTTTCGTAACGAATCCGAATCTCATCCCATGGCACCTTAGCCAAACTTACAACCATTGCCGCGAATCGATTTTGAAGATCGATCATTTCCATTGAGCGTCATCCTCCGGGCCGTCTGTGGAGTACAAAGACCTAGATTAAGTGAGATTTCCTGCTTGCCCGATGATTTTCGGCAGAAGTTCCATGCACAGATTGCGACAACACTTTAAACGTCGGCTTTAGGCTCTCCCGTTCACGCGACCGACTGACCGGACTTGGCCGGGGTTGCCGTGCTAGTCCGCCCCGCAAGTGGCATCCGGACCGTCGCTGCGCTTCCTTTCGGTCGTTCGAGGAAGTGCGAAACGCCATTCGAGAACTGGCATCGCCCCACCGCCGAGCATCCCGGGTTAGTGATTTTCACTGAGTCGGGAATTTCCACAGATCATTCCACTGTGGAGTGTTTGGGTCTCCGCCGCTCGCGTTGATGCCTTCGCCCCCGAACAGCCACACGGTGCCGCTGGAATCCACCCAATAGACGGTGTTTTCGCGTGCCCCGGGCGTATTCGCTATGGCCGCAACGCCTTGAGTGCCGTACACCGCACTAGCATTGACTGTGTTGGCACCGCTGACCCAAGTCCACTCGCCGCTGGCGGGCGAGAATTTCCACAGATCGTTCAATACGGCAAAATTGCCGGCGGAATCGAACCCGGCGCCCCCATACAGCCACAGGTTACCGGCGGTATCCGTGAAACCGCCGACATCGTAGCGGGCGCCTGGCACATTCGTGGTCGCGGCGGTTCGCTGAGTGCCGTACACGCCTTTCACGTTCACCGTATTCGAACCGTTGATCCAGGTCCACATACCGGTGGCCGACGAATACTCCCACAGATCGTTCAATTCGCCGTGGGCACCCGTGGAATCGTAGCCGACCCCGCCGAAAACCCAGAGGTTACCGCTCGCGTCTATCCAGGTCGCGCCACCGTAACGCGCGCCTGGCTGGTTCGAGTTGGCGGGGACGCCTTGAGTGCCGTAGACACCCATCGCATTCGTCGTGTTGGCGCCACCGACCCAAGTCCACTCGCCACTCGAGGGCGAGTACTCCCACAGGTCGTTCAAGCTGCCGAGTGCACCATTGGAGTCGTATCCGAAACCCGCGAACAGCCATACGTTGCCACCGGCGCCCATCCCGCCCCCAACCGCACGTGCGCCCGGCACGTTCGCCGGCGCGGCCACACCGCGTGTGCCGTAGACGCCAGGAGCGCTGATGGTGCTGGAGCCGCCGATCCAGGTCCAGGTGCCGCTCGATGGCGAATACTTCCAGAGAGAATTCAGCCAGCCCTGGGCGCCCACGGCGTCGAACCCGTAGCCCCCGAAGAACCACTGGTTGCCGGAGGCGTCAGTCCAGGTGGCCGATGCCCCATGTGCGCCCGGCACATTCGACGGCAAGCCGACGCCTAGCGTGCCGTATGCGCCACTCCCGTTCGTAAAATTGTAGCCGTTGATCCACGTCCATTCGCTGCTCGTCGGGGAATACTTCCACGTGTCGTTGAACATCGTAGAGCCCACGCCGAAGCCCCCGAAGAGCCAGAGGTTACCCGTGGCATCTGTCCAGGTGATCGGACTGTGCCGCCCGCCCGGCAAGTTGGTAGTGGCGGCCACACCTAGCGTGCCGTAGACGCCTGCTACATCTGAGGAGTTGGAACCGCCGACCCAAGTGAAGGCGGGCGAATAGCTCGCCGACACGGTGCAACTACCGTTGATGGCCCCGGTCGTGTACGTATTGCCAGACAGGGTGCCTCCGCAGCCCGTCACGCCGGTTACTACGTAGCCACTGTTGGGAGTCACGGTGAACCCAGTCGTGCTGCCGGCATTCACTGCCACACTCGCGGGTGAGATCATTCCGCCGGCGCCCGCCGTAGCGGTCACCGCGTACTGCAGGATGAAGCTTGCCGTCACCGCGCAATTGGCGTTGATCGCCCCGGTGGTGTAGGCAGTACCGGAAAGGCTGCCGCCGCAGCCGGTCACGCTGCTGATGGCATAGCCGCTGTTCGCGGTCACCGTCAGCATCGTCGTGCCGCCGGCATTCACGGTCGCGCTCGGGGGTGAAATGGTCCCGCCGCTTCCTGCTGTCGCCGTTACCGTGTACTGCGCCACGAAACTCGCCGTCACCGCGCAATTGGCGTTGATCGCCCCGGTGGTGTAGGCAGTACCGGAAAGGCTGCCGCCGCAGCCGGTCACGCTGCTGATGGCATAGCCGCTGTTCGCGGTCACCGTCAGCATCGTCGTGCCGCCGGCATTCACGGTCGCGCTCGGGGGTGAAATGGTCCCGCCGGTCCCGGCCGAGGCGGTGACCTGATAATTCGTTACCGTATTGACAGGGTCGTCAGCTCCACCCCCACCACATGCGCCCAGCAACGTGACGGCGACTAAAGGCACGCCGACGCGAATCAACCTTAAAGCCGAAGTCATCCGTGACATCCCCCGCAGTACGATCAGCCGGCACCGACTGATGCTCCAAAATGGGAGCGCTACCATATTTTTAGTTCGCGCAGCGTATCGTAGCGGTCCGTCCATTTCAAGGTTACGAGGACCTCTGCACGTCCGATTTATTCACGTGACGGGCCCTTAGGTGCACTTGATTTTTTGCTGCGCCGATGCTGGCCAGCTGCGAGAACTATCGGTGCTGCATCGCGAGAAATCCGCTATTCAAACCATGACCCTGACCGCTCGTTCCAAATTCGCCCGCAGGATCGTGCGGTGGAATGGCGCGATCACCGCCAGGTATGTCCGCCCCAGCCGGTTATGGCAATGCACTACTGTCACCACGACTAGCTCCCGCCCGCCCGCCGGGACCGGGCGCAGCAGGATCGCGACGCGAAAGTCGAGATGCCGGTCGTCCTCGCCCACCACTAACTCCCTCGCACTCTTCGACAGCAGCGGAAAGTAGCCGATCACCGCACCGCGCGTCGCCGCAGCGGCGCCGATCGCGCGAGAGGATTTGACGCCGACCATCGCCATCGCCGCATCGCGCACCCAGGTCAGCGCGCGAATCCACGCCGCCTGTTGTTCGAACAGGGTGCGCGCCAGCACTTCGAGATCGTCGCTCGCCCCCACGGGCAGCTGAATCGCGAACGCATCCAGCAGGTGCGCGCCCGCATACAGCGGCGCTAGCACGTTGTCGGACGGCGCGGGCACCGCACGGGCTTTGATCATGCCGCCAGCTTTTCCTAAAGTGTCTTCAGTCGCAAGGGATGAAGGTCGGAATCAAGACTGAGTTCTGAGAGCGGCTTTCGGATTCAGCTGCAGACCATCCATTTGCGCCGGGCACCGGGGTTGGGGAGTTCAAGCAAGTACTGCGGGCCTGATCACCTGCCTCCCCAAGACAGCAAGCTGAATAAAGACGTCGAGCGCGCGCCGCAGCAACTCAGTGCGCACTCGCAACAAACGATGGCTGTACGAGGTTCAGCAGACTAATTGGCGCCGTAATCTGTCAGGGACATTGAGTACAGCGGCCAGCGCGTGATACGTTTCCCAAAACGACAGCTTGACTGTCGCGCGGGGGACAATGAATCGGATCGTAAAAGGGCCTTGGAAGTGGGCATGTTGGAGCGTGCCGCTTGCCGCCGCACTCGGGCTGTTCCTGAGCGGCTGCGTATCCATGTACGTTCCGAATGGCCTCCCTGAGGTCGCACCGGCCGACTACGTGAAGCCCCAGCACCCCGCAGCGGTGCAGCTACTTGTAGACTGGACGACGGAAGGCAAGTCGAACACCAAAGCACTCGCTGAAACACGGGGTGAGGTGGTCTCGGTGGTCAATGAGAGTGGACTGTTTGCGTCAACCTCCCGTGATCCGGTTCCGAGCGCGGCACTACTCGCGATCACGATCGACGATTCGCCGATAACGAACCCCAACTCTGCCTTTGCCAAAGGATTCCTGACCGGCTTCACCTTTGGACTCATCGGGACCAAGGGGTTCGAGGGATACACCTGCACCGTTACGTATATCCCTTCCAACGGCGCCGACAAGCTCACGCACGTGACGCGGCAGCCGTTGATCTTCACGATGGGCGCGCATGCCGCGCCGGATAACAGCATTCCGGCACCGACGCTGAAGGATGCGGTACGAACAATGATTCGTAGAACGGTCGGCAACGCACTAAAAGAACTGGCCGTCGATCCGGCATTCACGCGCTGAGTTCCAGCGTCCATTCAAGGAGATTCCATTGCGTTTTCGAATGATCCTCTTGGTCATGCTAAGTGCCCTCGCGTCCGGCTGCGCAACGACCTTAGCGCCTCACCAGCCTTCGGTTAACACGGTGACGATGCTGAGATCCTCGGGTATCCAGAAGCTCGCGGTCGGGGACTTCAAGCTGGCGCCTGGAGCCAAGGCGGACATCGATAAATCTGTCTCAGCGCGCGCCACCTCGGCATCCCCGGCAGAAGGCACCTTCAGCGCCTATCTCAAGGCGGCGCTCGTCAGCGACCTGAAGGCTTCGGGCCTGTACGATGCCGGCGCAGCCCTTGCCATCCAAGGTCAACTGGTCGATGCGCAGCTCGACACCGGGATGTCCACCGGCAGAGCGATCATTGCGGCGCACTTCCAGGTGACACGCTCGGGCCAGACTGCCTTCGACAAGACACTCAAGGATGAACACACCTGGGATTCATCGTTCGTCGGTGCGATCGCAATTCCGCGAGCCATCAACGAATATCAGGCCGGCTATGCGAATCTGCTCGGCCAGCTTTACAAGGATCCGGATTTCCTGAGAGCTTGCCGGGCTCCGCAGTAGCTCGCGACCGGCTCAATTGGGGCGCTGACCAGCGCCCATGGTCTTGAGGTACCGTATGAAACCCGTCCATTGCGGGTCCATGGCGGCGGTAATTGCCGCGACTTTGATGTTGGCGGCCGCTCGCCCATTGCCAGCGGACAATCTCACCACGCCCGAAGCCGGGATGGACAGCCCGGACCTGTCCGACGCCGACCAGCGCGATTTCCGTGTCAGCCTCGTTGGACTGTTCAATTCGGGCCGCTTCGCCGAGCTGGATAGGCTTGCCCAGCAATTGCAGCAGGGGCGCAGCCGCTTCAAAGGCGGCGCGTGGCGCCTCCACGTTCTCTTCGGGACGCTCAGTTCGCCAGGTGCGGAAACGGCGACCGATGCCGCCTGGAAGGCGCAAATTGCCAAGCTGGAAAAATGGGCGCAAACCCGTCCTGCCTCCCCGACGCCGCGGATCGCACAGGCGCAAACCTACTTACGCTTCGCCTGGAAAGCCCGCGGCCACGGCTATGCCAACACGGTCACCCCAGAGGGCTGGGCCTTGTTCAAGGAGCGCGTACAGCGGGCCCGCTCGATACTTGAACAATCCACTGCGCTCGCGGAAAACTCTCCCCATTGGTATCTGGAAATGCAGGGCGTCGCCCTCGACCAACAATGGGATCGCACTGCATTCGACGCGCTCGCCGAGCGCGCGCTCGCTCACGAGCCCAGCTATTACTATTTCGCGACCTCCGAAGCGAATTATCTATTGCCGAAGTGGTACGGTAAGCCCGGGGATACCGAGCGATACGCGGCCGAAGTTGCCGATCGAGTTGGCGGCGAGGAGGGCGACGCCGTGTATTTTCAGATCGCCAGCGCGATTAACTGCTGCAACCGCACTCAGGCTCCGATGCTGTCATGGCCGCGGGTGCAGCGCGGCTTCGCGGCGATCGAATCGCTGTTTCAATCGACCAATCATGAACGCAATGTCATGGCGTTTCTGGCGGTGCGCGCTGGAGACGCCGCCAGCGCGCAGCAGCTATTTTCACGGATTGGAAACGATTGGAGCAAAGCGGTGTGGAAAACCAAGGCGGCCTTCGATGCCGCCCGCACCGGCACCGCGGCCACCTTTAGCAATTAAATGCTTGTGCGCATCGTGGCAATCACCCAGGCCGACGCCGGCAGGCGGCGCCTTCGGCTGATCGGCTTCACTTCGCGGGACAATCAATCCGGCTGTCTTGAACAGCAATGATTTGCCACTTCCCCTTGCGCTGGAGCCAGGTATCCGTCCACACCAGACAGCGCCGCTCCTGCTTTCCGCCCGCGAGCGGAACGGTCTTCGACTCCTTCCCATACACGACCGCTGCCCCGGCTCCGAAGTATCGGACATCCGCCTCGTCCAGCCTGCAGTCGGTGGACCACTTCGTGTTCTGGTCATAGGTCGGTTGCCCAGTGGGCCTTCCGTAACGACCACCGTTTGGGGATGTTCCCTGAAAGTCATCGGCAAAGAGTTCGTTTGCGACCCATTTGCCCCCGCAGGCCATCTCTGCCCAGGCTTTTTCCTGTTCGACCATCCATTCCGAAGTGGCGCGGCGCTTCACCGTCAGGTCCGCCGAGAAAGTCGAGCAGGCGCAGACGGACAAGCTTACGACAGCAAGAGAAATTATCAGATGGGCGTTCATTCGATGCACTGGCAGAGCCGTGTCGCGAAGTGGGGCGGTGCCCGGCCATCATACGACAGTCGTATCGAAAGCGGCTGATAGGATTCCGGAAATCCTACGAGGTCCGCACGGGCCAACTGCCTTTGCTGGTCTGAGCAGGACGTTAGCCGTAGTATTCCACGGCTCGGTAGCCGGAAAGACATTGGGGGTCCGCAATGGCTCACGCCATGTACACAACTGCGATGGTTCTCGTGGCGGCTCTCGCCGGTTCCAGTGCCCATAGCACGGATCCACCAGCGTTGGCGGGTGGGTACATGGTAGAACTGCATTGCGGCAAGCCGGTTGCATTGACCGACGCAATTGCCGCGGAGCTGTATGCAAAGGCTGTGCAGTTTGTCATGTCAGCCGAACAAAACTCGAACAACCCTCAATGGAAGTTCCCCCGGTCCGAAGTGCAGCAAGAGTACCTCGAAGCGCTCACGAGTGATTACGTGCGCGTGTCAATTGCGGAACCTCTTCGGATGAAAACGCGTGGTGGCGACGTGCGCGCTCTGCAAATCGTGATCCGAATCAGCCCGCACGCAGCGGACTGGCGATCCCGGTATGAAGATCACTTTACCGACTCGCTTTTTACGATCGATGAGAGTGGTGAGGCGGTAGGTTACGCTTTGTACGCTGGCATCGCGGCATACAGGTTACTGGCTGTGGTTGCGGAAATTCCGAATCACTCGTGCCGAATTCCGCCGATCTCGGACCTTCGGCGCGTTTTGGACGGCGCTCCTCCCTGAGCGTTCACCGGCACCGCACTGCAGACCCATGGCCGGCTACCGGGCACCAGCAGTGATGCGGTCGCCGACCTGGGTGACAACCACGCCGACTACCACCAGAAACAGGCCAACTGCTCGCACCGACGTCAATGGTCGCCGCACGGCACCGGCGAGCGCGAAGTGGTCGATCAGCGCCGATGTGAGTAGCTGCGCCGTCACGGCGAATAGTATCGCGTTGCCGACCCCAAAACGTGGCGCAAGGAACGTGATGCTCAAGATATAAAAGCCGACTATCACGCCACCGGCATATTGGAGAGGTGCGACGCGAGCCAGTGTCTGCAGCGCGGGGATATGGGCCTTCGTTGTTACCGCGAGCACCAGTGACGCCATCAGTCCCGTAGCAAACAAAAGAACCGTTGCCTGTATGGTTCCTCCCGATGCGCGTGCGAGTCCGCCATTCAGGATTGCCATCAATGGGATCAGTGCTCCGGCCGCAAACGCCCATAAGGCGTAGGTTAACGTCGACATTCTTTGCCCCCTGCTTGAGATTGTTTGGACTTCGTGCATCGCCGACAGCTATTCAACCTTGAAAACGGGCAACTTTTCCAGTTCACGGATGATCGTTACCACGCGGCGGACATTCGCGGCTCTGTCAACAATGACTAAAGCATTGCGGTCTGCCAATGCATTCAATGAAGAGTTCGGGGCCATAAGCGGGCGGAGCATTGCTGCCAATTCCATTGCCTTCGCGTTCTTCACGAGAACAAGCGTGGTAACGACCTCGGCGTCGGGCGTTCGAATCTCATCTGCCTTTACCAGGCTCGAGGGAAAAAACCGTTCATTGGCATCGGGGGTTACTACGACAACCCCCTCCTGCTCAAAGACCGCGAATCCATGAACCGCAAGAATGGTCAGGAGCAACGGATAGGTCACGTCGCGCGCAGCAGTTCCGTCGAGATGTACCGTTGCCGCCACTCGCGGATCAATTAAAAATGTCTTATGTGATCGCTGGCTGACGGCGGCGATGATTGTTCGCACATCGACGCCTTGCGTCGCTGGGACAGAGGTAGCCGGTAACGAATCGCCCGAATCTTCTGCGGCAAGCGCAACCGGTATGAAACCAATTATTGTCAGGGCCGTCGCGAAACGCACGGATTTCATAGATCACCTCCTGTAGTGGACGTTGAGCAAACTGAACTCATACCAGTTACGCAGTGCTACATTCCCCGAATCCCTCAGCGTTTTCGATAGACATCGTGGCACGCGGTACAGGTCATATCGATGCGAACGATCGCCTTCAATGTCGCGGCTTCGTCACCGGTTTCACTCGCATGATCAAGCGCATTCGCAGCAAGGGTCAGTTCTTCCGTTTTCGATTGGAAGTCTGCCGGCTCGTTCCAGATGTTCTCCAGGGCGCGAGTGTCCAGACTGATCGCGCGCGTATCCTGGTGCATCACCTCGGGAATCATGGGTGCAAGGCGCTGCAATCTTATTGCGCTGATTCTGGCGAGGTTCAGTTCAACCGGGCTACGGCCTTGAACCATCAGGTCTAGCGGCTGAGTGATCAGCGAGAGGATCCTGAACAACGCCTGGCGCGTCTCGACTGCCCGCTTAGCCTGTACCGCCGGGGTGACGGTCGGGAGTCCTGCAATCGGCGCTATGGACGTGTTCGCAGTCGACGGGACGGCGTCCGCGACCGGCTGAGGCTCAAGCGCAGGCTGAGGAGCAGGTGGCTCCAGCGCTGGAGCAGGCGCTGCTGCCTTGCCGGAGCGCAGCGGCTGATCAGTGCGCGGCCAGTCGGGCCGACCTCCCGGCAAATCTGTGGCTTCTACCGTGGCGGGATTGTCACTGATTGGCGTCTTCTGCGTCGGTGGCGGTGGACTGATCGTGGCGCTTTCAAAGAATGCCAGCAGGGCGTGCCGGGACGGGGCGGCCACGAGTGCGAATGCAGCGCCGAAGACCGCGAATCCCGTGATCCACCGTGCACTGTGCGGCCGCGTCGGCGCCGATCGATCCAGCTGCGACTTGAGTCGGGTCGCGAAATCGGTCGGCGGTTCGCGGCGCAATTGATGCAGGAACTTGTCATCCATAGTCATGCTCCTGTTACCACTGCGCACGGAGACTTATGACAATTCGTTGCAGGGTCGTGCCCACATTGGATTCACTGAGGCCAGTAATCCGGGCAATCATGCGATTGTTGAGTTCGGCGCCGTACTTCAGGGCAATGAGTTCTTTGTGCCGCTCCGGGAGTTGCGCCGTGAGCGTCAGCAGCCGAGCCATGTCGGAGCTCTGCATGGCCCCATCCTCAGGAGTCGGGGAGTCGCTCATGTCCGATAGAGCGGCTGCTCGGATCCGATGCGCCTCCGAGCGTAGATGATCCTTCACCACATTGCGGGCAATCGCAAATAGCCAGGTCGAAAAGCCGGCCAGGTTGCACCGGTATTGCGCGCGTGCCCGCCAAGCCTTCTCGAAGGTCCTTGCAGTAAGCTCTTCGACGTCATGGGCGGGCCCGACGCGGAACCTGAAGTAGTTGTAGATGCGCGGCAACTGGTTGCCATATACGGCATTCCAGTCCAGCTCTGGGGTCGAACCTTCCAATCCCTGCAATCGGTTAGCGTCCTTTGCCGTCATACCGCAATATACGGTCGGGATGCCGATGTATCACATATAACCGGCAATTCGACCCCGCCGGTCGTGTACCGGCAGAGTTGACCTCATGTCATGGTTCCGGGTCCTGGCGCGTCCTTGGCCGAAGACGCCCTGATTGTTCCCAATTGAATGCGATTCACGAAGGCGACAGCGTGAACCGATGGCGGTAGCATCAGCTTTTCAGTGTCCAAAAATGGCCGCTCCCCGATTTCTCGGTGTCAGTCGCTTTGACTAGGAAAGCCAGCCAAGCTGAATACTCGACGCGGATGCACCGCGTACTCGAGCACATTGACAGCCACCTCGATCAGGTGCTCGATTTGCGGGCGTTGGCCCGCGTGGCACATTTCTCGGCATTCCATTTTCACCGGGTTTTCTTCTCCTGGACTGGCGAGACCCTGGGCGACTACCTGCGTAGACGGCGGCTCGAAATGGCGGCCATGCGGCTGGCGGGGCAACCAAAACTGTCGATACTCACAGTCGCCGTCTCTGTCGGGTTCGGTTCGACCGAAGCGTTTGCCAGGGCATTCAAAGCCCGATTCGGCTGCACCGCATCCACATGGCGGACCAGCATTGCGCAACGGCGCAATTCCGGTCAGGAACTCCGCAATCCAGCTCAGCCCGCTAGGGCGTGGGGTACCGATAATGACAGCACCGTTCATACCGGAGCTGTCATGAAAGTCAAACTCATTGAGAGAAGGCCCGTCAAAGTCACCTACCTGCGTCACGTCGGACCGTACGGTCAGCCACTTTCCGAGTTCTGGCAACGAACGGTGTATCCGTGGATGGCGGCAAACGACCAATTGGGCCAGCCTCGTTATGGGATCAGCCTGGATGACCCGACGATCACCGCGGCGGATAAATGTCGGTACGACGCGGCCATCGAAGTGCGCGGTAAGATCACGGTGCCGGGTAAGTCGCAAACTACGACTGTTCCGGGTGGCCAGTACGCGGTTACGGCGTTTCGCGGTACGGTGGATCAGATAGGTGGCGTGTGGGATGCGATGTTGCGCGATTGGTTGCCCAATAGCGGACTGCAGCTCGACGCACGTCCGTTCCTGGAGTACTACCCGACGGACGCCTTCTTCGACTCGAAGACCGGCGTTTTTTCCTGCGAAATCGCAATACCCGTGGCACCGCTTTAGAGAGGCGCCCAGTTGGGCGGCCTCGCCAACCTTGCTATGCTGACCTGCATGGGCGCTTTCCGTAACGGTTGAACCCGTGGACATACGGCATCTCGAACCCGGTGACCTCGACGGCCTGCTCGCGCTTTACCAACACCTGCATGCTGCGGATGCAGCATTACCAGGGCGTTCCGTGGTCGAATCTGTCTGGACAGAGCTCATCGGCAATCCGCGCTATCGGTACTACGGCGCCTTCGTGAGTGACCAACTGGTCGGCAGTTGCACGCTGACGGTCGTTCCGAACCTGACGCGGGGGTGTCGCCCGTATGGTGTGATCGAAAACGTGGTGACTCATGCCCAACATCGTCGCCGCGGATTTGGCAGGGCGCTGTTGCACGCAGCGCTTGCCGAGGCGTGGTCCGCGAACTGCTACAAAGTGATGCTGTTCACCGGGCGTAAGGACGAGGCGACTTTCAAGTTCTACGCGGCGGCCGGATTCGATCGCGAGGGGAAACAGGCGTTTGTCGCCAAGCCTGCGGCGCTGCGGCAGGATTGAGCGCCGCTTAGGCGCCACTTTGTCCCGTTCGTCCCAGACTCATTGCCGCCGTTCCGAAAATCCTTGAGGCTACCCCCACGCCCATGCTGCGGGCTGGAAACAAACGGGACCTATCATGCGCCGCAGGGAAATTCTCAAGCTGGCGACATTGGCGCCGTGCGCGCCCCTGATACTTGGGGGGTGCGCGACATCGCTTACGTACACTGCCGCCTCGCCACGGCGCCGCGTGCGCCCGACGGACGCGGCTTGGCCGAATATGGAGAACTGGCAACGGCTCAACGAGGCGGTGGGGGGCAATTTGGTGCCGGTGCAGCCCTTGTTCGCTCCGTGTGCGTCATTGTCCGGCAGCGCCGGCTGTATCGATGTCTCGGAACACCTCAGCAATCCTTTTTATCTTGGCGATCAGCCGGCCGGTACGCAGGTCTCGGGATGGCTTGATGCCTGGACGCCCGCGCCGAGCGTCTATGCCATCAAGGCCCGCACGACCGCCGACATCGTTGCCGGTGTAAATTTCGCACGCCTCCATAACCTGCGGCTGGTGGTGAAGGGCACCGGTCACAGCTACCTCGGAACCTCGAATGCCGCGGATTCGCTGCTGATCTGGACCCGCGCCATGAATCGGGTGCAGCTACTCGACGCCTTCGTGCCCAGGGGCTGCTCGGATGCACCTGTTCCGGCCGTGACGGCCGAGCCCGGCGCCGTGTCGATCGACCTCTACTACGCCGTGACGACGGGGGCCGGCCGGTATGTTCAGGCGGGGGGCTGCACGGATACGGGCATCGCCGGTCTCATCCAAAGCGGCGGCTTCGGCTCCTTCTCGAAAGGCTACGGGACAGCGGCATCGAGCCTATTAGAGGCGGAGGTCGTCACCGCCGATGGCAGCGTACTGACGGCAAATGCCTGCCTGAACCCGGATCTTTTCTGGGCACTCAAAGGCGGCGGCGGTGGCACCTTTGGCGTGATTACGCGCGCCACGCTGCAAACTCACGATCTCCCGAAGAGCTTCGGCGGCGCTTCCGCGAGCATCAAGGCTCATTCGGATGCGGCATTTAAGCAGCTGATCGCCCAGTTCCTGACGTTCTATCAGGAGAGCCTGCTCAACCCCCACTGGGGCGAGCAAGTCAAATTCGGGCCCGACAACACCCTCGAGATTTCGATGGCCAGTCAGGGCGTCGAGCAGGACCAGCTGTATCAGATCTGGAAACCGTTCATGGATTGGATGAAGGCATCGGCGCAGGATTTCACCGTGACACATCCGTTTGCGTACGCCGTGCCCGCCCGAACGTTCTGGGACGTCGAAAACAACCCGTCCATGGTCCATGACACGCGTCCCGGGAGCCCCAAACAGCATTGCTGGTGGCGCGGTGACCAGGGTCAGGTCGGGGCGTTCCTCCATGGCTACGACTCATTGTGGTTGCCCGACGCGCTCCTCGCGCCAAACACCCGGCAACGGTTCGTGGACGCGCTGTTCGCGGCAAGTCGCTTCAAGCAGGTCCAGCTGCACCTGAACAAGGGTCTCGCGGGGGCGACGCCCGGTGCACTCTCGGCCGCCCGACAAACCGCGACCAATCCTGCGGTACTCACCGCATTCGCACTCGCCATCATTGCCGACGGGGAAGGGCCCGCATACCCCGGAATGCCACGGCCGGCCCAGAATTTAACTGCCGCGCACGCCGATTCGCGTGCCATCGATCGTGCGGCCGCGGAGCTGCGCAAGCTCGTACCCGATGCCGGCTCATATGTCTCAGAGAGCAACTACTTCAACCCATCCTGGCAGCATGCCTATTGGGGGGACAACTACCCCCGCCTGCGTGCCATCAAGAAGCGATACGACCCCGATGGTCTGTTCTTCGTACACCACGGCGTCGGCAGCGAGGATTGGAGCCCGGATGGCTTCACGCGCCGGTGAGTAAACCAGTAGTCTTGCGGGGTATGGCTGAGCTCGGCACCCACGCACCCGACTCTGCGCCAAGCGGCGATGCGCCGGTCGTTATGCCCCCGGGGCGGCGCTCATTCCTCGCGCGCTGCTTGCAGCCTGGCTGGCCGCTATTCATAACCCTGTTCGTGCTGCTGGGTCTGTGGCAGGGGCTGAACCAATTCATCGGCAACAACTTCCAGGTGGCCCTCTGGAAGCAGTTCGTCTGGGAGCTCAGCAGCGTGCTGGTGATCCTGGCGCTGATTCCCGTCATCGTCAGGGTCGAGCGGAAATTCCGTCTGGATGCGCGTCCACGCAGCCGAATCATCATTGCACACACGATCAGCGCCTTCGTCTTCTCGACGGTTCACACTACCGGCATGGTCGCCGTGCGCAAGATCGTCTTTGCCCTCGCGGGCGAGTCATATGATGCCGGGCCCGTGTTTTTTCGCTGGTTCTATGAGCTGCAGAAGGACCTGATCACCTATCTCATCATATTGCTCGGGGTGTTCGCCGTGCGCGAATTCCGTGTGCGTCGTGCGGGCGAGCTGCACGCGGCGCAGCTGGCCGCCGAGCTGAACGAAGCGCGACTGCGGCATCTGACGGCGCAGGTGGATCCGCACTTTCTCTTCAATGCCTTGAATACCATCTCCAATCGCATGCGCGAGGACGTGGGCGCCGCCGATCGGATGATCAGCCACCTGGGCGACCTGCTGCGCGCGGCGTACGCGACCGATCAGCAGGTATTGGTTCCGCTGCGCAGCGAGCTTGATTGGCTGCGCAGCTATGCGGTCATGATGGGCGAGCGCTATCGCGGACAGCTGTTCTTCGAGCTCGAGGTCGAGCCGGGTCTGGATGCGATCGCAGTGCCGCGTCTGCTGCTGCAGCCGATTGTCGAGAATGCCTTCCGCCATGGACTGGCAGAGGGTCGCGGCTGTCTGTGGGTTGCGGTGCGGCGCACGGATCGGCAACTCAGTTACGTCGTCGGCGATGACGGGGTCGGCATGTCCGGCTCACCGCTGGGGCATGGCACCGGGCTGTCGAACGTCTCACGGCGACTGCAATTGCTGTTCCCGAACGATCACACGCTCACGTTTGCGGCCCGGGAGCCTCGCGGCACGGTGGTGACAGTCGCATTCCCGGTGTCCGAATGAGCCACTCCGTCGTGATCGTCGAGGACGAGCCCCCGGCACGGGCGAAATTGGAGCGATTCATCGAGCCGCTCGATGATTTTCGGGTGGTCGGGCAGGCGGACACCGTCGAGTCTGCGATCGCCGGCATTCGCGCGGCGGGTCCGGATGTGGTCTTTCTGGACATCCGGCTTGGCACGCGCAGCGGTTTCGACGTGCTCGACGGTTTGCGCGGATGCGCCGTGCCGCTCGTGGTGTTCACGACGGCGTACTCCGAATACGCGGTGCGGGCGTTTGAGGTTCAGGCTCTGGATTATCTGCTGAAGCCTTACGACAACGAGCGCTTTCTGCAGAGCGTGGCGCGAGTCCGCGCGGCGCTCGCCGAACCGGATCGCGGCGACCTCGACGAGCGCGTGCGTCGCCTGCTCGCCGGAATGCCGGGCCGCCCGCCGCAACCCAAACAGATCCTGGTGCGCGCGGGCGATCGCGCCTTCTTTCTCGATGAGGCAGACATTCAGCGCGTGTCGGCCGCGGGGAACTACGTCGAGGTATATGCGGGCGGCAAGACTCATCTCATCCGCGAGTCGCTGACGGACTTCGCCGCGCAGCTCGACGCGAATGAATTCCTGCGGGTGCACCGCTCGCACGTCGTGCGTGTCGGCTTCATCGCCGAGCTGCGGCCCCTGTTTCATGGGGACTACGAACTCGTGTTGCACGACGGGCAGCGCCTCGCGCTCAGCCGCCGCTACAAGCAGTTGCTGCCGGCGCCGATTCGCGAGCGGCTCTAATTTGCCGGGCGGCTCCGCTCGGCGCCAAAGTCACATCGGTGACTTGACTTTGAAACTTTGAGAGGGTTTTACTTCATGCCGGAGGTGGTTCCCATCAGCACGGCCCGCACGAAACCACTGGATGCACAGCTGATCGTCGCGTTGGCCGCCGGCGAGGAATCGACGCGGCTCAAGGCCGCTCTTGCGATCGGCTCGAATCCCGAACCGGGTCTGCTCGATGCCCTGGTAGCACGGTGCGCGGTTGAGCCCGACTTCTACGTGCGCGACATGCTCACCTGGGCATTGACCCGTTTCCCTTCACAGCTCACCGTGCCGAGACTGCTCGCGGAGCTGCGCTCGGAGCGCGCTCAGGCCCGGAGCCAGGCATTGCACACGCTGTCCAAGATCAAGGACGCCGGCGCATGGCCCGCGATCACGCAATCCCTATTGCGCGACGCCGACGACGAGGTCGCCCGGAGCGCGTGGCGCGCGGCCGTCGCCCTCGTGCCCAAAGGGCAGGAGGCGGCCTTGGCCGAGGAGCTGGCCATGCAGTTTGGTCGCGGCGACCCGGAAGTGCAGCTCAGTCTAAGTCGCGCCCTCGTTGCGCTCGGAGAGGAAGCAATCGGGCCGGTGCTACGGAAGGCCATGTCGAGCCTCGTCCCGACCGTTCAGGCGCATGCGCGCGCCACGGAGCGATTGCTGCGCGAGCCGGAAGCCGGTTCTGAGCCTGCGCTCAATGCGGCGAAACGGCGATTCGTGCTCGGCAAGGATCGGTAGGCTGAAACCGCCTGCCGGGCGACGCCACCGCACGTTACGTGCAGCGCATCGACAATCGTCAATCTTGCGGCCCGGATGGCGGGGAAGAGTGCGCCCAAGAGTCCGAGCAGCACGGCCCAGCCGATGCCGATGGCAAAAAGTCGAGCGGAGACGTAGTTCTCGAAGATCGCCGTCCCGTTCATATTCAGTTGGCCATTACAGGTGAACCAGGCAGCGCCGGCGCCGAGTGTGCCGCCGAGCAGTGACAGGAGGATGGCCTCCAAGAGCACGGATACCGCAATTGGCACGGCGTCATAGCCCATCGACCGCAGCGTCCCGATCTCACGCGTTCGAGTGGTCACGGCGCCATACATGATGTTGACCGCGCCGAATACCGCGCCGGTCGCGAGCATGGCGCCAACCGTGTAGGCCATGATCGTAAAAAAGCGCGCGGAGCCGGAAATTTGACTCAGGAAATACTCCGCCTGGGTCTGTGCGTTGACGGTGAGGCTCGGATTGCTCGTCAGCCACTGCTTGAGCTCGCCGTAGGCGGCAGGATTTTCCGGCTGCAACAGAACATTCCCGACGCTGTCGGTGTGCAACGAGGCCATCAGCGTGTCGCGGTCGGCCAGCAACCGGCTCTCAAGCGGGCCACCGCCCTCGGTGAAAATACCAACGATCCGCCAGTCGCCGTCGGGCATGATGACCGCATCCCCGATCTGGAGGTGGAACTTGCGGCTGCCGGCTGCGCCCATCAGCAACTCGTGCAGGCCGGCGCGATACATGCGGCCTGACGCCAACTGGAACTGCGAGCGCATCTTGAGGCCGGCGGGGCCGATTCCCTGGACTCCGAGGGAGCCTTCGACGAAGCCCTCGGCCGGTGGGATCTGCACCCACAGTTCGCCGTCCGCCAGGGGCTTGCCGTCGGCGTCGCGAGCGATCCCCGGTGCGTCCAGGATGGTGGCTACAGCAGCGGGTGACAGAGCCTGACTCTGGGGCAGGACCAGCACAAGTCGCGGATCTCCCGCGCTGTTCGCGCGCAGGAGCCCGGCCGCCACGGAAAGCATCGCGAGCAGAACACCGACCACGCACCCCATTCCGACGACGATGACGAGCGCAGACAGGCGCCTGTGCGGCAGCCCCAGGAGACTGAATCGACATACCGACAGACACTGCCGCAGAATATTCATGGTCACTTACCGGCCAACGCTGCGGCCACGTCCAGCCGCCTGAGTCTCATGATGGGAACAACCGAGCTGAGGAACGCCAGCACCAAGGCGAGTCCTATGGCGCAGGCCCACACGAGTGGTGACACATTCGGTCGCAGAATCGACAGCATGAGCGGCGATATGAAGCGCATCTGCCAGCCCGCAAGGACGGTGGCGAGACTGGTCCCCAGCACCGCGCCAGTCAAACAGGGAACGGCGGCCTCGAAAAAAACCAGGCGCTCAATTTCAGGGGCGGAGAATCCTATGGTCTTGAGCACGGCAAATTCCGGCATGCGCTCGCGCACCGATCTGGCGACAGCGTTGGCCGTCAGAAACAGGATCATGAACAGTCCGGCCGTGGCGACAATACGCGTCATTGATGCCATGTCCACGCTCGACTGGGCGTCGGCCTGCGCATCGGCGCGTGCCGAGACACTCAAGGTGGGCGTGCCGGAATTCGCGAAGAACCGATCAATGCGTCGTCCGATCGCGCTGGAGCGCCTGCCATCTGCGACGGCCAGCCGGAACACATTCACCCGATCGCGCCTGCCCGGGGACACGACATTGTTGTAGTACTGGTAGTTGCCGATCAAGAAGCTGCCGTTCCACAGCGCCTTGTCGCTGGGAACAACCGCAAGGACCTTGAACTCCCACACCGGCGGCCCATCCGCACCGTTGCCCGGATTCGCGATCAGCGGGAACATATCCCCTGCTCGCAGGTTCCACCTATCGGCCGCGCTGCGACTGATGAGCAGGCCGTCGCGGGTGGCGAGCAGCTGGTCCCACTGCGCAGCCGTTATGCTCAATTCGCTCCAGGCAATGCGGACGGCATCATCGACGAAGTAGACACATTGCTGATTGCGCGGAACCGCGTGGTAGCCGCACAGCAAGGAGGCGGCGCTGACCCCTGTCACGCCCTCGACCCGCTGCAACTGAGTGCGCATCGCCAGCGGGAGCCCGTCGGGGTTGCCGAAGCGTGCATTCACGTAGAGGCGGTCTTCGCGAGCGACCGTGATCAGGGCACGGTAGGTGCCATTCAGGCCGACCATCAGGCCGAATAGCATGAATGCAACCGTGATCGCCAACCACGACAAGGTGAACTCGGTCGGTCGGCGCCACAACGCGGACCAGATTAGCGGCGCGAACTTCATGGGTGCAGTCGCGATCCTTGGGGGGGTCGTCAGGCGCCGCCCGGTGTGGGTAGGCGACGGCGCAGCCAACTCACCACCTTCAATAGAATATAGGCCGCGATTGACCAGATCACCGAATTCACCAGAGCCATGAACGCGAGACCGATGCGGGTCGGTCCGGCCCCGAAGGGATGCCAGAAAAGTCCCAGCCAAGTCACGCCGCCGGGAACCAGGAACATTGCGGTCGCCAATCGTGCGGGCCCGGGCCAATCCGCTGGTGCACCCAGATCAAAATATCGGGCGAGGATCGCGCTTATTCCGAGCAGCACGAGCCAGATTACGAGCCAACGTTTCAAAGAAACCTATCGGGTCACTGGAGGACCGACCCTTGCCGCTACTTTGCAGCCGGCACCGGAATCGTGAGGGCGATGTGGTCGACGTTGCCCACAGCGCGCGTGATGTGTCCCTTGCCGGTGAGGTCATCCATCAGGACGATGCTGCCCAGTCCGAAGCGCCGTACCTCCCCATCGCTCACCGTCACCTCGGACATGCCTTGCACTGCGATCAGGTACATGCGCCGAGGGGCGCGGTGCCAGTCTTCGACGGCGGCGCGCTTGAGGTACAGGAAGGTGGCTCCCGTTGCGCCGCGCAGCGGCAGCGCGACCAGTGCCTCGGGATCCGGATTCGTGTGCGAGGTTGTGCCGGCCGTGGGGTTCTGTGGCGTCGCCGCCTCGAAGCTCAGCTTTTCATCCCGGAAGTGCGAAACGCCGTTCGCGTCCGCCCACAGGTGAGTGAAGGACAGCACGCGGGTGGCCGCGGCGGCCGGGTGCGCTTCGTCGCCATGCGGCAGTAGGCCCGGGGCGCCGATCGCTACGATGGCTGCGACCAGCAGGAGGTGGGGAGTCTTCATCGTTCAGCTACCCTTCAGTGGCCCCAAGATTAGGATCGATCGGAAGGATAACCCCGTTTTTATCTGCACGAGGCGGCGCCGGCTCTGGCCGGGGTGGTAGAGGCGCCCGTCTCAATGAGCTCAAGCTCAAGCACTGCCCGCGGCCCTCACACCGGGCGCCGGTGGCGTCGTACGGCGCAGGCTTTGCACCGAAAAGACGCAGCGTGAAGGCCCCGGTCGGTGAAAGCCAGTCCTGAACCTGTTCTCGCGCCATTCCGGTGCGATCTAACTGGCTGAATTAGCTACAAATAATGACGCGCTGCGGTCTAGTTAGTTACATAATACATATCGATGTAGATTGACATAAGTCATTGGCATGCCTAGCTTTATGTCAATCACCACAGGTGTCGGCATCGTGTCCACGGAAGCAGCCAGCAAAAATTCAAGCAGTGATGAACGTGACGCGTTGCTCGCGCTGTTCACCGCATTGCTGCGTCCGCTGATGCCGGTGGCCCTGGAACGCGGCATTTCGGTGCGCGAGATTTCCGATTCGGTACGACGCGCTTACGTCCAAGTACTGGAGGGCCGCATGGCCGGACAGGACCGGCAACTGTCTGACGCGCGCCTCGCTCTCGTTGCAGGTCTCACACGTTCCGAAGTGCAGGTGTTCCGCGCGCCGCGTCGCAAGTCAACGGTGCCCGACGACTCGGCCAGCACCTTTCAACAGGTCGCAAAGCTGCTCACGGTTTGGCATACGCATCCGAGATTCTCCGGTGCCTACGGTCTGGCTCTGGATCTTGACCTGGGTCCGGCAACCGGACCGGCGCAACGTGGCTTCGCCGAACTCATTGAAACGGCCGTCCCCGGTGCCGACCGCGACATCCTTCTGGACGAACTGATCGCCACCAACTCTGCCGAAATCGTCGGCCAGGACACACTGCGTTGCCGCCGGCGCGCCGCGGTGCGGGTCAGCTCCGAGGACTCCAATTCCGCGCCGCTGATAGATCGCGCCGCCAAGTGCCTCGAGGCGGCCGCTTCCAGCTTTGCGCACAACCTGCTGCGCGAAAACATCGGCAAGACCTATTTCGAACGAATGGTGGTCTCTGACCACGCCCTGTCCGAGCGCGGCCGCAAGGACTTTTCAGCGATTGCACAGAATCGCGGCGAAAGTTACGTGGCCGAATTGGACAGTTGGCTTGCCAAGCACACCGAACCGGATGAATCCGGCGCGGGACGCCGCTACGGCGTGGGCGTGTATTTTTTTGAAGAATCGCAGTCACCAGAGCAGTCCGGTGGCGCCAGGAGCCTCGGCGGCGATTATTCGGTGGAAGGACGAAGAGGCTCGACCCAAGAAATTGATGTTCTGGCTCCACCAGCATCAATGTTGCGTGACAAAGGAAAATCGGGGAATTTAAAATGAAGACTCTGAGCATTGCAGCTGCGGTGGCACTCAGCACCGTGTCCCTGTCTGCACTCGCCAAGGATGTGAACCAGACCGGTATTGTCGACAATGTCTTTGCCGTCACGGCATCGGCTACTGGTTCGCAATCTGTCGTTATCGGCTCCGCCATTGAGGGAAGCTTCAGCAGCCAAACTGCGGTGGCAGTAGGCACTGTGCATTCCATCACCGGCGGCGGTGGCGGCTCCATCACCGGCGGCGGTGGTAGCTCCATTACCGGTGGTGGTGGTAGTTCCATCACTGGCGGCGGCGGCAGCATCATCACGGCCGGCGGCGGGCGCTCCATCACCGGCGGCGGTGGCAGCATCATCACTGCGGGTGGTGGA